>JAEEGJ010006588.1_pt1 | contig 34582 bp, 31 predicted proteins | sample 8958761 | NCBI WGS metagenome assembly JAEEGJ01 (sample SAMN16246546, study PRJNA631951) | gut metagenome | biome: gut microbiome; feature: rumen; material: RS-attached | host: Bos | place: Iran: Karaj | collected 2018-10
AAATCATGTCGATAGGTCCCGACTCGCTCGTGTTCAAGGACAATGCCAGGAGATTTGAATTTAGCCGTAAGTAGCGCTGTGGAGCCGTTCAGAGTCCATATCTTAGGCTGCGGCAGCGCGCTGCCCACGCTGCGTCATTATCCCTCGGCCCAGATAGTCGAGGTGCGCGAGAAGCTGTTCATGGTCGACTGTGGCGAGGGCGTGCAGATGCAGCTGCGCCGCTGTCATGTACGCTTCACGAAGGTGAGCCACGTGTTCATCTCACACCTGCACGGCGACCACTGCTTCGGACTGATAGGCATGATTTCAACCTTCGGGCTGGTGGGGCGCACGGCCACGCTGCATATCCATGCCAACGAACTGCTGAACGACATGCTGCAGCGGCAGATGGCCCTCTTCTGCCACGACCTGGGCTACGAGGTGGTGTTTCATCCGCTCGACGCCACGCGCCGTGACATCATCTACGAGGACCGCTCGCTGACTGTGGAGACCATACCCCTGACCCACCGGCTGCCCACCTGCGGATTCCTGTTCCGCGAGAAGCCTCTGCTGCCTCACATTCGCCGCGACATGATTGACTTCTACCAGATTCCAACCTCGCAGATACAGAACATCAAGAACGGCGCCGACTGGACGCTCAGCGACGGCACCATCGTGCCCAATGCCAGGCTGGTCACCCCAGCCGACGCTCCCCGCAGCTATGCCTACTGCAGCGACACCCGCTACATGCCCGAACTGCACAAGCAGCTCAAGGGCGTCAGCACGCTCTACCACGAGAGCACCTACGGTGAGGACAACCTCCAGATGGCTCAGAAGTACAACCACTCGACGGCCCGTCAGGCGGCAATGGTGGCCCGCGATGCCGGCGTCGGCCAGCTCGTGCTGGGTCACTATAGCTCGCGTTACGAGGACGAGACTGTGCTGCTCAATGAGGCCCGCGAAGTGTTCGAAAATGTGCGTCTGAGCAACGAAATGGACGTCATAAACGTCTAAAAAGCGCAAATATTGCATTTTTTCGTGAAAAAATTTGGTAGTTAATCAGAAAAACCGTATATTTGCACAGGAAAAAATATATGCATATATGACGAAAAGACTACTTATAATTTCATTAGCAGGGCTTTTGACGGCCTTTGCGCCTCAGAAAGTGCTGGCCTCCGAGATAGAATCCGTCGCCGTTGAGCAGACGGAGGATCAGGTCGAAGTCAGCGTTGAGGGGCAGACGGCATACGTTACCGGAGCCCAGGGGAAGGAGTTGATTGTGGTTTCGCTTACGGGCCGTCAGTTGCTAAAAGTGAAGATTGACAGTGCCTCGCAGCGTATAGAATTAAACATTCCAAAAGGTTGCTACATTTTGAAAGTTGGCAAGGTGGTAAGAAAGATTCAGGTTCACTGATTTCTGCGCTGCTCCTTCTGGCCGTTCTGTTCGTGCTGGCAGCCTGTGAGGACACTGCAACCCCTGCGAAGCGACAATTGTCATTAGAATCCTTCGACGACATGAAGGAAGACGGATATGCTCTAAACTCTCAACTGATAAGAGAGTATTTAGAGCATATTTCGCGTGCAGACAAGGACAGCAACCTCTCGGCCAGCCGCGTCAGGAAGTACTACCGCGACAAGGGAGGCATCGTCTGGATCGACACCAAGGGCGTCGACGGGCGTCCAGGTGCGGTGGTCAGCACTCTGCAGGCCCGACTGCCCGAGATGGGCTTTAACACTAAAGTCTTCAACGTGAAGCAGATCAGCGACGACCTTGAGCGCATGCAGACGCTCAGCTTCGACGAGAAGAACGACATCAACCACGTAGCAGCCCGGCTGGAGTACAACCTCACCAAGGCCTACCTGCGCTACGTCACCGGTCAGCACTTCGGATTCATCAACCCCGACTATGTCCTGAACCACTTTGAAGCCCAGGACCGCGACACCGCAGGCCGCGTGCGCTCCTACCGCCACCTGTTCGACGTCGACATGGAACACCCCGACGATGCCTATACGAAGGCAGCCCTGCAGCGGGCCACCCCCGACAGCCTCGACGACTACATGACCCGCGTGGCCAGGCACGGCGACCTCTACAACCGGCTGATGGAGAAGCTGGCCGCAGCCACCGACTCGCAGAAGCGCCGCATACTCATCAACATGGAGCGCTGCCGCTGGAAGAGCAAGATACAGCCCAAGGCCGACGAGAAGTACGTCGTGGTCAACGTGCCCGCCTACCACCTCTGGGCCGTCAGCCCCGACACCGTCATCGACATGCGCGTGGCCTGCGGGGCTTTGAGGACCAAGACGCCGCTGCTCTCGAGCCGCATCACCCACATGGAGGTCAACCCCGAGTGGTCGATACCCATGAGCATCATCCGTGCCGACGTGGCCCGGCATGGCGGCGACGAGGGATACTTTGCGCGCCGGCGCTACTACATCGTCAACCGCAAGACCGGCAAGCGCGTACCGGCAAGCCAGGTGTCGGCAGGCTCGCTCTACAGCGGCAACTACCGCGTCATTCAGCAGGGTGGGGCGGGCAACTCGCTCGGGCGCATCGTGTTCCGCTTTGCCAACAACTTCTCGGTGTTCCTCCACGACACGTCGAGTCCGGGAGCCTTCGGGCGCGACAACCGCGGCGTCTCCCACGGTTGCGTCCGCGTACAGCGGCCCTTCGACCTGGCTCGCTTCATGATGGAAAAGGATGCCGACGAGTGGCTCGTCGACAAGCTGCGACTCTCAATGGGCCTCGATCCCGAGACTGACCAGGGCCGCGCCTACCGCGACTCACTGCCGCCCGGCGCCAAGTCCCCGACACTCGTCCACCGGCTGGACGTCACCCCGCGCATACCTATTATTATAACATATTATACATTGTTCCAGACTCCCGACGGACTGCTCCAGTCGTACCCCGACGTCTACGGCTACGACAAGCCCATCGGCGAAGCCCTAAGACCCTACATACAATGACAGACGACAGACTCCTCATCGAACAGCTGTCAAACCCAAAGACACAGCGCAGGGCATTCGAGACAGTGGTACGCCAGTACAGCGAGCAGCTCTACTGGCAGATACGCCGTTTCGTGCTGTCACACGACGATGCCAACGACGTGCTCCAGAATGTCTTCATTAAGGCATGGCAGGGCATCGGCTCTTTCCACGGCGACTCCAAACTGCTCACCTGGCTGTCGCGCATAGCCATCAACGAGAGTCTCGACTTCCTGCGACATCAGAAGAACATCGTCACGCTGAGCACCGACGACGAAGAACTCACGGTAGCCAACACACTCATGGCCGACGAGTACTTCGACGGCGACGAGACCGAGGCACAACTGCAGGAAGCCATCGCCCGGCTGCCCGAAGTGCAGCGCACCGTCTTCCTGCTGCGCTACTACGACGACATGAAGTACAGCGACATCAGCCGCCAGCTCGGAACCAGCGAGGGAGCCCTCAAAGCCTCCTACCACATAGCCGTCAAGAAAATATCCGAATTTTTTAAGTCACGCGATTAAACCTTTCAACATAAATAGCGTCAATAGAGTATGATGAACGAAGAAATGTATATCAAGAGCCGTATGGGCCAGGAAAATCCCTTCCGAGTGCCCGATGGGTATTTCGACAGCTTTGCTGCTGAAATGATGAAGAAACTGCCCGAACTGCCCGAACAGTCCGAACAGCCGAAGACAGGCCTGCTCGTCAGGCTAAGGCCGTGGATGTATGCAGCTGCTTGCATGGTAGTCGCCATCTTCACAGCCACTCTCTATTTCGTCAACGATACACCGAGCCAGGATGTGCCGGCAGCAGTCGCAGCAACCAATGATACATACGTTGAAGACGTTGCCGACTACATGATGGCCGATAATCTTGACATCTACGCATGTCTGGCAAGTGAGTACTAACTGATTCGATGCAATGAAACGACTAACTACTATCCTGTTCACACTCCTGATAGCCACCGCCGGAATGGCGCAGGGGTTCGGCCAGCGCCCGCAAGGCTTTGGTCAGCACTCACAGGGCTTTGGCCAGCGTCCTCAGGGCTTCGGCCAGCAGCCACAGAAATTCTCGCCTGAGAAGTTCCAGGCCGACCTCGAGCAATTCATTACAAAGGAAGCCTGCCTCACACCGCAGGAGGCAGCCAAGTTCTTCCCCATCTACAAGGAGATGCAGGCCAAGCAGCGCACCGTCTATGAGCGCCAGCGCCAGCTGGGCTTCGGCAAGCCCGCCGACGAGAAAGGCTGCGAGAAGAACATCCGCCAGCGCGACGAGTACGACCTCGAGCTCAAGCGTATCCAGCAGACCTACCACAACAAGTTCCTCAGCGTCATCTCAGCCTCCAAGCTCTACGACGTTCTGAATGCTGAGGACCGCTTCCACCGCCAGATGCTGCGCGGCTGGAACCAGGGTGGCCCTCAGATGATGCGCGGCTGGAACCAGCGGAACCAGAACCAGCAGGGTGGTCAGGGAAAGAAACGCGACGGGAAGTAACAGTCAGTGGTCATTAGGCAGCGCAAGCTTACAGATTACCAGTGCCATCAAGCTCATTGGCGCACACTGGGAGGCTGTAAGCTTGCGTCTCTCGTTGTGGTGCTTCCCCGAAAGACTTTCAATCCCCATCCAGCCGCCATGTTGATGTAATCCATTTTGTTCAGCCTCTCTACCCGCCGGGTTGAAGCCCTTTACCCGCCGGGTTGATAAAGTGCACGCGGAACCACTGAATGTTGTTATGGTTTGCGTGAAGGAGGCTTGGCGGCTTCAAAAGATTGTTCCCACGGCCTGGGACAAACATCCCAAGGCGTGGAAACAATCGTAATTGGGCGCTTTTTAGCTTAGTCGAAGAAGCCGGGCTGCTTGTAGGGGAGGCCCAGTTCGCGGTCGACGGTGGCGAGGATTCCCTGCACCTGACCGAGGGCGAACATTCGGCCAAGGAGCGTGTAGCCGGCATTGTGGCCGTGGCTCGACTCGTCCATGATGCCGCCGGGCTCGTCGGTAAAGGTCATGCCGTGATCGACGCGCATAGGCAGCTGCGGATTCTCTTTCTCAAATATTTTGCAGAGCTCGATGATGTCGGCACGCCCGCCCAGGTGGCTGGCCTCGGTGAAGTCGCCGTTGGGGAAGATGTGGCACGAGCGAAGGTGTACGAAGTGGGTGCGCGAGGCAAACTTGCGGGCCATCTCGACCACGTTGTTATAGGCACCGGCCGAGAGCGAACCGGCACAGAACGTCAGGCCGTTGTGCTTGTTGGGCACGGCGTCGAGGAACCACTGAATGTCCTCCTCGGTGCGGACGATGCGCGGCAGTCCGAGAATCTCGATGGGCGGGTCGTCGGGGTGAACGCACATGTTCATGCCGCACTCCTCGCAGACGGGCATGATGGCCTCGAGGAAGTATTTCATGTTCTCGCGCAACTGCTTCTTATCAATGCCTTTATAGAGGTCGAGGAAGTCGCGGAACTTCTGTATGGGCGCTTCGTCGTTCTCGCTGAAGTTGCCGCTGACGAAGCCCTGCGTCTTGATGATGATGTTCTCGACGAGCTTGTGCTCCTTCTCGGGCGTCATCGTCTTGGCCAGTTCGTCGCACTCAGCCAGCACGTTGCGGCCTTGACCTACGCCGGCAGGAAATTCAAACTGGCTCCACTCCTCGCGAGCACCCTCGCGCTTCAGGATATAGATGTCGAAGTAGGCAAACTCGGCGTAGTTGAAGTAGAGGTTTGTCGAGCCGTTGGGATTCGTGTGCAGCAGGTCGGTACGTGCCCAGTCGAGCACGGGCATGAAGTTGTAGCAGATACAGTGAATGCCCTCAGCCGAGAGGTTGCGCAGCGACTCCTTGTAGACCTCAATCTGGTGGTCGCGGTCAGGGCCGCCATACTTGATGGTCTCCACCACGGGCAGGCTCTCGACGACGCTCCAGCGCATGCCGTAGCTCTCGATATACTTGCGCAGGTCGCGAATCTTCTCGCGGGTCCATACTTCGCCAAGGGGCACGTCGTGCAGGGCGGTGACGATGCCCTCGACGCCGATTTGTCTTAACATGGCAAGCGTAATCTTGTCTTTCTTGCCAAACCATCTCCAGGTTCTTTCCATAGTCTTTACAGGGGTTTTAGTGGGTTTTGTTGTATTTCTTTTGTTGTTTCTTGCTCCAGAAGTAGTAGAAGGGAGGAATGTGCGTGTCGTTCGGGCTCAATGACCTTCTGGCGGGTGCGGCACCAGAGGCTGCTGTTGCGACGTCGGTGTAGACGGGGCTGCTCTCGTTGCCGTAGCGGTCGAGTGCCGTGACGGCGTAGTAGACGGTCTGGCCGTTAGTGTGCGGCACGTAGAGCTGCTGGCTCTGCAGTCGGGTGGCTATCAGGTTGCGCGGTTCGCTGACGTCAACATCGGGTGTGGTCGATGCATACACATTATATAATAGGTAGGTAGCCCGCGAGCGGTCGACGGCTCCGCTCCACGTCAGGCGGTCGGTCGATGAGCCGCGGCTCAGGTCGAGTCGGGTAGGGGAGTCGGGTGCTTCGTTCCAGGCCCACGTCATGGGCGGAATGAGTGCCGGTGTGTCGTCAAAATGGCGTGCGAAGTCGTAGATGCCGCGCGTGTTGTCGGTCAGGAACTTCGAGCGGAAGTAGCAGTGGCCTATGCCGTTCTGGCGCACGAAGTACATCTCGCGGCTCACGTCGTTGAGAGTCCAGTTGCCTTCACGGGGCGAGAGGAAGTAGATGCCGAGTCCGCTGACGATGGTTCGGCCGTAGGAACGCTCCTGCCAGTCGAGGGCGAAGGGGAAGAAGTTGTTGTCGCGGAAGTACATCATCGGGTAGAGCTGGTCCATCAGACCGTCGCGTAGCCAGCCCTGAGCGTCCTGGAACACGGCGTTGTAGGCATTCCAGCCGCCACTACGGTAGCGGCTCAGGTCGCCTGATTTGCCTATGGGCGAGCACGACAGCTTGACCCAAGGCTTGAGCGACTTCACGGCCTGGTTAATCTTGCGCACGATGCTGGTGATGTTGAGGCGGCGCTCGTGGGGCTTGGCTCCCTTCTTGGGCCACGTCTCTGGGTAGCGGATGTAGTCGAGGTGAATGCCGTCGATGTCGTAGTTGCGTGTCACCTCGGCGCAGATGCGTGCAATGTAGTCGCCCGTAGCGGGGGCTTCAGGATTCATGAAGCCGTCCTGCCCGATGCTGCGTGCCAGCTTCGGGTTCTTGCGTTTGAACTCCTTGAATCGTGCCTCGTTGGTCTTGCCGACGGGAATGGTGACTATCCATGCGTGGCACTCCATTCCGCGCTTGTGGCACTCGTCGACGATGAACTTCAGAGGGTCGTAGCCGGGATTGCGGCCGTGCGTGCCCGTCAGGCACATGTCGAAGGGCTCAATGGCCGAGGGGTAGATGGTCGATGCGCGTACGCGCGTCTGTATAAGTACGGTGTTGATGTTCACCCGCTTCAGCTGGTCCAGAATCTGCGTCATCTCGCGCCGTTGCTCTGCTGAATTGTGCGACCTTGGCCAGTCGATGCCGCCTATGGTGGTGAGCCAGACGGCTCGCACTTCATGCTTCTGAGCCTGCGCCGACAGGCAGAGAAGTGCCAATATAAAGATGATTTTTACTCTCAATTCGTTATTTGTTTTTAATTTGCCTGCAAAATTACGATATTTTTTTCATTTCTCAAATAAAAGTATTACTTTTGCAACACAAAACTTTAATGAACTCTTGAAAAATGATTTCTTTTACGCTGAGTCTTGTGGCTCTTGTTTTGGGTTATCTGCTCTACGGACGCTTCGTTGAACGAGTGTTCGGTCCTGATGACCGTGTGACGCCCGCTGTTGCCAAGGCCGACGGTGTTGACTTTATCGTTCTTCCATCGTGGAAGATTTTTATGATTCAGTTCCTGAACATTGCGGGAACGGGGCCCATCTTCGGTGCCATCATGGGAGCCGCGTTCGGTCCTGCAGCCTATCTGTGGATAGTGCTGGGCTGTATATTCGCTGGTTCTGTCCACGACTATCTGTCGGGTATGCTGTCAATACGCCTCGGTGGTGCCAACCAGCCGGAAATCATCGGCCGTTATCTGGGAAAGACCACTAAACAGGTGATGCTGGTGTTCTCGGTTTTCCTGCTGATGATGGTGGGTGCCGTTTTCGTGTTCAGTCCTGCCAAGATTCTGGGCGACATGTGGGAGCCTGCCTATATGATTGAGACCTTTGGGCAATACACGTTCTGGATTATTATCATCTTCATCTACTATATCATCGCCACGATGTTGCCTATCGACAAGATTATTGGCAAGGTCTATCCACTCTTTGCCTTCTCGCTGCTGTTTATGGCTGCAGCCCTGTTGGTGATGCTGCTGGTGAAGCAACCAGACATTCCTGAGATATGGGAGGGACTGAGTGTTCCTGCCTTGACGCCGAAAAGTATTTTCCCCTGTCTGTTCATCACCATTGCCTGTGGGGCCATCAGTGGTTTCCATGCTACGCAGAGTCCTCTTATGGCGCGTTGTATGAAGAGCGAGCGCATGGGCAGGCCCATCTTCTACGGTGCGATGATTACTGAAGGTGTCGTTGCCCTCATCTGGGCTACGGTGGCCATGTATTTCTTCTACGACCAGCCTACACCAGGCTATGAACTGATGGAAGGAGGTCTTGCTGCCAAGAATGATGCCCCTTCGATCGTGAATCTCATCTGTAACGACTGGCTGGGTGTCTTTGGAGGCGTTCTGGCCCTGCTGGGTGTGGTGGCAGCGCCGATTACGAGTGGCGACACGGCCCTGCGCTCGGCTCGTCTGATCATTGCTGACTTCGTCAAGCTCGAACAGCGAACTATCCGCAAACGTCTCTATATCTGTATCCCCATGTTTGCTGCCGTTATCTCCCTGTTGGTATGGCAGATGTCCGATAAGTCGGGCTTCGCAAAGATATGGAACTGGTTCGGATGGAGCAACCAGACGCTCTCCGTCTTCATGCTGTGGGCGGTGACAGTCTATTTCGTTCAGCAGAAGAAGCCTTATGTCATCACGCTGATTCCTGCAGTCTTTATGACGGCGGTATGCACCGCGTTCCTCTTGTCAGAGCAGCTGTTCAGTCTGGGTCAGTATCATGCGTGGATTGTTGCAGCTGTTGCCTGTGTGGTTTCTTTGGTGTGGTTCGGCCTGTGGTATCGTAAAAATTCTATTATTAACAAATAAAACCCAACCCTTATGAAAAAGAAGATTTTAACTCTGATTGTCGGCCTCATGTCCACAATGGCTGTTAACGCCCAGTCAACTTACGACACTCCTCCATTCGGACAGGGTAAAACCTATGTCGGTGCTTCCATGTCGAGCTTCGATATCGGCAGCGTGATGTCGACATTCCATATCGACCTCAGTGCCAAGGGCGGCTATATGATATCCGACAATATCCTGGCGCTTGGCGATGTGTCGTACAATTACATGAAAGATGCCGATGGAATTTTCTCTATCGGTGCCGGCCTGCGCTATTACATTGAACAGAATGGCATATTCCTCGGTGCAGGAGCCAAGCTGGCTGACATGACCAACGACCTGGACTTCCAGCCTAACATTTCTTTGGGCTACGCCTTCTTCCTCAACCGCACCGTAACGATAGAGCCGGAGTTGTACTTCAATCTTTCCACCAAGGACATCGACAACTCCAACTACGGTTTCCGCGTCGGCTTTGGTATTTACCTTTTTAATGAATAGTGGCTTATGCTGAGTGTTGAAGAATTAGTCGACAGGCTCATCGACCTGTCGTTTGCCGAAGACATCGGCGATGGCGACCATACCACCCTCTGTTGTATTCCCGAGGATGCTATGGGCAAGAGTCATCTGCTCATCAAGGAAGATGGTATACTGGCAGGTGTGGAGATAGCCAAGGAGGTGTTCCGCCGCTTCGACCCAACGATGCAGGTGGAGGTGCTGATGGGCGACGGAAGTCGGGTGAAGAAGGGCGACATCGCCATGATCGTCACGGGCAAGGTGCGCTCTCTGCTTCAGACCGAGCGCCTGATGCTGAACATCATGCAGCGCATGAGCGGCATTGCCACCATGACCGATAAGTACGTGAAGCGTCTGGAGGGAACGGGCACCCGCGTGCTCGATACCCGCAAGACCACTCCCGGCATGCGCATGCTCGAGAAGCAGGCCGTGAAGATTGGCGGCGGCTGCAACCACCGTATCGGTCTCTTCGACATGATTCTGCTGAAGGACAACCACGTCGACTTCGCCGGCGGCATTGTCAACGCCATCGACCGCTGCCACCAGTACCTGAAGGAAAAGGGCCTCGACCTGAAGATTGAGATCGAGGTACGCTCGTTCGACGAACTGCAGCAGGTGCTCGACCACGGCGGCGTTGACCGCATCATGCTCGACAACTTCTCCGTGCCCGACACGAAGAAGGCCGTCGACATCATCAACCACCGCTTCGAGACCGAGTCGTCGGGCGGCATCACCTTCGACACCATCCGCGACTATGCCGAGCAGGGTGTCGACTTCATCAGCGTCGGCGCTCTGACACACAGCGTCAAGGGCCTTGATATGTCGTTTAAGGCATGTTAAGCACCGTCCTGAGTATACTACTAAGCATATTTACCCCGCCAGTGGATTACGAAATCTCGCTGGCGGGGAACTTTGGTGAACCGCGGCCGAACCATTTTCACGGCGGGCTCGACATTCGCACAGAGGGCGTCGAGGGCAAGCATATCTACGCTATTGGCGACGGCTATGTCTCGCGCATCACCGTCGGAAAAGAGGGCTTTGGCAATGCCGTCTACATCACCCATCCCACGGGCCAGACGTCAGTCTACTGTCACCTGAAGTCGTTCTCGCCCCGTATCAAGCGTGCCCTCCGTAAGTATCAGTACAGTCACGGCACCAACGAGGCCGATGCCCGTCTGACGCCGCTCGACGTACCCGTGAGCCAAGGCCAGTTCATTGCCCTCAGCGGCAACACTGGCGCTTCGACGGCTCCCCACCTGCACCTCGAAATCCACGACACGCGCACGTGGAACATGCTCGACCCCTACCAGTTTCTGAATGACTTTATCCAGGACACCGTTCCCCCTCAGATTCACGACATTATGGCCATTCCACAGGGCGGCACGTTCAACGGCAGCCCTTCACCCTTCACCCTTCACCCTTCACCTGATCACACTGCCTGGGGCCGTGTCGGTTTCGCTGTCTGGGCCGACGACTATATGCAGGGCTCCTACAACCACTATGGCATTCACGATACTCAGCTCTTTGTCGATGGCGAACAAGTGTTTCAGAGCACAGTCGACGACATCCCCGTCAGCATGAACCGCATGGTCAACTCCTGGGGCTACTACGACCATTGGCTCCACACCCGCCGCTGGTACATGAAATCCTTTATCGAACCTGGCAACACGCTGCCCTTCCTCACTGCCGACAGCAATCGAGGCATCGTCGACTTCAACGATGAGCGCGACTACCACCTCGAATACGTCCTCCGCGACTACAAGGGCAACGAAGTCCGCCACGTCTTCACCGTTCATGCCCAGCCTTCTTCGTATGCTGTGACTGTGTCGCAGCCCGATATCCTCCGCTGGAACCGCACCAACAGCATCAGCCGCCCCGGCGTTCAGCTGATTGTCCCCTACGGTCTCGTGGCTGCCGATACGCCTATCACTCCCATCATCACGCGCAATCCTGACGGTTGGTCGGACTTCTGTCAGTTCTCGGCCACACCGCTGCCCTTGATGCGCGATGCCTGGCTGAGCATCTGTATTCGCCCGCCTCATCATGGTGATTATAACCTGACAAAGCTCTATATCATCGACGAGCGCGGCCGCAGCACAGGTGGAATCTATCATAAAGACGGTTGGGTTACAGGCCGTATCCGCGAGTTGGGCAGTTGCTATCAGCTGGCCTACGATGACCAGCCTCCCGCCGTCGCCCCGATCACGCTGACGGGCGATGTCTTGCGACTGAACGTCACTGATGCGGGAAGTGGTGTCTCCACGTGGAAGGCTACTGTCGACGGCCGTTTCGTCGTCTTCGACGCTATTGAGAAGACCACCACCTTCGCTTGCGAACTGCGTGAGTCGTGGCTTCGTCGAACGGGAACTTCCCATCGTCTGTGCTTCGAAGTGTTCGATAATTGTCTGAACAGACAAACCTACGAGACAACCTTCGACTATTGATTTTTGACGGCAAAATATAAAAAGGAATCGTTGCGAGACGAAAATGATGGCGGGAATAAAGGAAATTGCGTCTTTTTTATTACCTTTGCACCCAGAAAACCAAAACCTGAAAAAGATGTATAAGAAATTCTTTCTGGCAACAGTTCTTATGGCTGTTTGCATCCAGACCAGCGCACAGACTCTCGGTACCGACTACAAAGGTACCAGCAATGCCAACCCCATTAGTGCCAGCGTGTTCTGCGCCGACCCGACAGCCATCGACTACAACGGCCGGCTCTATGTCTTCGGTACCAACGACCACCAGCAGTTCATCGTCAACAAGAAGTCGGGCTCTAACGGCTACGGCAACATCAAGTCGCTGGTTGTCTTCTCGACCGAGGACATGGTGAACTGGACGTTCCACGGCACCATCGACGTGGGCAAGGTCTGCACCTGGGCCGGACAGTCGTGGGCACCGTCAGCCGTGTGGCGTACAACGGCGGCCGGCAATGATGAGTTCTTCATCTTCTTCGCCAACGGTGGCGGCAGCGTGGGCGTCATGAAGAGCACGGTATCGCCTGTAGGTCCTTACAAGTCGCCAAGATCGAGCGCGATGATTACACAGTCCACGCCTGGCGTAAGGCCCTGCAACTGGGTGTTCGACCCGGGTGCCGTCATCGACTCTACCGGCACGGGCTGGATAGCCTTCGGCGGTGGCGACCCGCAGTCGACGGGCTCAAAGCTGTGGCCGGGCAACTCGCGCATCGCCAAGCTGAAGCCCTCGTTGACCGCTATCGACGGCTCGGCCGTCAACATGCCCGCTCCCTATCTGTTCGAAGCCAGCGAGCTGAACATCATTGGCGGGCGCTTCGTCTATACCTATAATACGTCGTGGAGCGACCGCAACGACTGGTCGAAATACGAGAAGCGCGGCTCAAATGCTGCCCCCTCGTCGTGCAGCATGTGTTACATGGTGACCGACACCCCGCTTGACCCCGAATCGTGGGAGTATCGCGGCGAGTACGTGCCCAATGAGGGTAACTTTGGCATGGGCTGGGGCAACAACCATACCCACCTCCACAAGTTCAAGGGCAATTACTATCTGTTCTACCACTCTACATTGTTGGAGTCGTCGATGAATACCGGTGCATCGGGTTTCCGCTCTATCGGCGTTAACAAGGCCACGGTAAACGAGCCGAAGCAGAATATCAACAAGATGACGCTCAGCAAGACAGGTGTCTCGGCCATCGACAACCTGAACCCCTACGTGCTGCAGCAGGCCGAGACAATGGCCACCTGCGGCGGCATCGCTTACGAGGACTTCAGCAACATCTCCAAGAACAGCGGTATCAGCTCCTTGGGCAACGATGCCTCTCGTGAGTTGCAGGTGAAGATGAAGGCTGGTGCCTGGACCCAGCTGCGCAAGGTCGACTTCGGTAGTCAAGGTGCCGTAAGCCTCAAGATCCGTACAAAGGGAACGGGCACTATGGAGGTACGTCTCGGCAGCAAGACAGCTAAGGCAGCCGCAACTGTCGACTTCGAGTCGACGGCCTATGCCGAGCATACCATCGAGGTAGACCCGACCGTGTTCACCGGTGTCAAGACCGTCTACTTCGTCTGTACCGCCGGCACCAATGTCTATTTTGACTCCTGGCAGTTCAGTGAGACGCTTCCCGATGCCGTTGCCGCCCCGGCCGTCCCCGTTGCAACGACGCCTGACCGCACCTACCGTCTTGACGGTTCTGTCGTTACAGGCAATGCCAAACGACGCGGCCTCGTCATCGAGCGTAGAGCCGGACAAAGTCGCAAGCGGATTGTCAGGTGAACCCCAGTTATCCTCTCCGATAGTGAGGGCCCATCCCTCGCGTTGTTCATAATCCCTATAAATTAGGATTGTGTACAACGTGAAATCTTTGTACCTTTGCACCCGATTTCAAACAACTCAAGATTCATGAGAAAATATATAATTGTGTCCTTGGCTCTTGCACTTTTCGTGCAGACATTTGCACAAGGTCAGGATGACATGAGACGAACGGTGGAATATCTGGCTTCGCAGGAACTCGGCGGCCGGTTCCCAGCCACCCGTGGCGACACCCTTGCCTCGGAATTCATCGCCGGCAAGCTGCGCAAGCTGAAGTTCAAGCGCGTGGTCAAGGACAAGAAGAACAAGGGCTACTATCATGACTTCACATATGGGAAGACGGAGCAGAGAACTACCCATAACATCATCGCCGTCGTTCCTGGCAAAGACAAGCGCCTCAAGCACGAATACATAGTCGTTGGTTCCCATTACGACCACTTGGGCATGGGTGGCGAAGGCTCCGGCTCGCGTCGGCCCGACACGTTGGGCGTTCACCCTGGTGCCGACGATAATGCCAGCGGCGATGCCGTAGTGCTTGAGCTTGCCCGCCATTTCAAGAAGGCTCGCCCGGCGCGCAGCATCATTTTCGCCTTCTTTGGTGCCGAGGAGCAAGGCCTCGTCGGTTCCAAGCAGTTCCTCGAATGGATGAAGCACGACGACCGTCGCCGCATCAACCTCCCCAAGACCAAAGACGGGATTGTGGCGATGGTGAACCTCGACATGGTGGGACGTATGCGCGACAAGGCCATGAGTGTCTCAGGCACGGGTACCAGCAGCAGTTTCAAGGCGATGGTCGAGGAGGTGGCCGAGCAGATCGGCCTGCACGTCACCTGCATTCCCGACGGCTATGGCCCCAGCGACCATGCGTCGTTCGTGGCTCAGGACATCCCCGTCCTCTTTCTCACTACGGGCGGTCACATGGAGTATCACACCCCCGCCGACGTTCCCTCAACCTTGAATTACGACGGCATGCAGCAAACCATCGAGTTCTCGCGGGAACTGATTGCCCGACTGGCGGCCATGCCCGAGACGCCCGACTACATCAGCGTGCCGAGCAGTCAGAAGATGAGCCATGCCAAGTTCAAGGTTACGCTGGGCCTGATGCCCGACGTCATGGGCGCAAGCACCATCCCTGGTCTGCGTGCCGACATCGTGGTGGCAGGCAAGCCTGCCCATAATGCAGGTATCCGTAGCGGCGACATCATTCAGGAAATCAACGGTAAGCCGCTGAAGGACATCAATGAGTATATGGAACTCCTGGCCGAGCTTCAGCCTGGCACCACCATTCCCGTGAAGGTGCTTCGCGGCGAAGAGACCATTGTTTTTCAGGTTCACTTAACTCCCCCTGTCAGATGAAGAAATCCCTCTATTGGCTTTTGGCCGTCGTCATCACGTTGGTGCTGAGTGTCTATCAGCGCATGACGGGTCCTACCCATCCTAAGAAAGTGACTGTCGAACTGAATGGGGGAAGCTACAAGATTAAGTTGCCCAGAAGTGGTGTCCAGCACGACGAGGTGGTGACGTTGAAGGGCGTGCCCCAGGATGTCAAGTCGCAACTGCATTACCGTCGCTATCCTACGGCGGACGCATACACCACCGTGGATTTCAGTTGGGAGGGTGACGCATGGCAGGCCCCATTACCCGTGCAGCCAGTCGCTGGCAAGCTGCAGTATTACATTACGGTTGACGGGAAGGACTATACTGCCGACGACCCCATCGTGATACGTTTCCGCAACGACGTGCCTGCCGGCATCCTGGTGCCACATATCCTGCTGATGTTTGCGGCCATGCTGCTGGCTGTCTATACGCTGCTGCTGGTCATCACCGGCAAGTCGTACAGCCGTTGGCTGAAGGCGACGGTTGCCACGTTGTTTGTCGGCGGCTTCATCTTCGGACCGCTCGTGCAGCATGCGGCCTTCGGTCCTTGGTGGACGGGATTCCCCTATGGCACCGACCTGACCGACAATAAAACCCTCCTGTCGTTCCTCTTCTTTGTGGCGGCCCTTGTCACGCTGAAATGGAAGTACAACCGCTGGGTTGTCGGCCTTGCAGTGCTGTTTATGATTGCTATCTTCAGCATTCCCCACAGCGCCTACGGTTCGGAGTATGACTATGCCAACCAGCAGTTGAGTACAGAGAAATAAAAACTATACTGGACATTAAGTAATCATTTAATCAGTTAAACATTTATGAAGTTCAAAAGATTTATGACAGTAATGGTTGCCACGATGGCAATCGTGTTTGGAATGAGTTCATGCAGTAGTGATGACGACGATCAGGAGGCAGCTTTGTCCGCACAGGTAGTCGGCTCCTATACAGGTCCGGAGGTCATCATGGTTATGGGCGAAGAGTCGTCGAGCGGCACCTCAACCTATGCCTTTTCCAAAGCCTCTGACACGTCTGTCGACATGGTCATCCCCCAGTCAGGCGAAAGTGGCATGATGGTTATCCCGGCACTCCCTGTGAAGAACATCCCCTTGTCAAAGGTTGGTAACAGCATTGTCGGAACGCTTGCTTCGTACACAGGAACGGTGACCAACGCCGCCGGACAGGAGAAAGCCTATACTATCAGTAATTTGGCCGTAGCCTTCGAAGATGTTCCTAAAGGCAAGGCCGTTGCCGTGACATTCTCTTTGAAGTACGGTACTATGCCGATGGCGATGGAAACCACTTTTACAGGAGACAAGGAGTAAGTGGTGACAGCGTGCTTGAAGAAATCCCTTTTAGCAGGCATGACTCTGTTCATGCCTGCTATCAGTCTCTCTGCGCAGACCACCATCCGCGACTCCGTCAATCTTGACCCCGTCGTCGTGACGGCCACCCATTCGCCCAAGGCGCTGAAGGATGCCCCCGTCGTCACGCGGCTGATTACGCTCCACGACATCAAGATTGCCGATGCCACCAATATACAGGACATGCTGACGCACGAGATTCCGGGCTTGGAGTTCGGCTTTGCCATGAGTCAGGAGACGTCGCTCCGCATGAGCGGCTTCGGCGGCAATGCCGTCCTCTTTCTCGTCGATGGCGAACGCATGGCTGGCGAGACGATGGACAACGTCGACTACAACCGCATGAATCTCGACAACGTCGGGCGCATAGAGATTGTGAAGGGGGCCTCGTCGGCCCTCTACGGTTCTAATGCCGTTGGCGGCGTGGTCAACATCATCAGTCGCGAGAACCTGGAGCCCTGGACGGCCAATGTCAACTCACGCTACAACTCCTTTGGCCACGAGTGGCGCCACGGGGCCGGCTTCTCGTTCAACACGGCGAAATGGAACTCGCAGACCAGCTTCCAGCACACCAGCATCGACCCGGTCAACCTGCCCAAGGCGCACTCCTCAGAAGAGATTGCCATCGAACTGCTGAAGAAGGCGCAAGGCTTGCCCTACGACGAGTCGGTGCTGCAGGACGACTCCAACCTGAGCCGACTCTACGGACAGAAGACCTACAACGTCAAGGAACGGCTGACGTGGCGCGCCACCGACCAGCTGACGCTGACAGGCCGGGGCAGCTACTTCTTCCGCACCAGCGAGCGCGATACCCACGACTATCATTTCAACGGCTACAGCGCCGGCCTGAAGGGCCGGTACGCCTGGGACCACGACCGCCATCTGGAGCTGTCGTACGCCTTCGACCAGTACGACAAGGCCAATTTCATGCCCGACGGTACACGTACCCACGACCACGACTACACCAATCGGCAGCACGTCGTGCATGCCCTTTACAGCCATTCGTTTGGCAAGAACAGTCTGCTCGTGGGGGGCGATTACCTCAACGACTACCTCTCGACCTATCAGTTCGTTACAGGCACCAGCCACGCACAAGGCAACATCGACGGCTACGCCCAGTTCGACTGGAACATCACAGAGCGGCTGAACGTGGTGGGCAGCGTCCGCTACGACTACTTCTCGGCCTCATCGCAAAAGGCCCTCACCGAGCGTCTCGCCGTGGTGTACAAACAGCCGTGGATGACCTTCCGCGCCAACTATGCCAGCGGCTTCCGCGCTCCCACGCTGAAGGAGATGTATATGCACTTCGACATGGGCAACATGGGCTATCTGCTCCGGGGAAACCCAGACCTGAAGCCTGAGAAGAGCCACAACTTCAACGTTGCCGTCGAGCGAACGAACCGCATCAGCAACAGCGGATTTCTTTTAGACGGACGCTATAATTTCACACTCATGGGCTACTGTAACATCTTCGACAAGCGCATCAACACCATCGACGGCGGAATCTACGAGGACATGGAGAGTGCGCTCTACTGGAACGAAGACGGCATTACGGTCTGGGGCGTGGACTTCAGCATGGGCCACATCTGGGACTGGGGGCTGTCGCTGAAGATTAACTATTCATGGCTGCACGAGACCGGCAGCGTCTTTTTCTCGCAGTTCAATCAGCCCCGCTCGCATTCCTGCACGTGGCGCATTGGCTACGACCACCGCTTCTCGCGCCACTATGCCATTGATGCGGCTCTCTCAGGGCGCAGTCAGGGCAAGCCGCAGTCGGGGCGCACCGACGTTGACCAGGGCTACACCATCTGGCGACTGATGTTGCAGCACCACATCTGGCGCGGCATCAACGTGAACACAGCCATCGACAACCTCTTCAACTACAAGCCCAAGTCATATTACTACAGTTCGCCGCTGACCACGGGCACATCCTTCAGCGTTGGCCTGTCGGTTGATTTGGATAAAATATAAAAATATTAAAAAACACGCCGATAAACCGTTGCAAACGTGCGTGGAACAAAATCTTTTTCGTACATTTGCAGCGGTTAAACTATTTTAAAGCAGAAAACTATGAAGAAAATCTTTATGACTATGGCGCTGGCCGTCGGCATGCTGATGGCAGCGCAGAGCGTTCAGGCTCAGGAAGTGCTGACGCCCGAGCAGCAGGCTGCAATGAAGGAGCAGGCTAAGACCCAGAAGGAAGCCGAGAAGCAGGCAAAGCAGGCCGAGAAGGAGGCTAAGGCTGCCGAGAAGGCTCAGAAGAAGCAGGAGAAGGAGGCCAAGAAGCAGGAGAAGGAAGCCAAGAAGAAGCAGAAGGAAGCCGAGAAGAAGCAGAAGGCCGCCGAGAAGCGGAAGAAGCTGGCCGACAAGGCCAAGAAGGCTCAGGAAAAGGCTGAAGATGCTCAGAAGAAGGCTCAGAAGGCCGTACAGAAGGCAGCCGAGAATCCTGGCGACCTGAAGCTGCAGGCCAAGTCGATCAAAGCCCAGCAGGCAGCGCAGAAAGCAGCCGACAAAGCGGCCAAGGCGGCCAAGGATGCAGACTAATAAAAAAGCTCACCAGAACGGTGAGCTTTTTTAGTTAGGGTAGGGGGGCGAACTTACTCGCCCTTGATGGCTGCTACGCCGGGCAGCACCTTACCCTCGATAGCCTCGAGCAGGGCACCGCCGCCGGTAGAGATGTAGCTCACCTGGTCGGCCAGACCGAACTTGTTGACGCAGGCCACAGAGTCGCCACCGCCAATCAGCGAGAAGGCACCCTCAGCCGTAGCCTTGGCAATAGCGTCGCCGATAGCGCGGCTGCCAGCCGTGAAGGCGTCGCACTCGAACACACCGGCAGGACCGTTCCACAGGATGGTCTTGGCACCGGCGATGGCCTCCTGGAATGCCTTCTGGCTCTCAGGACCGGCATCGACGCCCTCAAAGCCTGCGGGCACCTTGTTGGCGGGGCAGGTAATGATCTGGGCACCCTCCTTGACGGTCATCGTACCGAAGTCGAGACCGTTGGTAGCCGTGCAGTCAGTGCCGAGCACCAGCTCCACGCCGTTCTTCTTGGCCAGCTCCTCAACGCCGAGGGCAACATCCAGCTTGTCGAGCTCGACGATAGACTCGCCGATTTCGCCGCCGTGAGCCTTGGCGAAGGTGTAGGTCATGCCACCGCAGAGGATAAGCTTATCGACCTTGCCGAGCAGGTTCTCGATGATACCGATCTTGGAAGAAACCTTCGAACCACCCATGATGGCCACGAACGGACGCTTGATGTTCGACAGCACGTTGTCGACAGCCTGCACCTCCTTCTCCATCAGCAGACCCAGCATCTTTGAGTCGGCGTCGAAGTAGTCGGCTATGACAGCCGTAGAGGCATGCTTGCGGTGAGCCGTACCGAAGGCGTCCATCACGTAGCAGTCAGCGTATGAAGCCAGCGTCTTGGCAAACTCCTTCTGCGAAGCCTTCATGGCCTTCTTGGCGTCGTCGTAGGCAGGGTCGGTCTTCTCGATGCCCACGGGCTTGCCTTCCTCCTCGGGATAGTAGCGCAGGTTCTCGAGCAGCAGGGCCTCGCCCATCTTCAGGGCGGCGGCTGCCTCCTGAGCCTTGGCGCAGTCGGGAGCGAAAGCCACGGGAACGCCGAGGGCCTTCTCAACAGCTTCGCGGATCTGGCCAAGCGAGAGCTTCGGGTTCACCTTGCCCTTGGGCTTGCCCATGTGCGACATGATGATCACGGCACCGCCGTCGGCCAGAATCTTCTTCAGCGTGGGCAGGGCACCGCGGATGCGGGTGTCGTCAGTAATCTTACCATTCTCATCGAGGGGCACGTTGAAGTCAACGCGCACAATTGCCTTCTTACCGGCAAAGTTCATTTCGTTAATTGTCATAACTTTGTTTTACTGTTTATAAAGATGTGTTGTCCTTCAATTATTCTTCATCCTCGAAGATGTCGAGGCGGCTGTCGTCATAATAGCCATCGGATGATGATGTTGCACCTTCGTTAACAATGCCAATAGACTCAGCAATCATCTGCTCTAATTCTACTTCTTGCATTTCGATGCAGGGCTTCATGTATTCTTTCATATTGTTGTCCTCCTTCTCTAATTATTTAACAATCATTTTCTTACCATTGATAATATACAGACCCTTCGTCGGAGCAGCCACCTTGCGGCCCTGCAGGTCATAGACGTTCTTGTCAGCAGCCGTCTCAAGAGCCTTGATGCCTGTGGTCTCGCCGTCGATGACAATCTTCAGTTCGCGAGCACCAGCGCCAGTGACATCGTAAGTTGTAGCCAAATAAGCCTTGCCTGCATTCAACTTAGCACCTGTTGCCATCTTGAAGACTCCACCTTGCAAGATGTAGTTGAACTTAGAATCAGCACTATATTCAACCTTGGTCTCTGTAACAGCAGCAACCATTTCGTTGTCACTGACAGAACCTCCAGAGGTTACTTTGCCTGAATATTCTCCAGCAGTCTCAGCATATAAAATAACACCAGTATTGGCAGGGACAATGTTGCCGCTGATAGGTGACAGCTTTACAACGCTTCCATCAACCTTTGCTGTATAGGCAGTAATATTTGTTTCTTCGCTGAAGTCGATGGCAAAACCACTTGCAAAGGTTGTATACTTGGAATCGGAAATGCTGACGGATTGCTCATTAAAGACTTTAATGTTGCCTAAACCAACATTACCATTACTTTTATTAGTGTAAATCCACTTAATAAATCTTACCTTACTATCCAAACTGAGTGCTTCACTCTCCGTTTGTCCCAACTCAGTATAAGACTTAAGTGTGGTATATGCTTCTCCATCCTCAGAGGCCTGAACGTCAAAGGTGCCATCAGAGAAACTGTTCCCCTTAATATCAAACGTCAGTGCTCTGGCTGATTCATTTATCCTTAAGATAAGACAGTCACCAGAACCATCAAACTTCAACTTGGGAGCATTACTGCCATAGTCACTGCCAAGTCCATCCTGGCTAAGGCCAAAAGTTGTCGCAATGTCTGCCTTTCCACCGTCAAAAGCAAACGGAAGAGTGGCATAGCCTAATTCCTTTTGAGTAACGGTTACTACCTTATCTTCAGCTTCGGTATAGGAAAGGGTAATAGTGGCTTCGCGTGCTTCTCCTTCATTGGTTTCGGTTGTGAATGTAATCTTATCAGCTGCAACAACTATATTACTTATCCAGCTTGCACCGGCTGTAACAGCTGCAGTAAGGGTTGCTCCTGTTGGGTTGTCTACGGTATAAGCAATCTCGCCGGATGTAGCATCGAACTCAATTGTAACATCGTTTGCATTGATGGCAGGTTTTACGTTCTTTTTAACCACCACATTGGTCGGATTGGCAATTTGTGCTGCATCAAAACAGCCGATATTACCAACTAAAGTCAGCTTGTCGTTTACAGCATATTCTACATCACTAGGAATGCTACGAACTAGTATAGTGCTTTCACCTTGTTTAATTGTCGTATTACTTCCATCTATTGCTGTTACAGTAGCATCCTCAATCTTGACTAACATTCCTTGAAGGGCATTCGCACCGGTGGTATTGTCTGAGTTGATATCTTCGATAGTTTTCACTGCGGGGGTAATAGTGTTTCCATGAGAGACAACCGTAACAGTAGGATTCGTAATCTCTAAAAGTCCCTTATATGTGGTCAGTGTACCACTAACCGTTACCTTGTCACCAACAGTCAATGTCGCTCCGTATACACAAATCGCAGCATTCTCATCCTGAATATAACCTGTAGTTCCAACGCAACTGGTCACAACACCTTGTGTAAGGACATCACCCGTACCTTGGGAACGCACCTCAGATATGGTTTTAGGACTAACAATCGTATATGTAGCTGACACTACAGAGCTAGAATAATCACCATTAATTGCAATAGCATTAATAGTTGTTGTTGCTTTGACTGGAATACCCCCCGAGTACAAGGTACTTGAACTTGTAGGAGTAGTTCCATCTGTTGTGTAATAAATTTTTGCCCCATTAGTTTCACAAGCAAGTGTTACATTTTGCTCAGACGTGTATGTTCCTTCTGCAGGTGTGAAAGTGGGAGATGCAACGGTATTTGCTGTTTTCTCATATATTTCTATTTTGGTAATTTGAGAATTATAGGCATTTGTTACTTTTAAAGTATAAACAGTGCCAGCTTGTTGATTACCTGAAGCGATTTCATAAGTATTTGTTCCTGTAGCACCTGTAGTTTCTGTACTAACAGCAGTCTCGCCTACAAAGATGTTTTGTTTTGTTTTCCCAGAAGCACCAGCTCTACCAGTTATGACAATTTTAGAAACATCAAAAGAAAAGGCTGGTAATTTAATATATGCATTTTGTTTTCCAAAAATGAAGTAATACGTATCTGTATTTGTAACTGAGTTAAACTTGAAATTATCAGCTCCTTTTCCTTTAATTTTGTAAGTGTTGTCCCCAACTGTAGTCGTGAAAACTTTTTCACCATTCTCATCGCTACCAGCTGTCCATTCTGCTGTAAAGTCCAAAGTCACTTTTGGTTCCTCTTGGCCCCAAACATAATTCGCTCCGCTTAACAGCATAGCCGCTAGTAGGAGCAACGATTTGAATTGTAGTTTTTTGTTCATAGAAATAATGTTTTAAAAGTTAATAATGTGAATAGTCAGAGTTTTGTTATTTCGTCGGCCGTAAGGCCCGTTGTCTTTGCAATGATTTCTGCCGATAGGCCATTGGCTTTCATGTTTCGCGCAATCTCAAACGTCTTCTCGTTGATTTTAGCTGCCCATTTAGCTTCGGCAATAGCTTTGCCTTCAGCCAGTCCTTTCTTGTAGTGACTCTCTAAATTGACCCGCTCGGTAGTGACGGCATCCCAGAACCGTTCGTAGGCGTAGAGCTGGCCTTCGTCGTAGGCCGACTTCTCTAATATCTTCAAGGCTTTGTTCGTATCGGGGTTCTCCAGCAGTTCGGCGGGAGCCTCCTCGGTGTCCCTGTCAATTTCGGTGAGGAAGCGCAGCCAGAGCACCGCCATCTTCCGTTCGGCAATCGTTTGGGGCTTGAACTTCGGCAGTTCCACGAACACGAAGCGCAGGCCCTCGATGATATCAATGTGAGGCATGGCTTTGATAGCAGGGTCGTCGTACAACTCATTGTTCCAGTTCTTGCCAGGGCAAGCGAACAAGTTCGAGCGCATCTGCATCTCGACGATGAAGTGGCGCCCCCCGGTCTCGCGGCAGCGCACATCGACAATACTATGGTACCCTCCAAAGACACTCGGTAGTCTTTGGACTCCTCCCTTTTTGCCCGGGTTCTCGGGCACCATCTCCGGCGTCAGATACTCCACGTGCTCTATCTGCTTCCCTTCGTCCAAGGGCAAGAGGGCATTGAGCAGACTCATCACTAAGTCTGGATGCTCGCCGAAGACCTTTTTGAAGGTCAGATCTGCCTTTGGATTCAGGTATTTGCCTTTCATTATATTTGTGATTAAGTATAATCCTGTGCAAAGGTAATCAATTCTGCTGAAACCACCAAACATTTTAATCTTTTTCACACACGTATGCGCGTATAGTGAATAGGCAATGACGGAAAAGAACCGACACTTCCTACACCTGTTCTGATTTTCAGCAGGTTACGGCCCGTTAACCTACACCTGAACCAACACTTGAACCTACACCTAAGAAAGAAGCGCCGGAGGTTTCGACGTTCCGCCGTTCTGAATATTCATACAGTTCGTGGCGCGGCGCTTTTGGTTTGTAAACCGCCGCCTTTTGTCCGAAACCCGGTGCCTTTTTCACGAAACCCGCCGCCTTTTGCCGAAAATCTGTCGGCTGGCCGTCATTTTCTGTCGATTCTGCTTAAATATACATTTCGGCGAATAAATATTCAGTTGTGGTGCAGGTGTAGGAAGTGTCGGAAGTGTGGGTTCTTTTTTCATTTCCCTATCATTTGCGCGCGCACTAAATCAAATTCTGGGGCATCAGCTCCTGGGCGCGGCGGAAGTCGTCGGGGGTATCAAGCTCATAACTGAAGAAGTCGGTGGTGTCGACCACGCGGAAGGTGTGGCCCTGAGGGATGAGGCGCTCGAAGGCCCGCTCGTAGAAGATGTCGATGAGTCCCTCGCGCTCAATCATCAGGTCGAGTTCGGCAGCAAGCGCTTCGCCATAGGCAGGCGTGATGTGCTCGATGCCAACACTCTCGCCCATCGCATCGGCGGGGTTGCAGGTCTTCGATATCTCGGTGATGCGGCATTCGGCATCGACGACGACCTTCATCTCCTCCTCGCCAAGCTCGTGGCGGTTGACCGCGAGGGCAGCCTCGGGCTGTGAGGCAATGGCGCTGACGGCGGCCGGGTCGCAGAGTATGTCGCTGTCCATGAGCAGCACCTCCTGACCCCGAACGTGCTTCATAGCGAGCCACAGCGAGTAGATGTTGTTGTTGTGCTCGTAGTCGGCGTTGTGGATGAAGTGAAAAGTGAAAAGTGAGAAGTGAGAGGTGAGGAAGTCGCGTATCTGGTCGGCGCAGTAGCCGGTGACGACGACGAACTCCGTGATGCCGGTCTGGTGCATGGCATCAACGGTGCGCTCCAGGAGAGTACGCTCGCCTACCTTGAGCAGGCACTTGGGTTTGTGGTCTGTGAGGGGGCGGAGGCGCTTGGCCATTCCCGCAGCGAGTATTACACCTGTCATGGGATTTTCGATTTACGGATTTTCGATTTACTGTTTATTTGTCGGGCAGCCGCATGATGAGCATGCCGATGGCAATCCAGATGATTTCGCGCACGCGGCAGATGATGCTGACGAAGATGCCGAGGGCGGCTGAGAGGCCGAGGGCAGCGATGGACAGCACGAAACCACCCTCCTGAACGCCGAGCTGCATGGGCAGGAATCCGATGAGGTTGGCAAAGAGCGTGGTGAACGAGACGATGAGGATGCTGTGCAGATAGGTGATGAAGATGCCCGTGAAGCCCCCGCCGTTGTCGATGCCGAAGAGCAGTAGCATGAACAGCACCTCGCTGCTCTGCACGATGCGCGAGAGATACTCCAGAATCAGACTCTTGTAGAAGGCAGCCTTGTCCTCAGCGTGGAGGGCAGCTATCTGCTCGTCGATGTTCGTCAGCGTCTCGGCGTGCTTCTCGCGGAAGCGGGTGCTCCAGCCCTTCAGGCCCGGAATGTGGCCTATCCACCGTAGTGTCTTCACCACGAGTCCGTTGCGGTAGCCCTTGGCGAAGACGTAGAAGGCCACGAGGCAGAACACGATGATGATGCCCAGCACGGTGGCGATGGCGGTGTTGATGGGCAGGTCGCCGACGGCAGCCAGTGCCAGGTAGATGAAGATGCTGGTGAACCAGAACCAAAAGTGGGCGAAGAAGTGCATCATCGCATAGAGGATGACGCTCGACGTGGCGTGCTCGTTGCTGACGTCCTTCGACAGCTCGAGTATGCGGTAGGGCTCGCCGCCGAGTCCGCCGACGGGTGTGGCGTAGTTCAGCGCATAGCCCGTGATGGTGAGCCGGTAGACGCGCATGAAGCTGACGTGCTCGCTGGTGCCGCGCGTCTTGCTGCGGATGATGGTGAACCACGACCAGGCGTTGATGGCGTAGATGAAAATCCAGACGCCGACGATGGGTATGAGCCAGTAGCCGGCGTGGCAGAGGTGCTGCCACAGCTCGGTGAAACTGACATCGAACGTCAGCAGCATCACCACGCAGGCCAGTATGCCTACGACGAAGAAGAGGTTGTTAAGACGCTGCTTGGTCCACCGCATATGATTTTCGATTTACGGATTTTCGATTTACAATTTGTCGGCAAGTTGCTTGCAGAACGACTCGTGGCTGCGGTTGACATACGTCCAGAGCAGGCCCATCGCTACAATCTCGAACACGAAGTGGCAGACGGGCACGTCGAGCAGGCAGAACAGGAAGAGCCACGACTCGCGGAAGTTGAACGTCAGCAGACCGTTCCAGAAGATGACGGGCAGCGACTTCTGCCGGAACTCCTCGCGAAACTCCTGCGGAATGTTGTCGGTAGAGCCGTACTTCTCGCGCAGCTTCGAGAGCAGGCGCTGGAACTGCGGCGTAATCTTCTCCTGCTTCCGCGTGTAGTCGATGTACGACTTCTGGAACAGCCGCTCGTAGGCCGGTGCATGTGGCGGCATGTGGTCGTAGATTTCCTGCTGCTGCACGGAGTTGTCGAGCTCGCTGCCCTTCTCGCCCTTCAGGAAGAAGAGGTGCACCTGAATGTAGTAGTCGGCCAGGCGCTGCTGACCAGCCATGCCCCAAAAGCCCGAGATGCAGCCAAGCACGGTGACGACGGCGGTAGCAATCAGGGCGTTCTCGGGTGTGTCGTCAATGCCGAGCCACCCGAACTCTATGGTGTGGTGCTGATAGAAGCGCCATACCAGAATGCCGTAGATGGGCACGAACCACGTGAAGCCCGCCACCCCGTCGAGTATGCGGCCTATGCGGCTCTTCTTGCCCGTCATGCGTGCCAGCTGGCCGTCGGTGCAGTCGAGTATGTCGGCCACCATGAGCAGCACGATACCGATGATGTTGTAGATGAGTCCCATCGTGCCGCCGTAGTAGAAGCTGGCGCAGCCGAAGAAGACGGCGCTGGCAGCACCGATAATCATCGACCAGATGGTCACCGTGTTGGGGTGAATGTCGAACTTGGCAAAGAAGACAGCGCAGTAGTAGCAGAAGGGTCGTATGACGTGCAGGTCGAGCCAGTCTTCTGTGTCGGTTGACTTCAGCGTTGCTCTGTATTTTTCGTTCATCAGACTATTTTCTATTTACGGATTATCGATTGACGATTGACTACTTGACTTCCTGGTAAACGCGCTTGATGGTGTCGACGACCGTCTGTGTCTGCTCGCGGCGGCCCAAGGTGATGCGCAGGCACGACTCAAGTCCGGGGTCGCCCATGAACTTGATCTTGTAGTCCTGAATCTTCAGGGCCTCCATCAGCCGCTCCTTCATCTCTAACGGATACTTGATGAGTATGAAGTTGGCCACCGACTTGTAGACCTTGAAGCCGGGCAGCCCGCCGAGCTCCTTCTTGTAGAGCTGGCGGCCCCATTCCATCTCGTCGGCCACGTGGCGGTAGTGCTCGTCGCTCTCTAAAGCAGCGATTGCAACAGCCTCAGCAAAGCGGTTGAATCCCAGGTACTTATTCGAGTAGCTGAGGAACTGGTCGTGACCCTTTCCGATGAAGCCGAAGCCCGTGCGCAGACCGGGCAGACCGTAGAACTTTGAGAGCGTCCGCGAGATGATGAGGTTGTTGTACTTGTTCACCAGCGGAGCGATGTAGTCAGTATCGGTGGTGATGAAGCTGGCGTAGGCCTCGTCGACGAGCACCATCGTGTCGCTGGGAATGTTCTCCATGATGCGTCCAATCTCCTCGCTGGTCAGCGAGTTGCCCGTCGGGTTGTTGGGCGATGCCAGCAGCAGCATGCGGGGGTGAATGCGGTTGGTGTACTCAATGACCTCGCCGACGTTGTAGGCGAAGGTGTCGTCCTGCTCGTAGAGGGGGTACATCTCGAACGTGCCGCCGCACTCGCTGGCCACCTTATTATAATACCACCACGAGAACTGGGGTATGAGAATCGTCTTGTTGTCGCCCTTCATCAGGAAGTAGTGGATGGCGTTCTTCAGGATTTCTTCACCGCCGTAGGCCAGGAGCACCTGCTCCTCGGGTACGCCGTAGATTTCGCTGACACGGACGCTGATGACGCTCTTCTTGCCCTGATCGTAGATGCGGGTATAGAAGCACAGCTCCTTCGGGTCGAAATTCTTTACTGCGTCAAGCACTTTCTGGCTTGGCTCAAAGTTAAATTCATTTCTGTCAAGATAGTTCATAATATATGTTTTTTCTTTTATTTTCTTACTCCTCATCTCCTCAACTCCTCAACTCCTCATCTCCTCATCAGAACGTCAGCGACAGCGAGTAGCGCAGGCCCCACTTCGGGCTGGTGGGCAGCTCGTTGTAGTTCAGACGGCGCACATAGTCGATGTTGAAGAACTTGAAGATGTTGTGTATGCCCACCATCACCTCGACGTACGGCTTCTTCGGGTCCATCACGCTGACGCCCTCGGGGAAGAGCATCAGGCGGTCGCTGCCGGCATTCTGGGCCAGCATCGGGTTGTTCTTGTCGCTGAGCGAGCCCCAGAGGGTGCGCACGCCGATGAACTCGCGCCAGTGCCAGCGCTTGATGATGGGTGTACGGTTGAACAGCCGGCCGCTCAGGTCCCACGTAATCATCAGCGAGGCGTAGCGGTCGTTCATGAACTCCATGTTGTTGACCAGGCTGAACGTCTCGCGCTGGGCGAAGTACGACAGGTTGCTGGCGGGATGGATGAGCAGCAGGAATGGCACCTGGTCCCACTGCACGCCGCCTTTCAGCGTGACGTCGGCCTTGCCCCAGCTGCTGAGCCAGAATCGCTTGAAGATGGTGGCCTCGGTGTAGTTGTAGTTATACTCTCCGTCGAGCAGTCCGCTGAAGCCTCGGGTATGCGAGAGCGTGAACACCGGTGCGTCGAGGTTGATGACGCGGCGGCGCTGCTTGTTGTTGATATAGGTCTCGTCGGGGGCATAGCGCAGGCTGGCTGTGACCTCGGTGGTGCGCATCTTGGCGGTGGGAAGGTCGGCTACTGCCGTCTGCGGGTTGACGGACGACAGGGGCGTGAGGCGCAGTTCGCCGGCACCCTCGTTCTCCTCGCGCTTGCCGCTGACGATGGCGCGCAGGCCCCAGTCGGTCTCATACTCGAAGGCCAGCTGCTGCCGCTTGTAGAACATCATCTTGTCGACCTTTGCCCACTTCATCGACATGAACACGTTGTCCTTGTCGTGCTCCAGGAAGTGGTCGCCGGGCGAGCAGACGTCGTGCGACATCTGCAGGGTGACGGTGCGTCGCGGGAACTCGTGGACGGAGTAGTTCTTCGGATTCAGCGAGTAGGTGACCTCGGCGTTATAGTAGTTCTTGCGGCTGTCCCAGCCCCGTGCGTAATAGCCCGAGAAGAAGAGGTGCCTGTTCAGGTTGGCCGTCGTCCGGAGGCTCAGGCGTGTGCGCCAGCCGTCGACGAAGTTGCGGCTGACGAGCGTCGTGATGGGGCAGAGGTCGATGTAGTTCGGGTTGCTGGTCTCGATAGAGTTCTCCATCAGCGTCTTCAGGCCAATCATGATGAACTTGAAGCCCTTGATGGTCTCGAATCCCTTGACGAACTTGTCCATACGCTCCTCGCCGCGTGTAAGGTCGGCGTTCTTGCGGTAGTTGCTCCAGTAAGCGGTGTCGTGCATCTCGACGTCGGGGCTGATAATCTCCTTGGCGCCGCCCTTGAAGAGCTTTGCGGGCAGCTCGTTGAACGAATAGTCCGACATGCGTGTGGCACGTGTGACGACGACGCTCTCCTGGATGAATTCAAACAGCTTCAGCACCGTCACCATGTCGTTGCGGGTGAGCACCCACTGGCCGTCGTCCATGCGCTCAAACTCCTGGTGGACCTGCATCGAGTCGACGAAGTTCACGTTGCTCTGCGTGGGGATTGTCAGCTGGCAGCTGCGCACGTGCAGCGTCGAGTCGTTCAAAATATAGAGGTCGCCCCTGAAGCCCCGGTCGTGCTGGTTGTTGGGGAGGAAATGTAGATGGATGCACGAGTCGCGGCCCACCTGGAGCGTATCCTCTATATAGTAACGGTAGAAGCTGAGGCCCTCCTTCGAGATGGGCGAGGTAAAGGGTCGCTGCAGCAGGCGTATCTGGTCCTCGTAGAGGTCGATGTCGGTAAACACGTCCTTGACGACGGTGTTGATGATGTCGCCCGTCTGGAACATATCGTTGACGCCCGACGAGGTGCGGCCCTCAATGTGTGTCTTCTCGGAGTGCGGCTTTTTGCGGTACACCTTCCTCGACACCGTCTCATCGACCGAGACGGGGATGGTCAGCTTGTTGGTGAAGGCGTTCACCTCAATCTGGTCCATCAGGAACTGGTGGTTGCTGAAGGGCTTCTTGGCCAGCTGTTCGGGCTTCAGGTCGTTCAGCGACACCGTCAGCTTCTCGTATTTGTGGTACTCGTAGAAGTCGTTCACGGCGAGGTCGGTCTTCTTCTTCGCCTCCACCACGCGCTTCATCAGCTCGACGGCGGGGTTGTTCTTGCGGCTGTACTTCCTGCGCTTGGCCTTCACCTTCACCTCGCCCAGCTGCCGGCGGTCGGGCTTCAGGCGTATATTCAGCTGGCCGCGCGTCTTCTCGCCCACGCGGATGGTGCGCTTCTTGTAGCCGACGGCGCTGAACGAGAGGCTCCACCCCTGATGGCGCGCAATGCGGTAATGGCCGTTAACGTCGGCCACCGTAGCAATGCGATGACCGTCGTAGACCACACTCGCGCTGGCGATGCTGTCGCCAGTATCGGCATCGATGATGACCCCCGTCAGGTATTCCTGGGCGTGCAAAGGCAGCATCACCCACAATAGAAGTATCGGAAAAATATATTTTCTCACTCCCGTATTCTGTTTATCGGCTGCAAAATTACTCATTTTTGTCGAAATAATCGCACTTATTACGTTTTTTTCTTGGTAAACACATTATTTATTATTATATTTGCAGACGTTTATGAACTCAAAACCAGCTAAAGTAATGAAAAGACTATTTCTCCTGACAGCTATTGCCATCAGCTCCGTTTCGGCTATGGCCGACACCCCCCTGAAGGCAACCATCCACGCCGATAAGCCCGGCGCAAAGATCAACCGCGAAATCTACGGACAGTTCTCCGAGCACCTCGGCTCGTGCATCTACGGCGGACTGTGGGTAGGCCCCAAGTCAAAGATTCCCAACATCAACGGCTACCGCAAGGACGTCTTCGAGGCCCTCAAGGCCCTGCAGATTCCCGTCATGCGCTGGCCGGGCGGATGCTTTGCCGACGACTACCACTGGATGGACGGCATCGGTCCGCAGGAGCAGCGCCCCTCGCTGCGCAACAACAACTGGGGCGGCACCATCGAGGACAACTCCTTCGGCACACACGAGTTCCTGAACCTCTGCGAGATGCTCGGCTGCGAGCCCTACATCAGCGGCAACGTAGGCTCGGGCACCGTCAAGGAAATGGCCCAGTGGGTGGAGTATATGACCAGCGACGGCGACACCCCGATGGCCCGCCTGCGCCGCCAGAACGGCCGCGAGAAGGCCTGGAAGGTGAAGTACTTCGGCATCGGCAACGAGGCCTGGGGCTGCGGCGGCAACATGACGCCCGAGTACTACAGCGACGAGTTCCGCAAGTTCAACACCTACCTGCGCGACTATACCGGCAACAAGCTCTACCGCATTGCCAGCGGCGCCAGCGACTACGACTACAACTGGACCGAGGTGCTGATGAAGAACATCGGCAACCGCATGCAGGGCATCTCGCTCCACTACTACACCTGCTCGGGATGGGACGGCCCCAAGGGCTCGGCCACCAACTTCGACAACAACCAGTACTACTGGGCGCTCGGCAAGTGTCTTGAGATTGAGGACGTCATCAAGAAGCACAAGGCCATCATGGACGAGGCCGACCCGAAGAACACCATCGGACTGCTCGTCGACGAATGGGGCACGTGGTGGGACGAGGAGCCCGGCACCGTCAGCGGCCACCTCTACCAGCAGAACGCCCTGCGCGACGCCTTCGTGGCCTCGCTCTCGCTCAACGTCTTCCATAAGTACACCGACCGCGTGAAGATGGCCAACATCGCTCAGGTGGTCAACGTGCTGCAGTCGATGATCCTGACCGACCAGAAGGGCACGGGCCACATGGTGCTCACGCCCACCTACCACGTGTTCAAGCTCTATACGCCGTTTATGGAGGCCACCTACCTGCCCGTCGACCTCGAGAGCGAGACGATGGCCGTCAGCAAGGCCTACTTCCGCCAGAAGGAGGGAGCCAAGGATGCCGGCTACCGCCCCTGCCCGATGCTCTCGGCCTCGGCCGCCAAGACCAAGGACGGCAGCATCATCCTCGCCGTCACCAACGTCTCGCTCGACAAGGAGCAGACCGTCGACTTCGACATTGACGGCTTCACGCCCCGCCAGGTCAGCGGACAGATTCTCACCTCGCGCAGCGTAGCCGACTACAACGACTTCAGCCATCCCTCAGTCGTTGCACCCGCCGACTTCAAGGATGCCACTCTGAAGAAGGGCGCCGTCAGCGTCAAGATTCCTGCCAAGTCGCTCGTCGTGCTTAGCATCAAGTAGAAACAGCAAGCGGGCTTCCGATTCTCATCGGAAGCCCGTAACAACACAAACACAAATAACGGTCAGAAACCGTTTTTTATCTCATATCGCTTTACTGTATGCCGTCTTCGCGCAGCTTCTCTTGCCACTTCCACGCTGAGCGCAGCACGTCCTCAGTAGGTGTCTCAGCCTTCCAGCCGAGTATCTTGTTGGCCTTCGTGACGTCGCCCCATACTTTCTCGATGTCGCCCTCGCGTCGCGGAGCGTAGGTCCAGTTCACCTTCACGCCGGTAGCCTTCTCGAAGCCCTCGACCACCTCCAGCGTCGACAGTCCGCGACCCGTTCCGATGTTGAACACCTCGACGGCATCAGTCTCGGGCTTGTCGAGCACGCGCTCCATAGCCTTGACGTGAGCCTTGGCCAGGTCGACCACATAGATGTAGTCGCGGATGCAGGTGTGGTCGGGCGTGTCGTAGTCGTTGCCGAAAATCTTCAGCTGGCCGCGAATGCCCATAGCCGTCTGCGTGACGAAGGGGATGAGGTTCATGGGCACGCCGTTGGGCAGCTCGCCGATGAGCGCCGTGGGGTGGGCGCCGATGGGGTTGAAGTAGCGCAGTATGATGCTCTTGATGGGCGCGCCGCTGTGGATGTAGTCCTGGATGATTTCCTCGTTTATCTGCTTCGTGTTGCCGTAGGGCGACAGGGCCTTCTGTATCGGCGCCTTCTCGGTCACGGGCAGGTTCTCTTCGGTCGGCTGGCCATAGACGGTACACGAGCTTGAGAAGATGATGCCCTTCACGTCGTACTTCGGCATCAGCTCCAGCAGGTTGATGAGCGACGTGATGTTGTTGCGGTAGTAGAGCAGCGGCTTCTCTACAGACTCACCCACGGCCTTCGAGGCTGCAAAGTGGATGATGCCCTCTATCTTCGGGTACTTCCTGAACACGCCCTCCAGTGCCTCCATATCGCAGCAGTCCACCTGCTCGAAGGCTGGGCGCACGCCTGTAATCTTCTCTATGCCGTCGACGACGCTGGCGTTAGAGTTCGACAGGTTGTCAATGATAACCACTTCGTAGCCTGCCTGCTGCAGCTCGACTGTGGTGTGGCTCCCAATAAAACCGGTGCCACCCGTCACAAGGATTGTCTGTTTCATTTCGATGCTTTCTTCTATGTTTTATTAGTAGTTTTGCTTTGCGTCTGCAAAGATAAACAAAAAAGCCGAAAGTACAAAACTTTCGGCCATTTTATTTTCGGAATATAGAATCTTACTTGAAGAAGTCCTTCACTTCCTCGTTGGGAACCATCTGCTCGTCGAAGATGTAGGCACCCGTCTTGGGGCTCTTCACCATCTTGATAACCTTTGTGTAAGCGCGACCATCCTTTGAACCTTCATGGAGGGTAGCAACGGTTTTCTTTGCCATATCTCTATCTTTTTACTTTTTAAGACTATTACCCTTACTTAATCTCCTTGTGCAACGTCATCTTCTTCAGGATGGGGTTGTACTTCATCAGCTCCATACGCTCGGGCGTATTCTTACGATTCTTCGTGGTAATGTAGCGGCTCGTACCGGGCATTCCACTTGCCTTGTGCTCAGTGCACTCCAGTACAACCTGCACGCGGTTGCCTTTTGCTTTCTTGCTTGCCATGGTTATTAATCTCCTATCACTTTAATGTCCTTCCAGTCCACATATCCATTGGCAACTGCCTGCTTCAATGCAGCGTCGAGACCGACCTTATTAATCATGCGAAG
>JAEEGJ010006589.1_pt1 | contig 34580 bp, 38 predicted proteins | sample 8958761 | NCBI WGS metagenome assembly JAEEGJ01 (sample SAMN16246546, study PRJNA631951) | gut metagenome | biome: gut microbiome; feature: rumen; material: RS-attached | host: Bos | place: Iran: Karaj | collected 2018-10
TTCTTTTCATAACAATGCTATTTTTCTTTTCCATACACTTTGAATTTCTTCACCAGCAGCGGCGTGATGAACAGGTCGGCGAGCAGGGCCGACAGGATGCCGATGACCGCCAGGATACCGAAGTTGACACACATGGCGCACGCGGAAGTCGCAAAGCAGGCGAACACCGCGGAGGTGATGATGGAGGTCGTCACGATGGCCACGCCCACGACCCGGAAAGTCCGTCGGATGGCGTCAGCGTAGTTCTGCGAGCGGTCAAACTCGAGCTTGGAATGGTTGAAGAAGTGGATGGTATCGTCCACAGCCATACCCAGCATCATCGGGATAAGCGTAGCGGTCATCATGTCCAGCGGGATGCCGGCCCAGCCCATGAAGCCGCCCACGAAGATGGCCGGCATCAGGTTCGGGATGAGGCCGATCAGGCCGACGCGCACGCTCTGGAAAGCAATCATCAGCAACAGGCCGATAATCAGCACGGAAATGAGGAAGGACTGCATCTGGCCCCGGACCAGATATTGCATCATCGCCGTGTACTGCGGGATGTTGCCCACAGCGGTCACGGTCACGCCCGGGAACAGCTCGGCCGTCCGCGCCATGATGTCGGCCAGCTCGCGTTCCACCTCGGCCGAGTTGAAATCGGAAATCTCCACCATCAGGCGCAGCCGCTTGTAGCCGTAGTCCATCCAGTACTCCGTTTCGGAGCCACCGGCGTTCTCATAGAGCATGAGCATCTGGGCTACTTCCTCTTCCGTCTCGGGGATGCGATAGTACGCGGCGTCGCCCCCGTTGAGCGTCTGATTCAAGTCCTTGAGAATGTCCAGGATGGAATTGGTCCGCTTGGTCAGCGAATAATCCCCCACCAGCGCTTCCAGCTGCTCCAGTTTGCGCAGGTTCTCCGGCTGCTTGGCCTCGTCCTCGTCGGCGAATTCCATCACCAGGTCGTAGGAATACAGGGCGCCCAGCTCGCTGCGGCCCACCGTCAGGACGTCCTGGACATACGGCACCTTGATGCCCATCGTCTTCTCGATGTCGAAAGCCGGTTCGATCTTCCACAGGCCGACCCCGAAGCCCACGCACGCCACGACGAACACCGCCACGATGGCCTTCGAATGCTTGAACGTGAAATCGTTCAGGCGCTCCATCGCACGGCTCAGGCGCGTGCCGCCTTCGCCGTCGATGCCGGGCTTAGGTGCCCGGTTCTTGCCGAACGAGAGCAGCACGGGCGCGATCAGCAGCGTGGTGAGAAGCACAAACAGCACCGTCATCGAGCTCATCATGCCGACGCACTTCATCGGGCGAATGGGAATAACCATGAAGGAGAGCAGCGAGATGACGGTCGTCAAACCGCAGAACACCACGGACCAGCCGATCTCGCTGACCGTCTCGACGACCGCCTGCTTCCGCTGTCCGTGCGCTCGCATGCACTGCCGGAAATACGCAAAAATATGGATGTTGTACGCGATCGAGACCGCGAAGGCCAGAATGGCCGGGATCATCAGCACCGTACTGTCCACGTACATTTGCGTGTAGCCGGCGATGCCGAAGGTCATGGCCACGCCGCCCAGCACGGACAGCAGCGGACAGACGATGCCCCGCAGGGAGCGGGTCATCAGGAGCATAACCAGGATGCAGATGATGGCGGCGATCATCACGAGCCGGCCCATTTCCTCTCCGATATAGACCGTCTTCTGCTGCGTCACGTACGGCATGCCGGTCGCGAGCGGATGCAGGGAAGCATATTTCTCCTTCGCGATGATCCGGGAGACTTCCTCGCCGGTCACGATGTCCGGCGAGACGTTGCTTGTGGCCTTCCACTCCTCCTCAGAGGGGAAAGCGCGCAGCTTCACCAGCGTCCAGGCGTTCCGAGCGTCCTGCGAGACGAGTTTCTTCGCCACCTGCGGCTTGCTGTAGGCCAGGGCGCGGATCTGCGCCATCTCCGGCGAGCCGGTCTCCGGGATCTCATCCGGGACAATCTGGACGATCTCCATGCCGTCCTCGGTGCCCAGCATGAACTCCAGGTCTACCAGCGAGGTAATCTTGTCTCCGTACGAGAGCGAATCCAGCAACTCGTTGCCCAGCTCGCGAAGCAGCGAGAGGTTCTCTTTCGTGAAATGGTCGTCGCACTCGGTGAGGATGCCGACGAAATAATCGTTGCCGAAGTTTTCCTTGAACTCATTGGTTTTCACCAGCATCGGATCTCCCTCGATAAAATAGTCGTCGAAGGAGGTCTGCTGGACCATTTTGGACATGCCCTTGAAGGCAACAAACAGGAGGACGGCGAATAGGGCGATGACCACCCAGCGCCATCTCAGCAGGAAGGCCGCATACCTTCCGAAGAATTGATTGATTCTGTGCGATTTCATTTTATAAGGTAATAGTGAACATTGTTTCAATTTGTTCTGCAATAAAAAACGGCCGCCTTCTTGGCGACCGTTAAATTTTCATCATCTTTTTCCATCCGATCAGTTCGAATTGTATGTATTCCGACAAGGCCGATCGGGTTTGCTCCTCCGGCAAGTCGTGCATCAGGATTTCTTCCAGCAGGGTGAACATCCAGACATTGTTCAGGTGGACGAAGAACTCCGACACATCGACGTTCATCTCGGGATGCTTCGCCTTCATCGCCCGGAACCATTCCAGCACCAGGGCAGTGGCCTTGTTGACATAGTACTCCTTAAATCCCTCCAGGGAGGATCCCTGCGACTTAAAGAGCAACAGCTTCAGCGAATTCCGGTGCCGGCGGATGAGCCCCATGTACTCCTCCAGCGACGCTTCGGCATAGTTGTCGGCCTGGATCGTGGCGATGTCGTAGCCGGCATGGCCGTGCCGCTCATCCAGCAGCCCCTCCAGCGCATCCGTCGCCGGTTTGAGCAATTGGCTGAACAGCTCGTCCTTCGAAGCGTAATAATGATAGAGGTTGCTCAGGCCGACACCGGCTTCCCGCGCGATGTCGCGGGTCGTCGTGTCCCTGTAGCCATGCTGCAGGAACAGCTTCTTAGACACAGAAAGAATCCGCTTGCGGGTGTCTGGCTTAAGTGTTTGCATGTCGAACGATGTTCTCTTTTCGGCTGCAAAGGTAAGTCCTTTCCCGCTAAGCGGCAATCCTCATTTATAGCGATTTCTCGCGGGTGTTACTTCACCGGCTGGCCCAGTGCGGAAGCCTCGGCGTCGGAGGCATCGAGCTTGAATACCATGAAGTTGGGGCTCTCCTGGGTGCAAGGCGTCCAGTCGCCGCCGTCCGGGCCGTTGGGGTCGCTGTACTTGGCGAAGTTGGTCCAGGCCGTCAGCATCTTCTCGGAGAGATCCCAGTCACCCTGGGTCCAGGGGCGCCAGCAGTGCTGGAGCGACTTGAACACAAACCACAGGTCGGAGGAGTGGAACGCGCCCTGCAGACGGTCCTCGGGGTGGGAACCGTCGTCCGGCAGCGGACGTGCGAACTCATAGGCCCAGGCCTTGTTGCCCTTCGCTTCGCGGTCCTGGCAGAAAGCCACGATGCCGGCGGACATGTCGCCCATGTCGTTCATCGTGTAGCCGATCATGTACGGGACATCGGAGAGCGAGCCGTCGGCGGCCGCGTCGTCAAACACCTCGACGGACACGTGACCGTCGATGATCGGGGTGATGGTGATGCCAGGCTTGCCCGTAGCGGAAGTATAGAGGGCGGAAGCGGCATGGACGGCGTCCGTAGCCGCAGCGCGCATTTTCTTCAGATCGGTCAGACCGGCCCAGTCCATGACGGCTTTGCCTTCGGCTTCAGCCTCCTGGAGCGTCTGGCCGCCGAACATCATCTTGATCATGGACGGGGGGACGGCCGGGCCGCCGGCCAGGGTGAAGCTCTGGTTCTTGATCACGTTCAAGCCGTTGGCGCTCATGATCACCGCCTTGTGGAAGTACGGCTTGGCCAGCGGCGAGGCGCAGAGCGTGCGGACGCTGCCGCCGCCGGCGCTCTGGCCGAAGATCATCACATTGTCCGGATCGCCGCCGAACTGGGCGATGTTCTTCTTCACCCACTTCAGGGACTCGATCTGGTCCAGGATACCGTAGTTGCCGGACACGCCGTCCGGACTCTCGGCAGAGAGCTCGGGATGCGCCATGAAGCCGAAAATGCCGAGGCGGTAGTTGATGGACACCAGGACAACGTCCTTGGCAGCCCACTCCTGCGCGTCGAACTCAGGCTCGGTGCCCCACCCTTCGCGGTAGCCGCCACCGTGGATCCACACGGCCACGGGAGCCTTGCGGTCCACCTGGCCCGGGTACTTGGTCCAGACATTCAGATACAGACAGTCCTCGCTGCACTGCTTCTCGTCGCCATAGCCCCACTCCGTGAAATAGTTACCCGGATAGTGGACGGCCTGGTAGCTCGGGTGGCCGAATTCGTCGGCCTGCAGGACACCCTCCCAGGGCTGCACCGGCTGCGGCGCTTTCCAACGCAGGTCGCCAATCGGCGGAGCGGCGTAAGGGATCCCCTTATAGACGAAGACGCCGTCGAGGTCGGCGGCAACACCCTGCACCTGTCCCCCTTCGATGGCGAGGACGGGGCTGACTTTTTCAGAGCAATTGCAAGCGCCCAGGGTCATGGCCAGGGCGAGCAGCGCGAAGAATCTGACTTTCATATTGGTTTTGATTACTGTTCGGGACACAAATTTAAGAAAAAAGGCTATATTTGAACAATCATTACCATACCTTTTTATGAAGAAAATCTTTCTCATGATCCTGCTGGCCACCACCGTCTTCACGGCGTGCTCGCAGCCCAAGAAGGTCTCCATCCTGGGAGACTCCTATTCCACCTACGAAGGTTACAACCCGGAAGGCTACAACCCCTTCTACCCGAACGACCGCAACGACGTCACCAGCCCCGACCAGACCTGGTGGAGCCTGTATATCAACGCCAAAGGCTATGAGTTGGAGGAAAACAACTCCTGGGGCGGCACCACCATCTGCAGCACCGGTTATTTTGGACGCGTCAACTACGAATCGTCCTTCATGGGCCGCGTGGACATGCTCGGCGACCCGGATATCATCTTCCTATTCGGCGGCACAAACGACGCCTGGTCCCGCGCCCCGATCGGCGAGTATCAGTGGTCAGACTGGACCCAGGATGACTGCAAGGCCTTCCGTCCGGCCCTCGCTTACCTGCTGGACACCCTGCAGAAGCACTACCCCAAGGCCAAGATTGTCTCCCTGCTCAACTCCGAGCTGCAGGAAGAGATCAACGAGTCCATGCGCGAAGTGTGCCAGCACTACGGCGTGCAGCTCGTCGAGCTGCACGACATCGAGAAGCAGAACGGGCACCCGTCCATCGCCGGCATGCAGAGCATCTGCGACCAGCTGCTGGAGGCGGGGCTGTAGTTTAGCGCCGGCCAAACATAAAGCGCCGGCCCATTTTTACTGCTAATTTGACAGGCCAGGGAAGCAATGCTTTCTCGGCCTTTTTCAATTGCTCGCGGATAGGGATGCCCTGCGGGCAATGCTTCTCGCATTTGCCGCATTGGACGCACTGCGAGGCGAAGGACGGCTCGGCCGACAGGGCGACCGCCTGGAAGAAATGGCGCCAGCCGGACACCTTGGACTCCGTGTACATCAGGTTATAGCTGCTGAAGTAGCCCGGGATGTCCACTCCCTTGGGGCAGGGCATGCAGTAGCGGCAGCCGGTGCAGCCCACTTTCTCCTTCTCCCGGATGATGTCCAGGATGCGCTGCAGGAAGGCGCGGTCCTCCGCCGAGAAGGCGCCGACGGCCGCCTCCGAAGCGATCCGCACGTTTTCTTCCACCATGTCAAGGGAGTTCATGCCCGACAGCACGACGGTAACCTCCGGCTGGTCCCAGAGCCAGCGCAGGCCCCAGTCGGCCGGGCTCCAGCCGCGCTCGTGCCGGGCCATGAGCTGCTTCGCGGCCTCCGGGAGCTTGTTCACCAGCTTGCCGCCGCGCAGCGGCTCCATGATGACCACGGGAATGCCCCGGGCCGCGGCGGCCTTCAGGCCGACCACGCCCGCCTGCGTCGTCTCGTCGAGGTAGTTGTACTGGATCTGGCAGAAATCCCAGTCATAGTCGGCCAGGATCTTCAGGAAATTGTCGCTGTTGCCGTGGTAGGAGAAGCCGATGTTGCGGATGGCGCCCGCAGCTTTCTTCTCCGCGATCCAGTCCAGCACGCCCACGGTCTTGAGCCGCTCCCACTGCGCGATGTCGGTCAGGTGGTGCATCAGGTAGTAGTCGACGCGGTCCGTCCGCAGGCGGGACAGTTCCTCGTCGAAATACTTGTCAAGCGAATCACGGTTTTTCACCAAATACTGAGGCAGTTTGGTGGCGATGCGGACCTGGTCGCGCAACCCGTTGCGCTCGAGGATCTCGCCGAGCGCCGCCTCGCTGCCGGGATAAATATAGGCCGTGTCGAGGTAGTTCACGCCGGCCCGGATGGCCGCCAGCAGCTCCTGCTCGGTCTTGTCGATGTCCACGCCGCTGCCCTTCCGGCTGAAACGCATACAGCCGTACCCGAGGATGGAGAGTTCTTCTCCGTGTTTATCTTTCCTGTATTGCATGTTCCCCATGTATGCAAAATTAAGAATCTTTTTGATATATTTGCATATAACACTTCCACACCAATCATTATCCACAACCATGGTCAGAAGGACATTCCTCAAGAAAGCGGCCCTCGCCGCTGTCGGCACGGCGGCCTACGCATCGCCGCTCTCCGCCGCACTCAAAAATGCAGACACCCGCATGAAAGTACTGTTGGTCAACGGCAGTCCCCGCCCGGACGGCAACACCTTCTGCGCCCTGCAGGAGATCGAGAAGCAACTGAAGAAGCAGGGCATCGAGACCGAAATCTTCCAGATCGGCGCGCGGCCGGTCCGGATGTGCATCAATTGCGGCGGCTGCCGGCGCAACGGCGGCAAGGGCTGCGTCTTCGACGACGACCCTTGCAACGAAATCGCCCGCAAACTCGCCGAATCCGACGCACTGATCGTCGGCTCCCCCGTTTACTACGGGCAGCCCAACGGCGGCATCCTGGCCGTGATGCAGCGCCTGTTCTTCTCCGCTGGCCAGCTGGTCCAGAACAAGCCGGCGGCCGCCGTGGCCGTCTGCCGCCGCGGCGGCGCCACGGCCACGCTCCAGACCCTGAACATGATGTTCGAGATGATGAACATGCCCGTCGTCACCTCCCAGTATTGGAACATCGCCTACGGCTCCGGAAAGGGCGAGGCGAAGCTGGACGCCGAGGGCATGCAGACCATGCGCACGCTCGGCAACAACATGGCCTGGCTCCTGAAGAAGATCCACACCGGCAGCGACACCGCCCCGCAGCGCGACGAGCAGCCGGCTTTCACGAACTTTATCCGATAAAGCATGAGACAGATCCTGATCACCCTCGCGTTGTGCCTGGCCGCGCTGGGCCTCAACGCACAGAACTACAAGCAAGTCAACGACATCAGCTATACCGGCAAGTCCGACGCGTACGCGCAGGAGCGGCTGAAGCTCGACGTCTATTACCCGGAGGGGCAGAAAGACTGCCCCGTCATCGTCTGGTTCCATGGCGGCGGCCTGGAAGGCGGCAACAAGGAGATTCCCGCCCAGCTGCAGAAGAAGGGCTGGGTCGTCGTCGGCGTGAACTACCGGCTGCTGCCGAAGGTGACGGTCCGCGAGACGCTGGACGATGCCGCCGAGGCCGTGGCCTGGGTGTTCCGCCACGCCGCCGAGTATGGCGGTGACCCCGCCAAGGTCGTGGTCACCGGCCACTCCGCCGGCGGCTACATCAGCCTGATGCTCTGCCTCAACAAGGCCTGGCTGGCAGGTTACGGTGCCGACGCGGACAGCGTGTGGATGTACATCCCGTTCAGCGGGCAGGCCGTCACGCACTACAACGTCCGCAAGATGCAGGGTCTGCAGCCGCTGCAGGTCACCATCGACGAGTTCGCGCCCATCTACTGGGTGCGCGCGGACTGTCCGCCGCTGATCCTCATTTGCGGGGACCGCGAGCTGGAGCTCTACGGCCGCTACGACGAGAACCAGTACCTCGCCCGCATGATGAAGCTGGTCGGCCACGAGAAGACCTACCTGTACGAGTTGGACGGCCACGGCCACAACACCATGGTCGGTCCCAGCTTCCACATCCTCGAGACGCACATCAATCAGGCGCTGGGCAGGCGGGTATTTCAGTAGTTTTGCTATCTTTGTACATTAACACAAACTAATTCCACATCCGTATGAAAAAGTATGTATGCAACGTTTGCGGGTACGAGTACGACCCGCAGGCCGGCGACCCCGACAACGGGATCGCTCCCGGAACCGCCTTTGAGGACCTTCCCGCAGATTGGGTATGCCCCGTATGCGGCGTAGGAAAAGAAGATTTCTCCGAACAATAAAAACAAGCGCCCGGGCTTCCTCGCCCGGGCGTTTTTTATGATGCCTTCCGGACGATCCGGCGGGTCTGGATGAGGACCGACAGGATAATCAAAATGAGGCCCAGCCAGAAAGAAAGTCCGACCTCCCGGTATTCGCCGAACAACAGGGCGGCGAAAGCGATGCTGTACACGGGCTCGAGGTTATAGGTCAGGTTGACCGTGAACGCCGACAGCACCTGCAGTGCCTGCAGCTGAAACAGGAAGGGAAGGACGGTGAACACGGAACCCAGCAGGAGCAGCCACCAGACATCATTCCCCTGCGGCGTCAGGTTGGCTCCGGGAAAGACCCACGTATAGAACGGAATCAGCAGCGACAGCAGGAAGAGACCGCCGACGATCTCATACAGGAGCATCGTGGCACTGTCCTCCCCCGTCTCCCGGGCCACGTTGATGTTGACCAGCGCAAACAGCGAATAAATGGCCGCCGAGAGCAGGCCGAGAAGGATGCCCAACCGGTATCGGACATCCAGGCTGAAGATAAGCAGAACGCCCGCAATGGCAATGAAACTGATCAGCACCTCCACCCAGGAGATCCGCTTCCGGTTGATGAGCGGATCGAGAAGTGTTGTAAAGAAACAGGAGGTCGCGATGCAGGCCACGCCGATGGAAACGTTGGAGGCCTGGATGCTGGCGTAGAAGGCGATCCAGTGGAGGGACAGCAGGAAGCCGCAGGCGGCGATCTTGACGAAAGACTTCCAGGGCATTTTGTGCAGACGGCCCATCAGGGCCAGCACGAGCGCCAGCACGGCGACGCTCACCATCATCCGATACCACACCAGCGGCAGGCCACCCAGCGAGATCAGCCGGCCAAAAAGGCCCGTCCAACCCGCCAGGAGCACAGCTATGTGGAGAATCACCAGCGTCCTGTTCTCTTCCTTGCCCATAACATATGATAATTTTGCGGCTGCAAAAATACAAATCCTGCACGAAAATGCGTATCTTCGCGGGCCAAATTGAGCATATGGATCATTTACCGCTGAACGACATACCGATGCTGGTGTCCAGCATCAACTTTCTGCTCCGCGACGAGGAGTTCGAGAACCTGGACCAGATCTGCTACTGCTACGATGTGGAGCGGGACGAGCTGGACCGCATCCTCGCCAGCGGCGGCTACTCCTACCGGGAGGCACAGAACCGCATTATCTGATTGGTTATGAGCCCCCTTCAGTCTGTCGCGCAGCAGGCATATGCCTTCTTTCACCAGAAGGAAAAGGTTTACCGTTTCTCCACCTCTGAAACAGAGAAAGATCATATCGAGGAGGCCATCTCATCCTACGTAAACCAGATGTCCCCGGAACTGTACGAGACCCTCTCCGATGGCTCCGCCTCTTTCCTGCGCGAGCATGTGTCCTTCCCGGAAGACCTTCGGAAGGCCCTCGAGAAACTGGAGAAAATGATTATCTTCGCAGGGTAACACTGAAGATAATAGCATGGACTTCAAATTATTGGGGAAAGAGGGTGCGCCCTCGCTGATGCTCATTCCGGGGCTGGGAGTCTCCTACGAAATCTTCCTGCCCCTGGTGGAGCTGCTGAAGGACAAGTTCCGGATCATCGCCGTCCAGGTGGACGGCTTCACACTGGGCGAGCAGACCCGTTTCACCTCCGTCGATGACCAGGCGGCGCAGGCGATCGCCTTCATCCAGGAGCGATTCGACGGCCACCTGGATGGCGCCTACGGGCTCTCCCTGGGTGGAAAGATCCTGTCCCGCATGCTGGAGCGCGACGAGGTGACGATCGACCACGCCGTCCTCGACGCCGCTCCCCTGCTGCCGCTGCCCAAATGGCTGGTGGGTCCGCTCCGCTATTACCAAAGCTTCAATGTGTGGACCTGCTATCGCTGGACCGGCTTCTGGCGCTGGGTGTTCCACTCCCACTATTTCGACGTGCTGCTGGACGAGTGCCGCAAGACCTTTCCCTACGGCGGAAGACGCGCCGTGCTGGACGGCTACAAATCAGTCTATACCAATAAATTAGAGTCCATCCACGGGGCGGACATCCATTTCTGGTACGGAACGAAGGAGGCCTTTGTGGCCAAGCCGCAGGCGGAGCATCTGCAAAAGATCTGTCCGGCGTTGCACGTGGAGGTTTTCCCCAAGTCCAACCACGGACAACTGCTGGTGGACCACCCGGACGAGGTGGCCAAACGGATGGAGAGAATCGTCCTGCCTTAAGCCTTCTTCTGGCAACGCCAGGCGACGACGGCCTCGACCAGGCCCAGCACGAAATAGATGTTGCTGATGGCCACGAATCCCCACACATACCACTCCAGGGCGATCCACAGCATCAGGATGATGCCGCAGGCGAAGGTCACCCAGTAGGCCAGCGGATGCTTCTTGAAGAGCATCACGGCCGCGAGAAGCTGTGGGAGACCGTTCACGGCCAGCAGGACGCAGCCGGAGGGGAAGAAATCCTTGAAGAAGATGTCCGGCCAGGGCAGTTTGGCGCGCAGAAGGTCCAGCATCGCTTCCCCGCCCCAGCTCACGCCGGCAGGGTCCATCCACATCATCACGGCGCCGCCGACAGCGCCGACAGCGATGAACAGGGTCAGGATTTTCAGAAAAGTCTTCATATACGCCTGCAAAAATAAGAATCTTTTTCGTTACCTTTGATACGCGGAGTAAAAGAGCGGATATGAAACCAAAACGGAAACAGAAGCAGCTGAGGATCACAGAGGCCGACTTTATGCTGGCCAACCGCAGGGCCGCCCGGCTCGAAGAGATCGCCGAGCACGGCAAGCCCGTTTCCTTCCGCCGGACCATCCACAAATCCAAGAAAGCCTACGACCGCAAGCGCTTCAAGAAAATCGCCTTGCAGGAATAATCGATATAATTTGTTTTATGGTAACAATTGGAATCAAAGGAAGGGAGGAAGCGGTGGTGCTTCCGGAACTTACAGCAAAGCATATCGGCAGCGGCACCGTGGCGGTGCTCGCGACGCCCATGATGATCGCCCTGATGGAAAAGACCTGCCGCCTGTCGGTGAAGCCGTATCTGGACGAAGGCCAGGAGACCGTCGGAACGCACGTGAATGTCAGTCACGACAGCGCCACGCCCGAAGGGATGAAGGTATGGTGCGAGTCGGAGGTCATTGAGGTGGACCGCCGCAAGATCACCTTCAAGGTGGTCGTGTACGACGCCGACGGCATCATCGGCCAGGGCACGCACGAGCGCTTCATCATCGACGAGAAGAAATTCGGGGAGAAGATGAGCGCCAAGCGGCGCTTATAACAATCCTTCAGGATTCGGCCCGATGCCGACACTTTCTGGGCGGCACCGACAAAGGCAAACATTTAACTATCTTGCTCGATTGATGGCTTCCGGCAGACAATACTATCTCGACAACCTGAAGGTCTGGTTGACCGTCCTCGTGATCTTCCATCACGCCGGGCAGGCCTATGGCAGCGGCGGGGGTTGGGCTTATACGCCAAGCAACCCGGCGGAGTTCCTCCCCTGGCTGGGGAACTTCTTCAGCGTGAACGCAGGCTTCTTCATGGGGCTGTACTTCCTGATCTCCGGCTATTTTGTCCCGACCAGTTACGACAAGAACGGCGGCAAGGCCTTCGTCCGCAAGAAGCTGGTCCGGCTGGGCATTCCCTGGCTGGTGATGGGCACCATCCTGTCCGTCCTCTCAGGCAAGTTCGAGACCGGACACATGTGGTTCGTCGAGAGCCTGCTCTTATTCTGTCTGCTGTATGCACTGTACCGGCGCTTCTTCCCGCCGCTCCGGAGCCGCGAGCAGCGGCCGGCCTTCTGGGCGCTGCTGCTGATTGGACTCGTGATGGGTACCGGCAGCTTTTTCATTCGCCAGGTAAGTCCGCAGGACCACTGGATCTGGCCCTTCGGCATTATCCCCCTGCCGCTGGAGCCCGCCCATTACCTGCAGTACGTGATGCTGTTCGTGCTGGGCATCCTGGCCCGGCGCCTGGGCTGGCTGGAGCGGATGGGCAACCGCCTCGGCGCCGTGTCGCTCGGCCTCGGCGTCCTGTTCGCCCTGGGCATCTACCTGCGCGGCGACGGCGCCTGGAGCGCCTTTGTCTGGCGCTGGTTCGGATTCTACGAATCCCTGCTGTGCGTCTTCCTCTGCGCCGGTCTGCTCTGGCTGTTCCGTCGCGTCGATAACGGCACCTCCGGCTTCAAACAGTGGTGCGCGGCCCAGTCGTACGGCGCCTACATCTTCCACATGCTGCTGATGCTGGTCCTCCAGTTCGCCACGGACGCGGTCTGGATGGGCGCCTTCGGCAAATTCTTCTTCATCGGCACCGTCACGACCGTGCTGGCCTTCACACTGACCTGGCTGCTACGCCTGATCCCAGGCGTCAAGAAAGTAATCTGACCATGGAAACAGACAGAATCATACTCCGCCCGTGGCGGGACAGTGATGCCGAGGCGCTGTACAAATGGGCCTCGGACCCCGATATAGGGCCCCGGGCCGGTTGGCCGCCGCATCAATCCGTTGAAGAAAGCCTGGAAATCATCCGGACTGTATTCCGTGACGCGACAAACACCTGGGCCATTGAATGGAAAGAGACGGGCGAAGCCATCGGTGCCATGGGCTATGGCCCCTCTTGCGACTGTCGGCTGCCGGCCCGCAAGGGAGAGCCCATCTGCGGTTACTGGGTAGCCAAGCCCTATTGGAACAGAGGCATTTGTACGGATGCCCTGCGGCTGATGATTTCCCACATCCGGGAGACCACCGATATCAAGTCTTTGATCTCCGGGCACTTCGTGGACAACCCCGCCAGCGGCCGCGTGATGGAGAAATGCGGCTTCATCGCCACTGGTAAAACCGTCATTGACGAATCCCAGTATCAAGGAAAAGACCGCCCCATCCGGGTCCTCCGACTGGAACTATAACATAATAGTATATGAAAGAGTATCTCATCAAATCAATCGTGTCAGCCCTGATTTTCATGGGACTGACCCTGGCCTTCGATGCCATTTTCAACGAGGTGGGCAGCATCTGGAAATACGTGATTTCCGGCACATTCTTCGGCTTCGCTTTCGAGGGCTGGTTTCACTTCTTCAAAAAAAGGAAAGATTCCGGCAAGTAGCATGAAAGCCATGACCATCCGAACTGCCCAGACGAACGATTTATCGGATATTATGGCTGTCCTGGAGGCAGCCAAGGGCATTATGCGTGCATCGGGCAATGCCGGACAGTGGGTGGGCGGCTATCCTTCGGAGGAGATCATCTTGCAGGACATCAACCAGGGGTACGGACAGGTCGTCATGGCAGACGGACGCATCGCGGGCTATTTCGCGTTCATCCCGTCCCCGGAGCCGACTTACGCCGAAATTTTCAACGGTGCCTGGCCAGATGACTCCCTACCCTACCACGTCGTGCATCGCATCGGCAGCTATCCGGAGATTCACGGGGTTTTCCAGGCCATCATGGACTGGTGCTTCGCCCGTAGCAGAAACATCCGTATCGACACGCACCGAGACAACCGGATCATGCAGCACAACATCCTGAAATACGGATTCCAGTACTGCGGCATCATCCACCTGGCCACCGGGGACGAACGGCTGGCCTACCAGAAGATGGACAAATAACGAAAGAGTCATGAAGAACGCAATTGGCGGACACCCCTGCCAGCTTTTCGGGTCGGAGCGACCGGCGTGCTTGCTGGTACAGCCGTCGGCGCGCCACGAAGCCGCGACGCTGGAAGCCGAGGCCCGGCAGATCGCAGCACGCTCCCCTTCCCCTTTTGTGCTGGCTGCGTTTGAAGTCGAAGACTGGATCGTCGATCTGATGCCCTGGCCGGACGGGAACATCTCCCGGGATGCGGAGGCGGGCCGGCACGGGCAGCAGACGCTTCAGTACGTGCTGCTGTCCCTGCTCCCCGCGTTGCGGGAACGCTTCGGGGACCTTCCCGCCGTGATTGGCGGCTACTCGCTGGGCGGGCTCTTTTCCCTGTGGGCGGCAGCCCAGACGGACCGTTTCCGCGCCGTGGCAGCCGCCTCCCCGTCAGTCTGGATCCGCGACTGGAAGACCTTCAGCGAGCAGCACCCGACGCTGGCCGAGGCGGTGTATCTGAGCCTTGGCGACCGGGAAGAACATGTGCGGAACCAGGCCATTGCCCGCGTCGGAGACGGCATCCGCGCGCAACACGAGCTGCTTCAGCGACAGCTGGGACCCGAGCGCTGCTCGCTGGTCTGGGAGCCCGGGAATCATTTCACCGACAACGAAGGCCGCCTGGCCCGGGCATTCGCCTGGTGCATCGAGCGTTTGTAAACTCTTTCTCTTGGACGCTCCTATTGAGCAGAGCACGAAAAGAAGGTTGATATACCTCCTTTTTGCGTTATTCTGCTTCGGATTCGGCCTCCTGCTGAATTACACCTACAGGCCTTATGTATATAGGAATCAAATCAATGACTTACATTTGGCAGATGTCATCGGAAACATAGTGGCCGTACCCGCTGCAGCCTTCTTCTTCTATGCCATGAACAAATCCATCCGATATAACAAATTTGCCATTCTTATTATTGATTTCTTGATTTGGTGTTTTTATGAGGTCACGCTCTCCAATACTTTTGATTGGTGGGACATCCTGGCATCTTTGATTATGTGTTTTGTGACATATCCGATTCTGGTGATACTCGAGAAGAGCGTTTCAGACTAAAATCAACTACACCAAATTATCTCAAAAAAGTTTTGCAAATTAAAATATATCGTTTACCTTTGTATCGGATTCCGATATATCGGGAAACAATATAACATATGAGAAATACGACAGCAGCATTGACGGAAGCGATCTATTACATCCTTCTTGCCTTACAAGAGCCCCTGCATGGATATGGCATCATGCAGAAGACGTCCACCATGAGTAAAGGACGTTTGATCCTTTCGGCAGGCACCTTGTACGGCGCCATTTCGAATCTTCTGGAGAAGGAATGGATTCTTCCCTGCGGGGAATCCTCCGACACGGACGGCAAAAGAAAATTGTACCAGATCACAGAAAAAGGTCAGGAAGTTCTCCTGGCCGAACTCGAGCGTCTGGAAGAACTTGTGGAAAACGGCAGAAAGAACATTAAAAAATAAACGATATGAAAACAAGCAAGATTTCCATCAACTGTTTTGTCGATTTCGACAAAGAGGAACAGTGGCTGAACGACATGGTCCAAAAAGGCTGGGCTTTCTGGCATACGAACGGAGTCATCTATCGATTCAAGGCATGCAAACCCGGAGAGTTCATCTATCAAATTGACTTTGACGAGAAGAAGAAGGAAGGTATCGATGACTATGTGGTATTTCGCAGGTCGTGCGGTGACCAGTTCGTCCATCAGTGTAAAAACAGAATCTACTGGAAGAGGGAAACGATATCCGGACCGTTCGAAGCAGAGAATAACGTTGCAGCAAAGCTGCGCCTGACAAACAAGGCCTTCAACCATCATCTGAACAGCTTCATCGGTCTCACACTCATCGCTGCTTTTGCTTTCCTTGTCTTGATGCCGCTCGGCAAGCACCTTCCTGAAAATGCCTTCTCCAGCTGGATGAGCGACTTCAGTACCGGATTGACGTACGGCATCCTCCTGGCAGAGCTGATCATTTTGCTTCCGGTGTTGAAAAAGCTCCACAAAAAGATCAATGAGCTGATCGGGCAGATCATCTAGAAAAGGCTGGGCATCCTGGTATCCAGGGAACGGACCTCCTTCCGGAGACTACTGTCAATCGGTACGATCCTGCCCTCTTTTATCGGTTATAAAATAATTCAGTGATATGGAATTCAGAGAATTACGACGCATCAAGCAAGCCGCTACGCCTCAGGAATGCGAAGCGGTGCTCTCCGCGGCACAGCGCGGCATCCTTGCCGTCCACGGAGAGAACGGCTACCCATATGGACTTCCCGTCAATTACCTGTATCTGGACGGCAAGATCTACTTCCACTGCGCCAAAGCCGGACATAAACTGGATGCCGTTCGAGCCAATGACAAGGTGTGCTTCACGGTTCTTTCCGAACCTGTGAAAAATCCTGGGGAATGGTGGAACTGCTTTACCAGCGTCATCTGCTTCGGCCGTATCTCGGAGGTGACGGACGAGCAGGAGAAAGACCGTCTCCTGCGACAGATTGGAGCCAAATATTTCCCTGAAGGATATGACCTGGAGAAAGACATGGCCAAAAATGCCCCGAATGCGCTGATACTGGGTATCACCATTGACCACATGTCCGGAAAGCATGTAAGAGAGAAATAGTATTAGCCGATTTATTCACATTTATCGACCTGTTTTCTTATATAAAAGATTGATTGCCATCTGTGGACTGGACTACGAAAAGTGCAATGCCGATATTGCCACGAAGACTAATGACCAGGCCAGGAATAATCTTAAGCGTATCTAATTATGGATAGTAATTCTGACTTTGTACAATACATCATCGACCAGTGTTCGGGCGCTGGGGAGATTGCCGTCAAAAAGATGATGGGAGACTACTGCGCCTATTGCGACGGTGTTCTCTTCGGCCTCATCTGTGACAACAACTTCTACGTAAAGGTGACAGAGCCGGGTAAGGCACTGCTCAAAGAAGTTATCCTGCGGCCGCCGTATGACGGAGCCAAGGACTATTTCTACATCAGCGATGTGGATGACCGGGATTATCTGACGGCGCTCATTAAGGCCACGATTCCGGCACTACCGAAACCGAAGACAAAGAAGAATCCGATGAAATAAGATTCACTTCTGGGCGGGCTCCCACTTGCAGCGGACAGGAGAGACAATGGCACCTTCCTTCTTGAGTTCGGCGAAGGCCTTGTCCACGTCCTTGCGGTCCAGACCGGTGATTTCGGCCATCTTGCCGGCGTTCACGGGTGCGCCGAATTCGCGCATGGCTTTGAGTACTTGTTCTTTCATGGCTTACATCATTGCAATTAAGAAGTTCTCGTAACCGAGTTTCTCGATGAGATAGAGATACTGCGCTTCCCAGGCCATGTGGTCTTTCTCGCCGTCAATCCATTTCTGGATGAGCTTCTGGGTAGGATAGTCATCGGCAAAGGCGGCGGCCAGTTCGCTGATTTCTTTTACTGCGTCAGGTTGATAGTCCGACTCGATCTGCTGCTTCGGGTCATCGTAGAACGGGAATTCGATAGTCTTCATCGCCGCCTGAAGGTCAGCGGGCTTGCAGCCGAGTTCCACCAGGCGGTTCAGGACTTCTTCTGCTTCGTCCCACTCTTCTTCTGCCTCTTCCTTCCACTTGTCGGCCAGCTTGTTCCAGCCCTGCAGACGGCAATATGCCGAGAATGCGAAATGTTGTTTGCTGTTGCCAAACCATACAGCGCCAAGGTAGGCGAACTGTTTCAATGCTTCTTCTTTTGTCATAACGTTATTAGTTTATAGTGGATGTTGCGAAATTACGTCTTTCTATAGAAAAATATACGAGCAAGACGAAACAAAAACCGACCGATACGAAACAATTCAAAATTATTTATAACTTTGTTCTGCAGCAATGTATTTTTATACGCTATGTACACGATTCCAGATACTTGGATGTGGCAATACGGAAAATCCCGTTATAAGGACTGGGACGGCCGTTTCTTAAGCTTTGAAGCGGATAAGGAAACGTATATGCGCACGAATACGCTGCCGGGGACGGTAGCCGCTTATGCTTTTATCATTGTCCTGAGAGGCAGTTCCACCCTTCTCTACAACGGGCGGGAGATAACGACCGAGAGAAACCACTTGTTTATCTATATGCCCGGTTTCCCGATCCGCGTGAAGGATGTATCCGAAGACTATGCCGGGCTTTGTCTTGTAGCCGACGAATCCTTCACCGCAGGAACGCCATCCATCCGAAATGCCGTCCGCTCGGCGCTGCTTCCCATCTTTGAGATGCGTCAGCCTGTTGTTGGTATTTCTTCTGAAGACAGCGCACGACTCAGCTCACTGATCCGGATGGCCGGGGATTATCTCATGTCCGAGAATCCCCTTCGCCAGGAAATGCTTAAAAATCTTTATGCTCTCTTCCTGATGGACCTCTCGTCCATTCTTTCCCGAAGAACGCAGCATGGCAAGTTCGGGAAAAGAGCGGAAGACCTGTTCATGGATTTCATTCACCTGCTTCCGAAACATTATGTTCACGAACACGGCATTGAGTTCTATGCAGACGCGCTCAACGTTACGCCTACCTATCTCTCGCGGGTTGTCCGACAGGTCTCCGGGAGGACCGTCGTGGAGTATATCAACCGATTGTTGCTGATGGAGGCCATCTGGCTGCTTGAGAGCACCACCCTGAGCATCGATGAGATTGCCGAAAGAATCAACTATGCCGACTCGACCACCTTCGGCCGCTTCTTCTTCCGGATGAAAGGTGTTACCCCCAGAGAGTACAGGAAGAATCTGTTAAAGATTTCTTCTTAAATTCGCACCTATAAATCGGAATTTGAATGAAAAGAGTAGTCTTATCCCTCATTATTGTATTTTGCTCCTTTTCACTCTTTGCTCAAACTGTGGAGATAAGTGGAACTGTGTTTGATGAAAACGGCGAACCTATGAGAGTCCGTTGTTACGTTTACACTTCAAAAAGCAATAGTACGATCACTGATTCCTTGGGCCGCTATTCATTATCTGTCCCGTCAAACAAAGAAACCACCCTTTATTTCTCATTGATTGGATATAAGGATGGATTTATCGTTGTTAATCCTGACGCTGGTCAGACTGATTATCCAATAAAGATGGAGATAGATACAACGGCCGTTTTCGGCCGGGAAGTACTTGTCTGTATGAGCAATGCCCAAGAACGCAACGATTCTTTATGGGTATGGACACAGGCTTTCCCTGTCAATGCCGAATATATGGTCCTATATACTCAGGAGAGGCGCTCTCGTTCTTCTTCTGAAAGACAAAGGTTTGGGGCTGAGAACTATCCTATTGCTTACGTGTTTAGATTTGAAGATGCTAATCATTATCCTATCTCGCACAAATTGAAACGTAGCACTTTGAAAGTCATAAAGAAGTACCCCGTCGACAGAATCACTTTTGCAGGCTTTGTGCTGGATCACATTGACAATATGCAAAATGATACTATCGCTCAAATAGCCTCAGCAAAGGTTGCAAGCTATGGGCTTCACGATTACGGGAAACGAGACACTCCTGTTTATTACTACAGACGCAAGTAAATTCGTATTTATCGGCCGCCTTGCCTGCTGCCGGGCACGCTGGAGGCCCTTTTTGTGCCCGGCAACCTTATGGAATTGCGGTTTTGTACTCCCCCGAAAACAGGGATAGTATAAACACACATCTATCGTTCAATCAGCAATCTACACCTCACAGCAAGAACGAGATTCCGGGTCAAGCCCGGAATGACTATGGAAGGTCGGAAGAATGACGGATGGAAGATCTGGAGCGGATCTGGTCCCTGCGGGACGTCATTCCGGATCCAAAAGTCTAAGTCGCAAGCTTTTCCCGCAGGGCCCTGACAACGGGCGCCGTGATGACGATCTCCGTCTGCTCAAAGGGAGGTTTGAGGTCTAGGATTTTGTTGCGGCCCAGCGTAGAGCGGATGCGACCGATCTCGCTGAGACGCACCAGATGATTGCGGGACACCCGCATGAATACTTCAGGGTCCAACTCTTCCTGCAACGAAGACAGCGAATGGCCGGCAATGCCGGATACCCCGTCCCGGCACCAGAGCCGAACCATGCCGAGATCATATTCGGCATAGACCACGTCCTCCACGTCCACGATGACCGTGCTGTCCCCGCGATTCATTTCCAGGCGCCTGCGATAGAGCGGCTGACCGGACCCGAGCTGACCGGCAGCGCTGCGGGCCTGTTGCACGCCTGTCCGAAGCATGCGGCCTTCGAAACGCGTAAGCGCATCCTCCAGGTCCTGCTGGCCATAAGGTTTCAGCAGATAATCGATGCAATTGTAATCAAAGGCGCGCAGAGCATACTCATCATAGGCGGTCGTGAAAACGATCAGCGCATCCGTCGAGACGGCGTCGAACACCTCGAAACTGTAGCCGTCTTCCAGGCGGATATCAGCAAAGATCAAGTCCAGATCGGGATACGATCGAATGGCCGCGGAAGCGGAACGGATATCGGCCACCGGACCTATTATCTTCCATTCCGGGCGCAGGCGCGCCAGCAGGGACCGAAGCCGCTCAGCGAGGGGCGCTTCATCTTCAATGATCAAGACTATCATACAGGTCGGTACTTTTGATGACTGGCAGACAGACCGAAAAACGCGTTTCCGTCGCATGGACGGAAATCACTTTGCCGCATATCAGCCGATATCGTTCGGACAGGGTCTGCAGGCCGCTCCCGGTGGTCGGAATCGCGTTCGCGAGCGGCTGTACGTTATTGGAGACCGTGACGGTGTCGTTATCGATCCGAAGCTGGATGTCCAGCGGACGGTCCGCACCGCTGGCGTTGTGCTTCAGGGCGTTTTCGATCAGACCTTGCAAAGCGAGCGGCGGAATCATCGCGTCGGCTGGCCCCGGAGCTCCCTCGACACGGATATGGACGTGGCTATGGCGCAGGGTCAGGTTCTTGGCATATTCTTCCACGAAACCCAGTTCCTCCCGCAGCGGCACCACCCGGGCATCGCCCTTCGAGACAATATACCGATACATCCGGCACATGGAATCATTGAAAGCGGTTGCGGCCGCCGGATCCGTCTCGATCAACGAACCCAGCGTGGCCAGGGAGTTGAATACAAAATGGTTGTCCGTCTTGAGTTTCAGCCGGTCCACGGTCGCCTGCAGGGAGACCGTCGCCTCAGCACGATAGCGGTTCGTCAGGTAGGAGATGAAGAACACGGACGTCAGGAAATACGCTACCAGGCTATCGCAGGTAAAGACATCCCAGGACAGGCTCCAGGCTTCCGGGAAGAGCTTGGCATAGACTCCTGCGATCAGCACGGACAGGGCAATGACGGAGAAAAGGAGCAGGAGGTTCTGAAGCAAGACCGATGCGAAAGAATACTTCCTGTTCCAGAAAAGCCGGATAATCAACCGGCTGAACAGGAGCGACAGTTCCATCAGCACGAGGGTATCGAGCAGCGTGGGCAGCATACCCATCAACCAGTCCGCGAAACTCCCTCCCTGCGAAAAATCGGAAAAATCCGGATGCAGGAGGAACCACAGCAGTTCGTTGACAAGCACCGCCGTCAGCAGGGTCAGCAGATGCCGTCTGCGCGCCACGCGCGGAGAGGAGCCATCGCTTGTAAAGATATTCACTTTCGCCATGTTGCAAAGATAAGGCTTTCCGGCGGGAAGAAAAACGATGCATGTCGTGTTCATCGGCGGAAATGTCGGCTTCGTTGTCTTATTCTTGGCAGAACGGGGCTGGGGCTGCATTTTTGTACCCGGTTTCGAAAACAAAGCAACACGATATGAAACGCATTTTGGTATTCCTTTTCATGCTGATGCTCCTGCCCGCAGTCGCGCAGGACTTTGAACAATTACAACGCATGCGCACGCTGAAAGTGCGGATGGAATTGCAGGACAGCAAGACCGACGCCCCCATTTCTTATGCCACGGTCTACCTGATTCCACAGGGCGACACGACCATCACCCATTTCGCCATTTCAGATGACAAAGGCGTCGCGGTACTGGAAGATGTCGTGCAGCGCAAATACGACCTGCACGCCGAACTGATTGGCTACAAGCCCTTCGTCAAGACTTACGACCTGAAGATCACCGGCTTCGAGAACGACCGGAACCTGGGCGTCATCAAATTGGAAGAAGATGCCAAGTTACTGGAGGCCGCCAGCGTGTCGGCCATCGGCAACCCGGTGGTCATCAAGAAAGACACGGTGGAATACAACGCGTCCGCCTACCACGTGGTCGAGAACGCCATGCTGGTAGATCTGCTGAAGAAGATGCCCGGCATCAAGGTTGAGTCCAGCGGCACGGTCAAAGTCAATGGCGAGACAGTGAACAAGATTACTGTCGGCGGAAAAGCCTTCTTCATCAAGGATCCGTCCATGGCCGTGAAGAACCTCCCGGCCAAGATCGTCAACAAGATCCAGGTAATTGACCGGGCCAAAGAGGATGCCGCCTTCACGGGTGTCGGCACCAAGGATGACCAGGAAAAGGTCATGGACATCATGTTAAAAGAGGAATATCAGAAAGGCTGGTTCGGCAACGCCAAGGTCTCCGGCGGCCTGGCCTTATTGCCAGAAGGTGAAAAGGATTTCAAGGGCCGCGACGGCGCGTTGTTCAACGGCAACACGATGATCTCGCGCTACAACACCACCGACCAGCTGGTCTTCATCGGCAACGCCAAAAATGCCCCCGATCCCGGCAGCTGGTCAGAGACCGAGATGTTCGGGATGCCGATGGACGAGGACGATGCGCTCGCGTCCAAGGAAGGACTTCAGACCACGGCCCAGGCCGGCCTGAACTACAACACCAGCCGCATCCCGGGCTTCGATACGAACGCCAGCGTCAGTTACAATTTCCAGCGCAAGGACGCACGTGAATCCTCCTCGCGAACCAATTACAATACGGGCGGCGCCAACCTGCTCACCAACGGCAGCTTCCTGGGCACTGGAACGGACCATACGGTCTCCGGATCCATGGAGTTCTCCAACACGGACCAAAGCAAGTTCCTGGCAATTTTGCGCCCTTATTGGATGTACACCACGCGCGACCAAACCGTATCCCGTAACAGCCAGACCCTGTCCGGGCTGGAAGAAGTGAACAGCAGTACCGCCACGCAAGCCGGGAAGTCCAACATTTTCTCCACCTTCGCAGAACTGGAATTGGGCATCAAAGACTTGGGGAAAACAGGCCGCAGCCTGACCCTGACCGGGGATTTTGATTTTACCGGCAACAAAGGCAACAGCACCGAGCAGTCGCTCACGCGGACGATTGGCGGGGTCGACCAGCGCAATCTGCTCTACAACAAGCAAATGCTCAGTATCTCCCCGCAGCTGGAACTAACCTACGTCGAACCGCTTGGGACCAACTGGGCCCTGCAGTTGCGCACGGCAGGCAACTACGCCGGTTCGCAGAGCACGCGGGACGCATTCAACGGCGCTGACGGCAGCGTCAACGCGAACTACTCCTCCTTCTCGCGCAACGACGACATCACCATCCGCGAGCGGCTGCTGTTCCAATACAAGAAGAACGACACGGCCTTCCTGTTCGGCTTTCAGTTGGACGAGGAGCAGAACATCACCCGCACCCGGTTCATGGGCATTGAGAACCTGGTCGGCCAGGGGAAATGGATCCTCAACTGGGCACCGTACGTAAATCTGACGATGAAAGATGACAACCGCACACTGCGTTTCGAGTATACCGGCCGCTCGGTCACGCCAACCGGCAGCCGCATCGTGCCGACGCTGGACCTGACCAACCCCATCCAGATCAGCACCGGCAACATATACCTGCGTCCGCAGTTCACCCACAACGCGTTCCTGAGCTTCCGCACCGGCAACCCGAAAGACTTCTCCTTCGCAGAATTCTTCCTCACCGGAAGCCTGAACACCCGGCAGATCGTGCAAGCCAGCTGGTTCGACGAGAGCGGCATTCGCTATGCCCTGCCAGTCAATTCCCCGAAGCCCGGCGGCAGCGTCGCCCTGTATGCCTCCTGGAACCAGCCATTCGGCAAACAGAAACGCTTCACCCTGACGCTCGACGGCAGCGTAGGCTACGACAAGAGTGTCAGCTACCAGGCCACCCAGCGCCTGCCCGGCCTGAACAAAGACCAGTTCGACTACAGCGCCACGATGGCATCCCTGTGGGGAGACGCCTCCGGCAGCAAATTCTACAGCGGCCAGAGCGGCTTCGCACAGAGCAATACCGGGACGCTCACCCTGTCCCTCTTCCCTTCCCTCGATTTCAAGACCGAACAATTCAGCCTGACGCTGCGCGGCTTCGCCGAGAACCGACGCACCCGTTACTCCCTCGACCCGACCGCCAACATGAATACCTGGGACTTCAACGTCAGCGCCGAGTCCCTCTACACGACCTCAAACGGCTGGCAGTTCAACACGGACATCGGCTACAACTTCTATCGCGGCTACACCCGGGGCTACGGCCAGCCCGAGCTGCTCTGGAACGCCGTCATTGGCAAAGAAATCGGGCCCGTGACGCTTTCGGTCAAGGTCGCCGACATCCTGAACCAGCAGAAATCCCTGCAGCGCAGCATCTCCGCCAACTTTGTGGAAGACGTATACCGCAACGTCATGGGGCGCTACATCATGATCGGTGTTTCCTTCAATTTCGGCAAGATGAACGCCACGCAGGCCAACAAGGCGCAACGCGCCCTCTGGGAAATGATGTAAAACCGCAGGGTTCCGCACCCTGAAAAACAAGCACACTGGTATTCCATCAAGCACAGGGCAGTCCCCCTGTGCTTTTTTGTGCAGTGCAGACGCGCCGGAAGAACAGGCAGTTGCGGAATGTCGGGGATAAGTTTTTTTTGCTGTTTCAAAAATAGACCCTATATTTGTATCGCGAACGATATAAAAACACAAAAACATATGATTATCAAAATTTTCAAAACAATCGGTAAAGTCCTTCTGGGACTGTTTATGGTCTTTGCGGGATTCAGCCACCTTACCGTGGCCCGCGAGGAATTCGTGGCCCAGGTGCCTGTCTGGATTCAGTTCTCCCCCGGCTTCACAGACTTTGTGGTACTCGCCTCCGGCGTCGTGGAGATCCTACTGGGCCTGTCCATGCTCCTTCTCTGGAAAGAGCGTTCCGGCTGGGCCGGAGCCGCCCTGGCCATCTTCTATGTACTCATCTTTCCAGGCAACATCAACCAGTATGTTGAGCACATCAACGCCTTCGGTCTCGACACGGACCAGGCCCGTCTGATCCGTCTCTTCTTCCAGCCGGTACTCATCTGCCTCGCCCTGTGGTCCACCGGAGGCTGGTCCACCCTCAAGACCTGGTGGAAGGCATGCAAAGGATTATTCAACAAAAACAAATAAAACGCTTATGGAACCTGTTAACAAAGTATTCGATTTCCTGCAGAACGCAGGGACCTTCTATCTGGCCACCGTCGAGGGAGACCAGCCCCGCGTGCGTCCTTACGGAGCCATGATGCTCTTCGAGGACAAGATCTACATCATGGCCTTCGGCCAGACCAACGCCACCAGGCAGATTGCCGCCAATCCCAAGGCCGAGCTCTGCGCCTTCAAGGGCATGACGCTCCGCATCGCGTGCCGACTGGTTGAGGACAACCGTCCCGAGACCCAGAAGGCCCTCATCGAGAAGATGCCCGTGCTGAAGCCCGCCCTGGGCGAGAACGGCGAGAACGGTGTTATGTACTACCTCGCCGACGCGACCGCGACCTTCTTCAAGATGATGGAGCCCGTAGAAACCGTGCAGTTCTAGGCGTATGAAAAAGATCTACACTGTTTGCCTGGCGGCATTGGCAATGCTTGCAGGCTGTAATACCAACAATAACAATACCCAAGATATGACAACCAACGAAACCCTCCAGGAAGTGACGGGCCGCAAGAACTTCGGCGCCAGCCACGCCCTCGTCACCACGCCCCAGCCGTGCGTGATGATCGCCACCTGGGACGAGAACAAGACTCCCGACGTGATGATGGCCGCCTGGGCCGGACAGCTCGACGCTAACCAGATCGTCATCAGCCTTTCCAAGCACAAGACCACCGACAACCTTGAAAAGACCGGCGCCTTCACCATCAGCTTCGCCGACGAGCGTACTGTGGTCGAATCTGATTACTTCGGCCTGGTGAGCGGCAACAATGTGCCCGACAAAGTGGCCAAGGCCGGCTTTACGGTTACCCCCAGCCCCAACGTCAACGCGCCCATTATCAACGAGTATCCGCTGACGCTCGAGTGCAAGGTGGTCAGTTTCGAGGACGGCATGCTGATCGGAGAAATCATCAACCAGAGCGCCGATGAGTGCATCCTCACCGACGGCAAGGTGGATCTTGCCAAACTCAAGCCCATTGTCTTCGATGCCGCCGGAATGTGCTACCGCGCCCTCGGCGATGTCGTCGGCAAAGCCTGGGGAGCCGGAAAGGCCATCGCAGAATAGCATTGAAAGCCCCTGTTGCTGAACAACAGCAACGAGGGTGCCGACTGGAAGGCGCACGGCGTGACGGCCCGGCAGGTATGGGGCCGCCAGCGGAAAACGCAGCTCGGCTCGGAAGCCCTGTTCGAGGTCACGGAGGGCATCATCCGGGAGCAGATCCGCAAAGGCAATCTGCCGGAAGAATGAAAAAAGCCAGCGCGATGTCAGCGCTGGCTTTTTCGTACCCCCGAGGCGAATCGAACGCCTATCGTCGGAACCGGAATCCGAAATTTTATCCATTAAACTACAGGGGCATGCCCGATAGGGACTGCAAATATACTTAAAATTTGTAAATTTGCGGCGCAATACATAACGAATTTCTATATGAAAAGAGCATACGTCTTCCCCGGTCAGGGGTCCCAGTTCCCGGGTATGGGAAAAGAGCTGTACGAAAGCAACGCCAAAGCGCGTGAGCTGATGGAGAAAGCCAACGAGATCCTCGGCTTCCGCATCACCGACATCATGTTCGAAGGCAGCGACGAAGACCTGCGCGCCACGAAAGTGACGCAGCCGGCCATCTTCCTGCACTCCGTCGTGACGGCCCTCTGCACCGAAGGCCTCCCCGCCCCCGACATGGTCGGCGGCCACTCCCTGGGTGAATTCTCCGCCCTCGTCGCAGCCGGCGCCGTGGACTTCGAAGACGCCCTGCGCCTCGTGGCCGTCCGCGCCAGCGAGATGCAGAAATGCTGCGAGAAAGTTCCCGGGACCATGGCGGCCGTGATTGCCCTTTCTAACGAGCAGGTCGAAGAAATCTGCAAAGGCATCGACGGCGTCGTCATTCCCGCCAACTACAACTGCGACGGCCAGGTGGTCATCTCCGGCGAAAAAGAAGCCGTGGCCAAAGCCTGCGAAGCGATGAAGGAAGCCGGCGCCAAGCGCGCCCTCCCGCTGAGCGTCAGCGGCGCCTTCCACTCCCCGCTCATGGAGCCCGCCCGCGTGGAACTCGCCAAGGCCATCGAGCGCACGGAGGTCCGCACTCCGCGCTGTCCCATCTACCAGAACGTCACCGCCCAGCCGGAAACCGACCCGAAACGCATCAAGGACAACCTCCTGCAGCAGCTCACCTCCCCAGTCCGCTGGACCCAGTCGGTGAAGAACATGCTCGCGGACGGTGCGACCGAATTCCGCGAAATAGGCCCCGGAGCGGTGCTTCAGGGCCTGGTCAAGCGCATTGCGGGCGCCGTCGGCGCCGAGGTGGAAATCCACTAGAAGTCGAAACCGATTGAGGCATAGACGGTGAAGCCGCCGATTCTGCCCCACTGAGCAGCAAGTTTCAGCGGGCCCACCAACGTCTGGCGGGCGTATTCCGCGCCGAAGGCCCAATACCCAATGTTTTCGTGGAAATCCCGCAGCTCATCGCCCCGCTTCAACAGACCGCTCCGGATGCTGACGTAGTTCTTGCGCGCGAAGCGATAGCGCAGATCCAGCTGGACCATGGCCGTGATGGGGCTGGAGTTCCGGGAATTGGCAGGCCAGAGGAAGAACGGAATCTGGAACTCTGAGTAACGATCCGGCATGAATCCGCCCAGCATAGTGCCATGCTGGATGTTCATGTAATCCCGGGCAACGTACTGTTGGATGTTCACGCCGAACGGCCGGTACCAGGCAGCATAAAACTTGGGAAGCACGGTAAAATGTTCGCCGATGGAGAACGCCGCTTCAATACTCGCCATGGTCGTGAGGTAAGACGGGACCCGGCCCCCTTCCGTCAAAGCAGGGTCGTCTTCTCCGTATTTGGCGTAGTTCTTATCCAGATCGATGGTATAGCCCGAGAACACATAGCGACCTTTCAGGGACAGCCGGACGCCACGCGTCGGGAAGTAACCGTCATCAAAGGTGTCGAACTTAAAGTTCGCGAAGGCGGACAGCCAGTAGCTCCGCCAATCCCACCCCTTCCATGTGTCCCCGTAAGACAGATACTGCTCGTAGGGGTTCATCTCCGCGGTGAAACCCGCCCGGAACGTACCGCGGGTCATCTGAGAATCCTCCAGATAGACATCGGCGGCCATGGTCCAGAGCCTTTCTTCGGCAGAGTTGTCCCAACCGACGTTTGTACGGACCAGACGGGTACGGAAATCCACGCCGAGCGTGGGGATGCCTTTGGAGAACTTGTGCGCAAAGTCCAGCGTCAGGGCCGGATTGGTACCCAGCTTGAGGTCCGTCGTGAAACGCGGACCACCGAGCCGGCGGGTACCGAGGCCCAGGTGCAGCGCGACCGCCACGGTCTCGTCCGTATCGGCTCGCACGCCGAAGGCAAAATCGTTCACCTGCCCCTTCTGGCACTCGAAAACCAGCACATACGGCTCCTCGCGACCCTCCAGATGATAGGTTACGGATTCAAACGCGTTGCAACCATAGATTTTGTTGAGCAGGCGTTCGACCTTCTCGCGGTCAAACGACATATCCTTCGGATAGTCTTTCGGGTGCAGAACCGAACGCAGCTCCTGATTCGTAATTCCCTCGAAACGGATGGAACTGATCTGAACCTTTTGCTGAGCCAGGTTGATGGCCGGAGCCGGGCGCCGCACAGTCGGGACGGCCTTGCCGGCCACCAGCGCCGCCACGGCCTCGAAGGACTCCTTGTTGGCCAGGGCGTTCTGATAGCCCTGGTTAATGATATCATCCACGCTCTTGTCATCGAACGAGAGCATATTGTAGCCTTTCAACTCGTGATTCACCTCAAAGTCAACCATTTTCCGGGCCGGCCCGGCCGCCTCCTTGGACAGGAGAGTAATGGTTTGGAAGAGCAGGTCCACCGGAGAATTCAACTCGTCCAGCTGACGCGGGACGGACATTTCCGAACCGATGATGATGTCGGCCCCCATTTCTTTCGCCAGGTCCACCGGGAAATTGTTACGCATGCCGCCGTCCAGCAGCACCGCTCCTTCCGTGCGCACGGCGCGGAAATAGAAAGGAATGGCCATCGTGGAGCGCATCGCGTCCGTGAGGCTGCCGGAAGTCCAGTATTTCGGCGTCATCGTGTACATGTCCGTGGCCACGCAGGCGTACGGGATGGGCAGCTCTGAGAAGCTCAGGCTGTCCTGATAGCCCACGCTCACGGAGCTGAGCATGTTGCGGACGTTGAGTCCAAACAGGTAGCCGTCCGGCATGCCGATGCCCATCTTGGTAACGGCCTCTTTGAACATATCAGCGGAGCCGTGGCCGGCCTCCTGCCCCAGCTGCTCCACCACGCGTTCCCGGCGGAAACGCTTTTCCAGGTCCTCATCGTCGTAGTGGAACGGGATGCGGACGACGAAGCGGTCGCGATATTTGCGAAGCCGGTAGGAGATATTATTGTTCGGGATGTTGTCCGACATCATGACCGGCCACTCGATGGCACGCACCAGCGAATCCAGCTGATCGTGCGTGTAGCCCATGGCGTACAGACCACCCACAAGGCCGCCCATGCTGGTACCCGTGACGACGTCAACCGGAATCCCCAGCTCCTCCAGATACTTGATCACGCCGAGGTGCGCCAATCCACGCGCGCCACCGCCCGCAAGTACAAGGCCCACGGTCGGACGATATTGCCGGATGGAATCCATCCGTTCCCGGACCCGGGCAAAGGCCGCGGAATCGGCCTGCGGGTTGGCGCTTTCCAGAATTTGCGCCTGCGCGCTAAGCGCGAAGGAACAAGCGGACAGCAAGGTGATTATCAGTTTTTTCATGGCGAAAAATAATCAGCGTTGAATGTGGAAGCCCAGCGCGGCGAGGGTCTTCGAGAGCGCGGGATCGCCGCCCTGCAGCCGCAGGGTGAAGGCGGTCGGCTCCCGCCGCACAGGATAGTCGCCGCGGAGCTGTTCGAAGCGCTCGGGATGCGCGCGCAGGGCGCGGTCGTCCGCGAGGATATCGTAGGTATGCAGAATGGCCTCGGAGAGGGCCTCCTGGCGGGTTTTACCCGTGGCGTCCAGGGTGAAGGAAAGCGCCTGCGCCGGGACGGGAAGCTCCGCCGGGTGCCAGTCCAGCAGGGGCAGGCCGAGCACGGAAGCCACCGTCTGCACGCTCATCCGCGTTCCGTTCGCCTTACCATCAGCGCTGTACCCGGCGATGTGCGGCGTAGCAATGTCCAGCAACTCCATCAGCGCACGGTCCGGCTCGGGCTCGCCCTCCCAGACATCCAGCACGGCGCCGCGCAGTGCTTTTGCCTGCAGGGCGGCCTTGAGCGCGGAACCATCCACTACGGGGCCGCGGGAAGAGTTGATCAGGAACTGATCCGGGCGCATCTTCGCGAGCCGCGCCGCATCGAAGAGGTGCCAGGTGGCGTCCTCCCCTTCCCGCGAGAGCGGGACATGGAGCGTCAAGATGTCGCTCTGCGCGATCAGCGTGTCGAGATCAACGAAATCCGAACCGCCCTCACGACGGGCGCGGGGCGGGTCGCACAGCAGCACGCGCATACCCAGCAGCGCGGCCGCTTCGGCGACCTTACTGCCCACGTTGCCCACCCCCACAACGCCCAGCGTCAAGGTATTGAGCTGCAGCGCGTGGCGCCGCTCCAGGGTGCAGAGCACGGCAGCAATGTACTGCTTGACAGACCAGGAATTACAGCCCGGCGCGTTGCGCCAGAGAATTCCGTGGGCTTCGCACCACGCCGTATCGATATGGTCGTAGCCGATTGTGGCAGAGGCGACGACCCGGACGGATGAGCCGGAGAGCAGCGCCTCGTCGCAAATCGTGCGCGTCCGCGTCACGACAGCATCCGCGTCGCGGACCACCTCCGGAGTCGTCTCCGCCCCGGGCAGATACACGACCTCGGCCCAGGGTTCGAACACGCCCCGGATGAAGGGAATCTTGTTGTCGCAGACGATCTTCATGGGCTCCCGAAATCATCGTTAAAGCTTTGTAAAGATACGTATTTTTCGGGAATATGATTTTTCTTTGAAGGTATCAGAATTCTTCGTATATTTGTGTGATTATACACTTGTACGAATTATAATCGATAAAACATACTAAAACTTTCACTTCAATTATGGCAAAAGAAAAGAAATTCATCACCTGTGATGGTAACCAGGCAGCGTCCAATATCGCATACCTGTTCAGCGAGCACGCTGCCATTTACCCGATCACGCCGTCTTCCACGATGGCCGAGAACGTGGACGAGTGGGCCGCCCACGGAAAGAAGAACCTGTGGGGCGAGACCGTCAAAGTCACCGAGATGCAGAGCGAGGCCGGCGCCGCTGGTGCCGTCCACGGTTCCCTGCAGGCCGGTGCACTGACGACCACCTACACCGCCTCCCAGGGTCTCCTGCTGATGATTCCGAATATGTACAAGATTGCCGGCGAAATGCTTCCGGCCGTCTTCCACGTGTCCGCCCGCGCCCTGGCCTCCCACGCCCTCTCCATCTTCGGCGACCACCAGGATGTGATGGCCTGCCGTCAGACCGGCTTCTGCATGCTGGCTTCCAGCTCCGTGCAGGAAGCGCAGGACATCGCCGCCGTCGCACACCTGAGCGCCATCAAGGCTTCTCTCCCGTTCCTGCACTTCTTTGACGGCTTCCGCACCTCCCACGAGATCCAGAAGATCGAGGCCATCGACGAGGCCGACCTCAAGGGCATGGTCAGCGAGAAGGCCCTCGAGAACTTCCGCGCCCGCGCCCTGAACCCGGAGGCTCCCGTCACCCGCGGTACCGCCCAGAACGGCGACGTCTATTTCCAGGCCGTCGAGTCCCGCAACCAGGTCTATGAGGCCGTTCCCGACATCGTGGCCCGCTACATGGGCGAGATCGGCGAGCTGACCGGCCGCACCTACCGTCCGTTCGAGTACTACGGCGCCAAGGACGCCGAGTGCGTGATCGTGGCCATGGGTTCCGTCACCGAGACCATCAAGGAGACGATCGACTACCTCTCCGAGCACGGCCGCAAGTACGGCGTCGTGACGGTGCACCTCTATCGTCCGTTCTCCGAGAAATATTTCCTCAAGGTGCTCCCGAAGAGCGTCAAGAAGATCGCCGTCCTCGACCGCACCAAGGAGCCCGGCTCCCTCGGCGAGCCGCTCTACCTCGACGTGCGCGCGCTCTTCCAGGGCAAGGACAACGCCCCGCTCGTGATCGGCGGCCGCTACGGTCTCTCCTCCAAGGACACCACCCCGGCCCAGATCGTCGCCGTCTATGACAACCTCGAGCGCAAGAGCCCGAAGGGTGATTTCACCATCGGCATCGTCGATGACGTGACCTTCAAGAGCCTCCCGACCAAGGGTGAGATCTCCATCGTGAAGAAGGGCACGACCGAGTGCAAGTTCTACGGCCTCGGTTCCGACGGTACCGTCGGTGCCAACAAGAACACGATCAAGATCATCGGTACCCACACCGATCTCTATAGCCAGGCCTACTTCGACTACGACTCCAAGAAGTCCGGCGGCTACACCTGCTCGCACCTCCGCTTCGGCAAGAAGCCGATCAAGGCACCGTACCTGGTGGGCACCCCTGACTTCGTGGCCTGCCACGTCCCGTCCTACCTCGAGAAGTACGATGTCCTGAAGGGTATCAAGGAAGGCGGCAGCCTGCTGCTCAACTCCCTGTGGAGCGAAGAGGAGACCATCAAGCGCATCCCGGACGCCGTCAAGGCCGTCATCGGACGCAAGAAGATCAAGCTCTACATCATCAACGCCACCAAGATCGCCCAGGAGATCGGCCTCGGCGGACGTACCAACACGATCCTCCAGAGTGCCTTCTTCCGCATCACCGGCATCATCCCGGTGGAAGATGCGATCAAGTATATGAAGGACGCCGCTCTCAAGTCTTACGGCAAGAAGGGCGAGAACATCGTCAACATGAACTACGCGGCCATCGACCGTGGCGGTGAGTACACCCAGGTCAAGGTTCCTGCCGAGTGGGCCCAGATCAACGCCAAGTTCGCCAACCCGAACGCCGGCCGCCTCGCGACCCCGTTCGTCAAGGAGATCGCCGACGTGGTCAACGCCCAGGCCGGCGACACCCTCCCGGTGAGCGCCTTCCTCCCCTACCAGGACGGTACGATGCCCGCCGGCACCGCCGCTTACGAGAAGCGCGGCGTGGCCGTGAGCGTGCCTGTCTGGGACGGTGAGAAGTGTATCCAGTGCAACACCTGCGCCTTCGTCTGCCCGCACGCCGCCATCCGTCCGTTCCTGATGACCGACGAAGAGGCCAAGGCCGCTGCCGCCCAGGGCGTCAAGTTCGTCGAGGGCAAGGCCAACCTCAAGGACTACAAGTACACCCTCGCCGTGTCCGTCGCCGACTGTACCGGTTGCGGCAACTGCGTCGATGTCTGTCTTGCCAAGGAGAAGGCCCTCTCGATGGCTCCGTACATGGACCACGAGGCCGACCAGGCTGCGTTCGACTACCTCAACGCCAAAGTGGGCTACAAGACCCCGCAGGATCCCAAGTCCAACATGAAGGCCGCCCAGTTCGCACAGCCGCTGTTCGAATTCTCCGGCGCCTGCGCCGGTTGCGGCGAGACCCCGTACATCAAGAACATCACCCAGCTCTTCGGCGACCACATGATGATCGCGAACGCGACGGGTTGCTCCTCCATCTACGGTGCCTCCTTCCCCGCTTCCCCGTACTGCACCGATGCACACGGCCACGGTCCGGCCTGGCAGAACTCCCTGTTCGAGGACTTCTGCGAGTTCGGTCTCGGTATGCACCTCGGCTCCGACCGCATCCGCGAGACGGTCGCATCCCTGATGCAGAAGGGTCTCGAGTGCTCCAAGTGCAGCGCTGAGATGAAGGAGCTCTACCAGAAGTGGCTGGACAACCGCAAGGACTACGCCGTTACCCGCGAAGTGGCCGACAAGCTCGTCCCGATGATGGAGAAGTGCGGTTGCGACGTCAGCAAGAGCCTCCTCGCCCTCAAGCAGTACATCCCGGCCCGCAGCCAGTGGATCTTCGGTGGCGACGGTGCTTCCTATGATATCGGTTACGGCGGACTCGACCACGTCCTCGCCAGCGGTGAGAACGTCAACATTCTCGTCCTCGATACCGAAGTGTACTCCAACACCGGCGGACAGTCTTCCAAGGCCACCCCGGTCGGCGCCATCGCCAAGTTCGCCGCCTCCGGCAAGAAGATCCGCAAGAAGGATCTCGGTATGATGGCGATGAGCTACGGCTACGTCTATGTGGCCCAGGTCGCCATGGGCGCCAGCCCGGTCCAGTACATGAACGCCATCAAGGAAGCCGAAGCCTACGACGGCCCGTCCCTGATCATCGCCTACG
>JAEEGJ010006591.1_pt1 | contig 34573 bp, 30 predicted proteins | sample 8958761 | NCBI WGS metagenome assembly JAEEGJ01 (sample SAMN16246546, study PRJNA631951) | gut metagenome | biome: gut microbiome; feature: rumen; material: RS-attached | host: Bos | place: Iran: Karaj | collected 2018-10
TGTCCATCACGCTGTAGCCCTCAGGAGGTGCATAGCGTGTGAGCATGGCACAGACAAGGGCAAGCAACGGTGCTTCCAACAGCGTGATGCACAGATACTGCACATTGGTAATCTTCGTCTTGATGTTTCTTTGCAGGAAGATCAGGAACTGTTTCAGTACATTGGGCCTCTTCTGGTCCGAAGGCGGTACATTGCTCACCTTGGGTTCCGGCAGTTCTTTCCTGTTGTTCAAATAGAGCTCATGCCACTCCTGAGGTGTCATCTTACGCTTGTCGGAAATCTCACCACTGCTGTTGAGAGCTTTCTCGTCGATGATGTTCAGCACAATCTCAGGATTGACATTGCCACACATCGGACAGGCACTCGTCTCGGCATCGGCATAGTTGGCGGCTTCCTTAAAATAGGTGATGGCATCGATGGGATTACCGTCGAAAACGGGATATCCGCCTTTGTCGAGCAGCCACAGACGGTCGAAGAGCTTGTAGACATCGCTGGACGGCTGGTGGATATTCACCACAATCAACTTGCCTTTGTACGTCTGTTCCTTCAACAGGTTGATGACCTTCTCGGTATCAGCAGAAGAAAGTCCGGAGGTGGGCTCGTCAAGGAACAGGACTGCTGGCTCTCGGATGAGTTCCAGGGCGATGTTCAGACGTTTGCGCTGTCCGCCGGAGATGTACTTGTTGATGGCGGAACCTACTTTCAGATCCTTGGCCGCATCGAGGCCTAAGTCCTTGAGGGTCTTGATGACACGTTTGTCTATCTCCTCATCGGGCAAACCCTCAAAACAAAGCTTCGCCGTAAACCAGAGGTTCTGATAGACCGTCAGCTCTTCTATCAGCAAGTCATCCTGTGGCACAAAACCAATCAAGTTCTTGGCCTCGGGTTCACTGATATTGTGGCCGTTGATGGTGATTGTGCCTTTTTGAGGCGTGAGGGTGCCATTGAGAAGAGATAGTAATGTGGTCTTTCCTGTGCCGGAACCACCCATGATAGCCAACAGTTCTCCGTTATGGAGGGAGAAACTCAGGTTATGCATGCCGTTGTCGCTGTTGGGGAAGCGGAAATTGATATCGCGTCCACAGAACTCCACGGCCTGAGTCTTGTCAAGGGCCTTGCCATTCTTGGAATTATAGGTATCCAAGATAGAGGAGTAATACACAGGTTTACCATCGCTGCCTTTCAAGACACTGCTCTGCAGCCAGATCTGATAGGTGCCGGAGAGAACGGGAACATCGTTGAGCTGTACCTTGTCCTTTCCCTGATAGGTAAAGATAAGCAGACCAGTTGTCGCGTCGAGTAACGTCTTGAGATAGCCGTCGGTGTTTTGAAGTTGATGCAGGATGACACGGTCTGTCTGCTTATTGCTGACATAGTCTATGAAGTCTTGGTACTGTGCCTGGGGGATATTGAATTTGTCGGCAATGATCTTAAACATCGTGTGGGTCTGTCCGTTGTTGTTGCTACAGAATTCCATCAGTCGCAACAGCAGGAGTGCCTCTTCCTTTGTGGAGATCTTACCGTGAAGATTTGAGCAAATCGAGTCGATGGTAGCTTGGGTATCCAGTTCGATGGCCATCTCGTAGGCATCACGCATGTCGCTATAGAGCTCCAGATAGGTTTCTGTGTTCCTGATGCCGAAGTGATGGCGCAAATAACTGATTAGCATGGTCTTTGCCCATGCTTCATCCACTTGCTCTTCTTTGCCAAACAAAGCAAACAAGCTGAGAAAACTGGATAATATAAGGTCAGTCATCTCTTAAAACACACACAAATGTGTGTCTGCATCAACTCATTTTGCCTGCAAAGATAGAAATAATTCTGATAATGTCCAAATCTTTTTGGAAATATTTTTCGGAAAACCCGTTACTTGCGGCCAAAGTCGGCGGGAACTTCACCCCATTTCTGGGTTTCCCATTTGATGATGGGGTTACGGAAATCGTGGGTCTGCAGCCAGTTTTCGGCACGGGCAATGATTTGGAAAAGGGGTTCTGTCTTGGGGTTACGCTCCAGTTTGGTCTTGCACTTCCGCTTCTGTACCCAGAGGATTGCGTTGTAGGAGTCGCTATAGATGGTCTTGTTATGCAGACCTTTTTGCCAACAAAGCGCCAAGGCATGCACAATAGCCAGGAATTCCCCGATGTTGTTGGTGCCGTGTACAGGACCGTAATGGAAAACACGGTAGCCAGTCTGCAGATCGATGGCCTGATACTCCATAGGACCAGGATTCCCAGAACAGGCCGCATCCACCGCCCACGCATCAGCCCGTACTTCCATCGGCAGGGGGAGTACGGTATCGTGGCGATAATCTGGCGGATTCTGTTGAGACATTTTAGTTGTCCAAGTTGTCGTTAAATTACATGCGTTCGGGGACTTCGATGCCAAGGAGGCTCATGCCGTTCTTGATGATCTTGGCGACGTTCTTGGCGAGCACGAGGCGGATGGCTTTCTTCTGCTCGTCGGGCTCATTCAGAATGCTATAGTCGTGGTAGAACTGGTTGAAGACCTTTGTGAGCTCGTAGCAGTAGTTGGCAATACCGCTGGGGCTATAATCTTTACCAGCCTGCTCTACGGCAGCACCGAATTCGTTCATCTTCTGAATCAGCTCGACTTCCTTTTCACTGAGTGAAGAGTGAAGAGTGAAGAGTGAAGAATTTGCTGCCGCAGCCTCGGCTTTGCGCAAAATCGAGCGGATACGGGCGTAGGTATACTGGATAAAGGGGCCTGTATTACCGTTGAAATCGATACTTTCCTCTGGATTGAAGAGCATGTTCTTGCGGGCGTCTACCTTCAGGATGAAGTACTTCAGGGCACCCATACCTACGATACGGGCAATCTCACGGCGCTCCTCTTCGGTCATATCATCGAATTTACCCAATTCCATCGAGGTTTTGTAGGCATCTTCCACCATCAGTGCCATCAGGTCGTCGGCATCCACCACCGTTCCCTCACGACTCTTCATCTTGCCGTTGGGTAGTTCCACCATACCGTAAGAGAAGTGCGTGAGTTCCTTACCCCACTTGAATCCCAGACGATCCAACAGAATAGAGAGCACCTGGAAGTGGTAGTTCTGCTCGTTACCCACGACATAGATCATTTTGTCGATGGGATAGTCCTGGAAACGCATCTCGGCCGTGCCGATATCCTGCGTCATGTATACTGACGTACCGTCAGAACGCAGTAATAGTTTTTGGTCGAGACCCTCGTTGGTGAGATCTGCCCAGACACTATTGTCCTCGTGGCGCTCGAAGAGACCTTTTGCGAGGCCTTCTTCCACCTTGGCCTTACCCTTCAGATAGGTCTGGCTCTCGTAATAAATTTTATCGAACGATACGCCCATCTTCTTGTAGGTCTCGTCGAAGCCGGCATATACCCAGTTGTTCATCTTTTCCCAGAGGGCGCGTACCTCGGGGTCGTTGTTCTCCCATTTCACCAGCATCTCGTGAGCCTCCTTAATCAGCGGAGCCTCTTGCTTGGCCTTCTCCTCATCCATGCCCTGAGCCACGAGTTCCTTGATTTCCTCGCGGTAGTGCTTATCAAAAGCGACATAGTAGTCTCCAATCAGATGATCGCCTTTTTTGCCAGAACTCTCAGGAGTCTCGCCGTTGCCATATTTCAGCCACGCCAGCATCGACTTACAGATATGAATACCGCGGTCGTTCACGATGTTGGTCTTCACCACCTTGTTGCCGTTGGCCTCCATAATCTGAGCCAGTGACCAACCCAATAGGTTGTTGCGGACATGACCCAAATGCAGGGGTTTGTTGGTGTTGGGGGATGAATATTCTATCATGACGAGGGGTGAATCCTCAGTAGCCTGCTTCATGCCGAAGTTATCGTCCTTGTCGATAGCCTCAAGCAACTGCAACCAGGCGCCATCACCTATGCTCAGGTTCAGGAAACCCTTGACGACATTATATTTCTCTACAGCGGCACAGTTGGCTACGAGGTATTCGCCAATCTCCTGAGCAGTCTGTTCAGGACTCTTTTTGGCGGCCTTTACAAATGGGAAAACCACCAGAGTCAGGTTTCCCTCAAACTCACTTCTCGTCTTCTGTAACTGCAACATCTTTTCGTTGGCATCCATGCCATAGAGGGCTTTCACAGCCTCACCTGCAGCCTTGCTGATTAATGCTTCAATATTCATATTCTTTGGAATTTGGCTGCAAAGGTACATATTTTTAAGGAATAATCCAATTTCTAGATAAAATTATTCATATTATTCATGTTTCTTTCATAAATTTCGTATCTTTGCAGGCAGTTTTTAAAGAAGCAACGATGAGTAACTACAACAAAGGATTTCTTTATTTCATTTGTGCCGTCTCTGCGATGGGCGGTCTGCTCTTTGGTTACGACTGGGTGGTGATAGGTGGCGCAAAACCGTTTTATGAACTGTATTTCGATATCAGCAACTCACCGTTGATGCAGGGTGTGGCGATGTCTACGGCACTTATCGGTTGTCTGATAGGTGCGATGGTTGCAGGTTCGGCAGCGGATAGGTATGGTCGTAAACCATTGCTGACGTTGGCGGCAGTACTGTTTACGGTATCGGCCATCGCTACGGGTCTGTTCAATGACTTTACCTTATTTAATATAGCCCGTTTTGTAGGAGGAGTGGGCATCGGTGTGGCTTCGGCACTCTCACCGATGTATATCGCTGAGGTGAGCCCTGCAGAGATTCGAGGAAGGATGGTCTCTCTTAACCAGATGACCATTGTGCTGGGAATCCTTGCGGCACAGGTGGTGAATATGTTGTTGGCTCGTGATACGTCTGTCGTGGAGAGTCAGACGTGGAATATAGAATGGGGCTGGCGCTGGATGTTCTGGGCAGAGACATTGCCTGCAGCGCTGTTCCTCTTGATGAGCTTCTTTATTCCTGAGAGTCCGGTGTATATTAAACTGAGAACCGAGAGGTTAGAATTGAAAGGTATGAATACATCTGGGGTGGAAAAGTCAATAGCAAAGGAAACCAAATCTCTCAGTTCACAATTCTCAGTTCTCAGTTCCATGCAGTATCGGCGGGTACTCGTACTCGGTTTGGTGATTGCCGTGTTCCAGCAATGGTGTGGCACGAATGTAATCTTCAACTATGCTCAGGAGATATTTGTAGGCGCAGGCTTTGATGTCGATGGCATGTTTATCAATATTGTCATCACAGGTATTGCCAATGTCATTTTCACCATAGTGGCCCTTTATACCATCGAAAAGTGGGGACGTCGTACGTTAATATTGTTGGGCGCCGGTGGCTTGGGACTGATCTATCTGACACTTGGCACCTGTTATTTCTTCGAGGTGAAAGGCTTTGCGATGGTTTGTCTTGTCGTGGCTGCCATATCAACCTATGCGATGACTTTGGGCCCCGTCACCTGGACACTGCTGGCAGAGATTTTCCCCAACCGTATTCGTGGCATAGCTATGGCCACTTGTACCTTTGCCCTCTGGGTGGGCTGTTGCACGCTGACGTTCTCGTTCCCTTCGATGAATGCGGCCCTTGACAGCAGTGGGACGTTCTGGATTTATAGTGGTATCTGTATGTGTGCGTTCATCTTCCTGTGGAATCGTTGTCCGGAAACGAAGGGCAAGTCGTTGGAGGAACTGGAACGCGAATTAATAAAATAGTTATGGTTAAAGCTTGGAGAGAAATTGTAACAATCCCAACCTATGAGGTGGGTAAGCCAGAGAAGAATCCGATGTTCCTGGAAAAACGGGTCTATCAGGGCAGTAGCGGTGTGGTCTATCCCTATCCTGTTATCGAGTCAATCTCTGACGAGAAAGTAGATAAAGAATGGAAGGCCGTCTATCTGGAGAATGAATATATCAAGGTGATGATACTGCCAGAGTTGGGCGGACGTATTCAAATGGCCTACGACAAGATCAAGCAACGTCATTTTGTCTATTATAATCACGTCATCAAACCTGCTTTGGTGGGCTTGGCAGGTCCTTGGATCTCCGGTGGCATCGAGTTCAACTGGCCACAGCACCATCGTCCCAGTACCTATATGCCTGTGGATTCTACGATTGTGGAGAATAAGGATGGTTCAGTGACGGTTTGGGTGAACGAGATGGAGCGCATGTTCCATCAGAAAGGTATGGCAGGTTTTACGTTGCGTCCTGGTTGTGCTTATCTGGAGATTCAGGGACGAGTGTCAAACCGTACCAATCTGCCGCAGACCTTCCTTTGGTGGGCTAACCCTGCTGTAGAGGTTAATGATGAGTATCAGAGCGTGTTCCCACCCGATGTGAATGCGGTCTTCGATCATGGAAAACGTGCCGTATCGAGTTTCCCCATTGCTACAGGAACCTATTATAAGATGGATTATTCGGCAGGTGTAGATATCTCGAACTATCGTAATATCCCTGTGCCTACGAGTTATATGGCCGTGAATTCAAAATACGATTTCGAGGGTGGCTACGAGAACGATACCAAAGGGGGTATGTTGCATGTGGCTTCTCATCACTTCTCTCCTGGTAAAAAGCAGTGGACCTGGGGTAATGGTGACTTTGGACGTGCCTGGGATCGTAACCTCACGGATGAGACCTCACCAGAAGAAGCCCGTCAATGGCACATCGATCGCAAGGGTTTCCGCCCTTATATCGAACTGATGGCAGGTGTCTATACTGAGAATCAGCCCGACTTCACGTGGCTTATGCCTTACGAGGAAAAACAGTTCGTGCAGTATTTCATGCCTTACCGTGAGATTGGCATTGTGAAGCAGGCCTCGAAGGACTTTATCCTCAATATAGAAGAAAGAGATAACCAGATACACTTTAAGGTATTGGCCACATCGAAAAAAACGGTACAGGTGACGCTTTGCGATAAACAGGGCGAGAATTACTTTGATCAGACCGTGACACTTTCACCTGAGGCTATCTATGAGCAGACGGTTGATGTCAAGGGGACAAAGATGGAAGATCTGTTATTAAGTGTTGGCAATGTCTTATGGCAGGCGGAGTCTGATGAAATCCGTCCTATCCCAGATGCCGCTGAGGCAGCGCTCTCGCCACAGGAAACGAAGACTGTTGACCAGCTTTATCTGACAGGTCTCCACCTGGAGCAGTATCGTCATGCGACTTGGAGTGCCCTTGATTATTATGAAGAAGGTCTGCGTCGTGATCCGCTGGACTATCGTTGTAATATGCAGATGGGCCTTTGGTACCTGCGACGTGCCCGTTTCAAGAAGGCTGAACCCTATCTGGCAACAGCTGTCAAGGTGTTGAAGAAACGTAATCCCAATCCTTACGATGGTGAGCCGCAGTTCTATCTGGGCGTTGTCAATAAGTTCCTGGGCAGAAAGGATGTGGCCTACGACTGTTTCTGGAAGTCGACGTGGAATAAGGCGTGGGCTGATGCCGGCTATTTTGAAGCGGCTTGTATCAGTACGGCTGAAGAACGCTGGGAAGATGCGCTCGACGAACTGGAACGCGCCCTTATTAGCAATAGTCATAACCACAAGGCCCGTGCCTTGAAGGCTGTCGTGTTGCGTAAATTGGGCAGAAAAGATGAGGCACTTAGTTGGATAAAGGAATCTTATATGATAGACCATTTCAATTACGTCTGCATGATGGAGGAACATCTGCTGACGGGCAGTCGGGAACCGCTCGACCGTCTGGTGGCTTTGATGCATGGCAATATCTATAATTACCATGAGACCGCTCTCGACTATGCCCAGGCAGGATTGGAGGCTGAGGCCAAGATGGTATTGGAGACCGCCATCGAGAAGGGTGTTGAGGAGTCACCACTTACTTACTATTATCTGGCTTATCTCAGTAATTACTCTGAAAGTGCCGACTATATCCAAAAGGCTTCCAGCATCAGTCCAGACTACTGTTTCCCCAATCGTCTGGAAGATGCTAAGGTGTTAGAAGCGATTTCTGATTTTCCTTTCTGTGAAGATGCACGTGCACCTTATTATCTGGGTTGTCTCTATTATGACAAACGACAGTACGACCTCGCTATTGAGAACTGGGAGTTGTCAGCAAAACGCGATCCACAATTCCCCATTGTGTGGCGTAATCTGGCGTTGGGTTACTTCAACAAGCAGAACCGTCAACAGGAGGCGCTCGAATGTATGGAGAAAGCCTTCCATCTCGATGAGACAGATGCCCGTACACTCATGGAACTCGATCAGCTCTACAAGCGTCTGCAAAAGCCTCATCAGGAACGACTCGATTTCCTGCGGCATTATCCTGACTTGATTGCAAAGCGTGATGACCTCGTTCTCGAAGAGGCGACGCTGCTGAATCAGTTAGGACGCTACGAGGAGGCCAAGGCCATCATTGACCATCGTGTCTTCCATCCGTGGGAGGGTGGCGAAGGTAAGGTCAGCGGACAGTATCAGTTCTGTCGTGTGGAAATGGCGAAGAAGCTATTGAAAGCAGATTCGCAATCCGCCGAGGCCAAGCGCCTCTTGGAAGAGTGTCTCGCGTTCCCACCGTCGTTGGGTGAGGGGAAACTCTATGGTGCGCAGGATAATGACTCCCTTTATTTCCTTGGCCGTTATGAGGAAGGGACTGTTGGTCCTACAGAACCAGCTGCTGCGATGTACTACAATGATGCCAAGCCTGATAAGATATTCTATGCAGGTCTCTGTTATCGTAAGTTAGGGCAGGAAGATAAGGCTCGAGGTCTGTTCAACAAGCTGATCAATTACGGTAAACAGCATATCTATGATCATGTAGTGATGGACTACTTCGCCGTATCACTGCCTGACCTGCTCATCTGGGAGGACTCTCTTGATACCAAGAACCTGATTCACTGCAAATACATGCTCGCTCTTGGCTATTATGGCATGGGTGATAAGGAGAAGGCCTTGAAGTACCTTACTGAGGTGGAAGCTCTCGACTGCAATCACATGGGCGCCATGCAGTTGCGTACAATCCTAGAAATGTGAGTAAACCGTTAAGCATCAGCAACTCGTAGCCGAAATGGTAGTCCCAGAGTTGCTGGGCTATGCTGTCGACAGTATAGCAAATCAGCGGTGAGGCGATGCAGATATAGGGAACAAGACGGTCGCAGGGTTGCTTTCGGGTAAAGAGTCCGAAGGTAAAGAGACCAAGCAACGGACCGTAGGTATAGGATGCGAGGATATAGACGGCATCGATGAGTGAGGTGGAGTTGACGGCTCTGAAGATCAGAATGAATATGACGAAGATGAAGCACATGACGATATGCATGCGCTTACGCAACAATTCATTATCAGGCTGTCGACGGATATCTACGCAATAGCTGGTGGTGAGCGAGGTCAGCGCTGAGTCGGCACTCGAGAATGAGGCGGCTACAATACCGAGGACGAATAAGTGAAGAGTGAAGAGTGAATAGTGAATAGTTGGGGTGCCTTGAACGAAGGTGGGAAGCAGCTCATCGCCTTTCATACTGGTTCCAAGAACCATCGTCAACAATATGCCGAGGGCGAGGAAGAGTAGGTTGGCGGGTACGAAGGCTACACCGTAGGTACACATGTCTTTCTGTGCATCCTTCAGGGTCTTGCAGGTCAGGTTCTTCTGCATCATATCCTGATCGAGTCCCGTCATCACAATGGCGATAAAGGCACCGCTCAGGAACTGTTTCCAGAAATTGTGAGGTGACACCCAATCGTCGAACACGAAGATTCTACTCATCGAACTATCGGCAATGGCGTCGATAGCCTCACCTACAGAGAAGTGCAGATGACCCATTGCCTCTAGGATAATCATCACCAGAGCCGTAAACAGGCACAGCGTCTGGAACGTATCCGTAAATACCAGTGTGCCGATACCCCCTCGACGGGTATAAAGCCAGATGAGCAACACCATACCCATGACGTTAAAGACGAAGGGAATACCTGCGGGATCGAACACAAACTGTTGCAGGATGATACAGACCACATAAAACCTGACAGACGCACCAACCATCTTCGAGAGCAGGAAAAACCATGCTCCCGTCTGATACGAACGGTTGCCTAGTCGTTGTCCCAGATAGGTATAGATACTTGTCACCTGAAGCCGGTAATAGAGTGGCAGCAGCACAAAGGCAATCACGATGTAACCCACGATAAAGCCGAGACACATCTGCAGGTAGGTCATCTGTGAGGATAATACCATACCTGGTACAGACACAAAGGTGACGCCAGAGATGGAGGCACCAATCATGCCAAAGGCCACCATATACCAAGGTGCACGACGGTTGGCACGATAGAATGTATCGTTATTGGCCTTGCGGCTTGTCAGGTGACTGATGCCGAAAAGCACAATGAAATAAGCCAGAACGATCAAGAGTATTGTCATATCAGCCTGCAAAGTTACGAAAGAAATTATTAAAAATGAATAGCGGTAACAAATTATTCACTATTCACTATTCACTTTTCACTTAATTTATTACCTTTGCAGGCAGAATGAACATCAGAGACCGTCAGATCCTGCAGATTGCGTTGCCAAGCATCGTGTCGAACATCACCGTACCGTTGCTGGGGATGATTGATGTGGCTATTGTAGGCCACATGGGCAGTCCTGTCTATATCGGAGCAGTAGCGGTGGGTTCAATGATCTTCAACCTCGTCTACTGGCTCTTCGGCTTTCTTCGTATGGGCAGTAGCGGTCTGACGGCACAGGCTTTAGGCCGTAGGGACCTGACGGAAGTCACAAGAATATTGGCACGTTCGGTGTCTGTCGCTCTTGGTATCGCTCTGCTACTGATTGTGCTGCAGATGCCGCTGAAGTGGTTGATGTTTTGGCTGATAGGTCCGACAGCGGATGTTGCTCCTTTCGCCTCCACCTATTTTAATATCGTCATCTGGGGCGCACCAGCCTCTTTGGCGTTGTTCAGTCTGATGGGTTGGTATATCGGTATGCAGAACACGCGGATTCCGATGTTTATCAGTATCATGCAGAACATTGTAAACATCCTGGCTTCGCTCACGCTGGTCTATGGCTTCGGCATGAAGATTGAGGGTGTGGCGTTGGGGACGGTCATTGCGCAGTATGTTGGATTGTTAGTGGCATTAGGGCTGTTGGCGAGGTATTACGGCAGATTGAGGGTGCATAAGAGGACAGGCACTTTGTGCTCTGGCGAGACACATAATGCCAGTCCCCTTGTGCACTTTTTCGCCATCAATCGGGATATATTTCTGAGGACGCTCTGTCTCGTGGCGGTGAATCTGTTCTTTACGTCGGCAGGCGCTCGTCAGGGTGCTGTCATCCTCTCTGTGAATACGGTGCTGATGCAGCTATATCTGTTCTTTTCTTATTTCATGGATGGTTTTGCCTATGCTGGTGAGGCTCTTGGGGGGAAGGCTTATGGGGCACACAATAAGATTGCCTTCCGTGAGACGTTGAACAGGCTTTGGATGTGGATGGTTATCGTGACTGCGGCCTATACATTATTATATTTAATAGGTGGACGATGGATAGTCGGACTTCTGACCGATGAGGCTCAGGTGATAGAGACCTCAGGCGATTATCTCTTCTGGGTGTGGATCATTCCTGTGGCTGGTTGCGTGGCCTTTATCTGGGATGGCATCTTTATCGGCATGACCGCCACAAGGGGTATGCTTGTCTCATCGTTCCTTTCTGCCCTTGTCTTCTTCGCCGTCTACTACTTTTCACTTTTCACTCTTCACTTTTCACTTCATAATCATGGATTGTGGTTAGCGCAGGTCATATATCTCGCCATGAGGGGGATAATCCAAACAATTTGGTACAGATTAAGATTAATTAACTCAATTTGATGCAAGATTTTGTGTGTTCGCGTGTTTTATAAGAAAAGGCAAATTAAAACTTAGATAAGATGAAAGTAAGATTCTATCGTTGGTACAATGCTGTTTTGACAGCCCTGCTGTCGATGTTGGGGTATGGGTGCTCTTCTGATGAGCCAATGGATATGTATGGTACGCCTGTGCCTGAATATGGTGCTCCTCATGCTGACTATATCGTGAAGGGTCTGGTGACAGATGAAGCAAACACGCCCATTCAGGGCATCAAGGCCTCTGTGAAGGCTTATTTCTCAGATGCAGACGGAAAGGTCTACGTAGACCCTATTGACTCTATTTTAACGGACGCATCGGGTGATTACCAATTAAAGCACAGAGATGCACCAGAGCGTTCGAAATTAATCTTCGAGGATATTGATGGTGCAGCCAATGGCGGTGAGTTTCTCAGTGATACACTCGATATTAATGAAGAGGACTTCAATCAGGCCGTTAAGGTAAAAGACGGCGATGGGAAATGGTATCGTGGCGTTTTTGAAGTCACCAAGAATGTCAAACTGAAAATGAAATAATGAAAGTCACACCTCTGACCCTGAAGAAAAAACTTGCCCTCGAACTTTGGCGGCAGCAGGAGAACATCGTTCGAAAGGAACATCCCCTAAAACAATTGTTCTGGGAGTGTACCCTGCGCTGCGACCTGAAATGCCGGCACTGTGGCAGCGACTGTAAGATGCAGTCGGAGAGCAAGGATATGCCGAAAGAGGACTTCCTCCGTGTCCTTGATGGTATCGCTGCCAAAACCGATCCCCACAAGGTGTTCGTTATCGTTTCTGGCGGTGAACCCCTGATGCGTCGCGATATTGAGGAATGTGGGAGGGCTATCTATGAGAAGGGGTTCCCTTGGGGGATGGTGACAAATGCCCTGCATCTGACACCCCAGCGCTGGCAAGGACTCCTGCGAGCAGGCATCCACTCGATGGCTATCAGCCTCGATGGCTTAGAACCAGAACACAATTGGATGCGAGGCAACGACCAGAGTTTCCAGATGGTGAGTCAGGCGATAGATATGTTGGTCGCTACAGAAGGTTTCCTCTTCGACATCGTCACCTGTGTGAATCGTCGCAACTACTCAAAACTGAACGATATCAAGGAGTTCCTGATAGGCAAAGGTGTGAAGCGTTGGCGACTCTTTACGGTCTTTCCCGTTGGTCGTGCAGCCCTCGATCCTGATATGCGGCTCACCAACGAGGAGTTCCGAGGAGTCTTCGATTATATTAAGAAGGTACGTGAAGAGGGCCGTATTCGGGCTGATTATGGTTGCGAGGGTTTCCTTGGTAATTACGAAGGCGAGGTGCGCAGCCGATTATTTTCCTGTCAGGCGGGCGTGACGGTGGGTTCTGTGATGGCGGATGGCTCTATTGCTGCCTGTGCTAGCATCCGTGCCGATTATAACCAAGGTAACATTTACGAAGACGACTTTATGGAAGTGTGGGAGAACCGTTATCATCCCTATCGCAACCGCGAGTGGATGAAAAAGGACGAATGCGCCACATGTAAGTATTTCCGCTACTGTCAAGGCAACGGTATGCATCTGCGCGATGGTAATGGTAAACTCTTGCTTTGCCACTTGCGTCGCCTGCAAGAAACCTAATAAATTTTCTTAGGCAGGAATAAAAAAAGATCCTTTTCAACTTAATATTTCTTCGATTTCTGCGTATTATAGATGTATGATACGCTCAGAATTCGAACATATCGCTGCGCAGTTGCGCCAGAGAGTGCTGAAAGTCGGACTTGACTTCTTCGGCAACAAAGAGGATGCAGAAGATGCTGCTCAGGAGACGATGGTGCAACTTTGGCGCTATCTGGAGCACATCGATGCTGGGCGTAATGTCGAAGCTCTGGCCGTCAGAGTGGCAAAGAACTGTTGCGTCAATATGTATCGCAGACAACAGCGAAAAGCAGATGTGGTCAATATCGACCAGCAAAGAGTCAAGCAGCAGGAATCCAGCAACTCACCACAAGAACAGTTAGAGGCAAAGGACACACAACGGATGCTTTCAGAAGCACTCGACCTGCTGAAGCCTCGAGAACGCCAACTCTTCGAGATGCGCCAAATAGAAAGTCTCTCGGTAGAGGAAGTCTCTGAGCAGACGGGCATTCCCAAACCCTCTGTCATAGCTATGGTCTCAGCAGCACGAAAGAAAGTATTCACAGAATTAACAAGGAGGATGAAGCAATGACGAACAAAGACATACAGAAACTAATTGATAACTATCTCGCAGGCGAGACCTCGCCAGCAGAAGAGCGCCAGCTGGCGCTAGAACTGCAGCAGCATCAGGATATCCCTGATGACTGGCAGGTCGTTCGCATGATGCTCGGCGAACTCACTCTTGGTGAGGCTGAATACGATGCCATCATGGCCCAGCGCCATCACAAACCCTCTGCCGTGATCATCGTCCTGCGTATCATCTCGTCGGTAGCCGCCATCTATCTGATAGGTCTTTTCTTCTGGCTTCAACAGGAGCCGGTAGCCAAGGTGGAAACTGCATATAATAATAAGGTGGAGAAACAACAGCCTGCCCCACAGCCGGCATACTGCACAGAAGGAACACCCCGGGAAATCCTGATGTGCTATCTGGAACACAGGGAGGCACAACCCGATACTTACAAACAATTAAAACGAATGAGCAATGAAAACAAATAGATTTTTGTTAGGTCTGATAGCCACAGTGCTGTTGACCTCATGTAATGCAGACGAATCCAGCATGCTGACCATCATCAACGAGGATGGCACTTGTAGTCGGGAAATCTCATTCCATCCCTCTCCCCAAGGTGTTATGGCCAAGGCAGACGAACCCATTGAAGACCAATGTCTCCACTTTGGGACAGACTGGAAACGTACTTGGTCTGTCGTAGGTGAGGATTCACTGAACCATGCAGTACCGATGAGCCGAGAGCAGTGGGACAGTCTGCAACGCGCCTATCCCAAGCAAAACGTCGCCAGCAAAATCCTGCTGCATTGCAAACGCGATTATCAGTCAGTCGGCGAGATGAGCGACTCATTAACGCATTTGATCGAAAAACTGTTTAACGCAAAGAGTACGTTGGAGAAGCATTTCAAGTGGTTCTATACGGACTATGTCTTCGAAGAGACTTTTTCCCTGCTTGACTCCAAACAGTATTTCCCCATTCCCATTGAGGAATATCTCAGTGCCGATACGGCGTCCTATTGGTATACGGGACTGCCTGACCTGACGAAGGGTCTCACTGGGGCAGAACAGAAAGAGATGCTCGACGGTATTGAGACGAAAGTCAGCCAGTGGCTCAATGCCAATGCCTTCGCCTACGTCTACGACTATATTGGTCAGGTCTATTATAAGGAGTTGAAGAATCCTCCCGTCAGCCAAGAGCAGTTCTTGGCTCTGAGGGACACCCTCGTCAAACTGCCTGCCGTCCAGAATATGTCATTGGAGAAAATGGGCGAGCAGATCAGCGGCATCCTGCGGGACTACTATCATTCGGATATGTATTCGAATCTGTCACTCTTTCATGACAATGAAAAACTGGAATGGGTGATGAACCAAAAGTATCGCGGATATAAACTCCTGACCACGATGATGGCGTTCCATTACAACCTTGTGATGCCAGGTAAGGTACTCGATAGCGGCATAGGTACTGCTGAGGGCCATGTGATTCACTATAAGTTCTCTGCCGAGCGGCTGATTCCCCACGACTACGTCATCACCGCCACTTCGCGCGTGACTAACATCTGGGCCTTCGTTGTGACGTTCTTCGTCATCGCTATTGCCGTCAGTAGTTTCTTCTATCGCAAGAAGAACAAATAAGACTTAAAGTGGTTATTGGATAGAATCCGTCATTTCAGCATTGGGAGCAGCCGTAGAAAGCGAGTCTGCTCCCTCAAGCGTGGCTTGAAGGCTGGTGCTGACGCTGTCTGCATAGGCACCATCCTGGTATTCTCTGGGAACAGGTCCATAACAGGCTGAGAATACGAATGCCGCAGAGCCAAAGCCCAAGATGCTCAGAAGTTGTCTGAAGAAACGGCTATTGAAAAACTTCTTTTTCATCTCTTTCCGATTTTTCGGCAAAGATAGGAAAAATCTCCCGTTCCACCAAAAATCAACGCTTAAAGATGCTTAATTCGGTTAAATAATCTTAAATCAACACATAATTATTAATTATCAATTATCAATTATCAATTATCTTCGTACCTTTGCAGTCCGATTTAGGGGAGAGACTTAGAATCCCCGTGAAATGTTGTGTGAATAGCGGCGTCTTTGGCCGGGCGTAGCGGTTCGGGAATCAGCGTTTCTTACGTTCGTTAGACTTGCAGCCGGGAGTTAGACCTCGGATGTGGGTTTATGTGCGTACATTAATTAATAAGTTAAACTGTTTTTTAGTAGTAAAATTAAAAATGAACACTTTAAGTTACAAGACTATTTCCGTGAACAAGGAAACAGCGAAGAAGGAGTGGGTGGTGATCGACGCCACAGACCAGGTTGTTGGTCGTCTCGCTTCTAAGGTAGCAAAGCTCATTCGCGGAAAGTACAAGCCAACTTTCACCCCGCATGTTGATTGCGGTGACAACGTCATCCTTATCAATGCCGATAAGGTGGTATTCACTGGTAAGAAAGAGACCGATAAGGTCTATACCCGCTACACAGGCTATCCTGGTGGTCAGCGTTTCCAGACTCCTGCCGAGCTGCGCAAGCGCAATGGTGGTGTGGAGAAGTTCCTCCGTCACGCCGTAAAGGGTATGCTGCCAAAGGGTCCTCTCGGACGCAGCCTGCTGAACAACCTCTACATCTATGAAGGTACAGAACATCCGCACGAGGCTCAGAAGCCGAAGGCAATTGATATTAACCAGTATAAATAATAAGGAAAGATGGAAGTAATTAACGCAATAGGTCGTCGCAAGAGTTCTGTAGCCCGCGTGTATGTAACTGAGGGTACAGGCAAGATCACGATCAACAAGAAGGATTTAGAAGTTTATTTCCCGTCAGCTATCCTGCAGTATGTGGTGAAGCAGCCGCTGAACCTGCTGGAGGTCGCTGAAAAGTATGACATCAAGGCCAATCTCGATGGTGGTGGTTTCACTGGCCAGAGCCAGGCTCTCCGCCTCGCTATCGCCCGTGCTTTGGTGAAGATCAACGAAGAAGACAAGAAGAAGCTGAAGGACGAAGGTTTCCTGACACGTGACAGCCGTGAGGTAGAGCGTAAGAAGCCAGGTCAGCCCAAGGCTCGTCGTCGCTTCCAGTTCAGTAAGCGTTAATCGATGCTGGACACGTTTAGTATCTAAACCCGTTGGATTCTTTTGGACTACCATCGGGCTGATTCTAACTAGAATTAAAAAGAAAGTAAACAATTTAAAAAGCAAGAAAACAAAATGGCAAGAACAAATTTTGACCAGTTGCTGCAGGCAGGCTGTCACTTCGGCCACCTGAAGCGTAAGTGGAACCCCGCAATGGCTCCCTACATCTATACCGAGCGTAATGGTATTCATATTATCGACCTGCACAAGACAGCCGTTAAAATCGACGAGGCTGCCGAGGCACTGAAGCAGATTGTCAAGAGTGGCAAGAAGGTGCTGTTCGTCGCTACTAAAAAACAGACCAAGGAAGTGGTTGCTGAGAAGGCTACAAGCATTAATATGCCTTACGTCATCGAGCGTTGGCCCGGTGGTATGCTCACCAACTTCCCCACGATTCGCAAGGCCGTGAAGAAAATGGCGAACATCGACAAGTTGATGAATGATGGTACATTTGGTAACCTGTCAAAGCGCGAGCTGCTGCAGATTACCCGTCAGCGTGCTAAGTTGGAGAAGAACCTCGGTTCTATCGCCGACCTGACCCGTCTGCCCAGCGCTCTGTTTGTTGTAGACGTGCTGAAGGAGCAGATTGCCGTTCGCGAGGCTAACCGTCTGGGTATCCCCGTATTCGGTATTGTTGATACCAACTCTGACCCCAACAACATCGACTTCGTAATTCCTGCCAACGACGACGCTAAGGATAGTGTTGAGGTGATTCTCAATGCTTGCTGCGCTGCTATGGCTGAGGGTATCGAGGAGCGTAAGGCAGAGAAGGCCGACGAGAAGGCTGCTGACGCTCAGGCTGAGGTTGACGAGGAGGAGGTAAAGCCCCGTCGTCAGGCTCGTAAGGCTCGCAAGGAAGAGGCTCCCGTAGCTGAGGCTCCTGCTGCTGAGGAAGCTCCCGTTGAGGAGGCTGCTCCTGCTGAGGAAGAGGCTCCCGCCGCTGAGTAATAGTTAAAGGTAAAAAGGTAAAAAAGTAAAAAGGTAAATAAAATGGCAATTTCAATTGACGATATCAAGAAGCTTCGCGCAATGACCGGTGCTGGTCTGGCTGACGTAAAGAAGGCTCTGACCGAGGCTGATGGCGACTTCGATAAGGCCAAGGAACTGCTCCGTGAGCGTGGCCTGGCTATCGCTGCTAAGCGTAGCGACCGTGAGACATCTAATGGTTGTGTACTCGTAAAGAAGGTGGATGGCTTCGCAGCTATGCTCGCCTTGAAGTGTGAGACCGACTTCGTAGCCAATGGTGCTGACTTCATCGCTCTGACTCAGGCTATCCTTGACGCAGCTATCGCTGCTAAGGCTGCTGACCTCGAGGCTGTGAAGGCTCTCGACATCAATGGTCAGAGTGCTCAGGAGGCTGTGACACAGCGTTCTGGTATCACTGGTGAGAAGATGGAGCTCGACGGCTACCTGACTCTCGAGGGTGACAATGTGGAGATCTATGACCACATGGGTAAGCACACTCTCTGCACCATGGTACAGACCAACAAGGCTGCTGCTGAGCAGGGTCACCTCGTGGCTATGCAGGTAGCTGCTATGAAGCCTGTGGCTCTCGACGCCCAGAGCGTTGATCAGAAGATCCTCGACGAGGAGTACAAGACCGCTGTTGAGAAGACCAAGCTGGAGCAGGTAGAGAAATTCGTGGAGATGAAGCTCAAGAAGGCTGGCATCAACCCCAACCTCGTTGACTCTGAGGATCACATCGAGAGCAACACCGCTAAGGGCTGGCTCACCAAGGAGCAGGCTGACGAGGCTCGTAAGGTCATTGCTGATGCAAAGGTCGAGGGTGAGGCTCAGCTGAAGATGCCTATGATTGAGAACATCGCCAAGGGTCGTGTTCAGAAGTTCCTGAAGGAGAGCTGTCTGGTTGACCAGGAGTTCCAGTTCGGCGACGGCGACAAGGCTACTGTTGCTCAGTGGCTCGCTAAGCAGGACAAGGATCTGAAGATCGTTGCCTTCAAGCGTTTCACACTCGTAGCTGACTAATACTTAGCTTAAGAATAAAAAGAATCGGCACTGCTTCTTGCAATGCCGATTTTTTTTGTCTATTTTCTTCCGAAATCAGCGGGAACCTCGCCCCATTTGGAAGTTTCCCATTTAATGATGGGGTTTCGGAAATTATGGGTATTGAGCCATTGCTCGGCTCGCAGAATGATCTGATAGAGCTTTTCTGTCTGAGGGGTACGCTCAAGCTTGGTCTTACATTTGCGCTTCTGAACCCAGAGGATGGCGTTGTAAGAGTCGGAATAGATGGTCTTGTTGTGCAGGCCTTGATTCCAACAGAGGGCTAGAGCGTGAACGATAGCGAGGAATTCTCCGATGTTATTAGTGCCGTGAATGGGGCCGAAATGAAACACCTGATAGCCAGTCTGTAGATCGATTGCTTGATACTCCATCGGCCCAGGATTGCCAGAACAGGCGGCATCTACCGCCCAAGCGTCTGCCCTTACGTCAGGATGCAAAGGCAGTACGGTATCGTGGCGGTAATCAGGAGGATTCTGCTGGTTCATTCTATTTTACATACGCTCAGGCACCTCAATGCCAAGCAGACCCATACCATTCTTGATAATCTTGGCTACATTCTTAGCCAACACGAGACGGAAGAGCTTCTTCTGTTCATCAGGCTCGTTGAGAATAGAGTAGTCGTGGTAGAACTGATTGAACACCTTGGTGAGTTCATAACAGTAGTTGGCGATGCCAGAGGGCGAATAGTCCTTACCAGCTTGCTCGACAGCTGCGCCGAATTCGTTCATCTTCTGGATGAGCTCTACCTCCTTCTCACTCAGAGTACTCAGATTATTCAGAGTATTCAGATCACTCGGAATATCCTGCGCCTTGCGGAGGATTGAGCGGATACGGGCATAGGTGTATTGAATAAAGGGACCTGTGTTACCATTGAAATCGATGCTCTCCTCAGGATTGAAGAGCATGTTCTTACGGGCATCGACCTTAAGGATGAAGTACTTCAGAGCACCCATACCCACGATGCGGGCTATCTCATTGCGCTCTGTCTCGCTCATATCGTCGAATTTGCCCAGTTCCATCGAAGTCTTCAGGGCATCATCAACCATTAGCTGCATCAGATCGTCTGCATCAACAACGGTTCCCTCACGACTCTTCATCTTACCATTGGGTAGTTCCACCATTCCGTAGGAGAAATGAACAAGCTCCTTGCCCCATTTGAAGCCTAAGCGATCGAGCAAGATGGAGAGCACTTGGAAGTGGTAGTTCTGCTCATTACCCACTACGTAGATCATCTTGTCGATGGGATAATCCTGGAAACGCATCTCAGCAGTTCCGATGTCCTGTGTCATATAGACGCTGGTGCCATCGCTACGGAGCAGCAACTTTTGATCAAGACCTTCGTTGGTAAGATCAGCCCAAACGGAATTGTCCTCATGACGTTCAAAGAGACCTTTAGCGAGACCTTCTTCTACTTTGGCCTTTCCCTTCAAATAGGTTTGTGACTCATAATATATCTTGTCGAATGCGACACCCAGTTTTTTATAAGTCTCGTCGAAGCCTGCATATACCCAGTTGTTCATCTTTTCCCAAAGGGCACGCACCTCAGGATCGTTCTGTTCCCACTTGACCAGCATTTCGTGAGCCTCCTTGATGAGTGGGGCTTCCTGCTTAGCTTTCTCCTCATCCATTCCTTGGGCGACGAGTTCCTTGACTTCCTCGCGATAGTGCTTATCGAAAGCCACATAGTAGTCGCCAATCAAATGGTCGCCTTTTTTGCCAGAAGACTCAGGTGTTTCACCATTGCCATATTTCAGCCAAGCGAGCATCGACTTACAGATGTGGATTCCACGATCGTTCACGATATTGGTCTTCACCACCTTGTTTCCGTTGGCCTCCATAATTTGTGCCAGCGACCAACCCAGCAGGTTGTTGCGTACATGACCGAGGTGGAGGGGCTTATTGGTGTTGGGCGAAGAGTATTCAATCATCACGAGTGGCGAGTCATCAGTTGCTTTCTTCATTCCAAAGTTGTCGTCGGCATCGATGGCACTGAGCAATTCTACCCATGCACCGTCACCGATACTTAGGTTGAGGAAGCCCTTCACCACATTGAACTTCTCCACAGCAGAGCAGTTTTGTACCAGATAATCGCCAATCTCCTGTGCTGTCTGCTCAGGACTTTTCTTAGCAGCTTTTACAAAGGGGAATACCACGAGTGTCAGGTTTCCCTCAAATTCACTTCTTGTCTTCTGCAGCTGCAGCATCTTCTCAGATGCGTCCATCCCATAGAGCGCCTTCACGGCCTCACCTGCAGCTTTGCTGATTAATGCTTCAATATTCATACCTTATTCTGATTTTGGGTGCAAAGGTAACAAAAAAATCTTGATGCTCCTAAATAATTGATAAAATATTTGGCGGTTTCGGGAATTAGCCGTACCTTTGCACATTGAAAACGCGCCGCAATGGTGGAATTGGTAGACACGAGGGACTTAAAATCCCTTGACCCGAAACGGTCGTGCGGGTTCGAGTCCCGCTCGCGGCACTTATTTTTCCCTAAAAACAATTCGAATTATTTTTATGCAGAACAAACATCTTTTTCTTTTATCAGCCGCTGCAATGATGCTCTTTGCATCGTGTTCCAAATTAGGTCCGCTGTCGGCAGATAATTTCAACGTGACTCCCAATCCTTTGGAGACACAAGCTGGTACAGTGCCCGCAACTATCAACGGTCACTTCCCAGAGAAATACATGAAGCGTAAGGCTGTGGTAACTGTTATGCCTGAGTTACGCTACTCTAATGGTACCATCGTGAAAGGCAATAGTGCTACTTTCCAGGGTGAGAAGGTAATGGGTAATGATCAGACCATCTCTTACCGTTTGGGTGGTAATTACACGATGAAGACCAATTTCAAGTATGCTGATGACAACAAGGCCGATATGTATCTGACTTTCTTGGCCCGTATCGGCAACAAGCAGATGAAGGTGCCCGAGGTGAAGGTTGCTGAAGGCGTCATCGCTACTTCTGAATTGTATAAGAAGACGCTGACCACTGCTCAGGCTGCCATTGCGCCTGATGCTTATCAGCGCATCAACAAGCAGAAGCAGGAGGCCAATATCAAGTTCTTGATTCAGCAGGCTAATCTCCGCAAGAGTGAGTTGGCAAACAACTCTGTTCAGGAGTTTGTGAAGATGCTTCAGAAGATTAATGCTGATCGTGAGGGTCTGAACCTCGATAATGTGGAGGTATCGGCCTATGCTTCACCTGATGGTGGTTTCTCTATCAACGACCGTCTGGCTGCTGAGCGTCAGAAGAATTCTGAACAGTATGTAAACCAGGAGCTGAAGCGTATCCAGATGAAGGCTAATGTTGATGCCAAGTATACCGCTCAGGACTGGGAGGGATTCCAGGAGTTGGTAAAGGCAAGCGACATTCAGGACAAGGATGTTATCCTGCGTGTTCTCTCTATGTATAAGGATCCTGAGGAGCGCGAGCAGCAGATCAAGAATATCAGTTCTGCTTTCCGCGAGTTGGCTGATGGTATCCTGCCCCAGTTGCGTCGTGCTCGTCTGACCATCAATTACGAGACAGTAGGTCGTTCTGACGATCAGATTCTCGCACAGATTAAAGACGATGCTACTAAACTGAGCATCGAGGAGCTGCTCTATGGCGCAGCCCTGAAGGAGAACCTCAATGAGAAGGAGGATATCTACAAACTTGCTGCAGAGGTATATCCCAATGATGCCAGAGCTTATAACAATCTGGCTACCATTCAATATGCACGTGGCAATTACGATGCTGCCAAGCAGTATATCCAGAAGGCACAGAGTCTGTCGGCTAATCTGCCTGAGGCACAGGCCAACCTTGGTATGCTGGCCCTGCAGTCTGGCGACCTGAGCACTGCTGAGCGTTATATTGCTGCTGCTACTGGTGCCAACGGACTGAATGAGGTACTCGGTAACCTGCACTTGGCACAGGGTAATTTTGCACAGGCTGAGCAGGATTTTTCAGAAATCTACTCTAATAGTGCCGCTCTTGCTCAGATTTTGAACAAGAACTACGCATCGGCTGCTGTCACACTTAAGTATGTGAAGAACCCCGATGCCACAACAGAATACCTGAAGGCTATCCTTTACAACCGCATGGGAAACAAGGATGACTCGAAGGAGGCTCTCAACAAGGCCGTGAAGGATGCATTCTATGCTAAATATGCAGCCAACGACCTGGAGTTGAAGAGATAATCCGTGAATAGTGATTAATGAATAGTGAATAGTAATATGCAATCTATGAAACACATATTAAAATATGTACGGCATTTCTTGCTGTTACTATTCACTATTCACTGTTCACTATTAACTATCTCCTGCGGTCCTGATGGTGACCATTTCGAGATGAATGGACAATTCAAGGGGCTTAGTCAGGGAGAACTCTACGTTTATGCTGCTGATGGTCCATCACAGAAACTCGATACCATTGCCATCATCAACGGTGGTTTTGAATACAGTGCTACGCTGGATGGTCCGCGTACCTATGTTATTGTCTTTCCTAATTTCTCCGAACTGCCTGTCATCGGCGAACCCGGTAAGGAAGTGGATATAGAAGGCGATGCCTCACACCTGAAGGAAGTAGAGGTAAAGGGAACCAAAGAAAATGAGGCAATGACGGCTTTCAGGCTGCAGACTAGTCAGATGACACCCCCTGAGGTAGCAAAAGCTGCTGAGGAATTCATCAACAAGAACCCGCAGGCGTTGGCGAGTATCTATATCCTCAACAAAACCTTTATCCAGAGTCAGACGCCTGATTATGACAAGGCTCTCGAGTTGGCTACAGTCATTATGAATGCTTCGCCAGAGAACCACGCTATTGCCAAAATAAAGAAGCAGTTAGAAGGTCTCAGGAATTTCAAGGTAAAAGGTCAGTTACCCAAGTTTACGTTGACAGATATTGATGGTAAGACCGTATCGAATGTTGATTTGTATGCGAAGGTAAACGTCATCAGTACGTGGGCCTCGTGGAATTACGATAGTCAGAATGCCCAGCGCAAGCTGAAACGTCTGGAACGAGAATATGGTGGTCAGCTGAGGTTCATCAGCATTTGTCTTGATGCTGACAAGAAAGAGTGCCGCAAGAATATGGACCGCGACTCTATCAAGTGGCACAACATCTGTGACGGAAGGATGTGGGAGACACCGATACTAGGGCAGTTAGGACTCTATTTCGTCCCAGACAATATCATAACCGACAGTAATGGTAAAATACTCGCCCACTCGATAACGACAAACGAGTTAGACCGAAAGATAGAGGAACTGCTGAAATAGAAAAACAATAATAACCAATTAACTTTAAATGATATGCTAGTAAAAACATTTAGTGCAGCCGTAAATGGGCTTGAAGTAACGACAGTTACCGTCGAAGTTAGCATGACCCGAGGGGTGATGTTTCATTTGTCAGGACTGGCTGATACAGCCGTCAAGGAGAGTTATGACCGTATTCGTGCAGCTTTGGGTAATATCGGTTTCAAACCGCCTACGGCAGAAATCACCATCAACTTGTCGCCTGCTGATATTCGCAAGGAGGGTAGCGGTTACGATCTGCCATTGGCCATCGGTATTCTTGCTGCACACGGAAAGGTGGACGATAAATTGTTGTCCCAATTTATGATGATAGGTGAATTGGGACTCGACGGACAACTAAAACCTGTGGCAGGTGCTCTGCCTGTAGCCATTCGCGCTAGGAAAGAGAAATTTAAAGGTCTTATTGTGCCTAAGGAGAATGCGCGTGAGGCAGCAGTTGTAAATCAGCTCGATGTCTACGGATTAGACAATCTGGCTGACGTGATCAATTTCCTCAATGGCGACAATACTTATGAGCCAACCATCGTCGACACACGTCGGGAGTTCTACGAGCATCAGTATTCTTTCGATCTTGACTTTGCGGATGTGAAAGGTCAGGAGAGTGTGAAGCGTGCCTTGGAGGTAGCCGCAGCTGGTGGCCATAATATGATTATGGTAGGTCCACCGGGCAGCGGTAAGTCGATGATGGCAAAACGTCTGCCTAGTATTCTGCCTCCTCTGTCCTTGGCTGAGAGTTTGGAAACCACACAGATACATTCCGTGGCTGGAAAGTTGCCTAGTGGCACATCGCTCATTTCACAACGTCCCTTCCGCAGTCCGCACCACACCGTGTCGCAAGTGGCGATGACGGGTGGTGGTAATAGGGCATTGCCTGGTGAGGTCAGTATGGCCCATCATGGGGTCCTCTTTCTCGATGAACTTCCTGAATTCAACAAGACCACCCTTGAAGTGCTTCGTCAGCCGCTCGAAGACCGTAAGATAACCATCAGTCGCGCGAAATACACGGTGGAATATCCTTGCTCGTTCATGTTTGTTGCTTCGATGAATCCTTGCCCCTGCGGTTATTATGGTGATCCCACACATCATTGCGTCTGTACCCCAGGACAGATTCAACGGTATATGAATAAGATATCAGGTCCCCTTCTCGATAGAATCGACATTCATTGTGAAGTTTTAGTGGTACCTTTCAAAGAGTTATCGCAGATGGAGCCTGGTGAGCCCAGCAGCGTCATTCGTGAACGGGTAATCAAGGCACGCCAGATTCAGGAACAGCGATTTAAAGATTATCATGGCATTTATTGTAATGCCCAGATGTCGGAGCGGATGATTCATCTGTTTGCGGAGCCAGACCAACAAAGTCTCGAGATGCTTCGTATGGCGATGGAACGCCTCTCACTCTCAGCCCGTGCCTATAGTCGTATTCTCAAAGTGGCCCGCACCATTGCTGACCTCGAAGGTTCAGAACGCATACAAAGCCAACATATCGCTGAAGCTATCGGCTATCGTAACCTTGATCGTGGCGATTGGGCAGAACGCGCGGTGTGACTCTTATTGCAAAATAAGAGGCTCTTATCGTTTAACAAGAGCCACTTATTCGACAATACTTGGCACTTATCTGATGTTTTTTCATGATTCATGATTCACTATTCACTAAAAAGTTGTATCTTTGCACCGTATGAACGAAGCAAACTGTACACAACTGTTGGAGGAGCACGGCATCAAGCCCACTGCCAATCGTATCGTCGTGGTGCGAGAGCTGGCTAAAAGCTTGCGGCCTGTGACGCTTGCAGAGCTGGAGACGAGGATTCTGACTATCGACAAGTCGAACATCTTCCGGGCGCTGACGCTTTTCCGTGAGCACCATCTCGTGCATGTGATAGAGGGGGGCAGCGAGGGAGTAAGGTACGAACTCTGCCATAGCCACGATCACGAGCATGATGAGGATATTCATCCGCATTTCTTCTGCGAGAAGTGTCAGCAGACGTATTGCCTCGATTATACGGAGATACCTGAAATTAGTCTACCCAAAGGCTTCGAAAAAAAGTCTGCCAATTTGATGATAAAGGGAATATGCGGAAACTGCCATTCAAAGTAATCGCCTTTGATGCTGATGACACGTTGTGGGACTGTCAGTCACATTTCGAGAGAGTGGAGGAACACCTCTACAGTCTGATTGCGCCCTATTGTGAAAATCCCAAGCAGGAACTTTTTGAGACGGAATCGGGAAATATGGCTGACCTCGGTTATGGCTGCAAGGCTTTTACCATCAGTATCCTAGAGACAGCTATGCGCGTGGCAGGTAACGACCTGAGTATTTCTGCGCTATCTGACCTGCTGAAAGACTGCAAGTGCTTGCTACATCTGCCTGCGACACCACTGCCAGAAGTGGAGGAGACACTGAGAGATGTAAGAAGGAAGATGGAAGAAAGAAGATGTAAAATGGTTGTGTTTACGAAGGGGGAGCTGCAAGATCAGGAGAACAAACTTAAACGGTCAGGTTTGCTGAAATATTTTGATGACGTGGAAATTACTTCTGATAAGACGCAGACGGAGTTTCTTGCCCTCTGCGAACATCAGCAGATTCATCCTTCGGAACTGCTGATGGTGGGTAATTCCTTGAAGAGCGACATTGCCCCAGCTTTGGCCATTGGGGCTTCAGCCATCTATATCCCGTTTCATGTTACTTGGCAGTTGGAGCATGTAGAAGACTTCGATCATGAACAGATGGTGAAGATAGAACATTTCAGCGAAATCTTGGAGTATATTTAAAGAAGTTAAAGGGACATGATAAGAGGGATGAAGGGACATATCATATTGCTGGTGATACTTATCATCGTGCTCTTTGCACTGAATCTAGTGATGGGGTCGGTGAGGATACCGGTGGGCGATGTGGTCAGCATCCTGATGGGTGATGACAATGCCAAGCCATCCTGGCGTTTTATTATCTTAGAATCCAGATTACCTCAAGCTATCACCGCCATTCTATGTGGTGGCGCACTAGCTGTGAGCGGACTGATGTTGCAGACCGCCTTCCGCAATCCCTTGGCTGGTCCGAGTATCTTTGGTATCAACAGTGGTGCAGGTTTGGGTGTGGCCCTAGTGATGTTGCTTTTAGGAGGTAGCATCTCGGCAGGCTCCGTCAGTCTTTCAGGCTTTGTGGCCATTTTGGCAGCAGCCTTTGTGGGTGCTATGGCGGTGATGGCCCTTATCTTCTTTTTCTCTACCCTTGTTCGTAACAATGTGATGCTCCTCATTATCGGTATCATGATTGGTTATATCAGTAATTCTGCCATTTCATTGCTCAATTTCTTTGCTACAGATGAGGGCGTGAAGTCGTATATGGTTTGGGGAATGGGTTCCTTTGGTGGGGTGTCGATGCAGACGATGCCTGTCTTTGCCACCGTCACCATCGCAGGACTGATAGGTGCGTTGCTGCTTATCAAGCCTCTGAACGCCCTTATGCTGGGTGACCAGTATGCTGAGAACCTAGGCATCAATATTCTTCGAACTCGCAATTGGCTGTTGATTGTGACAGGTGTTCTCACAGCTATCACTACCGCCTTCTGTGGTCCCGTGGCTTTTATCGGACTGGCTGTGCCCCATATTGCCAGATTGCTTCTTAGTACGGATAATCATCGTGTGCTTTTGCCTGCTACGATTCTTTGTGGAGCTGTAATAGCTTTGGTCTGCAATCTCGTCTGTTTCCTGCCTGGCGAGAATGGCGTCATACCGCTGAATGCTGTCACACCGATCATGGGTGCGCCAGTCATCATCTATGTGATAATGAAGAATAAACGTTAAGTTTTAGCGTGAAGTTTTGAATTCCTTGATGGCACTGATCAGTGCATCGTTTTCCTCTGGTGTTTGCGCTGCTACGCGGAAGCAATGTTCGTCGAGTCCGTGGAAGTTGGAAGCATCACGTATGAGTATGCCATGATGCTCTATCAGCCAGTTCTTCAGTTCAAAAGAGGTGGCCCAATCAATGTTCACCAGCATATAGTGCGTAAAAGTATCCATCACCATCAGTCCTTCAATCTTCTGCAACTCCTCCTTAAGACGTTGGGCTTCTGTCAGATAAATCCTTATATCAGGGAGCACTTTCGGATCGTGTTCTACCAGATACTTTCCGGCTTCGATAGCCAGGGTATTCACCGTCCAAGGTTGTCTTATTTGTCTTAATCGGTCGATGATGATGGGTGAGGCAGTGAGATAACCTAGCCTAAGACCAGGAATGCAGTATTTCTTTGAGAACGAGTGAATCATCATAGCGTTGTAACAATCAACGACATCTTTGGGCTTGATCATGGCCTGTATTGTGTAGTCAGCATACGACTGGTCGAGAACATGCAGATAACGCGGATGTTGCTTGATGATTCGCATCAATAGTGGTTTTAATACGACATTGCCTGTAGGATTATCAGGATTACAAAGCCAATAGATACGGTCTTGGGGCAGTATTTCCAGATCATCCGTGCGTTCATATGATATCAGGTGTCCGAACATCTTACAGGCATCCTCATATTCATGATAGGTGGGTTGTGGAATGACAGATGCCCAGCCACGATAGAGCTGTGCTATCAGATAGATGGCTTCGTTGGCGCCATTGGTCACCATTACCATATTGGCAGGAATTTTTAGCTTATTGGCAATCATCTCTTCCAATTCCTGGGCAATAGGAGCCGGATAATGCCTGATGGCATCGAGATGTTGTGACAAGTATTCCTCCAGTCCTGACAGATCTGCCTTTTGGTAGATGTTAGAACTGAAGTTCATCTTCACTTTGTCGCCATAGCGATAGGTATCGTCACCGTGTCCGAATATCATAATTGCGCTACTCTTACTGTTAATGTTTCTGCCTCGAAGGTGATGCCAGGTCGCTCTACATATCTGGCTAGTGCTCCACTCTCAGCCAACTCCCTCGGTGTCCCAATACTGACTCCTCCTGTCTCCATAAGCCACAACGTATCAGCTACTTGAAGGGCCAGCTCGAAGTCGTGCGTCGAGAGGAAGATGGTCTTCTGCTGTTCTCTTGCCAGACGACGTAGCAATTGCATCATCTCCACCTTACTGGGGAAATCGAGAAAGGCTGTGGGTTCATCGAGGAAGATGACGGGTGTCTGCTGCGCCAAGGCCTTGGCTATCATCACTTTCTGTCGCTCACCGTCGCTGAGGGTATGTACCATCCGTTCGCGCAGACCACTGATCCTCACGGCATCGATGGCCTCATCCACCACCTGCCAATCCTCATTGTGCAGCGTTCCCCAGAATCCCGTATAGGGCGAACGTCCCAAGGCCACCAATTCACGCACCGTCATATTCCTGATGTCAGGCTTTTCTGTCAGTACCACGCCAATTACTCGACTCAGTTCCTTATCTGTAAAGGCATCAATCTCCTGACTCCTGTCTCCTGACTCCTGACTCCTTATGATTATCTCTCCACCAAGTTTGGGCTGGAAGGCAGACAGGGTGCGCAAGAGTGTCGATTTGCCTATACCATTGGCTCCCAAAAGACATGTCAGTTCTCCTTGTCGGATGGCTGCATTGATGCCCTCTGCTACCGTCCGAATATTGTTTTTCGTACGATAACCGATGCATAGATTTTTTAATATGATGGTCTCTGCGTCCATGAGGATTTAATCCTTGATGTTTTCGCGACCAGTATCGAGAAGCTGGCGGAATTCATGGGGTGTCATGCCAAGGGCATCCTGGAATTTACGATTGAAGGTGCGGATGACGGTGAAGCCAGCCTGTTGGGCACAAGCTGCAATACCCCATGCGGGTTTACTTTGTATGTAGTACATGGACCGCAGCAATCGCAAATAGTCGAGATAGTCATCGACGGTCTTGTGGATAGGTGAATGACGGAAGAGATCGATGAGACGTGTCTGTGTGGTACCAATATATTCGGCCAACTCTTTCAGTCCAAAATCTGGATTCTCATGTGGTAACTCCTCTTCCAGGCGTGTCTCAATGAGAGCCATCAGTTCTGCATCGTCGCGCAAATCTGCATGGCGCATCAGCTCCTTGTGACGGATCACAAGTTCCTTGAGCATCTGTATGCGACGGCGCACATCGTAGTAGGCATTGATTTGCTGACTTAACAACAAGTTGTGGCTTACCAAATCGAGATTGGTCTTTTGCAACACCTCAATATGTTGTTGCAGCTCTTGGATTTTCGATTCGTATTCCTTCTGGTTCATCGTTCGTTATTATTGGTTTCGTGTGCAAAGATAAAAAAAATCCGCGAAACTTGTTACTGTTTCGCGGAAAAAAGTGCATTTCCCTTTTTTACTCTTTTATTTTTTTACTTTCAAATACCTCCGACAACTCCATACCATTCCATTTGTTTGATGTCTTCGTTGTAGCGTCTGTAATCGCCGCGAGAGGGGTCTTGTGAGACGAACATCGAAACACCATGGAACTTATCCTCTGTGACGGTGAAGTCACTGTAATATTTGCTCCAGGACTTACATGTCATCCACTGTGTAGCCATGCGACGGTCTACAACGGCCCTGTCAAGGACCTGACGCCATTGCTGATATACATCTTGAGGAGCATAGGTGTGGATAAAGTCGCCTGCATCGTAGAAGATATTGTAATCAGGATTAAACGCAGCAGATCCACTACTATAATATAAGTAATGAATGGTACCTTTCATATCAGCATATCCGTTACCATTTTTCTCCTTCACAGCCTGCAGGGCCTGACGGGTGGCCTGGGCCACATTGTCCATCTCGCTGGTTTTCACGGCAGCCAGAGGCAGAGAGCCGCGCATGTACTTATAATATTTACCAACGATATTGGAATAGAACTTGCCATCAGCGAAGAAATCTGGAACAATTTGCTCATAAGGAGCACCATTGCCGGGAATCTCAGCTGGTGAGCCGATGATATAGTCGCACGTGCTACGTAGTTCGTAAAGATTCTCCAGACACATTAGGTGACAGCAGTCGCCCATGATGAACTTCATGTGAGGTAATCCCTTGAGGACATTGGCCATTGTGGTGATATTAATCCAACGTTTGTCACCACTGCTGTTACCTAAGTCGGCACCAAAGGCACGACGTCCTTTCTGCGGCTTCACCTCATCATCCATCAGCCAGCCTGTGCCGTGTCCCCACAGTACGAGACCGTAGTTGCCATTCATAGCGGGATAGTGATTGAATGCATAGCGCAGTACACCTTCCATTACCACAGGGTCGCTGGCGCGCTCCTGACCGTCGCTGCTGGAGATTCCCATATCACTGAGGCTCAGTGAATCGGTAACCTCACCATTCTTGATACGTGCCAGCCAAGGCGTCTCATTTTTATTATTGCGACGCACGAACACCAATAGGTTATCGTTCTTACCAATCTGTTTGGACCCTTCCTTGATCTGCTCGAGGTTGCGGTCGAGAGCACCCGTAAGATCATTTCTACCTGCCATATAGACGAGTACTGTCTTGGCGTTTGCTGTGTCCTCGCCTCTTGTTGCGGGAGCATCGTCATTGGAACATGCGGTCATCAGGACCATCAAACCAAACATTATTGCGGAGATAAAAAACTGTTTCATAACTATTTTTTTATTGATTTCTGATGCAAAGTTATGAGGAATTTCGCCTGAGTGGATGTTTATTGGTGTTTTTCTTCCGAAGTTGTGTGGACAAAGGCCCTTTCTTTGGACATATCGGATGATAGCTTCCGATTTTTGTCCAAAAGATTTGGTGTTTCGCTTGATTTACTCTATCTTTGCAGCAGAATATGGAAACGTTGAAAGAGAAAACAGCGAAAGGACTCTTTTGGGGCGGCATGAACAATGGTGTACAGCAATTGCTCGGCTTGGCCTTTGGCATCATTCTTGCTCGTCTGCTCGATGCATCAGACTATGGTATGACGGCGATGCTCGCTATCTTCTCTGTCATTGCCAATGAGTTGCAGTCGAGTGGTTTCAAGACAGGCTTGATCAATATGAAGGCACCCGCTCATAAAGACTACAATGCTGTATTTTGGTTTAATATCCTCGCAGGTGCTGTTATTTATCTGATTCTCTTCTTTTGTGCCCCTCTGATAGCCGACTATTTTCATCAACCCAAACTTATCCCGCTGAGCCGATATGTGTTCTTGGGTTTTGTATTCTCGAGTTTCGGCATAGCACAGTCTGCCTATATGACGAAGCAGATGCAGATCAAGCAGATAGCTAAATGTGGTATGACCGCTACATTGGTGTCGAGCATGATCAGTGTGATACTCGCTGCTTTGGGCTTCGGCTATTGGGCACTCGCTACGCAATATCTTGCGTATATAGCTATTAATACGTTGTTATTGTGGTACTTTAGTGAATGGCGACCTACGATTAAGGTCACTTTCGAGCCCATCCGTCGATTGTTCCCCTTCAGTTTTAAGATTATGGTGTCGGCCATCTTCACACAAGTGAACAATTATATTATGAATCTGCTGTTGGGTCACTATTATGGTGAGACAAATACGGGTCATTATAATCAGGCTTACCTATGGAGCTCGAAATGTTTCCTGCTTGTTGGCAATATGATGCGACAGGTGGATCAGACGGTGCTCGTAGGACTTCATGATGAACGGGAACGACAACTAATGGTACTCCGCAAGATGGTACGATTTACAGCCTTCATCGCCTTCCCAATGCTCTTCGGTCTCGGATTGGTATCGCATGAGTTTATCATATTGGCCATCGGAGAGAAATGGACTTTTTCAGCATCGCTTCTGCCCTATCTCTGTCTCTGTGGCGCATTTATGCCACTAACGACTTTGCTTACGGATGCTATCATCAGTCAGCATCGCAGTGATATCTATCTTTGGAGTACGATGGTGCTTGGCATTCTGCAGATTATACTCTTGGTGGGACTGTGGCATCAGGGTATCTATGCGATGGTGATAGCCTATACATTATTGAATATAGTATGGGTGTTTGTGTGGCATTTCTTCACGTATCGCCTGATGGGATATCGTCTGCTGGCATTTTTAAAGGATATCATGCCCTTTGCTTTCACTGCTGCAGTGGTGATGGTGGTAACGGGCTTTGTCACAAAAAGTATCGAAAACTTGTGGCTGTTGCTGCTGAGTCGTGTTGTTATTGCAGCCGTGCTTTATTATTGCGTCATGCGTATTGCTGGCGCCGTCATCCTGAAGGAATGCCTCGCTTTTATTAAAGGGAAAATAGTAAAAGGTGGAAACACTTAATCGAAGAACTCAAGTTCTCCTACATGTAGTGCCAACTTGTCCAAGTCTGGCAATTGCATATAATCGCCAAAGATATGGCGCAGATGAGCATCGGCATCATGGGGAACAGGCAACTGGTGACCTTCGAACACATGTGTAGTCAGCGGGAATATCTCATCAGCATAACGGGGGTTATGGAAAGGGATACCCATACCACTTGTTATGAGAGGTGAGAGGTGAGAGGTAAGAGGTAAGAGAAATGTTCTGAGGCAGGGGAAAAGGGTCTTGTTATTAAGATCGAAGATACGACGCACCTTTTTTATGGCTTTCGTGTCATCCGTACTTGTGCGCCAGATTTTATACATGTGACCTACGGCCTTCTCCGTCAGTTTATGCATCCAAATGGGATGTTGCTCCATAGGGAAGATATCAATATAAATGCCTTGTTCTTTCCACAGACGGTCATAGCCGTTCTGTTCTAACATCTTTGAACGCCTGTCACGTACCTTGGCGTAGAAATAGAAGTAGTTGGGGTCTGTCTCGTCATTCTGCAACGCCAACCACTCAGGCAGTTCAGTAGGCAACACTTTCATCAATCGCAGATAGTCGCTGCGCATCATTTCGATATCTAGGTCGTCGTCCCAGGGGATAAACCCATCATGACGCATGGCGCCAATCAACGTACCGCTACTGAGCCAATACTCGATATGATGCTTCTTGCAAATTTTATCTACCTCCAGTAAAATCTCCAGCATCCGCATCTGCTGGCGACGCAAAAGCGAGCCGTCAGGATTAAAGCGTTGGCGAAGCGATTCGTGATTCATCGCTGCAAAGATACGAAATAATTCGTAATTCGTAATTCATAATTCATATTTTTTTGTATCTTTGCAGCATGAAATATCCGTTCAAGACAGATATCGCCGTATTGTTGCTGTTCTTTAATCGTGTTGACACCTTCCGACAAGTGTTCGAGGAGGTAAGAAAGGCGCGGCCCTCAAAGTTGTTTCTGTATCAGGATGGACCACGAGGCGAGCGTGATATGGCTGGTATCGAGGCTTGTCGACAGGTGGTTAGC
>JAEEGJ010006593.1_pt1 | contig 34573 bp, 30 predicted proteins | sample 8958761 | NCBI WGS metagenome assembly JAEEGJ01 (sample SAMN16246546, study PRJNA631951) | gut metagenome | biome: gut microbiome; feature: rumen; material: RS-attached | host: Bos | place: Iran: Karaj | collected 2018-10
TGCTCGTTCAATGCTGTCAGCGTCACTGGCAAATTGATGCTTGACAGTCCCATGCATCCTTTGAAGGCATTGCTGCCTATTTGGCCGACTGAATTGGGAATGTATACACTGGTGAGCCCCGCACAGCTCATAAAGGCGTTATTGCCGAGGCTGGTCACCGTTTCAGGGATGGTCACGCTGGTGAGGCCTGTTGAGCCCTTGAAAGCATTGTCACCGATGGCTACAACATGATAGGTCATGCCATCGTTTTCGAAGCTCTCGGGAATCACCACATCGCCGCTGTAACTGTTGTAGTTTTTGTCGCGGTAAGTCACGGTGGCTTGGTCGCCATCAATCTGGTAATAGATGCCATCGATGCCGTCGTTAAAAGTCTCAATGGTCTTGAATTCCTTCCAGTATTCGGCCGTCTGATATCTGAGTGTCGCAAAATAACCCACCTTGAGCGTGGCTTGCTCTTGGAAAGAGGCAAAACAAGTTTCATCCCCGACGGCAGGAGGATTATCGGCCCTGCACGTGAATGACTTGATATTATTACACTGTGCAAAAGCGCCCACACCTACCGTCTGTGTCGCATAACCCATGGTAACACTGTTAAGCCCCGTACAGTTAATAAATGCGCTGTCGCCAATGGCTGTCAACTCATTCCCCAAGTCGATGCTTGGCAACAGTTTGCAGCCAGAAAAAGCCCTTTTGCCCAGCGTGATTCGTCACCAATCGCAACAACTCCCACTCACTGCCCGTACATCCTCTGAAGAAGAACGAACCCTATTATTTAGGCGTGTTCCTCGTTGGAGCCTATCAGGAGATCCTGGGTGATATGCATAACCTCTTTGGCGACACCAATGCCGTACATATCTCTGAGAAGGACGGTACTTACCATATTGATCAAATTATTGACGGTGAGACTGTAGCCGAGGTGCTCGATTATGTGCAGTACGATCCTAAGAAACTTGTACGCCAGCTTGAGGTATGGGTGGCCAAGAGTGTGAAACAGGGTAAGATCTCACTCGAAGAAGGAAAAGAATTCCTGAGCAACTATCGCAGTGGTCTTTACGGTTATACATATCTGGAATAATGAAAGAGAAACTCACAATCGTGAAAGTAGGCGGGGCCGTCGTTGAAGATGAAGCCCAGTTGGCACAGCTCCTGAAGGATTTTAGTGCCATTGAAGGACATAAGGTTCTTGTGCATGGTGGAGGCCGTAGGGCTACGCAGGTAGCCGCTCAGCTTGGTATCGAATCAAAAATGGTAAATGGCCGTCGCATCACCGATACAGAGATGCTCAGTGTGGTGACTATGGTCTATGGTGGCCTGGTAAACAAGAACCTCGTTGCTCGTCTGCAGGCCAACGGCGTGAATGCCCTCGGACTGACGGGTGCCGATATCAACGTGATCCGCAGTCACAAACGTCCTATCAAAGACGGCATCGATTATGGTTTCGTGGGCGATGTGGATCAGGCTGACGGTAAGATGCTCAGTCGTCTGATAGAGGAAGGTATCACGCCTGTGATGGCACCTCTGACACACGATGGCGAGGGTCATATCCTGAATACCAACGCTGATACCATTGCCAGTGAAACTGCCAAGGCTTTGGCACCCTACTACGATGTAACACTCATCTTCTCATTTGAGAAGAAAGGTGTGCTTAGCAATCCTGACGACGATGAAAGTGTCATCCCCACTATCACGCGTGCGGACTTTATTAAATATAAGGCTGACGGTACCATCAGCGGTGGTATGTTGCCAAAGATTGAGAATGCCCTCTCTGCCATCGATGCAGGCGTAGCCAGAGTGATTATCACCCTCGCAACAGCCATCGACGGACAGCACGGTACTGTGATAAAATAGTAAATGGCGAAAAAAATTCGCCATTTACTGTAACTTTTCTTCGTTTCAATCGTCATTCATTATAGAGAGGATGAAAAAGATCAGTTTCAGAAACGATGTCCTACCGCTGAAAAACGAGCTTTATAGGCTTGCCCTCCGCATCACTCTCAACCCTGCGGAGGCAGAGGATATTGTTCAAGAGACAATGATCAAGGTCTGGAACAGGCGAGACCAATGGGACCATATCGACTCGATAGAAGCTTACTGCCTGACCATCTGCCGCAATCTGGCACTCGACAAGACCAAGCGGATGGAGCACCAGAACCAAAGTCTGAATGAAGGTGAGCACGATGCCCCTGACAACAGCTATTCATCCAATCCCGAGGAACAGGCCATGCATCAAGACCGTCTTGCATTGGTACGCCGCCTCATCGACAGCCTGCCTGAGAAACAACGAAGCGTGATGCAGTTACGCGATATCGAAGGCAAGAGCTATAAAGAGATTGCAGACATCATGGCCATCAGTGAGGAACAGGTGAAAGTCAACATCTTCAGAGCTCGCCAGGCCATCCGACAGAAATTCCTAGAAACAGAGAAATATGGATTATAAGTACATTGAACAATTACTGGAGCGCTATTGGGCGTGTGAGACCACACTCCAAGAGGAAGCTATCCTACGCTCTTTCTTCAGCCAAGAAGAGATTCCTGAGGCTCTCAGGAAGTATCAGGCATTGTTCACGTACGAGCAGCAGAAAGACGAGCCTTTAGGTGATGACTTCGAGGCACGCATCCTGCAGCAGATCGGTGAGGCTCCCGTAGCCAAGACCGTTTCACTCAAAAGCCGTCTGGTTCCTCTGTTCAGAGCCGCAGCTATTGTTGCCATCGTACTCACGTTGGGCAACGCTGCTCAGGCACCATGGGAATGGGGATGGGATGATCCAAAGGATGCCTATGCCAAGTTCCATAAGGAAAAGGTCGATTCTGTGAATGTGTTGAATACCATTCAGGCAGAAAATGTCACAGACAGCCTCAAGGAGGCTACGACAGATAATCCGACCTTGATTGAATAAGATAATTTTTCTATGCTTTCTTTAATAATAACTAAAATTTAAACACGTAGTAGAAACTGTGAAGTTTCTCATTCTCTCAAATTTTACAAAAAATACTAACACGGAAGGAAAGGGCTGCTCAGAGATATCTGGCAGCCCACTTCATTTTCTGATCTTCTTTCGGAATTACTTCTTCAGACGGAGATTCATTTGGAACAATGCAGGCAGGAAAATCAACAGTGAGAAACCCAAAGCCATCCACACCGACTGTTGTTGTCCACCCAAAATATCTATCAGTTTCAACGAAGGGTCTGGATAGAGATTATACAGCACGTAAGCCACCGAATTATTCACCCAATGAAACACCACACCTGGTACAATGCTATCCGTACGATAGTACATCCAACCCAGCAACAGCCCTGCTAAGAAAGCATGTGGCATCTGAGCAGGATTCACGTGGATAATCGCAAATAGTGCTGCTGAGATGGCAATACCCACCCACGCGTTCTTATGCCAACGGAGTAAGGCTCGTAGCACAGCACCACGAAACACCAGTTCTTCAGCCAACGGAGCCAACAGTCCCACCACGAAGTACCCCAAACGTTCCTTCATTATCATGCCAAACTCATCCTCCATCATGTTAGGCAACTCTGGCATCTGCTCCTGAAGCCAAGTGGAAGGGATGATGGCGCCCAGCGCAGCCAAAACACACCAGAAGAGCACTGCCCATGGACGCGTACGCACCCAGTGACGTGACACCTCTGCCCATTTTGTCAACAAGAAAAGGGCTATCACTGCTACACTAAACACAGCCATCGTGATGATCAACCCCATAGCATCTATCTTAGCCCCAGGGCCATAGATCAACATATAGGCGCCTTGCACGCCAAAACTCACCACCACTTGGATGGCTGCAAATATAACTGTATATATTAATGCATTCTTCATTTTAGAAGTTGTTTTACCTGTTTCTCATCCCTCTCCAATTGTGCCACGAGTGTATCAGGCGAATCAAAACGCCGCTCCTCGCGCAGACGAGCCACAAACGAAATGTTCACCATCTGCCCATAGAGATCACCGTTGAAATCGAGGATATTCACCTCAAGCGTCTGCTTGTGTCCATCAAATGTGGGCCTGTGACCAATATTCATCATCGCAGCTCGAAATTGTTGTTCACCCTCCAGTTGTGCCCATACGGCATATACACCTGGGGCTGGAATCAACTTACAAGTATCTTCTGGCTCCAGATTAGCAGTCGGGTAGCCCAACTGATGGCCAATATGCTCTCCTGGCATCACACGACCCTGCAACGTATAAGGGCGTGTCAGGTAATTGGACGTCAACTCCACCTGTCCCTTCTCTGTCAATAGCTTTCTAATCACAGAAGAACTAATGGCCTGCGAACCATCCGCCATCAACTCCGCATCGCCTCGAAGCACCTGCATACCCATCTCCTGTCCATAGCGCACATAGTCATCGAAGCCTTCTTCTCTGTTATGTCCGAAACGGTTATCATAGCCTGTAAAGAGAGTTTTCACACAAAGACGCTCACATAATACCTGTTTCATAAACGCCTGTGCTGACAAAGCAGCCAACGCCCTTGTAAAGGGCAATACCACCAGATAATCCACACCCAACTTAGCCATGATCGCCTTTTTCTCAGCCAGTGTGGTCAGCATCTGAGGATGGAATGAGGGATCAAGTACCTCACGAGGTGAACGATCGAAGGTCACCACCACAGAAGCCATCCCAGTCTGGCGGGCCGTATCAAGCACACGACTTATCACTAACTGATGACCACGATGCACACCATCAAACACACCGATGGTAGCCACCGATGGTTCCGACAAGCCTATACCTTCTGAAAGGATGATCGTTTTCATGGGTGCAAAGGTACTCAAAATCAATAGCACTGCCAAGAATGGGCCACTAATTTTGTATCTTTTGGGGAAAATATTTGGATTTTTGCAAGAAAAAGCGTACCTTTGCAGCCGATAAATGAGTACTCTTGAGGTTTCGGGCCATTATTGGTATTGAGTATCTGGACTTGTAGCTCAGTTGGTTAGAGCAACAGACTCATAATCTGGAGGTCCCTGGTTCAAGCCCAGGCTGGTCCACACTGAAAATCAAGGAGTTGCGAGAAAATCGCAGCTCCTTTTTCTTTGTTTTGCGAACACCATGCGAACACGGAGCACATTTACAACAACATTCTGAACTCCCATTATGCTTGGTTTTCCAGTCTGGTGTTCGCAAAATGCCGTTTTTGTGTTCGCAAATGGTTCAAGCCCCTGATGGCATTGTTCTAAAAAGCACTTTATATATAATTAAATAGGTAAGAACATCAAAAAAACAAGATTTCCGTGTTCTAATTCATGGAAAAAGTGTACCTTTGCATCCGTATGACATACGACCTGCAAACACTACTGCTGATAGAAGTCGACACGATAGCCGCGCTGGCAAGTCTGGTTTGTGGTGTGCTGATTTGGCGCAACCGGCGAGGAGTGCCTGACCGTTCGCGCATCTTCCTATTTCTGATTGTGCTCACCGCCCTGCCCCTCATCATGAAGGTGGCGTCGCTGATGATACATGGTCTCAACAACCGTTTCGTCGAGGTACTACCCATCGTACCTACATTGATGGGAGTGATAACCGTTGCGCTGATGCTGCTCTATGCAGTAGAGGTGATGCGCCCCAACTGGCTTAAATGGCGGCATCTTCTGATGTTCTTCTCGCCACTGGTATGCATCTTGGTGCTGTCCGTAGTGTTCAAAGGGCAGTTTACAGTGCTCCATTCCTCTACCGACCTCATGCAACATATCGGCGAGCCGAACGTCCTATTACGTCTGCTGTTCAACCTGACGGCACTGTTCATCTGCCTGTCGCTGCTATGGCTACCATACAAATGGCAGGAGTCGAGTGCATCGCGCCGCTGGGTCATCACCTACGTCTGTTTCATCTTCGCTATCGGAGCCATGTTCCATACATGGACGCTGACGCTCTCGATGCCCATTCACATCCTACATAACCTGACTCCTGCTCTCTTCATCGTCTATTACACGTGGTACGAGCTGCATGAGCGCGTCCTTCCTGTGCCGATGGAAGAGGTTGAAAAAACTACCTCCCCCACCGCCATTACGCCTTCCGACAATCTGTGGCAGCGCATTTCCGACATTCTGCACGATGAACAGCTTTGGCGTAATCCTGATCTCTCGCTCGACATGCTTTGCGAGCGCATCGGTTCTAACAAGGACTATGTTCTACAGAGCTTCCGTCAAAATGCCAATACCACATTCAGCGATTACGTTAATCGTCTTCGTGTTGACTATATGGTCGCCGAACTGATGGCTCATCCGTTCCAGAGCCATAAAGAGCTGTATTTCCGTGCAGGATTCCGCTCCAAGACGGCAGCATTCACCAACTTCAAGAAGTATAAGCTGCTCTCTCCATCTGAGTTCTTAGCGGCCGAACAAGCTAAAAACGCCAGCAAGACACCATAAAACACGCCTCTGTAACGGGCTGATAATCAGTCTATAGAAAATTCGGAACCACAAATAGAAAATTCGGAACCGCCCTTTTCGGCCGCGGTTCCGACTTTTTTGTATCTTAGTGGACTTAATATGGTTTAATAATGAGACGATGAAAACAAAACAATTCTTCTACACGCTTGCGGCATCGGTGATGCTGGCAGCAATGGGCGGGCTGATGACGGCCTGCACATCGAACGACGACAATCCTGTTACTCCAGAACAGGAAGAGACCAACCCCGCCGTGAACGAACTGCTGACAGACTTCGTGAAGACAGTCTCGGGCATCGAGAAGTACCAGCAGTCGCAGGCCGACTACGCCAACCCCGACAACTGGCTTATAGCCGAAAGCGACGGGCAGCAGGATGCGGACGTTATCTACTTCTACCCCTCGAACTATACCCCCGCAGCGGGCGAGCCCAGCATCGGCGACATCGACAACGCCGGGATGCGGCAGGGCGCACAGGACATCTACCAGCGACAGGCCACAGCCTTCAAGACCTCGTGCAACATCTTTGCGCCTTACTATCGTCAGGTGGACGCCACTTTCTGCCTCAATCTGACTACCGAGCAGGAGTGGAGTCTCATCCGCTATCAGGCTTCGCAGGACTTGAGCCGCGCCCTCGACTACTATTTTAAGCATTGGAACAACGGCAAGCCCTTCATCCTGGCAGGACACTCACAGGGTTCCGAAAACCTCTTGGCCCTCTTGCAGGACTACTTTCATCAGGACGAAGCCCACAAGGCACTGCTGAAGGGTATGGTGGCGGCCTACGCCATTGGCTTCAGCGTCACCGACGAGTATCTGGCTGCGAATCCCGACATCCCCTTTGCCGAGTGGCATAACGATACGGGCTGCATCGTCTCGTGGAACACCGAAGGCCCCGCCAACAAGGGCAAGCACAACGCAGTAGTAAAACCTCATGCCCACAGCATCAACCCCATCTATTGGGTACTGGACGACACCTACGTACCCGCCTCCGAGAACCTCGGTTCGCTGACCAGCGTGGAGGAGGGCATTGTGGAGCCTGGCATTGCCGACGCGCAGCTCGACCTGGAGCGCGGTGTAGTGGTCGTCTCCACCGAGGCCGCCAAGCCCTTCGCCATCCCCGCAGCCATGCAAGACCTCTTCGGCCCTGAGTCATACCACGGCCAGGACTACGGCTTCTTCTACGGCGACCTCCGTCGCAACGCCGAGATGCGCATCGCCAGCTGGTTCTCCGACATACAAAAAAGACCGGGTTGGCCGCCCGATATTACGCTCTGAGGCGACATATGACACTGAGAATAAGACATCAATAACAAAAAAACTATATGACGATGAAAACAAAACGATTTCTTTACACGCTTGCGGCATCGGTGATGCTGGCAGCAATGGGCGGGCTGGTGACGGCCTGCACATCGAACGACGACAATCCTGTGTCGCCAAGTGACAACAACAACCCGTGGGAGGCTAACGACTTGTCGTTCGACCTCGGCACAGCCAAGATGGGCGTGAAGCTGGTGGAGGGCGGCGAGTGCGCGTTGCAGTTCGAGCGCGACGGCGAGACGAATACCGTCACAGGCACGCTCAGCGACTACTACATCGCCCCCGTAGAACTGAGCAATCGCGTGTGGGCTGCCGTGATGGGACAGAAGCCCGAGGGGCAGACCAACGACGGCGACATGTATCCCGTGACGATGGTAAGCTACAACGACATCGCAGGCCTGGGCGGTTTCCTGGAGAAGCTGAACGCGATGGTGAAAGACCAGTTGCCCGAGGGCAAGCAGTTCATGCTGCCCACCCCGCTGCAGTGGCAGTACGCTGCCCAGGGCGGCAAGAAAAGCAAGGGCTACACCTACAGCGGCTCTAACACCATCGGCGATGTGGCGTGGTATAAGGATAATTCCGACGCTACGATTCATCCCATCGGCCAGAAGCAGGGCAACGAACTGGAGCTTCACGACATGAGCGGCAACGTGAGGGAGCTGACAAGTAGGTCGCTCAACGACGGAAAAATCATCGTATTTGGCGGCGACTGGACAAGTGATGCGCAGTCGTGCAATGTCAAACTGAGCATCTTCGATGCCTCGGCAACGGCTTCTGAGAGCCTTGGCTTCCGCCTCGTGCTGGCAGACGTCCCGCAGCCCGAAGCCATAGACCTCGGTCTGCCCAGCGGTACGAAGTGGGCCAACATGAACGTCGGAGCCTCGAAGCCCGAGGACTACGGGCTCTACTTTGCGTGGGGCGAGACCGTGGGATATAGCAGCGACACCGGCGACGGGCACAGGTTCGATTGGGAGAACTACAAATGGTGCAACGGGTCGGGGAAGACACTGACGAAGTACTGCACCACAAGCGACTATGGCACGGTGGATAACAAAATGGTGCTCGACTTGGAGGACGACGCCGCCTACTTGAATTGGGGCGACAAGTGGCGCATGCCCACTATCACTGAGATACAGGAACTGCTCGACAACACCACCTCTGAGTGGACCGCGCAGAACGGCGTGTATGGCCGCAAGTTCACGAGCAAGTCCAACGTTAACGCCGTTTTCCTGCCCGCCGCGGGCTACCGCTACGGCTGGAGGGTGGTCTTCCAGGCCTCGGACGGCTACTACTGGTCGTCATCGCTCGACGAGTCGGGCCAGGACTTCGCGCGTTACCTCAGCTTCGGCTCGGAGTACCAGGGCACGTGGGGCGAAGGCCGCTACTACGGGTACTCCCTCCGCCCCGTCCTCCGCAATTAGTCTCATCAACATCCATCAACAACATTCACCCCGATTTAGATATGAAGAAAAAGAACCTATTCTACACGCTTGCGGCATCGGTGATGCTGGCAGCGACGGCAGGACTGACAGCGGCCTGCACATCGAACGATGACAATCCCGTGTCGCCAAGTGACAACAACAAATGGGGAGCCGCGCAGTTGGAGTTCGACCTCGGCACGACCAAGATCGGCGCCAAATTTGTTGAGGGCGGCACGTATTCGATGCAGTACGAACGCGACGGCGAGACTAAGACCGTCACGGGCACGCTCAGCGACTACTACATCGCCCCCGTAGAACTGAGCAATCGCGTGTGGGCTGCCGTGATGGGCTCGAAGCCTGAGGGACAGACCAACGACGGCGACATGTACCCCGTGACGATGGTGAACTACTACGACATCGCAGGCCCTGGCGGATTCCTCGAAAAGCTGAACACGATGCTGAAAGACCAGTTGCCCGCAGGCAAGAAGTTCGCCTTGCCCACCGAGGCGCAGTGGCAGTATGCGGCCATGGGCGGCAAGCAGTCGAAAGGCTACAAGTACAGCGGCTCCAACACGCTCGACGACGTGGCATGGTATAAGGACAATGCCGGCGGCACTACGCACCCCATCGGCCAGAAGCAGGGCAACGAGCTGGAACTCCATGACATGACGGGCAACGTCTGGGAGTGGATACGCGATCGCTTTGTATTTTTCGATGAGCTGCCTGCCTCACAGGGTACTGACTATGTCTGCCAAGCCGAAAGCCCCTACTGCGTGCATCGCGGCGGTTGCTATCTGTCACCCGAAGAATCACAGGCAATGTCCTTCCGCGACTGGTTGCCGATGAACTCCAGATACGATAATATCGGTCTGCGCCTCGTGCTCACCGATGCCTTTGAGCAGGAAAACCTCGTAGAGCCTATACAGCCCGAGAAAGCCTTTCAGATGAGTGCTATGGGAGAGTACGGTTTGACGCTCGCCCTGACGCTGGTTGAAGTGAAGGGCGGCACGTACTCGATGCAGTACGAGCGTGACGGTGTAACGAAGACTGTCACAGGTACACTCTCTGATTATTACATCGGACAGTACGAAGTAGATAACGACATGTGGTATGCCGTCATGGGCACCAAGCCCGAAGGCCAGACCAAGAGCGGCGGTTTCTACCCCGTTAGCAACGTCAGCTATGAAGAGATAACCAAGCCTGGTGGCTTCCTTGATAAAGCAAATGCCCTACTTGCTGACCAACTGCCCAAGGGCATGAAGCTGATGCTGCCCACCGAGGCGCAGTGGCACTATGCCGCCATGGGCGGACAGAAGTCCAAGGGCTACACCTACGCTGGCTCGAACACGCTGGCCGACGTGGCTTGGTATGCTGACAACGCCGACGGCACCACGCACCCCGTGGCCTCGAAGCAGCCCAACGAACTCGGACTCTACGACATGAGCGGCAACGTGTGGGAGTGGACAAGCGACTGGTGGGCCGACACCGCCGACTTGGTCGCTGAACAGGGCACCGACTACGCAGGCCCCGCAACGGGAACCGTGCGTACGCTGAGCGGCGGCGGATGGGACTACGGTGCAGAGTATTGTGCTGTGTCGTTCCGCAGTTACGACCCCATCGACAAGGCCGTCAACAGCCTCGGCTTCCGCCTCGTGCTGAAATAAGAGTCTTCATCCCACGGGGTGGTTCTACATAATAGCGAATCCACTCCGTGGGATATAACAATAGTATTAACTTAAAACGACAAGAATTATGGCTATTATCTTAAAAAATGCGCCTAAAACAGAAGAGGGCTGTAAATTGAATCTCTCCAAAGAGGATGAAGAAAATATAAACTCGTGTTTCGTATCAACAAAGAATCCGAGAAATTGGATTTGTATGGTGTTTGGAATCCCAAGGAAATATACGGAAATGAATATGTTATAGCCCCGCTTACATCGATTTATAAAGACACCCAATATCTCGAATGTGGAACAAAAGTTCAAAACGTTGAAGGGTCGACCGGGGACCCCAACCCCTATGGGAGCAACTGGATTGGGGTAATTAAATTAGTATATGCTGTTAAAGGATATAAAGAAAATACTGATATTTGTTGTCTGGATAACAACTATTATAATTTCGCAAATAATGAATCACATATCTTGACAAGTCATGGTAACAACAATATATATGGTGGCCATATGATAATAGCAGGTGACAAAAGTAATAATACGTTAAAACCAGGATCATCTTTTTATCTTATGCATATTTGCAGCGGTCATAATAAACATGACTGTAAGAATGATTATTTCAAAACAGGTATGGCTACTTATGCTGTGGTAATGAGCGACTTTCTTCAAGAAGAACAGATTCCTAAAGCTATATTAGCTTTTGCCGCAACACTCAAATCGAATGAAGATGTCGAATTTGACGTACAGAAGTATTGTAATGAGAACAAAATTGAGTTAAAGAGAATGCTTTTTGAGTAATATCTACAACTTCGGGATTGCTGAAGATCCTCCTTCGTGTCCAGAACGATATAGGAGAGTTGACTCTCTACTAGCTCAACAATAGCGAGTTTGTCAATGGAAACAAACTCACTATTGTCTGATGCCTGAGCTGAATTCACTCTTGTGGAGGTACTGGATTCGCAAAGGTTGAATCAAGCATCTCAAAGGTACGTTGAACAGCAGGAACGTGGCTGTATTCATCGCGGATGACCTGCAATTTCACATTCGCCTGCTTGGCTCTTTCATTCATCTCAAAGAATCCATAGCCAAACAGTCCCAAGAAGGAAAGTACTACAATCATAAAGGAAAAGAAGTAACAACCAGCTATATGCTTACCGCAGATATATACACCTGTTGGCTTGCACGTCTTGACAACAGACTCAGCAGACTTCTTTAAGGAGGCTATATCAGTCTGGATTGCTGCGACTGTTTTACTCAGAGATTGTACTTCTTTCTGCACATTATTCAGTTTACCAAGATAATCACGAAACAAGTCGGTTATTAGTTTCCAGTTCTCTACGTTCTTGTTATAGACATCAGCATACCATTCTTCTTGTGGCTTCTTCCCTTCTTCTTTCTGTTTCTTTATAAGTTTGATCTTAGCGTCGTTAAACATCAATAGCAGTTTCCATGCAATCGTACGTACAGCATCGTCATTCATATAGTAAACGACTTCTCCTTTTCTTCGCAAGAAGCCAACTGGGAATGGGAAATCACCTTGCGAATCCTCCACATTAACATCTTGGTTATTCACTTGTCCGACAGCATCATTGATACGTGCCTCGACCTTCTCTTCGATGCTTGCTATTTGAGCATCGACATACTCTTTATCAACTTTACTCATTATCGCTTAAATTTAAAGGGTTTATAATTTTCATTCTTCTTACGCTTCTTGTCATCGTCGTTCCAGCCTCGATCATTACTGCTACCACCACCCATACTGGGAGAAACACTCTGCTGCTGTGAGGGGAGGGCAAGTTTCAGCAGGGCATCAAGACCAATGCAGATAACTTCAGCTATTCCTTCGGCAACAGTTGCTGCTGCGGCAAACATAGCCATATTGACATCATAGACAATATCTTGTAACAGGTCGCCAAAATCCTTGCATAATATCGGATAGCTCGCATTCAGCTTAACACCTGTCAGATGGCTGATGCCTTCTGTGAAAGATATACCATGTATGAGACGGCTGCTCTTGTGGCAGAAGATATTCATGGCAATACCCCTCTTCTTCAGCTCGTAATTGAACTGTTGCCAGTTCTTTGATGCAGAACGTGCCTCACGGATTTTGTCCTTCATGCGGTAGCGTGTCTTGTCTTTCCCTTTCAGACGATAGCGCTTTACATCCTGGTCTCGCTCTTTATTGGCTATGTACAGTCCATACTTGATTGTCAGATCATAGGCAATCTTGCGGCTGCGTTGGAAGTTGCGGCTATCACTGATTGTCTTACCATCATTATCGACACGGTTATAGACAATGTGACAGTGAGGATGAGCTTTGTCGTTGTGACGTACTACTATGTACTGCGTGTTACGGATGCCCATCCGGTCCATATACTCCTTGGCAATCTTGGCCATGAAATCATCTGTCATTCTACCAGCATCTTGTGGTGAGAAACTCAGCGAGATGTGCTTACAGGGATTCTTGGTTCTCCTGTTAGCAGATGCCTGAGTCTCAAAACTGTCTGCAATGGCTTGGTTATTCACTATGCACACATCCTTGTGTGCAATGATTCTTGCATCCTTCTCCTTGTTGTTGGTATAGTCGGCCAAAACAGCGAAGGTGCGGTTTGGATTAATCTTTGCTATCATCATTCACTTCTTTAATTGGTGTATTAATGATAGAATCTCATACAACGTTTGTGTCGCTGTCGAATGAAGGTCGGACAGATGTCCGATGTTAGCCTGATAGGCCAGCTGGTTCAAGTTGTTGGCCATGCCAGACAACTTCCTAAGAGTGTCAAGTTGCTCAGATGTGAGTACTGGAGTAATCTTATTATTGAGAGAAGCCTCACGACAATACTCCGCCTTACTCAATCCAGCCTTCTTGGATTTGTAGCCAATCAGGTTATACTGTCCCTTGTCAAAACAGAGTTTGACAACATAATCTTTCTTCTGGCTTTCTGCCAGTGGCGGTCTCCCACCTTTCTTCTTTTTTGTTTCCATCATAGTGAAATTTTGTTGTTAACTAATCCTTCGTCCGTAGTATTTTTCAGGGGGTACAAGTGGTCTCTAACGGTAGCGATGCCTATCGTACGACTGCCTTTTGGCAGGGGTTTTGAGGTACTCAAAACATACACTTGCAACCCCCTGAAAATACTGATAATCCTTAACCTCATATATGGAGTCTTTTTGATGATGTTTGGATATGTTCTTCCTCTTCACAGATCTCCAGGTTGAGCTTGTCAACAAGCAGCTGAACAGCTGAATTCCGTCTTATCATATCAGCCAGTATCTCATGAGCTGTTGGCTTCATCAAGAAGAAATCGGCAATGTCGAGACCATGCTGGCGATGCTCATCATTGGCTTGTTTCTCTATCACGTTAGACATGATGAGTCGCTTACAGATGGGCTTCAGTACCTGTGACTTCTTTTGCCACTTACCCCATCCTCCAAGGTCAGGAAAGAGAACAACCGTTCGTCCTCGTAGCACCAGCATAGTTTTCTCATTGAAACAACCGTCCATGCCTCCAGTAGCCAGCCATAAGAAATCGGGCATAAAGTGAGACATGATAAGAGCCGTCTTCTCACTTTCAACCAGAGCAACAGTTGCAGTTGGCTTTTCTCGAAGGAGGTGTTCGCCAAACAGGCATTGTACAAGATGAAAGTCTGGCAACTTCAGGGCTGAGTGCGCCCATGTGACCTGACTCACCGGCTCCTTGATACGATGGCCCGTCTCAGGATTATAGCCCATCAGTTTGCCTGCTCGAACGTTCCCGTTGATGTCTATCTGCCAGAATACAGTACAGCCACCCCACTTCTTTCCTGTCCCAACGATATACAATTGGAATATGCGTTTGGCTTCATCTTTGCCTAATACACCACAAAGATAAGCATAGAGAGGATTGATGTTGAAACTGGCAATGGTCTTCTGAACAAACTCATAGGGAATGAATGATGGCTCTACAGGTTGATGTTTCTCTTCTTCTTTCGACGATTTCTCTACCTTATTATATATAATAGGTGTATCCTCGTTCCAGTCTTTTGGCTTTTCATCAGGATAATCGTGGAAAAAGTCCTTGGGGGTATAGTGATAGCCACAACTATTCTCATGGTCACATCTGCCTACATAGTCAGGAAACACAATAATGCCTTCTTCGTCAATATAGCGGGTAAAGCATCGTGGCTTTTTACACTCAGGGCAGGCAGTCTTAATGCCAGGCTTGTACTTCTGCAAATGAAATCTGTAATCACTCATTGTTGCCTCCTTCCTTTTGTGCATCGGTTGCACTCTGCACTTCTGCACTTTGCACTTTCTGTTCGTCATTTGCATCCTCGCCATTGGAGAGTGCAGAAGTGCATGGTGCAGATGTGCAATCATTCACAATCTTAGAATAGACTCCCTGCTTTTCCTTTTTTATCGTGGGATGGCTAGAGTCAGTTAATCTTTTGAGAGAACTATAAACTGTACGACGTGATAGTCCCAATCTCATACCTGCAGCTTCTGCCTCGGCTGAAGTGAAGGTGTCACCAACAAGCGTAAGCCAGTCATCACCACTCTTATTGAAGGATTCGGCAGGAAGTGAAGCCTTTACGCGTTGATAGGATTCCTCGAAATAATCAATAAGGCGGATGGCTCCCTTTACTGATTCAAGGTCGATATGGTCTAATCTGCTCTCCCCAACAGCCCATCTCATTGCTTGTAGTATAAGGGCTAAACGGGCTGCATTGCCATTGAGTTTCATACTACGGCTTTCAACCTCGTTGTCATCTTCAATAGCGTTGATCTTATCAACAATGCTATTGTTCCAAGAGTAGAAATAGCGCATGGCCTCTTCTGTGAGTTCCAGAACTTTAGGCTCTACAGTAATGCCATCTTCCTTGATAGGGGTGGGAATATCTATAACCTTTCTGATGATGTCATTCCATTTGCCCATCGTATCAGGACACAGTTTCTTGTCAACCCCAAGTTGCCATTCAGGAATCTTCTTGTTCTTGGGATATACAAATAAGAATCGGTCCATTAATCCGTTGGAGACGTATTCCTTCGTCATTACTTCATGAAGTAAGCCCGTCTGGATACTACCTATTATGTTGATACAGGGAATAGGGATGTACAAAGGAAGAGTCTCGGACTTTCTGACTGCTTTTAGTGGATTTCCGCTATAGGCAGACAGAAGGTCTTGTATCAGGTTGCTCTTTGAAGTATATCGCTTAGCAGAGTTAAAGAGGGCTATAATCTCATCAACAACCAGAGCAATACCACGAGGGTTGTCGTAGTGGACACTTAGCATAGCCTCTTGGGTGAAGTCAGAGATGATGGTCTGAACTACGTGTGGCTTCTCTGCCTCTTCTGACTCATCATTCTCCTTCTTCCCTATCGTCTGCTTATACGACTCGTATTCCTGCCGAGCTCTTTCGAGCATTAGCTGATCATTGTTGCGAATGGGCTTGTACAGGAAGTTGAGAGGTGGTGTTTTACCGAGCCCTGCTCTGCCAACTAACATCATATATGAGGCACAACTTGCAACCCACTTTCCTTTGATGTTCACGCGATGGGTGTTACCGAAAGCTGTAGCAAATACAGACAGGACAATAGCTGAAGCGTACTCCAAGTTAAAGTTTTCGTATATCACCAATTCATATACGATCTTTTGTATAGCCTCTGGGTATACATCTAAAGGGAAGCCCGTCTCAGCAACCCCTTCAACTTCCGCATGAATCTGATTGGTTAGATTGTCAATGTCAATCATCATAGTTCAGCTCTCCTTTCAGCATAGCCAGTACATCATCATAACGGTAGTACACCTTACGTCCACCTACCTTGATAGCTTTCAGTCTACCCTCATTGTTCCATCGCCACAATGTAGGCAGACCGACATCAAGCATCTTGGCTGTGTCCTTACGGCTTAGGAAACGTTGACCGTTACACATAATAGGTTTAATCACTTCACCTTTGCAGGTGATGTCCGAAGACTTAGGCACAGAAAGGGCTGCTGCCTCTTTGTGTGCCTGCTCATGTACCATAGCCTCATAGTCAGCCTTGGTAACAACTACTAATTGATTCGCTAAATTCGATTCCATATTATAAAACTTTTAATAACAATTTCGCTAAAAACGTGATGCAAAGTTATGGAATCTTTTTGAATTCAAAATCGCTAAATATGTTGATTTTCAACAACTTAAACAACAAACTGCTAAACTTTAGCGAACTTCAGCGAAGTTTAGCAGTACACTATTGGTTGCTATTCGATAAAAGGCATAAAAAACTCCATAAGCAATGCCTATGGAGCGATAAATATAATACTAAAATATGAAGTTTACTTGTTTTTCTGTTCCTCCAATTTCTTATTTTGGAGTTCATTTAGTTTATCCTTCATGATATTGATAGCAGTTGCATTACTACCTTCTTTGAAAGAATCTTTTCTAAATTTTGTCAAGCCACCATTAAATGAAGACTCACTTTTTATTGCTTCCAGCCCAAAGTAGTTAACCATTTCTTTGCTACTTGGAATTTTCTTTAGCCAGTTTAATGGGGCATTGGCTGCACATCCTACAACCCTGGCAGCAAAAGCACCTTCCCCCTTCTCATGAAGCACTAAGTCTATGACATCAAATATTGGTTCGTTCTTATGACCGTCAGTTACAAATCTGGCAGTAAATAGAGATTTGTTTTTGTCAGTAGTTATGTTGGGTATAAAGAATACCAGGCCAAAATTAACCAATAGTGAGAGTAACGACCAGATAAAGACAATAAGCGATGGCACAAGTACATACCCTGCCAACTTTCGTTCGACCGAAGTAATCGGTTCGCCAGTAAAAAACATGACGCCCGTAACGATGACAATAGGCAAACTCACTCCAAGAGATGCCTTAATCATCGTTTCATAAGTTTTTGAATCAATCCAATTTCTCATTTTGTTATCCTGATATATATTTATGTTACATCTATCAATCTGCCTTTACCTTGTATTTCTGTCTGGGGTGGTTGGGTATGTTCTCATACATTTTTTCCAGTTTGCCTGACAGCAGGGGTAAGACTTCGTTTCTTATATAGTTTTTATCTCTATCAAGAAATATAGAAATATCGTCGATAGTCCTCCATTCAGAACAGAAATTTAGGATGAGTTGCTGCACTTCCACCTTAGAATACCTCTTCTTCTTTGAACTTGCAAGGTTTTTCGTCGGGGAGGTTGCAAGGTTTCTTTCCGAGGTGTCAATATTAGCCATGTTATTATCCTCTGATGTTGCAAGGTTAGGTGCGGAACTTGCAAGGTTTCCAGTATAGCTTGCAAGTTTAATGCCATAAACATGATACTTAGTACCGCGTCCATGTCCAGATGACTGCAACAGTTTGTTGGCACACATGTCGCTTAACATCTTTGTGATGTCTGCTCGATGGATGTCTAAAGCATATTGCAGTCGCTCGTTGGTAATCTCTTCCTCCGAATAGGCTAATGCCAAAGTTGTCAATTGAGGCAGGGGAAGTGTATTGACTCTCTCACCAAATAGGGAAATAAGGGCATTCTTTACGTTTTCATCGAGCAACGACTCCATCGACAATGTAAGAATTACCTTGTTTGGACGGCTTCGCTCAGAGATATAGGGACGTTTCCAGTTCTGCTTTTCCCAACCATGGATAATCTTATCAGCACCGCTACCCGCTTTTTCAGCAGAGCCAAGGAAGGTAAACATAGTCTGGAGATACTTATTACGACAGATACTTTCACCTCCATGATAGTACTGTTTGGGTGATATCAGCATAGTGCCAGGATTAGAGAACACCATCTTGTTGGGATACTTGTAGACGTTCAGCGTCGCATTCTCAGTATGGTCAGCATGTACCAGCATGTTGACCAAAGCTTCTCTGACTGCTACATGAGCTGGCGTTTCAGTCTTCCGCTGGTTATCCTCTAATATGAAAGGCTTAGGCAGGAAGTTCTGTAGAATAGGAAGTACCCTGCTATAGAACTGGAAGAGGTTCGACTCCCAGTTACCGTCAGGATAGATTCTGTCAACCCATCTGTCTTTGGGGTCTTGTATCTCCTGATAATCAGGGAAGAAGTTGGGATTCTCGTCCATGATAGCACTATACGTACCAAACATCAGCAATCCCGCGTATGTCAGTCCATATTCGCCAGTCTTTCTATCCTTTCTGAACACATTCAGTTTCTCCAAGAACTGGTCTTCGGGCAGTTTGTTCCAAACATGTTCTGGATTCCACTGCTCAAAGCGACGACGATATTGCTGAATGGATGCAGGATCCAAATCATCCTTACTGAAATTCTTCAAGATTCGCCCATCAATAGGACTTGCAAGGTTGGCATCGGCAAACATACTGTTCACTTCCTCACGTGAACAATGATAGTCACCCTCAAAGTCACGACGATATGTGCCAGTATAAGGGTCAAGTCCACAATATACAGGTCTTAGACTCCTGTCAACTCGCGGTATATAGAAGAAGAGGAAATGGGTTCCTCCAAATTCCACATCATGAACATCTTCTTCGGTCAACAAGGCAATGTTGACATTCTGCTTGCTATGCATGCCATTGAAGAAGTCCTTTTTATATTTCTCTATTTGGTTTTCATCTAATCCGTCAAGTGATATTTCACCATCCTTCTCCTTTACTCCAAATACGATGGCACCACCATAAGTGTTTGCAAATGACGAATAGGTCGCCCAAAACGATTTGGGGAATCCACCAGCAGCCGATTTGAACTCCAGTTCGTCCGACTCCTTGTCCTGCAGCAACTGTTCAAACACAGGCTGCAAATCTTCGTATTTGTATGTTCGTCTTGCCATATTCCTTCTACCTTATTATATATAGCGTGCAAAATTACACAATTTCTTTGATATTTATTCTGTTTTAAATGTTTTTATCGCTAAACGCTGTCTTTTCCCATCATCTTCAGCAGCAATTCCTTCATTTCCTTCTTCGACAACTTATCAATGTTGATGGGCTCCTGCTTCTGCTCAACGTTCAGCAGTTTACTATTATTGCGGAAGCGGATTTCAAGAGGATACATGTCCTGATAGCCACTGGTTACATCGTTGCCTTGTGAGTGACCCATGCTCTCAGATATATAGAGTTCCTCAATTCCTGCCAGTTTTAGGTTAGTAGCAAACGAGTGGCGGGCCCAGGTACCAGACACCACCTTGTCCCAGCCAAGAACATCTTTACAGATACGGTTCATACGGTCTTTGATGTTCGAGTTTTCCTGAACAGTCAGCTTACGTCTCGTCAACTCGCCAGTCACCCCATTGAAAATCTGAGGGAACACATAAGCATCCTTTTCGGGCTTGGCAGCAATCTCATCGAGGATGACTTTCAAGGGTTCGATGATAGGAACAATGACTACAGACATGCTGTTGCTTCGTGCCGATGTCTTCTTACGCATAAACTCAAAGGCTCTGCCTCCCTCGGCAAAGTAGGTGCGGTTGTATTGCAATCGTCCTGCATCTGCCAGGTTGAAACCATTACAGAGATACTGGGCCAAGAAAAGCCCTAAAGACTGATGTGCACGTTTCGCATATTCTGGATCCCACGACTCAGGATAACGTTTCTCGGTAAACACGTGATACAGCTGGGTCATCTCGTCAACGCTCAAATACGATTGCTGGCGACGCTTGCCGCGAGGGATAGAAATAAGCGTGTTATCCTTGTTTGAGAATGGGTACTTGTCTTCGGTTAGATAGCCTTGACGAATGCATTCGTTCCAAACTACACGACAAGTACGGAGATACATGCCTCTGGTTGCATCGGCTATTTTTCCCACTAACTTGCCATTTTCCATAACGCCATTCTTCATCACCTCGTCCCATTTGGCAATAACATTCTTGTCAACCTTGAAGCCCTTTACATCACCAGCATATTTCTGAAAGGAATTGAGTGCCCACTGGTAGTTCTCAGCAGTACCCACTCGATCCTCTTTCTTCATTTTGGCAATGATACTCTCCCAGACTCCGACAAACGACTTGCTCACCTCTCCGTTTGTCTCTGCCCCAGTCAGATAGGTCTTGATAAGGTCAAGGGTAAGAGTCTGCGTCTTGCTCAACTTGACAACCTTTTCCCGATAGCCATCCAATATGGCCTCCCATTCCTTGTAAACAGGCATCAGCAAACTACGTGAGTTAGTTACACTGCAAACCTCATTGAAATACTTCTCTTTCTGATAAGGGATACTTGCCAATTTGAAGTATAATCGCTTCCTCTCTATCGTAAAGCAGATAGCCACTGGATACTCTTCCGTCACTTTGTTTGTGCGCTTATCAAGCACAAGTTTTATCCAGCAGTTGTCCACTGGATTGCAATTAATGGATGTTTTCAAAGCCTTCATAATTCAAATCTGTTGCTCTTCGCCTTTATTTTCGCGAACACCTTGCGAACACCACGCGAACACCAAGGGTCGTTTTTTAAGATTTCACAAAGTTTTCTATTTTGGGTGCAAAGTTAGTAAATATCTGATAAACAACAAAATAGAAAACAAGAAAATATTTTGTGAAATCTTAAAAAATCTTACTTTAACAGACTCATAATCTGGAGGTCCCTGGTTCAAGCCCAGGCTGGTCCACAAAAAGTAAGGAGTTGGAACAATTTCCAACTCCTTCTATTTATTCATAAACCTCATATTTATCAGGATACAAATACCAATTCAAGCATTTGGTACAATCAGCAGCCCACTCACCAAATGAGCGGCCAAGATAGGGATAGGCGCCATAAGTAAAACTCTTGGAAGTAGATTGGTAACCGATTGCCACTGCATGCAGAGGCCAACGGAAACTTTCATAAGGAACGCAGAAAGCCCACGGAAGATTATGAGGATCTGAACTCGGATTCGGCCAGAGCACCTGGGCTTTTGAATATTTATGGGTATGCACCTCATATTTGTTTCCGTTATACTCCTCAATAATAAAGGCATCCAATACATCCAACGTAAGAGAAGAAACATCCACACCATTCTTGAAGGTGACGATATAGGTTAACTCGCGTGGATAAAATGTGCCGTATTCATCGCTTTTCTCATAAGAGACATTATACCTTTTTCGCGTAATCGAACCATTATCCGAAATAATACGATCACCTGTGGCCCAATGGGCATCTGCAAACAGATTCAGCACAGCCTCACCATTCAGGCTCTGCTGCAGAAGAGACTTGTCCTGGATCATCGTGCGATACATATCTGGGAGTTCTCCAACACCAGTAATGTCAAACGAAGCATCATCTTCTGTCTTCACTGATTCTACTTCATTATACTTATAACCAGCAAGACGAATGGCTGCACCCATTTGCTTCGTACCACCAACAGCTGACAACTCTATATTGAATCGTACCTCTTGCCCATCAGAGCGCTCCATAGAGACACGTAATACCACATCATTATAATCATAATCTCCTGGCTGCGGATACTCCTCTTCATAGAGATAGACATACGTTTGTGGAAGATATTTATAGGGCATCTTCTGGTGTTTTACGATGGGATTGGAGAAATCGACACTACCAGATGAATTGGGGTTAAATGGTACAATCGTATAATAATCATCGGTGTCGATAGCTGCAACATAAAGCACCTCAAGCCTGATCGGATAAGAGATATTCATAACGACCTTACTATCTCCAGAGGAATAAGCCTCATCCACAATCTCTGCAAAATCTGTTTCTGCAGGATTCTCCGTAAAAATCCGTATGAGTTTCAAATTTTCTACGCCAGAAGGATCCACGACGAGCGTCTTTGTTGTACTCATCATCCAGTCATGATTCTCATCCACATCAGGAGCTGGAGATTCATCTTCAACAATCTCTTCATATCTCTGTTGGTCAAACTGGTTGCGGACACAGCCAGAGACTATCATCACGCTGCAAAGGGCTACCCCAATATACCACTTACTATCTTTCATGTCTTCTTTGTACTTTTAATGTTGCAAAAATACGGAATTTAACCAATAACCACTTGTTATTTAAGCATGATTCTCGCCTATTTAGCATTCTTTAACTCAATAAACTACCATCCTATGATTATTTTGCTTACTTTTGCACCACATTATTATAATAAGAGAAGATATATATTCCATTATTGAAACAATCGCAATGAGATAAAACAATCGCATTAAAAATAAAAAAACAATCATAATTAATAGGAGATAATGAATATGAAAAAGTATTTGATGACAGGAATTGCCGCATTAGCCATGGGCGGCATGTTTACAAGTTGTTCCCACGACATGAGTCTCTATAATGGAGATGGAACAAAGGCTGTTGTGGACAAGTATGAACAAGCATTCGTTAGTGCTTATGGAGAACCTGCTGCTAACCAGACATGGGGCTTTGGTTCTACATCCGCTGCTGCTACAAGAGGTATGACTCGTTCTGTTGGCACCTATGCCGATTACAAGGGATCTTTAACTCCTGAAGAATCTTATCAAGATCAGAATGATAACTGGCAATGGAAGACAAGGCCATACACATTCCCCTCTGCGCCCACATCATACCCAACAGACAAGCCCGAGAATGCTTCGTATTACGGAGGAGGTTATCAATCTTATAACGGTGGTAATTTCTGGATGGATGAGAACGTAAGTAATCGCGTCGAGGTTCAAGGATATTGTAACCTTTATATTGTAAAAAGTGGTTCTGGCGAGGGTAATGTAGATATCGCTCCAGATAATTATTGGTATGTTGGAAACGTGTCTTATCAGCAAAAAATAAGAGTTTATATCTGTCCAGGTGTCAACTTAACCATCTTACCCACATTTGCTAATAATCTTCAAGCTAATGTGGAATACTATGTATGTCCTGGCGCTAACCTCATTTGTGACGCCAATTTCAAGCTGAATGGTACTGCTCTTTATGTAGCACCCGGCGCTACAGCTACCTTTAAATCTTTAGAAACTAACAATACAGGTATTATTTATAACCAAGGTACAATTACTACTGAAGGTAAGATTTATATTGCTAATAAAGCTTCTGCTCTTGTTAACGATGGATCTATTACTGCTGGTTCAGCAGACGCTCCTACAGAATTGGAAATTGCCGGAAGTGGAAATGTTCAGAACAATGCAGAAATTACCATTTACGGTAACACCTTTGTAAGCAGTAACTCAGCTATATGGGTTAACAATGGTCATTGGACAACTACATATTACACCTACATAGGAGGTAGTTTCAATGTTATAAACAACTGCTATTTAGAAGTGACAGAAGACTTCCGTATGAATATTGGTGATGCGCAAGGCTCATTCCGTATGGATAGTGGAGCTGGTGTATTGACCAAGAATCTCTGTGCTGGTGGTCCTTGGGATGGTAAAGATCAAAATGGGGACGAAAAATCCTTTACAGGAGGACCTTTCAGAATTGATATGGGTTCTAATTCTGTATTTAAAGTAACAGGAACTGCACATCTTAATGCAACTAAGCAGAATGGCTATGGTTTCCATGGTAATGGTGATGACTATGCTGTATTCCAGGCTAAAGATGTAGTGAAAGAAACCACAGGCGAAGCAAATGTTACTTATGCTGGTAAGCTCTATGTATCGGCAGAGACCCACTTTGCTCAGGGCTACAGCGGACAATACCCATATATCAAGTTTGAAGATGGTTGCTCTGAAGCAAATATCTATGCTGCTGGTGATGATAATTTCTCTACTGGAAATCCTGATATTACCATCCCTGCTACACCTTGTAACCCAGGATTTGGCGGCGGTGGCGGTGTACAGCCTGTGACTGAGGAGATCCGTGTGATTGCTGAGGACTTGTCTGTAAAAGAGCGTTCAGACTTTGACTTCAACGATGTGGTGTTCGATGTTTATTGGACTCATACTCCTGGAAGCTCTGACAACCAGACTGTCAAGATTATCGTGCGTGCTGCTGGTGGTGAGCTGCCTATCTTTATCGGTAACATTGATAATGCTCTTGAGATTCACAATCTGTTTGCAAATGTAAATGACGAGAGCCGTCATATCACAGGCAAGACCATGATGAACACCTATGCAGGTCAGCATACCTCTTACACATGTCCTGAAGTATTGGTGGAAAGCAATTGGTGGAGTGGTTCAGACATTCAAACCATTGCAAAAAGCATCAAGATCTACGTGAGGAAGTCTGGTACTGATTACGAACTGACAGCAGAGAAGGGTGAGGCTGCTTGCAAGATTGCTGTCGGAACAGACTATGAGTGGTGTGATGAGCGTGAGGATATTAATGAGAAGTATAATGGAAACTTCGAAAAATATGTAAAGGGCCAGATTGCAGATTATGAATGGTATTGATAACATCAAATACTTATATACTAATAAATTTGGAGGAGGCATCTGCGTGAGCAGGTGCCTCTTTTTTTGAAATATATTTGGTATTTCGCTCGATTTGCACTACCTTTGCACACAATATGGTACTGAATTACATTTGGATTGCGTTTTTCATCATCGCTTTTGTGATTGCGCTGGTGAAACTGGTGTTTCTGGGAGACTTTGATGTGTTCCCAGCGATGATGGATTCCACGTTTTCATCGTCAAAAACGGCCTTTGAGATCTCATTGGGTCTCACTGGTGTGTTGTCACTCTGGCTTGGCATCATGAAGATCGGCGAGAAGGGTGGCATCGTGAATGTATTGGCCAAGGTGCTGAGTCCTGTTTTCGTGAAGTTGTTCCCTGACATTCCCAAGGGGCATCCCGTAACGGGCTCGATCTTCATGAACATCGCCGCCAACATGCTGGGACTTGATAATGCAGCTACGCCTCTTGGTCTGAAGGCAATGGAGCAGTTGCAGGAGCTGAACCCCAAAAAGGACACAGCCACCAACCCGATGATTATGTTCCTCGTGTTGAACACCAGCGGACTGACGCTGATACCTATCTCTATTATGGTGTATCGTGCCCAGATGGGAGCTGCTCAGCCTACTGATATCTTCATCCCCATCCTGCTGGCCACCTTCTTCTCAACGCTGGCAGGTATCATCATCACCAGTCTTTACCAGAAGATCAACCTGCTGAACCGCACGATGCTGCTCACTCTTGGTGGTGCAGCCTTAGTGGTGGCAACGATCATCTGGGGCTTCGGACAGATGGACTCGCTGCTGATGAATAAGGTGAGTACCACTTCTGCCAACATCCTGCTGATGACGATTATCATCGCTTTCATCGTAGCAGGCATGCGCCACAAGGTGAATGTGTATGATGCCTTTATCGAAGGTGCTAAGGAGGGGTTCTCGACAGCAGTGAGAATCATCCCCTATCTGGTGGCCATCCTCGTTGGAATCGGCGTTTTCCGTGCCTCTGGCGCGATGGATATGTTGATCGACGGCATCAGATGGGGTGTGGAGGCTTGTGGTGCTAATAGCGATTTCGTGGGCGCTCTACCTACAGCGCTGATGAAGCCGTTATCAGGCAGTGGGGCCCGTGGTATGATGGTGGATGCGATGACAACCTATGGTGCTGACTCGTTTATCGGGCGATTGAGTTGTATCTTCCAAGGGTCAACGGATACCACCTTCTATATCCTTGCTGTCTATTTCGGCAGTGTGGGTGTGGTGAAGACGCGTCACGCTGTGGCCTGTGGCTTGCTGGCAGATCTTGCTGGCGTCATCGCAGCCATCGCTATTGCATACTTATTCTTCAGTTAGACTATGGCAAATCTGAAATCATTAGCAAAAGACACAGCCATTTACGGCCTCTCAAGTATCGTAGGCAGGTTCCTGAACTACTTGCTCGTGCCGCTTTATACGCATTACATGCCCAAGGACTCTGGCGACTATGGCGTGAGTACAAACATCTATGCCTATACGGCACTGATTCTCGTGCTGCTGACATTCGGCATGGAGACCACCCTCTTCCGATTTGCCAATGATGGCAAGTACAAGCCTGACACCGTACTATCCACAGCGATGGCTACCGTTGGCTCGCTCACAGCCGTCTTCCTGCTGTTAATCTTCGGTTTCATCGGTCCTATCAGTGGCGCACTTGGTTACACTGAGCATCCAGACTATCTGCTGATGATGGCTGTCGTGGTGGCCCTCGATGCCATTCAGGCCATTCCCTTCAGTTATCTGCGTTTCCAGAAACGGGCCATCCGCTTTGCATCGCTGAAGATGCTGTTTATCGTACTGAACATCGCCATGAACGTGATCTACTTCGTGGTGCTGGGTAAGACCTCTGTGTTCTACGTGTTCTTCATCAATCTGCTCTGCACGAGTCTCATCACCTTCTTCTTCCTGCCAGATATGTTCCGTATCCATTGGAAGTTCGACGGACAGTTGTTGAAGACGATGTTCAGTTATTCGTGGCCGATCCTGGTGCTGGGCATCGCAGGCATCCTGAATCAGGTAGCCGATAAGATCATCTTCCCTCTGGTATATCCTGACGAGGCTCAGGCCAATGTGCAGTTAGGCATCTACGGCTCATGTGTGAAGATTGCGATGATTATGGCCATGATCACCCAGGCTTTCCGCTATGCCTACGAGCCCATCGTGTTTGCCAAGAGCAAGGATGCTGACAAGACGGAGTATTACGCTACAGCCATGAAGTATTTCATCATCTTTACCCTGCTGGCCTTCCTTTGCGTCATGGGTTGGATGCCTGTACTGAAATACATTATCGGCGCTGACTATCGCGAGGGCTTGGGCGTCGTACCCATTGTGATGATGGCAGAGATCTTCATGGGTATCTATTTCAACCTCTCGTTCTGGTATAAACTCATCGACAAGACCATCTATGGTGCTTGGTTCTCATTGGCTGGCTGTATTGTGCTCTTTGCCGTGAACATCCTGCTGATCCCTACATATGGCTACTGGGCTTGTGCCTGGGGAGGTTTTGCGGGCTATGGCACAGCGATGATACTGAGTTATATCATAGGTCAGCAGAAGAATCCCATCCCCTACCCGTTGAAGAGCATTGCCCTTTATTTCATTGCTGCGATGGTAGCTTATGGTCTGATGGAATGGGGAGAAATCTATCTGCCATCATGGGGTTCTTTCCTCTTCAGTAATCTGATGATCCTGGGCTTCATTGTCATGATTATTAAAAAAGACCTCCCACTTTCCAGATTTAAATCAAAAAAGTGCTAGCATTAATGGTAACAATTGCTAGCATTAAATGTAGCAAAAAAATAAAATAAACAACATACAATATGAAGAAACTGCTTTTATTACTTTTCATCAGTAATTTTTCACTGCTCACTGTTCATGCAGACGAGGGAATGTGGACATTGTACAACCTGCCTAACGCCGTCTATGAGACGATGAAGCAGGAGAATTACGAATTGCCCTATGGGGCACTGTATCAAGGCGATGATGCCATCAAGAACTGCGTGGTCAACTTCGGAGGCTATTGCTCTGGTGTGGTTGTATCGCCTGATGGACTCGTGTTTACCAACCACCATTGCGGTTTCGAGGCCATCCGCTCCCATTCCACCGTTGAGCACGACTATATGCTGAACGGCTTTGTGTCAAACTCCTACGAGGAGGAATTGCCTAATAAGGACCTCTTTGTGAGTTTCATGATTGAGCAGAAAGACATCACAGCCTATCTCGACAGTCTGGGACTCAACAAGATTACACAAGATAAGCGCAGCAACTTCGTCGATTCCATCGAGAATGTGATGCTCAAGGAGATTGAAGCAAAAGACTCTACCCTGCGTGTGGAGATCAAGCCCTTCTATGAGGGCAATGCCTACTATCTGACCACCTATCGCGACTATAAGGATGTGAGACTGGTGTTTGCGCTGCCAAAGTCGATGGGTAAGTTTGGTGGTGAGACAGACAACTGGATGTGGCCTCGTCAGACTTGCGATTTCTCTGTGTTCCGCATCTATGTGGATCCCAAGACAGGCGGTCCTGCTGAGTATTCAAAGGATAATGTGCCGATGAAACCGAAGAAATGGGCACCTGTATCACTGCAGGGTTACGTGCCAGGTTCATTCTCGATGACCATCGGCTATCCTGGTTCAACCAGCCGTTATCTCTCGAGCTACGGCATCAAGGAGCGTCGCGATGCTGAGAACGAGCCCCGCTATAAGACCCGTGAGGTGAAACAGAACATCATGATCCGTCACATGCGTGCCGATGAGGCAGTGCGTATCAAGTACGACTCTAAGTACGCCCAGAGCTCCAACTACTGGAAGAACTCCATCGGTATGAACAAATGTATCGATTCCATCGGACTGATCCAGCAGAAAGCAGCCTATGAGGAGAAGATCCGCCAATGGCAGGACTCAACAGGCTATCTGAAAGGCAAACTGGATTTCAAGCTGTTGGAGCGACTCTACGCCAAGCAGTTCAACGCTGTAAAGGCTCTGACCTATTTCTATGAGACCTTCGGAAGGCGCAGTGCTGACGAACTGACCCGTCGTGCCTATCGTGCACACAACGGTTCCATCGTCAAGGGTGATGAAAGCAAGCCGAAAAAGCAATATATCGAGTTTGAGGACAACAGCGATCAGTGGGACGAGGCCACCGATAAGGACATCATGGCAGCAGCGATGAAGTTCTATCGCGAGCAGGTGGACGAGAAGTATCTGCCAGACTTCTACCAGATCGTGGATCGTGACTTTGGCGGCGACTACCTGAAGTATATCGACTATCTCTACAAGAAGTCGCAGCTCATGAAGAACGGCAAAAAGATCTATATCAACAAGAAGAGTTTCCGCAAGGATCCTGGCGTAGCCTTTGGAGAGAGCCTCAACAACGTTCTGTTCAGTCTGGCAGATGAGGCTACCGAAGTCTATGATTCCATCGCTATCCAGGAGCGCTATCTCTGTGCCGCCAAGCTGCGTATGGAGGAAGATATGCCAAACTACAGCGACGCTAATTTCACCATGCGACTCTCGTATGGTCAGGTAGGTGAATATCTGCTCGCAGGTAAGCCCTCTGGCTATTACACCACTGCTGAGAGCATCGTAGAGAAGATGAAACAGGGCGAGGCTGGCACCATCGACTATGAGGCTGAGCCCATCATGAAGGAGTTGCTCTCAGTGAAGGACTTTGGCAAATATACTGATAAGACCACAGGGAAAATGCACCTCTGCTTCCTCTCAAACAATGATATCACTGGTGGTAACTCTGGTTCGCCGATGTTCAATGGTAAGGGAGAACTCATTGGTCTGGCCTTCGATGGCAACTGGGATTCACTCTCTTCAGACATCTTCTTCGATCGTCAACTGGCCCGTTGTATCGGTGTGGATATCCGTTATGTGCTATACATGATGGAGAGTTGGGGCAAGGCAGACCGCTTGCTGAAGGAAATCAATGCCAAATAGGAAGAAGGCAGACACGAAACAAACTGAAAACCAATGAAGAAGCTAGCAACGTTACTACTCATGACTGTCCTCTGTCTGAATACTCAGGCAGAGGATCAGTCGAAACATATCAACCTCAGTGGCACCTGGCATTTTTCCTTAGATCGTGAAGGAGACATCAAGCCTGATGCGATCCTGACAGAGACAATCCAACTTCCAGGTACTACTGATACGAACAAAATGGGCGATTTCACCGCTAAAAGCGAAGAGACCACCCATCTCACACGCCCTTGGTCGTATAAAGGCAGAGCGTGGTATCGGCGTGAAGTGGAGATTCCTACGAGCTGGAAAGGTAAGTCCGTTTTTCTCTTCTTAGAGCGCACAAAACCTTCGGAGGTCTATATCGATGGTAAATTGGTTGGTTCATCGAACGACATCTCTACCCCTCAGGTGTTTAACCTCACGAAAGTACTGAAACCAGGCAAGCACCAGCTGACTATCATGGTGGATAACGGAAGTGGTGTGCCAGAACAGATCTATGCCAACAGTCATGCCTATACGGAGGATACCCAGACCAATTGGAACGGCATCATCGGTAAAATCGAACTTTCTACCGAACTGCGCATAACAGAGACTCCCAAGAAGATACATCCCAACTTCAAGGACTTCCACATCGAGGGGCAGCATTTCTATGCCAATGGTCACCAGATATTTCTGCGTGGCAGACACGATGCCTGTGTGTGGCCACTGACAGGACACGTGGCGATGGATATCGACTCCTGGCGAGCGTATTTCAGCACTTGTGAGGCCTACGGTCTGAACCATGTGCGTTTCCACTCCTGGTGTCCGCCAGAGGCCGCCTTCGCAGCAGCCGATGAATACGGTATCATCCTGCAGCCAGAACTTCCTTTCTGGGGCGATTTCAATGATAAGGACACTGTGCTGATGAAGTTCCTGCATAAAGAGGGAGAGAACATCCTGCGCACCTATGGTCATCATCCCTCCTTCCGGATGTTCGCTTTAGGCAATGAACTTTGGGGGAATATCGATAAAATGGCAGAATTCATCACTGATTTCCGTCAGATGGCACCAGATAAGGTCTATACCTTCGGCTCCAACTACTATCTGGGTTATCAGGGCGTGAAACCAGGTATGGACTACTTTACAACCTGTCGAGTTGGTGGCGAAGGCTGGGGCAACTACAACACCCACACACGTGGTTCGTTCTCATTTGCTGATGCAGCCGATGGTGGCATGATCAACCATTTCTACCCCAACACGATGATGAACTTCGAGGAAGGCTGTAAGCTGGCCTTCCCAGAGGGAAGTGCTTGGACAAAAGCCGTACCTGTGATCTCCCACGAGACAGCCCAGTTCCAGACCTATCCGGACTTCGATGAAATCAAGAAATACACAGGCACACTCTATCCTTATAATATGGAAGTGTTCCGCTCTCGTCTGGAGAAAGCCGGCATGCTGGATCAGGCGAAAGCCTTCCATCGGGCCAGTGGCGCTTGGTCGCTTCAGCTTTATAAGCAAGACATCGAGATGGATCTGCGCACTAAGAATATGGCAGGTTTCCAGTTGCTCGATTTGCAGGACTACCCAGGACAAGGCTCTGCTTATGTGGGTATCCTCGATGCCTTTATGGATCCAAAGGGCCTCTGTACGGAAAGGGAATGGCGTCAGTGGTGTGCACCTGTCGTTCCTTTATTAGTAGCAGACCGTTTCTGTTTCACCAACAATGAGGGTATCCACGCCTGGATCCAAGTGGCAAACTATAGTGGCGAATCCCTCAATGGCAAAACTCTGCATTGGGAACTCACTGCGACAGGTCCTGTGGCCTCTGGGGAGTTCAAGTTACCCTCGACTGAAGGACTCTTCACTGCAGGCGAACTCAAGGTTGATCTCTCTGCCTTTGATAAGCCCACCAAACTGCAACTCTGTCTGACGATTGAGGGCACTGAGTACTTTGGTGTACCTTACCACAACACCTACGACCTCTGGGTTTATCCAGCCTGGAGCGACCTAAGCAAGCTTGAGAGCATGGTGACAGTAGCTACAAAACTCGATGAAATCGCCATCAGCCAGTTGGAGAAAGGCAAGAGTGTGCTGCTGATGCCTGAGGCAAATGACCTCTGTGTCGGAGGACTATTTCAGACTGACTATTGGAACTATCGTATGTTCAAGACCATCTCAGAGAACAACAAGAAGTCAGTTTCCCCAGGCACACTGGGCATTCTGACAGATCCGAAACACCCGATTTTCCGCAACTTCCCCACAGAGGAACATACCAACTGGCAATGGTTCCCTGTGATTAAGGCCAGTCATCCGATGATGCTCGACAACACCAACAAGGATTATCGTCCGATCGTACAGGTGATTGACAATATCGAACGCAACCACAAACTCGGTCTTGTCTTTGAATTCACAATTGGTAAGGGCAAGCTTCTCGTCTGCATGGCAGACCTTGAGAGTGCGACATCCTATCCTGAAGGTCGCGCCTTCTATCGCAGCGTGTTGGAATATATGGTCTCCGATGACTTTGCCCCTAAGACGCACATCACGTTAGAGGACTTCCAGAAACTCATGACCACCCCTGTCGTGGAAGGTAAGATTGGTGAACTAAACAATATCTCACCTTATTAATAGATGAAAAAGCCCCGATGAAACGGGGCTTTTTCCTTATTTCTTCTTACGAGGCCTGCGCATCGCCCAGCCTTCTTCAGAGAAATCTGGCTCAGGACCTTTCAGGTCACGAGGGGTCTTACCCATCAGACCACGCCAATCATCTTTCTTCTGACGCTTGGGTTTCTGAGACTTTTCTGGTTTGCTTGGCTTACCACCTTCATCAGCATCGTTACAGCGGACAGTGCGTCCTTTATAACGGATACCAGATAACTGAATCATCACCTTCTTGGCATCTTTCTCTGGTACCTCGAAATATGAGATGGTATCGAGCAAGTCTATATGTCCCACTTCCTGACGACCACCTACAAAACGGTTCAGTGTCTGCATCAGTTCACCTGGATAGAAACCATCACGCCTGCCGAGGTTGATAAAGAGGCGCTTATAGCCCTTCGCAGCCTTATTCTGCAATTTCTGTTTGTCGCTCTGGGGTTTCTTTTCCTTCGTCACAACCACCTTTTCGAGTTCTGGCGCGTCAGCATAGTAAGCCAAGAACTTACCAAACTCCAATGAAACGATCTTCTTGATCAGGTCATCCTTATCGATATACTCGAAATAACGGTTGATATCCTGCATGAAGGGTGCAATCTCCTCATCATCCACATCCGTCTTCACAATCTGATCCATCACCTTGTAGAGTTGTTTCTTACAGATCTCCTCTGCTGAAGGAATTTCTTCCTGCACAAACTGCTTGCCGATTTCCTTTTCAATATTACGGATCTTGAACTTCTCACGACTGTGAACAATAGAGATGGAAGTTCCCTTCTTACCAGCACGTCCTGTACGACCAGAACGGTGCGTATAATTCTCGATGTCATCGGGCAATCCGAAGTTGATGACATGGGTCAGGTCATCCACATCCAGTCCACGTGCGGCCACATCCGTAGCCACCAAGAGTTGTGTGAGGTGCTGCCTGAACTTCTGCATGGTGAGGTCACGCTGCTGTTGTGAGAGGTCACCATGTAGTGACTCTGCGTTGTAACCGTCACGTATCAGTTTGTCGGCAATCTCTTGTGTCTCGATTTTTGTCCGGCAGAAGATGATGGCGAAGATACGTGGATAATAGTCCACGATGCGTTTCAGAGCCAGATATTTGTCTTTCGCGTGTACCATATAATATATATGGTTCACATGTTCGGCGCCCTCGTTTCTGCTTCCCACGACGATTTCTTTATGGTCGTGCAGATAGTTGGTGGCGATGGCCTCTATCTCCTTGCTCATAGTGGCGGAGAAGAGCAGGGTGTTTCGGTTTTCCGGGACACCTTTGAGTATTTCGTCGATACTTTCAGAGAATCCCATGTTGAGCATCTCGTCGGCTTCGTCGAGCACCACATTGCTGACTTGGTCGAGCACGGCAACACCCCGATTCATCAGGTCGATGAGACGTCCTGGTGTGGCGACGATGATCTGAACCCCTTTCTTGAGGGCGTGTATCTGGTTGACGATCGACGTGCCTCCGTAGACGGGTATGATGCGCACGTCGGGCATATATCTTGAGAAATCTTTCAGGTCATCACTGATCTGAAGGCACAATTCTCGTGTGGGTGAGAGAATCAGTGCCTGGGTGGCCTTATTGGCCGGGTCGATTTTCTGCAGCAAGGGAATGCCATAGGCGGCGGTCTTTCCCGTGCCTGTCTGGGCGAGTGCAATGACATCATTTCCGATACCTAAGAGGTATGGAATGACTTCTTCTTGCACGGGCATGGGATTTTCAAATCCCATTTCGGTGATGGCGCGGCGAATCTCTTCGGCGACACCAAGTTCTTCAAAAGTCTTCAGATTTTACTCGTTGATGGGTATGGACTATTTTTTCTTCGTGGTAGTCTTGCCTTTTGTGGTAGTTTTTTTAGCAGCCTTGTCTTTTTCGGCTGGTACGGTGGTCAC
>JAEEGJ010006596.1_pt1 | contig 34569 bp, 40 predicted proteins | sample 8958761 | NCBI WGS metagenome assembly JAEEGJ01 (sample SAMN16246546, study PRJNA631951) | gut metagenome | biome: gut microbiome; feature: rumen; material: RS-attached | host: Bos | place: Iran: Karaj | collected 2018-10
AAGTCAGCAAGTTCATTATCAATGCGTTTAGCATCAAATATAGTTTCATCCTTGTCTTCACGCAAGGCTAATTCTTTGGCAAATGTGTGTATATGCACCATGGTTCGACGCATCTCGAACAAGTCTGATATTTTCTTCGTATATGCATTACTGTACTGATTGTAGAAGTCTTTCATCAACGGCCCATAGACAACGCCCAGCTGTTTAACATAGTTAGTCCGTAATTGTGACAAGTGAATGATAAAATCATCCAGTTTGGCCGCAATCTTAACTTGTGCCGCGATGGCATCTGGGTTCATTGTAAACTGAGCGACCGAAAAATCACACCGTTCATCGGCAAGCACTTCATGGTCTTCACCCATATTATACGGGTCAATGTGAAGTTCAATGTGTATCGGCGTCAATGGCTTGCGTTTATCCGCACGGATCAGTTCTACCAATTCGTTGTCCGATCTCATACAGCCTCGCAATTCAGATATCTACATTCGGCCAGCATATCATTATACTTGTCAGTGCTATGGATACGCCGTAATGCCGACGCTTTCAGCTGTCGAACTCGTTCATGAGATATTCCGAGGGTATTACCTACGCTGCGTAACGTAGCGTCTTCGTCGTCGTACAAGAACAGATTGCTCATTACATCATGCTCGGTCGGCAACAAAAGCGACATAAATTCGTCCACCAATTTTTTATGCTCTTCATTTACCGTCGCTTGGTCAGTGCGGTCATCGGTGGAAAGCCGGTCAACGATCGCAAGTTCATTGTCATCTCGCTTGTCAATATTTGACATAGTAACCGAAATTTTGTTACGATTTTTTGACTTTAGCTGGTTTTCTGGACGGTGTACAAGCAGACTGTCAAAGCCCGCTTTCCGCATTTCGTTCATCGCTTTTGGCGAAAAGTACGTGAAGAACGATACGCCTAGCGAGGGATCGAAGCTATCTATCGCCTTCGGCATACCAAACACGGCGGCATCTACCATTTCATCTTCAGTCAAGTTATATGCCGCATCGCTAAGCTGCTTAGCCATCTTGTACAGAAACGGTATGTATTTATTGATTAACGTGCGCAACGCAGTCCGGTTGCCTTGCTTAGCCAAACGTACATACGTGGCTTCTACCGTATTGGTAGGTATAGCGTTTTTTGCACGATTATATTCATCACGAAACCGATTACGGATCGCAGTTGCTGTCATGTGTAGTGTGTCCTGTTTATATTGGTTAATGGTGAAAATGAAATTCTCGGTAACTTGCAGTTTTTCTCTTGTTTTTACGGATTAATACTGAAAGCATAGGAATCGCGGCAGCTACGGTATTGTCGATCATGGGATCAGATACTCCGCTAGTACGCAATTGCGTCTGGAGTGACCGGAGCGCCCGGAGCATGGCTTCATCAAACGTTTCGTCCTTGTTATCAATAAAGGCGGCAATTTCTAGCACGGCATGCTGGGTCGCACCTTCGATAGCTTGTAACGTATCTTTAGCTGGTTCGTACTTGATATGCATTAGAACAACGCCTTAAAGTCTGGATCGTCAAACACGGTATGGACACTTCCTTCGATATGCCCAGTAGCAATAGTTTTCTGCATCATGCCATCGACATACTTTACGTTGTCGCCGTCAAGTTCAATTACTCCGCACTTTGATGCAACAAACAGCAAAGTCAGTCTGTCTTTCGGAGTGTCATGACCAATACCCAAGTTTGTAGCAATCGGTTCAAGATCTTCATGGAATTTGTCCCAAAAATCTTCAATGAGTCCTAGCATCTAAATCTTCCTTTGGTTCGAGGTCTTTAACGTCGATATCGGTAACCAAACCCGGCTTTGCAATTCCAGTCGAATCTGGTCGTAGCCACATATGCCATACGGTCACTTTCATATGCTTATTCCGGTCATGGGCAGTAAAAACAACCTTGTTCAAGTTATGTACACGGTCGAACTGCCCATTGCTAGGCTTATAGCCATTTGATAGCAACTGTCGTCTTAAAGCATCGAACGGCTGGTCGATATATGAAAGGATGTCAGTTTCGGTCATAGTTCAGTATCCAGTAAGTACCTTTTAAGTTGCGTCAACGAATCTATCGCCGCTTTCTTTTCAGATTGCAAGGCATCAGTGACTTGAGCTTCTACAATAGTAATGTAGTTATCATAACCATCATCTGGCGCTATACGATTGTCTCTCGCATGAAGCGGCTGTCCCTCATGGATGCTTTTCGTAAGTTTTTCAACTTGATTATCTATTGTTTTTATAATGCTGTTGTCATTCACGTGTATAAATATAGCATTTATTTAGTAATTTGTATCATGTTTATTAAATTTTACAAAAAGGAACGGCGGCCAAACGACCGCCGCCCCACAGGACACACATTCATACAATTTATTCATCTTGTCCATGATCTTCATGAGATTCAAGCTCGACACTATACTTGCTTGCCGTGAAAATACGGAAAACTGTCAAGACGATTGACACAACGCCGACAATTGCAAACGCAATCACCGAATTCTTGCCAAATTTAGACAAAACTGCTTTCATATTAGTTCCTTTGGTTTAGTTAATGTTTTAGCATCTACAATATAGCAAACCACTACCGAGTTGGCAAGATGGTTCATTGCTTTTCTTGAAGCATTTTTACAAACTGGTCTGCGGTGGCCTCCAGATTTGGGTTTTTCAATAACACAGAAACCTCTTCAGTAAGATTGTTAAGCACATTGTAGACTTGATTCCCAATAAAAATTTCTATTGGGTTGCCGCTATTGTCAACCAACAGTTTGATGCGGTTACGTACAGATTTAAGTTCATCAAATACAATAGAACTACGAGTTTCGTTATTATCCATATTCACCTACTTCGGTCATTCCAACCAAGAACGATTAAGTTGCCATTGTCGTCTGGGCGTGTAGCAAACGCATTATGGTTGTGCATGGCAGAAATGACTACTTCGTCTTCGTCAAAATATTTCTGAATCAGTTCAAGAGCCGTAAATTTATCCATGAGTGTAAGTTCCGTATCCATAGGAATATCCACGGTTTCAAAGTATCTGGTATGTATTTCCTTGTTAGGCCAGTATTCAGTGTAATATGCAGTTTTCACGTCGAATTCCTCTCGCCATGTACTGCTGACGCACATCTGGTACAGCATGTTATCCAAGGTAAATTTCGCTTTCTGTTCCATTATCCTACCGCTGGTTTGTATATTTCGAATGTAGCCACTACGGTTTGATCTTTCGACACGTACCGAACGAAGTCATCACGTGTTCGCAGTTCGCACTGGGTCACTTCCCTATATTGATCCGACATGCGAGCGAACGCATCCTTTTTCGTAGGATGGTATGTCGTTATATGTTTTACAACGGTTTGACCGTCTTCTACTGCACGAACAGTAGATTCAAGCACATAAGTAGCCTTGCATGCCTTAACGCGAGCCATCGTCTTTGACATTTCGGTCACAGATTTCGATGCCTCGGCAAGTTCTTTCTTCATCGAGTCATTTTTGTGCATTGGTATTACCTATCGTCTGTCTGGGCGAAATCATACCCAATCCTTCCAGCCACTTGATGTAGTCACCCTTGAACGGATTAAGCGTGCCGTCCGTCATTGACTTTTCCACGCATTGGAACAGCGTGCATATCGCATGCTCTAATTCTTTTGCCCTAGAGTCATCAAGCGACCATCCCATGCCTTCAGCTAGATGGGACTTTGCATCAAATGCGTCTTCGTAATTCGCCGCCATAATTGACCTTAGTAAACCATGCAGCGTAACAGTGTCTAATCTATCAAGTGGCCTATTCATGCCGTCCAATATAGTAAAAAACTTGTAACATGACAACTTTCGAAACCTTTCAATATATAAACTGCAAGCAAACCAATTCGGTAAATTATATGGATATTAAAGAACGTTTTCAATTATTCGACGCATATGTGACATCCATCGACGGTCTGAGTACTGATGTAAAGCGCCCATTAACTAAAGTGGCACGATATGCGTTTGAAGCGACAACTGGTCTGCCAGCCCCAGTAGAAACCGACCTCGCTAAGAAAGTAGGATTGCTAACGTTTGTGCGACAAATCGAGGATTGCTTAAATCCATCGAATCCACAGCCCCTTACTGACGATATCATCAACCAAGCAAATAATATTGCATTACAAATAGATGAGTTAGCGGCTGACCCAGATGAATTGCGGAATGACACTACAAGTACGGCTCATGAACTGGTAGCCACCCTTCCAAATACTGATGCACGAATAAATATGCTTAAAACTCAGCTCAAAGTCATGAGGGCTAAAGTTGCTGGCTTTAATCCAAACATGACAAGAGCCCAGCGACTTGCGATTGAAAAAGACCTTGATAAAATTCAGAACGAAATCGCACTGTACATGAACCTTGGCAAGCCGTACGATCGCATACGCACAAGTTTAAATCAATTTGACCAAGCTAAACAGAACGCTAATTATATTTCTCGCAAAGCAACCGTAAATCAAATGATGATGGATAAGCAATTGCATGATAAGAAAATTGCTGATGACAAAGAAGCTAAGATGCGTGCTGCTAAGAAAGCTGCCGATAAAAACATTAAAGATGCATTAGCGAATTCTGGCGTAAGTACCAATGTATCTAATCCACCGCCAAAATCAACTGTACCAGAGACACCTCCCACGGTGATTTTATCACCTAGCGAACAAGCACATGTAGATGCACTGAACGCCGTCAAGGAAATGATTTCTAACTTAAGTTCAACGCAAGGTAGCGCGGATGTATATGATCTTTTACCTACGCTAGCGGTTTTCTTACAAAATGTAAACGATTGTCGAAACGGTGATTTTAAAAACATAAATACGTTGTCTGAACAGTCTATGCAAGTACAAAATGAAATGAATGATTTCATGGAAGTCATGCGTAAAGAACTTAGCAATCCAACGTTTGTATCCAACATACAGAACATCAGCACAAATCAACTAACTAACGTGCTGCAAGAATATGGTATAGATGTTACAAATCTTGATACGACGGCTGACAAAGAACATTATCAGTCCATGCTAAATCAGATTCAACGCAAAGCCCAATTGAATCGTAACCAACTAAATAACGCAAAGTCCAACGGTGCATATTATAAGGATGCCGACGGAGTAGTCCATTATACCGACGAGACTATCCCAGAAATAATCGATGACCTCACCGCTTTGTCGGCACAAGAACGAGACGTATCTAATAAATTACGTAATCTAGACAAGTTGCAAAGTGCATACACGACCATTGCCAACGTCGTCAACGTTGGCAATTGGGTTAACGACGTTGCTCATAATGTAGTTAAGGTTCAGCAAGATACCAATCGTGCGAATCATATAAGCAAATTAAAAATACAGCCAGATACCTTCTTGTCAAGTTTAACGACTCGTGTTAACCATATCATTAATCTCACTACCGAGAAAAAATCAGATATATTTACTTTACTAGCAGCTATCAAAACACAAAATACGAACGCCAAATTAGGTAGAAAGAGTACTATCAAGAATGAACTAAAACGTGCGAATGTAACATTGGATATGACCAGTTTTGCTGTCGATCAGTCTGGTAACTTCTACTTTAAATGTGATGGCAACTTGATTATTCCGTTGCGAGTCGCGTACGAAATGTCTGTCGGTGGCGTAACAATGTCTAACAATGAATCGTCAGTCATATTGGACGAACACCTAGTTACACATCCAATGGTGAACGGTCAAAAAATCGAACGTATGAATGAAAATTGGACTTTGTCGTTTATACAAGAAACCCCAGAATCCGAAGATGCCAAGATTGATATTACGTATAAGGGCAATACAACATCGACACAGCAGTCAATGATGTCAGCTGACATTGATACAATGTTACGTGAAGGTTTGGTTGAATTGGGTAATACACTTCCATTCTGTGGCGAAAAATAATAAACTGTAATTAGCTATTGAAGGTTTAATATGGTCAATCCACAATTTATGAAGTCACTTGCCATGCTGGAATCTGTTGCAGCTACACAATCGGAACGCGATACGATTAATCACATTCGCGGTCGGTATGTCAGTCAATTTGGTACCAATAATACCTTTGTTCGTTCGCTTGCTAAACTCGAATCGGTCGCCAATACACCGGCAGAACTTAATGAAATCAATACGATTCGCGGAGTATATGGATTAATGTCCATGACCGATACTGAGTGATCCCGCTAATGAATTATATAAAAGCGGCTTTTACAGCCGCTTTTATTATTTGCCAGAAAACAATTTGTCACCAACTTGCTGGATAAATTCATCGCGTTCAACCGTTGGAATAATTTGACCGGCAGCTGCCGGATGTCCGCCACCGCCTCGACCAAATTCCTTTAACGTTCGCCCTATGTTGATATCTTTCCGTCTCGTACGGAAGGACAGTTTGGTCATTCCGGGATCTACGCCCTCAGTTCCAGCCATGACTAGCCAGTCGTACTGAGGCGTCATTCGCATATTGATGTCAGAGTTGAACCGATCACACTCGATATAGTGTCCATTGTACGGAAGTTCGTGTTGTACACATTGGGCAATGTATTCATCAACTTCGTGTTCATGGTTAGCCAAAATTGCTCTTGCGTCCTCTGGAAGACTCCCATCTAGTTCAAGACCGTTCATGAACTTTGTCATGAATTCTTCATAGCCATATTCGTACAAAAGCGTATTCAAGTCGTCTGAAATAGGAATCATCTTCCTCAGCCACAGATCGTGGTCATTCGTCACCACACACAGCTGGTAGAGCTTTTCCAAGTCAGCCATGTCCTTGAAGTAGTCATAACACAGCAAAGCACCACAGCGGCCTTCCTTGACGAAATATTCACCATACGGATCATCCGGTCGCACGATGGCGGTCTGGTGATGGTCGATTACCAAGTACGGCTTGCGTACAGCGTGTACGGCGTCGATCATATTGTCGTCCGGGCTGAAGTCGCTGAATATGATAGCGTCGTAGGTCTCCGGTTTCGCAATAGCGTCGATGGCGTCACGATACACTTGACCGCTGTAGTTCGTACGGACAGTGATGCACGCCGTGTACACGTTGCGTACAACGATGCCAGCGACTGCGCCGTCCAAGTCATCGTGGGTGATATTGAGAACGCGAGTCTTCGTGTCCTTACTCCAGTCGTTCATGTTGTGTACTTCAGATACATTGCCATGCATGTCCATCATTACGGACGAACGAAACGGCATGTACTGGCCGCCTTTGATAGTCATTTCTTTATTCATGCCAACAAATATAGCAAACAGAAAGGAGTTCGTCAATAGCCGAACCCCTTGATTATTGTGTGATTGAACCTATTATGTTGTATTAAAGATTCTGTTTTTTGTCAACGAAGCGGTATTCAATCAACATGTCCAGACCGTACCGGGAATGGATTGTATCCGTGTTGTCGTCGAAGTTGGTGGAACCTTCGAACCACTTGCGGCTGACCAACATTGCGAACTTCATCTGTGCGAGCTGACGAGCGAAGCTCTTCTTGTCGGCTTCCATGTCGGCGATCATCTGGTTGATGACTTCTTCACGGTTAGCGTCGGTAGAATTCTTGGCGAGATATTCGTCCACGCGCTTAATGACGGCGGCCATGTATTCCACGGACGGAGTAAGCTTCTTGCCACCCTTGACCTTGTCGAGAACGTCGGAGATCTTCGGTTCGGACGAGAATCCCTTGAATGCGGAGTTGATGGTCGGTGCCATGTAGAAGTCGCCGTCCTTGACAGCTTCCTTCGGCGGATTGTAGCCCTTGGAAGTAATGCCGAGGGAAGTAAGGTAGTCGGCTTGTTCCGGCGTGTAACCGTCGCTGAGAGGTGCTGGAGCAGCCTTAGTCACGAGGGACTTGAGGTACTTCAAGCAGAACTTGCTGTCAGTGAGGTTCAAGGCGAGCTTGGTCATTTCAGCCTTCTTAGCGCCCTTGATCTTCTTCTTGTTGATGACCGGAAGTGCGGAGATATCAACCAAGCACTGAGTCATGCCGTTGTCGAGTTCCTTCTGGATAGTCACCACGACGCCGTCATGCTTGATAGCATGCAGAGAATCCTGGGTGAGGATTAACGGAAGCACCGGGATGTTCACTATACCATCCTTAATGATGGCATAGTTACGGAAGATTGTCGATTTAACCTTAGTGAGACCGAACTTGTTTTCTGGCAATTCGAGTTCAACGTCGATATTGAAGAGTCCGCCGAGGTTTGCGCGGTCTTCGTTCCAGACAAAGGAATCGAGCGGATAGCCCCGGTCGATTTTGGTCATTTTGACTTGTCGTGCCTTTGCCTTGTTGAGAATCGCTTGAGCCGCTGTCGTAGACTTAGCGGCTGCTAAAGCCTTCTGTTCATCGTCAGTAAGAATAATCTTGTCGACAGACTTTGCACCGATGCGGTTGTAGTTAAAGTCGTCTGAAGCAACCCGGACAAGGTTTTCAGGATTTGTGGCAAGCTCGTTGAAGAAGTCAATCACGCAATAGCGAGCGTCGGAAGCCTTGTAGGACGGATCGATTTCGCCACGAAGCGTTTTGTCGAACACGGCAGCGGCAATGTCGTTCTGGAACACGAACAACTTCTGCTTACCGAATGAAGACTGATACTGACTGATGAACTTCTTGTCGCCGATGTAGTACAGCAAGTCTTCAACGAGGTCGTATTCAAGCTTGTCTGCAAGAATGTAGGCGACCGCATAGAAACCGTCAATGTCGATCGGCTTCTGGCTGATAGTTGCAGCACAGTTCTTGCGAGACACTGTCCAGAACTTCTTGACGGAAGTCGGAAGAAGTGCGTAGCCGTCGTCTTCAATAACGACAGAAGTCACTTGGCTCGTACCTTCGTTCATGAAGATGACGATCGGCTTGATCAAGTTCTTGACGTCAGCAGTGACGAACACCTTGACCTTGGGTGCGACCGCACCGCCCTTAAACACGTTTTCCATGATCGGCACGTATTCGTCAAAGTCGGCAGACGGAATCTTGGAACCGCCGAGGATTTCTGCCATCTGGGAAAGACGGTCACTATCAGCGTTGTAGCCGTATTCGATCACGGTACACTGGGCAATTTTCGGAGCAAGCTTGTTGAGAGAATCGATGACCTTGTCGTAGCTGCAACAGTTGTGGTAGCCGTCGGACAAGAACACGAAGTTGTAGCGTTCCTTCGGACGGATGAGCTTACGAGTAAGTTCAAGCGGCGTGTAGAAGTCGGTGCAACCCTGGTCGACCAAGTAACGGTCGATTGCCTTGTGGAGTTCAGCAAGTTCACGAGTGTTGTTGCAGTGAACGTGTTCCTTGACGACAACGCAGTCTTCCGGGTCTGCGAAGACGATGATTGAAATGGTATCGTTTTCTTCGACGATAGACGAGAGACGGTTCTTCAACTGTTCACGCATCTTGGGAAGACTACGCCACATACTGCCAGAAATGTCGCAGCAGAAGACGTGGTTGATGGGTTCGCGAACCTTGACTTCGTCCTTGACGTCGGTGTCCTTTAGTTCGTATTCGTTCACGCAGAAGCCCTGCGAGATCTTGTAAGAAGTGGTGATAGTATTCATTATGTACCTCTAGGATAATTATAGTAATTAACTTCGTTTTTGTAAAGAGAAATATAGTTTAAATCGAATGTCATAATCTGACAGTTTAACCAAAAAACATAAAAATCCAGCGTTTATGCTGGATTTTCGTGTAAAAGTTTGATTACAATTACTTATCAAACTCTTCGGTGTCCCAGATGATGAGAACTTTCTTCTCGATCATCATCTTGGTCAGTTCGATCTTCTGGCGAGCTTCCGGTGTCAGATTGATGTCGAGGGTCGACGGCACATCCGGATCTGATTCACGCACGTCAAAGCCTTCCTTGCGGAGAAGGTCATAGACCGATTCTTGGTCGTCGTAGAGAGCCTGATAGTCAAGGCCGCCGAAGCCGCCTCTGGTGTACTTCAGACCTTCGACGGTGAACTTCGTCTGCGGGAGAGCCACCATGCCAGACTTGGCCGCCGTATCGATCTCTTCCAGCAAAGCCTCGTACTTGAGGACTGCCGGGGCCTTGCCGCGAGCGTCCGCAGCCTTCTGCTTGAATTCTTCTGCTTTATTCATAGAAATTCCTCCATTATGTTAGAATTGTTGTGGTTGATTAAACGTAAATGTTTGTAGTTGATTGTTCGTTTCCTTTTTCTTTTTGGATTTCTTTTTCTTTCTGACTGGTTCGTACGGGACGCCCTTCTTCATCAACGGAGATTCTGCGAGCGACAGAGCGCCCTTCGTCACCGTAGTCGTCAAGAAAGCGTACTTGGTTTCGTCAAGAGACTGGGGCCCAAACTTTTCCAGCTTCATGCAGCTGCGCAATATCTCGCACATCCAGAACGCATCACACAAGTCGTTGTGCGGAGACTCGAACTCCTTCAGCTTGGCAAAGATGTCGGACGGATACAGATGCGGATACTCGTGCAAGAAGGACAAGCACATATCTGGCTTGCCAGCGTCACCGTTGCCAGTGGCAAATCGTTTGATTTGGCCGATGCCGAAGTTGGTGATGCCGATTCCCATCGTGTACATCATGTAGCGTATGCCGCCACAGAACTCTGCAATCTGCAAGATGCTTCCGCTTTCCTTCTTCGCCTTCGACGTAGCGTAGTCTTCCATGCCCACGAACGACACGCCGTCAAGATGCTTTCGGATGATTCCGAATGTCTGCTCCTGACGATCCGGAATGCATCGGTTCCTACACGAGTCGTAACTGCCAAGAAACTCAATATGGACATTACCCTCGTCGATAGCGTACCTCTTCGTGTGAGTGTAACCGTAAAACTGAATATCAACAACATCGAGCGTATCGTCGTCAAGGGTCATGACGACTTGTCCGCTGGATTTCATGGAAGGGTCTATACCGCAAATTTTCATAATAACCATTTCGTGAGATGAAACAGACCGATGAACGTTCCCACAAAGAGAGCTACAAGGAAGATTCCGCCCATTGCAACCTTCCACACTGGGACGTCGAGATCGATTAGCGTATTTTCGAAGTCCGAAAGGAACTCGGATACGGTTTCGCTTGCTTGTGGTGGTACAATAATCATGATGCAGAAATTACATTATTCGTCACCAGGATCCGTTATGGGATCCTCGTCGTTGATGTCGAACACGTTGGACTTCAACGGCCATTCGCTGATATTTCGGTTAGCAAGCTGTACTTCGAATAAAGTTCCAACAACCGTCAAGTAAGGAAAGTTTACATCTTTGCACTTATATTTCTGCAGAACTGCGTCAAACTCGGTTTTTTTAGTAAACTTGTACTTAGACCAATATTCAGCCGATTTCTTGTACTTGCGACGTATTGGGAGCGCACGAGGATGCGTTTCGTGCGCGGAGCGGTCATACGGTTCGATGGCGGACTTCAGTTCAGTCCACCACAAGTCGAGACATCCGTTAAGTAGGTCGTAGGCCGATGCGTTCTTGGTAAGACCAGTAGCTTTTAGTAAAGTTTCAAGCTTGTCTTCTTTTGTCCTACCATTCAGCGCACCGACCTTCTTTCGTAATCGGTGCGCGGATGGTATTGCATCTTGTGTCTTGCATTTTGCCTTATCCGCTATGCATTTCCGCATGGTAAATAGAGTCAATCCCCAAAAGTCATCTAGTAATCCCATTTTATCTCCTTTGAAAACACAAAAAGCCGAGTGTGCCACCAAGCACACCCGGCTAACCAGATGAGACGCATTTAGAAGATGTTGCCTTCGTTAAGCACCATCATAATACATCCTTATGTCATGTCGGCGCCACGAAAACGCGAAGTCGTCGCAATTGGCTTGCTAGTAGATACCGAACGAGCGACCGGAATTGATAGATCTTGCTCCGTTATGTCGCTACTAACAGTGTCCAGTAAGTCAATCTGACCGTCAATATACGTCACAAGTTGCTGTGACGTAAGCGAAAGTGCACGCTGACGTATCTTACGTAAAATGTCAATGCATTGTTTGTTGTCCATGATAATCCTCATTGATATCACTAATTATAGTAAACAGTTCGAGCTTTGGCAATATCTATTCGTCCGATTCGTCATTATTTATATGACCGACCGCATCAGCAAACTTCTGTTCTTCTTCAGCTTCAATCAAGGCAAGCTCGTCAAGCGTTGCCCCAATCTCTTCGTCGGTGGATCCAGATATCGTAATCTGCAGTGTAGTTTCGACACAATCATTTCCTAGTCGAGCGACGGTATCCAATATACGCTTACGGTGCTCGGTGTCAATCGCGCTTAAATTGTACACGATGTCTTTGCCGTCGTAGGCACCTACAGTCTTAGTGACGGATTCAATTTTTTTACGAAGCTGGCATTGCATTTCATACAACTCTTTAACTTTGAGTGACGATTTGGTAATCGGGTAGTTCTTGACGAACTTTTCAAACCGTTCCTTCAAATAGCGCAAGTCAGATTTATCGACTACGCCATCGACATAGTATGTCATTTCGCCACATTCAAAGTCTTGGTAAGAAACTACAATACCGGTGACTCGACGATCATAACGGTCAAAGTCATACAACGTACCGTCTTCGTCTCGGATTGGAAACTTGATGATATTCTTGTTTACCTTTATCGTGTAGAACACCCGAAAGTATTTCGGAATGCTTTGCAAATAATCAACCACTTCTTGTGTGATCCACAAACGCTTGAAGAAATTTCTGAACATATCTACCTCTTTTGTTTTATGTATGCAAATATAATTTATATTACAAATATTGTCAATAATAAAACTGTTAATTTTATTTTACATACTCACAAAACTAAAATCGTGGGCTTTCAGTTCAGCGTAACGGTATTCCGGTCAATTGCCGACATGCAATTGTTTTGCTACACACATCTCGACACGCTTGTGCTTCGTTCCGAATACCACAATGATGTTACCTGTCCAGCAACCGGTCAATGGGAGTACGTTTGTCTTTCTTTAAAAAATTGAACATAGTTCCTCGGTATTAATCGTTTTTGACATCGAACATTTCTGGTTCTACCGTGGCCTTGTCGGCGTCGGTGCCGAACGAACGTACAAGCTGGCTCCAGTTATACTGGCACACGTGATCCATCACGGTGTCTTCGTGACTATGCGATCGACTGCATAGGTTCAAGGATATAGGTTCTTCTGGAGCCGTCTCACCCGATATGAACTTACGCAGCGCATCAACAGTGTTTTGGTAGTTTTTTGTGATTCGGTCGATATTCTCTTGGATTGCGGCATCGCGTTCAGCAATCACCGTTTTGATGAATTCCTCCGCATTGTCGGTTGCTTCGGTAATCCAGTGCTCATCGAATGCTTTTTGCAGCATGCTGTTTTGAATAGAAAACCCAGACCTACGATAGGTATGCGTCGGAGAACAAATTTCAACCCCGTGTCCAACGAAATTGACTTCCCACTTCTCGAAAATGACCTTTTCGATGGTCATGATGTAGACACGGCTTTCTGATGTGTCGCCGTGTTCGCCGTACCATACCTTCTTCCCTACGAAGGCGTCGGCTTTCTTTACAAGGTCGGAGTATCCGGCAAGAACCCTGACTGCTCGGTTGATCCGGTCCTCGCATTTGCGTTGCGCGTCGAAGCAATGATGGATTTCGTTTTCATGCCCGGTGTATTTGTTGATTTCTTGATTAATTATGGAAAGCTGTTGAGATTTCTCGTCCTGGGTAAGTTCGACCATATAATTAGTCCTCTATATTGCTGATTGGTTAAAACTTAGTCGATGCTAGCGGTTATTTTTCGTATGCGACTTGGTCGCTTTTTGTCTTTCTCACAAATATAGCAATTAGTTGTCGTTATGGCAAGCCGGTGATTAATTGCTATATTTTCAAAAAAAAACGTGGGCAAGACGATCTTGCCCACGGTTTTAAGAAATACATTACCGATTAATCCATGATGGCCGCTTCAAAATTAAGCCCGGCCGATTCACACAGAGTCTTGAAATCGATCATCTGTTGCTTAATTGATTGCAATCTAGTCATATCCCCATCAGCAATCGCTTGTTCAGCCGCTTCATGCAAAGAATGCCAGAACCGTTTAGCTTTGTTCGCAAGTTTTCCAAACAAGCCCGGATTCTTAGTATCGCGATACATGTCTGGATTCTTACCTTCTCTTTGCAATCTTTCACGTTCTGCAAGACGGGCGGCTTCAGCGTCATCCATCTCCTTAATCTTGTTTTGATGATATTGGTGCTTGTTTTCTTTATCAAGCTTCTTCTGGTTTGCCCAGAAGTCCTTTTCTTGCTGCTTAGCAGCTTTTTCACCGGCCTTGAGATCTGATTGTTCTTGTTTACGCTTGTCAGCAGCGAGCTTTTCGTTAATCTTCTTAGTGTCTTTATCAAGCTGTCCACTCACTTCGTCATCGAATGATCGTTTCCAATCGTCAGACGTATTGGAGTACTTGATAGACGCGGCAGAATCCCAATCCTTGGATAGATAGTTTTCAACCCATTTACGGCAAGCGACCGGATCAGACTTAGCCCACTTACGCATCATGTCTTTGGCAACCATCAATGCACGTACGGTCGGTTTAGGCGAATTCAACTTATCGGTAGCTCCAGCCGACCCATACTTGTTACCGACTTCGTGATCCGACGATACGGTCTCTTTACCTTGTGATCCAGACAACTTATCTACTGTACCGGTCGCGGCGGTTCCAGCTTCCATCAAAGCATTTTGCCCCTTTACAGCTTCCAGCACAATCTGTGCAGTCAAGTTCATGGCTTCGAGCTTTGCCGGGTCATTCTTGTAGATGTTCGCTAGACGATTCATTGCATTGTTCAACATTATATTCTTTAGCATTTTGGTACCTTTGCTATTAAAAATTCATTCATAGTTTATAAAAATGGCGCAAAGCTTTCGCCGTGCGCCACCGTCAACTCGTATAATGCCAAAACTATTCGTCGGATTCGTTGCCGAAGATTTCGAACAAGTCGTTCGAATAAGAGAAGTTCATGTCGAACATCGTCGGCGAATGGGTCGTGAACAGCACTTGTACGCCCGTCTGGTACATCGTGGACAACAAGCGCATGTAGTCTACTTGAGTGGACGGATGAAGTCCGATTTCGGCGGCATCGATCAGCACGACCTTGCTGCCGCTGATCATCGCCATAAGCTGCATCATCAATTCCGCCTCGCCATGGCTCAACTGGCGTTTGGACATCCATGCGACGATATCCTTGCAGTTAGCCGCATAGGTCTTGTTCTCGTCATAAGGGATATCCGCATAGCGATTCATGACACGTTTCGGATCCACCGTCGGATCGGCGACGTCGACCCCTTGGATCATCAAGTTGTACCACTTGTTGAGGAAATTGTAATTCACCTTTCCTCCGCAGTTGCACAGCATGTCGTAAATGTACGCATCGGGAGCTGCAAGTCTGCCAGTAGGCAACAGATAGCAACCAGCCGTATCTGAACGTTGCTGCGGAATAACTGCGTCGAACTTCCCATCACGGATTGCATACGGTTCACCATCTGTTTCGAAGACGTATGACGCCGTGGAATAGTCCTCGGTAACAATGCGGTAGACATGTCCATCAACCGTTTCCACGGCCACTTCGTCGAACAGATGATGATAGTTCGTGTGGGTTTCCCATTCGGTCGAGATTATCGTCTTCGACAGCTTTACCAAAGTGTCTGGATACCGTCCGTTCGCCAATTCCATTACAGCACTAATCAGTTTGAACAGAAGCGTCTTTCCATATCCGTTAGGTGCCGTTAGTGCCGGTTTTCCGAGAAATTCGATTTCGGCAGTGCCTTCTTTACGGCCAATTCCGAACAAGTTCTTCACAAATACCTTTCTGATCCAGTAAGGCTGAACTTTGGTAGGCTCGTCGAAATAGTTACGAGAGAAACGTATCGGACTGTATGCGTCGTCCTTGTCTAGCAGTTCGTCAGTCATCGCATGAACTCCGGTTTGTCTATACAGTTTCTGTTGGCGTCAACCCATTTGATAAGATCATCGACTGTGCCGGCATTGGCCATAGCCATCATGCCGCGTATCTTGATTCCAGTTATCATTTTCACTATGCAACTCCAACAAATAGGGTGCAATTTCTCGTTTACATCAACAACCGCATTCTTGATATTCGTGATAGGTTTCTTGCATACTTCACAAATGTCTGACAGTTCCTTGCAGTCTTTATCGAGCAAGTTACTGACGACTTGCAGCTTATTTGGAGAATATACAAAGCCCGGTTCAATCGGTGAAGCATTCCGATAAATAGTCACCGTGACAAAATACTTCAAACTTTCCATCAAATGAGCGATTACATTGACCGTCCAGCCGTTTCCTATTGCTTCAATCCGCTGTACGCGAGAACACCCGGCGCCGTCCGTGTAACCGTCCGGCAAGGTCTGCAAGCGTTCGCACTCGGTCACGGTCATCGGGCGGATTATGCAACCAGTCGCCTCGCCTTCTTCATCGGTGAAACGGTCGTTCTGCAGATACAGCGCCTTCAGATTGGCCGGATTGCCCTCGAACACGGCTTGCCCCATGGACTTGCCGAAATAGCGTCTGCAGAGGTACGACTGCGATCCTTGGAAGCCAGCGTAGCGGCGAGCCAAGCACAACGACTTCTCGCGGTCTACGACGCCGTGCTCGATGATGCTGGACAGCTTTATCCCTTGGTCTTCTGGTACACAAGCCCCAGGGATGTTCGTCCAGTACAAGCGCTTTCTCATTTGCGCGGAGACCAACGCCGAATTGATTTCAAGCGGTTCGTGTCCAAACGCTTCCGAGATCGCGTTGCGGATTTCCTTGGACATGGATGCATTGTTTTCGTACAGATAGTACTGAACCCCAGATTCCTTCCAAGCGCGGATGTACTGCGAGAACAGTTCCCAACCTAATCCGGAGTTAGACGTTTCGCGTCCATGCCCAGCCTTGGCTATTGACCAGAGAGTACACGGCGACCCGCCGATGAGTAAGTCGAATCCCTTGAACTCCGTGAAGTCGGCCTTGAACACGTCGCCGCGTTCTTCTATGTCTGGAAAATTATTCAAAGCGATGTTAATCGCGCTCTGCTCTATCTCGTAGGCGACATAGCGCTCAACGTAGATATTCAGTTGTCGTAAAGCCTCTCGTCCACACGCGATGCCGTCAAACAAGCTCAAAACTTTCATTAGTAAATCCTCACGAACACCAGACGATATTCGGTGTCATGTTCCTCGGTGATATAGTACATCAAGCCAAGCCACATAAGGGCCTTCTTGTATCGAGCCGTCTTTAAGTTCAATTCAAAGAACAAATTCTTGTCGACCGGGAAAGTCAACTGGTTATATCCCTTTCGGATATTTCCGGCGGCGGTGTACTTCTTGTTGGATTCCCTATGCAAATCAAGCACGTCGCCGTAGTCGTTCATGTCGCAAGAAATTCCGAGCGCCTTAAATCCTACGCGCAGCGAATCCTCGAAGTCATCTACATGCTTCTTGCAACGCGCCTTGTATTCATCAAGAGGACATTCGCGTACGATGTATCCGTCGATGCCGTTCTCGAAGCACTTCTGTAGACCGTCTGACACTGGCTCGACCATATCATAGAAATCGTCGCCGTCGATATCGCAATGGTCAAAGTCGTCATCGTTGATGATAAGGTGCTGACAGTATTCCATCAGCGCACTGGTGCCCACTAGCTGCCATTCAGCGGCTCCCTTGGGCTTCTTCTCAACAAATACGTCTATAGAATAACTCATAACGGCCAATATAGCAAAAACGGCTTGCCGTGGCAAGCCGTACTAGGTTATTCGCACTTGAGCTGCGCTTCGGTGATAGTCGCGCTAGGATCTTTGATATCCCGCTCGATAATCATGGAACCGTCTGCGGCCCCAGCAAGGTAATACTTGACCGGGAGCTTATCCTCAAGCATCTTGGCGACCAAGCGACCTTGCGGATAATCCTTATTGATTGTGATTACCAGCTTGTTGTCCGGCGTGACTTCCTTTACCGTGCCGACGGCGGATTCCAAGTCAATCTCGGCAATCGGATAGGTCGTCTCTTGCTTGCCGAACGTGACAAGACGCCTTTCTTCCGGAAGACGCATAAAGCTGCTGATTGCTTGCTTCGGCCAGTTATACGAATGCTCGGTAGCGTCAAGCGTGTATTCGACAGTGTCGGCAACACGGTTAACGCGGTCGCAGTACACGTTCTTGTCCCAGTACTGCATGGCGTTCTTGAACCAGAGCACCTGTTCGCTTGAGAGCGGCGTATAGTTGCTGTAGTCGCAAGCGATGTCGAAACCGTTGCGCTTGGCGAAGGAACGACCGTGGATGTGGCCGAACAGATACGTGACGTCGATGTCGTCGTGATATTCGAAGTCGGCTGGCTCGTGGATGACACGGAACTTAACTTCCTTGCCATCTTCCTTCTTGAGGTTGACATAGCACGGATTGTCAACGTCATACACATAGATCTGGCGGTCTTCCAGACCAACGCTACTAACTGCGTCAAGAATCTGTTCCTTGATCTTACGGTCATAATTACCGAGAACCCAGTGCAGTTCAGCAAAGTTGAGGTTGCTGAGTACCGTCGGCAACTTGTCGATTTGCGCCGGGTCGATCAAGTCGCCAGCGTGGTACACGATTCCAGATTCTGGAACGCGCTTGTTCCAGTTGGAGACCATCGTCAAGTCCATTTCCTCGACGTCGACGAACGGACGGCGAGAAAGCTGCAGAGTGCGCTCTTGTCCGAAGTGGGTGTCTGCAGTGAAATAGCTATCGGCTGGACGGTAGATGTGTTCCATGGCGGCTTTAAGCATGTCCTCAAGCGTATGGTATGCCGTTTTATTTTGTTCTTGAAGCTTCAGTTCAAGATATTCATTCTTGATAGCGCCTTCCGGATAACCGAAGAACACGCCTTCCTTCTTGTACCATTCGCCGTATTCTACGTTGGTCGTATAGGCTGGCCATTTCTCGGAACGCGGAACCCAGAATACGAGCGCAGAGCAAGTATGCATCATGCGGCGTTCCCATTCGGTCTGCTGACTGAGCATTTCAAGACCGTAGTTCTTGCGCATTTCCATGTAGTGATCGTTTGTCGGAGAAATGATGTTTCCCTTGAAGCCGAGTCGACGGAGAATTGTCGCGGCCTCGAAACGCCAGTCTTCGCCGTAGTTTTCACGAGGGCAAGGGCCAGCTAGGAAGATGGACGACCTCATATTTACCACTGGAGTAAATTTGTTTTCGCCGTCGATGTATGGGAGAATGTAAGTACCTTCTGTATGCTGCATAGGTATTCCTTTGTTGTTGAGACAAATATAGCAAAATACAGTTTGGACGTAAACAGAATGACCACCGATCGCTCGGTGGCCATCCTGACAAATAATAACCTGAGTCTTTCGACGGAGACAGCCGTAAGACTGTCAATTACAATATAGTAAATATCATTTCTGTTGTCAACAAAGAAAGCCACCGATTTATCGGTGGCTTCTTATATGAATAAGACGATAAAGAAATGGTTATCTTCTATCGGATGATTCTTGATGTAAAAGAGGCGGTAGGATTCGAACCCACGGTCCGGGCTGATTACCGAATCACCGGAGTTCAAATCCGGCACCTTAAACCACTCGGTCACGCCTCCAAAATGTACCGAATTATTTTCATGAGATTTGCACTCCTTCGGACTCACACAGTCATCGCTCGTGTACCACACGATGGCATTTCGAACCAGCTCTACAACGCCAGAACTTCTGCACTAAAAGAACTTTGAACGAACGCGGTTACGCTTCTCGGCAGCGATACGGTCGCGCTCCTTAGCAATCTTCTTCAAACTTACACCGCACTGCTTCGCAAAAGACTTGGCAGACTTGTTCTGCTTTGCCCAGCGAGCTTGCTTCTGTTCTAAGGTCTCTTCAACAAACTCTTTCTTTTCTTTCATACGTCAACCTTTTGTTTGATGTAATACCGCTATCCAGACTCGAACTGGAATGTCCGGAATGAGGCTCCGATGAACTAACCGTTATTCTATAGCGGCATTTAGCTCCGGATAACGGACTTGAACCGCTACTATCTCGATTACAAATCGAGCGCTTTACCAATTAAGCTAATCCGGAAAATGCGGTACATACGAGTAGTTACCTCGCTGATACCTCAGTGTCTGCAGTTTATACGTTCTGCACCGCTACCACGGGCTGCATTTCACAAATATCCATACCGGGCTGTACCCATAGCTTAGGCATCGCGTCAGCAATCCATCCATCGAACGGTGCTCGAATTTCTTCGACAACTTGTCCTTGCGGAGAAATAATCTCGGCTATAATTTCACCTTTTTCAGCTCGTTCACCAAGCGCCTTATAATAGTCGGCGATGCCCTCATGATGCGCATACAACGTCTGTACGCAGCTATTCTGAATCATCGGCGTAGCCTTGTTAAACTGTCCGCCTCGCCTGACATACGTTTCCACAGCCATAACGAGCTTATGAATAAAGGTAACATTCTTCGCGATGACTGTATTGAATTCTGGGCAAAATCCCATTCCGCCTAGCTCGACAGTAAATCCAATCTTACCAGATTCAATTGCGTACTTCTTTGCGGTGTCAGTTGCCGATTCGTTAACTATGTAACATATGCCCATTTCTTGGGCGAACTTTACATAGTCACCGGCATAGTCACTGTTGGATATCAAGATACTGTTTGCACATGCGAACGAATTGTGTACATCAATTACGACATCGCATTCAGCAATTTTGTTCTTGATTGCCTCGATTGCTTCATCCGGATTGAAAACTGACTCATTACCGTACATGCGGTTCATGTCCTTAGTTTTAGGACTAGAATCTGGAACCTCTCGCTGACATTCACGGAGCGCCGCAGTATTAACAACCCAGCTATCAATATTGATGCCATCGATGCCTTCTTTTTTTATCAAATTGAACGCTTTGATGGTCGAAAGAACCGCGTTATGTTCATCACCGTGAACACCACATAGTAACAAGTATTTCATACTATCTCCGATTTGAGTGCTTGCTAAATATAGCAAAAACGCTTTTATTTAGCAAGCCATCGAAATGAGTACTGCAAACTTTCCGTTACCAGCCGGAATTTGGCCTTCGACCCACGATTCGCAGAAGTTTACAGTTTCACGGCTGCCGCGAACGTAAGTATCGTCGTACATCTGGAGTTCTTCTTCGTTGACCGTCGGAAATTCCTTCAAGATGTCTTCCTCGGACTTTTCCATGAACAGCATGTCCATAATCTTTCGTGCAGTATCCTTGTCGATGGTCTTTGCAACTTGTTCGAACTTCGGATACATTTCCTTGAAGTAGGTATCGTCATCGATGAGTTCGTACAGACCAGCTTCGTTGCTGTCTGAATCGGCTCGACGGATCCGGTGGCACGGATATACATTACGCCGTTCGTTCCATTTCTTGTCGAACTGTGCGAGCTGTTCCTCGTTCATGACGGTCATAACGTGGCACGAGCTCGAATTGGTTTCAAAAACTTGTTGTCTTACAGTAATCATTGTGTGTCCTTTTGGTTTGTATTGACGACGTGGGCAAATGCGTCCGGCCGGGGTCGAACCGGCAACCTTCGCCTTCGGAGAGCGACGCTCTAATCCATTGAGCTACGGACGCTAACAGTCTTGAAAGTGGCCGTGTGTGCGCATGGCGAGAGCTGCAGCAGCGTAGTTGAGCTGCTTGTCGCCCGGATAATTGGGCGTGTACAGCGTGACCAGTCTGAGAGCGACGTTGTTGTCCTTCACAGACCAAGCAAGTCGGTTGATCACGTCATCTATGCCCCATTCCATGGTAGACAGCTCCGTATAGCAGCCACCCCACAGAGCGATGGTATTTCGGCCCAGTTCGACGCCGAGATAGTTCTTGTTAGGCGGCTCGAACGAAATCTCGTAAACGCCAGTAATGCCAGCCATCTTGTACGCCGTCGTAATCAAGTAATGAAGCTTGTTAAGGTCTCCCTCGGTCATACGGAACAAGTTCTCGTATCCATTGCCCTTGAGCGACGCAAGGACAACGTACTGAACCAAGGACACGAAGTCCTTCGTTTCATTCAAGTCGTCTGCGTTTCCGATCAGCGGAATGTGTACCATTCCAGCATCATCCGGAACCGGGAATTCCTCGATATCGCGCATGCCGTCTTCGACGGTCAAGCAATGTTCCGAACTGGAGTTCGTCTCGAATACGGTCGGTCGTACAGTTTTCATCTATTCCTCCACTGTAGGGTCTGGTGTAGTATCCAAAATATAGTCAATCAATCCATTTCGAGCATATCCAATCGCATCATTTGCTGCTTTCTTAATGTTTTCAAGACGCTCGTTCAACTCTTCCCAACCGATCGGCTTGAATTCTTCATACTTGTTATTGAGTATCGTCTTAATGTCCTTGAGCACTGTCATAATACGCTTATCAAACGGGTACGCACGAACGCAGGTGGTCTGCTTTTCGCATTCATAAAAATCCGGTAGAGCCGATAAGGATGTTTCATCATGCCGGAAGTTGCACCAGTAGTGTTTTACTAAAACAGTACCGTCACCAATATCCATAACTCGATACCATAAATAACAATCGTGTCTTTGATCCGTACTAAAATACACGCTTCCATTCATCTGCAATAATAATGTGTATGCATTCTTTTCATTCACATCGTTTAAATCGGGTGTAGTGCCATGTTGATTTCGATTCCATTCTTGGCATCCTTTGATGGCCATTTGGATCATATCATACATGTCTTCATAGCTAGCAATACTCTTGTATATGACTGAACGAATCTTCTTTGGATCTTTATGGACTCGAATCCTACCCTTGTTAAGACATTCAACCAAATACGATTTATCGAAGCATGAGCCAAACGGATTGTGCTTTGCAACATACGGAATATCCTTGCATCCAGTATATATCCATTTGCTCTTAATATCAATAAAATTATCGTTGATTTGATTAATTCTGTTGATTGACGCTTTGGCAAAATACGATCCATCGATTTCTAACAAGGCGCCTGGAAGCTGTTTCTCAAATTTACTAATCACGCCGTCATTTATATCACGATTACACTGAACGAGTTGTTCATTCAATTGTGCAATCCGTGCTTGAATCCGGTCGATTTTCTGATGCTTCTTGCTAGCGGTTTGTTTGGTTGACATGTTCTACCTCATAATAAAAAAAGACCGAGCTAGTAGGCTGCTTCGTCACACGCTCGACGCTAATGAGCATGCTTGTACGACAAATGGCAAGTTTCTCTGGTCGACTTGTTATTTCTTGCTCTCGGAAAAGGATGTGTCCAGTGGCCACCAGCACACCCATCGCCTAGCAGTCTCCCACATCAAACATCATGGGATGCGACCAGCTCGGTTTAAATAGTACAACCAACGACGATTAAGCCGTTGGTTGCTAATAGACCGTCCGCGAGTCGAACGCGGCACTGAGCGTTATGAGGGCCCGGCTTTCACCACATAAGCTAACGGTCTATTATTAAACTTCATATTATGTCATCAAATTCGGAATATCTATAAAATGTACAACCTAACATTTGCTTTATGATAGATTCACGTTCAATATCATCCGACGCACGGTCAAGTCCATTCATATGATGCTTAGATTCATCGTATTCTACACCACATTGTTCACATTTCATAAGAGTATTCAATTGATTAGTAGAATATAAATGATATTGTTCTCTAACCGATTGAGCTATCCGTCCAAAATTATGCCCATGCGTTTGACAACCGCATTTTGCCTTTGCTAAGGGCAAACCCAGCTGGGCTAACTGGTGCCAGTCTTCATCCCTGTTGACTGAGCCGAGGGAAACTACCTTCACCGGGGTTGTCAATACCCCGCCAGGGTAGGCGACATGGCGAACGGCGTATAATGAGGAACTTACTCACTACTTGGTCCTATAAGAATGGACACCGTACGCTGTATTTTTCCGATTTCCTTCTCAGGCTGCCCACTGGTCAAGCGAAGAACGTTCTGCGCTTGGTGGGGTACTTCATCGAGAAGCATTATAAACGACGATACAGGCGGTTATTCTGTCGCAGAACTATCACGTTGCGGAAACCTATACGCTACTCCGAGTCTAACGGATCTTCTTCCGCTTACGACCGACGCTTATGGAATCGGCGTCCGACATATAGCAGTCGGTTATTGCTTTACGGTCGCATGGCCTACCGAACATCATCAACCATGCATCCAACCATCCGAAAGAAATCGGCTGGTATTTCATAATCACTTCACAAAAATCACGTGGTCATCGATATGACTTGACGAATGTTTCATATTACCGATAACCTTTTTAGTTCCGTCTGGAAAGTACTTGACAATTTTGTCGCCTTCGGATCCGCAAACTGGTACGCCAGCGGCAAACGCCTTCTTGACGGCTTCAACGCCAGCTTCTGAAACTATGCGCTGTAATTCCTCATGCGACAATTCTTCGATTTCGACCATAGACACCTCACAAAATTGGTGCGGAGTTTTTCTTGTCGCCTATTCCGGACTGGCGACTAGCAGCAGAACGATACGTATGCTCATTTCCGTTCACTCCGCAAGCTTCATTTTTTGTACCACAGTGGAGCCTCACGGCTCAAGAAAGGGTAGAGTTCATTCACAAAGCTTTCACGAGAACTGCTGCAGATTATTTTAGTCGGAGTAGCGTGATTCGGACACGCGACCCCATGCGCCCAAGGCATGTGCTCTACCAGGCTGAGCTATACTCCGAAAACCCTCACTGGTTCGCCGTCCAAACCAAAAACGGCATTTATAGACATCCCAGAAGAGATTTTGTCTTTACGTCTGATATCTTGAGGAGCTTTCTTCTCGGACGACCATACGACTGCACTGAGGTAGAAGTGCGCAGCTTTCTGGATACCCAAACACTACATCTTTGCAAGCTTTCTGTCCATAAGCCACAAATAGACTTTCCATAAGAACCAACTACGTCCAAATGGGCACGCTCTGTCGTCGATGTAGGCATCAGCCATTATCTTTCGACAGAACTTTTTGTCTTCATAACCAACTTCGCCGTCGTTTGAATTGACATTATGGAAGAACAGTTGATTACGCGTACAGAACTGCAAGGCATCGTTTTTGTATTCATAGTCTGGAAAATTTACACCACCGAAGTTCTCACGGCATGTCCAAAGTATCACTCGATCGCCCATTCTCTGGCGACGTTTGATCCAGTTGACAACTACCGAGTTCACCTTGGTGTTGTCTGTGATTCTTGGCCATGCATCGAATGCTATGGTGGAATCAAAATCAACGGCGATAATCTTGGGCATCGTTTATCCCTCACGGTAATTGAGGCAGGGTATTTATCCGGGCGTTGGGAATCTGACACCTCTGACACGTCTGTCAGCTATCAGCCCCGCCGTCGTTCCCTTGTTTAAGGCCATACGCACATCGACATGGCCCCCTGCTAAGCATTAGTTTAACTGTTCATCGTCGAACTTGTTCTCAAGTCCTTCGAATGCCGCGATGTAAGTCAAGAAGTGTTCAGACCATCCGGAAATTTCGGCAGTCCATACACCACGGTAATTTATGCCGTGTTTTTCCGCGCTTACGTCGCAGATGTAATTGTACTTACCGAACGGCTTCGGAAGTGCTTTATTGCCTTTGATTAAGTCAACGTCTTGAGAGTCGGAGAACACGATGATACGGTCAAACGATTCTCCCTTGAAATGATCACGAGACCAATCAAGGACTTGACGAGTGAATATACCGCCACCACCGACATTGCAATTATCAATCAAGTGTCTCATTTCAAATCCACGCGGCGGACAGTCGACAGCCACTGACGAATGCGTACAAGACATATCATTACCAGCAGTAATCACCAAGCTGAAGTCTTCACACACGTTAGACGCAAGCATGGCCATCGCGCTAGCCACGTCAAGACGAGTGAAGTCGCTCTTACTAGAAATTCGAGCACCCATTGAACCAGATCTGTCCACAATGAACAAGGTCTTGCCCGGAAGTTTCGGTAAATGTCGGTAAGACTCAATCATTGCGGTCTCGATTTCGCGAGTATAACCATCGGCCATCTTCGCGGCCTTGATATAGTCAAGCGGCAAGAGCATGCTTCCCTTGAGATTCTTCAAACCTTCCTCTACAACACTGCGCTTAACCTTGTTCTTGACAAAGTTAGACATGTTGCGTAAGAACGCCAGACCACCGAGACGCTTTTCTTGTATGAGTCGAGTCCATTCATCCGCCTTTTTATCTTCTGATACCGCAGAAATAGCTACTTCCCACGTATCCGGAGTCTTCAAGGTACGCTCCTTGACCCTTTTGAACAAGGCAGCTTCTTCAGAATCATGCGGAGTCGGATGCACCATGCGAATAACGTCGCGAAGCTTGATCACCGTGTTACGGTCGTACTTTGCAAACTGGTATTCGTCAAAGTTATGGAATGCTTCTGCAAGGCCACGCTTCACACAATTTGCGATCGGGTGCTTCGAGTCCTTCCAGTAAAGCGCCAAGAAGTCACAAAGCATGTCGGCACGTGTGACAATCTTCGGCAGAATGTCCTTGACGTACTTCTTATGCGATTCGTACTTTGTCATCTCTACTGCGATGAACAGCGGCGTATGACGCAACTTTTGCTTCGTACGGCATTCAACTGCGAGAGTTGCCACATCCGCAGCGTTGCACTTCGGGATGAGGTATTTAATCTGGTTTGCGACCGATTCGCCGTCGGCGTATGCGATATCTTCCCAGAGTAAGTTGGCTAGCACGAGACGACGAAGCAAGTCGATATTGGACTGCTTCGCGGCATAAGCACCGGTCCCGCCAGCAAGACGGACAGTAGTGTCCATTGAATTGCCCTTTGTGGACGGATTTAATTTAGACATGTTTGTTTCCTTTTGTTAAATTTGACACACTCCCGCGACTAAAGTACGCGGGATTCTCCATCCCCGCCCATGGACGCCACCGTGCCCGATGGTATCGCCACTTCGTCGCGAAGCGACACTCTGGTATTATGCGGGACCAGCCGCGAACGGCTGGCTTGAAAATTCTTCACTTCATCACCACGATATTACCCGATGTATGATAAAACTCAAACTTTCAATTCAAATATAATTTATAACTCTTATTTTGGCAAGTCTTTTTTCATCCCACGGCTAAAGCCGTGGGCTTTCAGTTCAGCGTAAAAAAACACAATACATAACCTCTCCACTGGGTCTTTCGAATTCCAGCTACACTATCCGGTTGGCGACACAAATTGTGGTGATCAACTCCACGTGAGGTCACGTTGGCTTCGGCGTTATGTATGCTGCTTTCGGCGTGACGTTGACTAGTCTTCACGGCTACGGCAAAAATAAAAGAACTAGAGAATAAGCGCATAGAGAAAGTTTAATCGTTGCTCTACCAGACTGAGCTATTCGCCGCATAATAGCTAGGCGGCGAAGCCGGATTCGAACCGACGACCCACGGCATCCATTGCGAAGTAACCCTATACTTGCACTGCTAGTTCACAAACCTCAAAAAAATTGCTGTAGAATTATCGATTTGAGACTACACAGCATTTCTGCTGGTTTATGGATTTGAACCATATATCAATGTATCTAAATTAATTGAATTTTCCGAAGTAACTCATATCTACACTGACAGCAATTTATACTTAAATAATCTCTAGGGAATAAGCGACCAAAGCACTTTCAGCACTCTACCAATTGAGCTACATGCTAGACCAGCTAGCACGATGGAACTCGAATCCACAACCTCTCGATTAACAGTCGATGAAACTCTAGTCTATCACCGCTAGAGATTATTTTAATATAAATCAAAAAGACGGAAGAATTAGTCGAACAAAGCCGTTTTAAGATCCTACCATTAGACGATGCCGGAGTAATTGTGATGTTATACCGGCAGCTGGACTCGAACCAACATTCTTCGTTTATGGACACGATGAAACTCTATTCTTACACTGTCCGTCACACTTTTTAGGATACAGAATTGTCGTACACGGCTATTGCCGCCCACGCGGCTTGAACTGACCTTTCGATCAGCTAGTAGAGTCGAACTACATCATGATCCGAAGTAACCGTTTACTGCGCTGGTATCCAAAACTCATAAAAACTTAACCCCGGTTTTAAATCTCCCTAAGACCGAAAACTTATCCTACACCTACGATTAGGCCGCTTGTTGATGGAGCGCACGGTTTGCACGCTAGCTCACGGATTTTACCCGATGTTGCTTCTACCACTGCGTGGAGCTACGATGCGCACTAGTAACGCCAGCTTCTTAGTTCCTTGTAAACTTGTGTCCGAATTAACGAGTCGGACGCCTGGATCGCGTAGTTCTAGTGAACCACAACCGACAGCCCTGATTTATACGGCTCTAGACAAACCGCCATGCACAAAACATGGAAATACGTGTGCGTTGACATGCACATCTTGCTTTGCCAAGGCAAGTCCTCTCGTATAAGAGGAATCCAGTCTACGCCTACCCTATTGACTGGATCGAGGGAAACTATGCTACAACGGTTGTCAACCCGTCCCACATAGGCGACTTGGCAGCGTAGCCGGAGAACTTCTCACTCTTTAACCCATGTGGGCCTACACCGCTGTATTTTTCCGATTAGGTGTCAATAAACCGACACCCATGAGCTTAATCGGGAAGCACCTTGCCGCTACTAGAAGACCGAAATCGAATCGGCATACCACTGACTTTTAACCGGCTTGCGCCGGGAGTCAGCCGCTCGTCCTTGTTGGCGTACTCCGCCCACGGCAAACTTGATAAAGGCTGCGCACTCTTTATTTTAACGTCCGCTATGCGCTACGGAGTCCCGACTAATAAGTGTTGCTACATAACCACCGTTCATCGCGCTGTTGTGACTGGGACTCGAACCGCAATCTCTCTGCTTACTACCAGGGGAGATGCAGAGCGTGCTTTCCCACATGCCATCGTCGTCGGTAGTAACGGCGACGTTTAATAGGCCGTGTCGAGCTTTAGACCACTCGATTGCACCATCACAACTATTTATCAAAAATTACACGGAGGCATCGGCGAACCAAGTATTTGTGTGTATACCAAAAATACGAAGTAACTCAGTTCTATCACCGTCCGTGAAACACATCCTGCAACGTGTCGCACCAAGTGTTCGCACTTGTCCACGTTGCAGTTAAACTTGCGCCTGTTATCCATGGTCAGGCTCCAGGTCTCCGAGTCGATGGCATTGTTTGATGTGACCAAGGGAGGTCAACGCACCGATCGGAGAATTTTATAGTAGCGGAGGCCAGATTCGAACTGGCGACTTCGAGGTTAATCCTATATCTCAGCATCGAACTGAGTCCAACCTTGCGGCAATCTCCAAAGAAATTATATAGGCGGTCAATTATTTTAGCCTGGTTTTCTTCCAGCTAAATGGGCCTCGCTTGCTAACCACTGCATCACTCCGCATCAAGAGTTTTAGTCCAATTTAAAAATGTTTCAAATTCCGCATTAACTTTCTTTTCACTAGCCTTTCCCATATCTTTAATTACATACGGTGTATATCCAGCACGTTCAATTTCACCAATCTTTATTTTATCTCGGTTTTGTACTTGAGCCACCGACTGCGACTTTTTAATCTGTTCGTAGTGCCACCTACCATTCCATAGCACGGCTACCTTAATGTCATGAATAATAACATCGGCATCCCAGCCATTAAATATCGGTTTGTTATGTTCTACATGATTAAAATTCTGCTCACACAATGAACAAAAATTAATTTCATTTTTTGATCGTCTTCGTTCACTCTGAACAGACACCGATTTCAAGCCAGCTTGTCTTAATTTACATCTAGTCAATTCACCGTCAGCTGATTTCATACGGTTAACTCGATAAGCATTAGCACACAATTTACATCTAGTTGCATTAGGTGATATTTTTACTCCACAATCAACACAACAATGATCCGGTTTAGTCAACTTAACTTTCTGACCATTCACCTTTGCAGTCAACTTTGATTCAGTTTTCCGGGACTCGTTGTATTTACAAATAGATGCTGCAATTTTTTGTTTTGTTTCGTCGGAATGTTGTCTCGCATTTGCACATGCTCTGGAACAAAACACAAACTTCATTCGAGCATATTGCGAATCAGTCATTTCCTTTACAAATTCAGCACCACATCGTTCGCAATGCAATACATATCGAGTTCGTTTAACTAAATGCTTACCTTTATTATTCGCCGCAGTCATACGAGCACCACGTTGCCTAGCCAGTTTCAGTCGTTCATAATCTGGCGACATACTGCAGCAGCGTTGATGTAACCCTCGTTTTCTAGCAGTTTCAAATTCTTGACCACAATGCTTGCAACAAAACATAGTTGACCTTGTTTTATAGTAGTTTATAGCGGAGTTCAAAATCGAACTTCAATATGCTAGTGGGCGTCGAAGGAGTTGCACATCCACAGTCTTACGACATGCATGGCACCCATGGGAGCTTATCCCCATTTTATCCAATGCACCGCCTCGCTTGTTCCATCCTTCCATCCGAGAAACAAAGATCCATAGGCAGTAGCTAACTGCGGCCTTTCTCTCATTCTCGAACTTCCGTCGATCTGGCGAGAACGTCCGTTCTGAGCTGATAGCGAACCAACTCATAACCGACTTCCTTGCCGTCACTTTATATGGTACTTTTGTTAGGCTACCTCAAGCATATTCCTCCGAGGAGCAACCCTCGTACTCTTCTGCGTCGTCAGATAGCTTTATCCTACTAGTAAATGGCGGAGAACGCCCGTATTAAATAGCTGTTTCACTTGGACTCGAACCAAGGACAACGCGATTAACAGTCGCGGGCTCTACCAACTGAGCTATGAAACAGTAAGAATCATCCAACTTATCAATCTTCTCGACAATCTCTCGAATCATCGTGCCAGAAAATATAGCAATAAACTCCAGCCTTGGCAACCCATATCGGATAATTTTTTGTATTTTTAGAGCTGACGGAGAGACTCGAACTCCCGAATACGTGGGTTGCAACCACGGGCCTTACCAACTTGGCTACGTCAGCATAGTTTAATGATAAAGTTGATACTTCTTCGATAGCGTGTGGCTGATTTCGTCAGACAAAGGCTTGAACCACACGCCTACACGGCAATATCCGTTGCCATTCTCGTCGACAGCTTCCGGAGTCAGTTCCGTCAAGCATGCGTCGTCGATGAAGTCGTAATCTTCGCCCTGTACAAGACCAAGGCCGTCGGCAACTTCCTTGACCTTCATAAGATGATTGAGGTTCTTCGCCTCGCAGATGGTCTTCTTGAAGATGCCCTTGATGTATTCATCCATGACCGCTTGATCCAAACGGAAACGGACTGTGTAATGCTCGTCTCCGTCGAATGAGGCATTCCTCGCGATAAGTCGCGTCCAGTAGCCTTCGGCGCAGTGCGCAACCATCGCGGCAAGCTTGCCAGCAGATAAATTCAAGTCCTTGCGGATAATGAACAAACGTCTCATAGAAACCTTCATGTTAGTACCGACGGCCAGACTCGAACTGGCATGGGTTTCCCCGACGGATTAGAAGTCCGTTGCCATATCCATTTAGGCGACGCCGGTGTACTTAGTCCCCGAACAAAGACTCGAACTTTGACTGCTTTTTAACGGCAACTGGATCCTAAATCCAGCGCGGCTACCATTACGCCATTCGGGGAATTGAGCCGGACAGAGTTGAACTGCCAACATCAAGACTCAAAATCTTGCGTGCTACCAATTGCACCACGGCTCATCGTAAAATTTAGCTCAATTATATTTTATTGTCAACTGATGCCATAAATTAAACTATTACGCCTTGACTGGTCTGCAGACCAGCATGCGTCTGTCGCTTCCCCACAGAGTTCTCGGAGACGATCCGTCGAAACCACGGATGTCGATAGATACTACGCCATCAGTCCATTGGAAACCCTTGCCACCTTCGGTAACACCTTGTAGGTTTTCGGTAGCGTCCTCGAACAGAGAATATCCGAACGATCCGCCGTCGCCAGCGACCTCGCTACCCTTGCTGCGGAGCCATTCCTTGGCTCGGTTCATGTCACCGTCAGTAGCTTCAAGAGCTTGCTTGCAGAGAAGCATGCTCACTTGTGTCTGCTGGCGAAGTTCGTTGATATGTGAAACGGTTATCATGTTAGTTCCTTTGTTAGAAAATATAGTCGCCCAGGTGGGAATCGAACCCACAAAACTCAGGGTTTGAATCTGATACGTATGCCAGTTCCGTCACCGGGCGTTAGTCGGCAAAGAGGGAATCGAACCCTCACGATCTTTCGACCACCAGATTCTGATTCTGGCGAGGCTACCAGTTACTCCACATGCCGATAAGTTAGAGCGACTAAGGAGATTCGAACTCCTACGAACTGGTTGGAGGCCAGTGGTGCTACCGTTACATCATAGTCGCATAGTGCGGGTGGAGAATTTCGAAATCTCGACCCACGTATTAAAAGTACGTTGCTCTTCCTCTGAGCTACACCCGCATAGTGCAGTTGATAAGAGCAATGGCAACTGCAACCATCATAATCGGGTGCGTTTAAGAATCTTTTTCATGTTATTTATCTCCTATCGGCGATATGGGACTCGAACCCATACGCACGTTACGTGCTTCGGATTTTAAGTCCGAATTGTCTTTCCAGTTCCAGCAATCGCCGGATTGATGATTAGTCTCGATGGCTGGACTCGAACCATGCACTCTGTTACGAACCAGCCCCTCAAGCTGGCGGGTCTACCAATTCCCCCACATCGAGATAGAGCGCCCAGCCGAGCACGATTCGGCAGTCTACACCATGGCAAGGTGTCGTGTTAGCCAATTACACCATGGGCGCATATAAAATTTTTAGTTGCCGATGCTCGACTCGAACGAACGATACGATGCTTCAGAGGCATCTGCCTTACCAACTTGGCTAATCGGCAATAATAGGGTATCCGACAAGGCTTGAACTTGCAACAGCTGGTTCCACAAACCAGGGCTCCACCAATTGAGCTACGGACACCATGATTAGAAGAGAGTACTGGATTCGAACCAGTGGATCCTAAGACCGTCACGTTAGCACCGTGATGCAATAAGCCAGACTCTGCCAACTCTCCATACAAACTTTATTAACGGAAGTAGAAGGACTCGAACCCACACACGTTTTACCGTATCACCGCCTTCGAAACGGGTGCCTTACCAGTTAGGCTATACTTCCACGATAGCGGAAGTGGAAGGGATCGAACCTTCAAGCAGTTACCCACGCTACCTTTCCAAGGTAGTTCCTTACCAGTTAGGATACACTTCCATAGCTCCGACAACTCGGCTCGAACGAGTGACCTGATCATTACGAATGATCTGCTCTACCAACTGAGCTATGTCGGAATAGTAGCGCCTACGGACAGGGTCGAACTGCCGACCTACGGATTACTAAACCGTTGCTCTACCAACTGAGCTACATAGGCAATAGTCAGCGTGGCTGGACTCGAACCAGCAACTACATGTACCCGAAACATGCCGTCTACCAATTGACGTACACGCTGATTTTTATTTATGTGTTTTAGCAGCATTCTTGCTGCCATAATTATCTGTTTGCGAATGACAATTTGGACAAAGTATCTGCAAGTTGCTAAGTGAATTATCTCGTGAATTTCCGTTGACATGATGTAATTGCAAACTAATTGATTTGCCATTCCATTCTGATATACCACAGCACTCACATTTATACTCTTTATAACCACACTGTACTAATGCATCTAACAATACTTGCCGTTTTTGCGTTGGTAATTTATTTTCAATAACATACTTCGTCCATACTGGAATATTACGTACCATTACATTCGTATTACCACGACGTTCTTGTAGATAAGCCTCTGGATATTGTATATGCAATTTAGTTTTGTTTGATTTGATTATAGCATATTCTTTTTCACACCCAAGTTCTTTAGCATAGTATCCAACATATTTAGATATAGTATTCAACCGTTCACAACACTCATCTACTGTTGTAGCAGTTTCAAATACATTTCTAATATATTCTTCGCCATAACGATCTAGTAATGATTGACTCATCTAGTTACTCGATATTTATTACTAGAAATTATATTCTTTAGTGGGTGTTGAGCGATTCGAACGCCCTAAGCCGTAAGGCAACTGGGTTACAGCCAGTCCCGATTCACCATCATCGGAGAACACCCATAGCTCCATTGGCACGCATCGAACGTGCAGAGATCCGCATTAACAGTGCGGCGCGTCTACCAATTCCGCCACAATGGAATAAATTTTTATTAGCAGGGACTGAGAGATTCGAACTCCCGTAGACGCTTTTGGAGAGCGCTAGACTAGCCACTGTCCTAAATCCCTATAGTACTCGATGACAGGATCGAACTGCCGACATGCTGGATGTAAGCCAGCCACTCTTCCAACTGAGTTAATCGAGCTTAACGGGACCAACGGGGTTCGAACCCGTGATTTCCAGCGTGACAAGCTGGTGTCCTAGCCAACTAGACGATGGCCCCATAGTTGCGGAGGCTGGAATCGAACCAGCGACACCATGATTATGATTCATGTGCTCTAACCAACTGAGCTACACCGCAATAAAGATGGCAGCTTGACCCCGAAGGGACTTTCCCGTGTTAACTGCCGAAGGTCTCTCCGTCATTTCTATCGCAGACGGATTAGTGCGTTTAGTACCCC
>JAEEGJ010006598.1_pt1 | contig 34564 bp, 30 predicted proteins | sample 8958761 | NCBI WGS metagenome assembly JAEEGJ01 (sample SAMN16246546, study PRJNA631951) | gut metagenome | biome: gut microbiome; feature: rumen; material: RS-attached | host: Bos | place: Iran: Karaj | collected 2018-10
CCATTACCATGGTCAAGGATATCGGCATGTCAACCCTTGCTGAGGGTGTTGAGACTATTGAACAGGTTGATTTTCTTCGGAAAATAGGATGTGGAAGGCTTCAGGGCTATTATTATGGTAAGCCCATGCCAATTGATGAGTTCTTTGAGCATATAGAAAAACAGAACATTAAGATAGAAGAGCGAAAATGGCGACATTTTTATGATGTTGCTTCTAAAGCTGCAAGGGTAACGGATGAGCCCCTTGAGATCTTAGAGGACGATGGAAAAGAGTTCAGGACTCTTTTCATGAATGAGCAATACATGGCCCAGGTATTTGAAACCGCAACTACTCTTGCTGATGCAGATAAGAAGATCTATCACACAGCGTCTCCTCTTATCAAAAAGTACCGTGAGTTTGCCAATATCCTTGAAAGATCAAAAAATCAGGAGACTTTTTATTATACCGGTAATGGCAATATCTACAGATTTGTGGGACAGGTTCTTGCTGAAAATGAAGGAAAATACATTATCAAGGGGGCAATCCATAATATCTCTTCTGATAAATCCCTTCGCATGCAGCATAGCGTAGATAATAAGTTAAAAGAGCTTAACCACCTCTTTCATAATATTTTGCAGATCAATCCTACTGCAGATACGGCGATACCGCTTCTTGGAAGATCCACATTCCAGCAGCTTGACGGCAAAAATACGTTAAGTGAAGTGATAGCCAGTCTTAAAACTGAAGTTACATCATCTGCAGACCGGAAAAGGTTTGAAGAGTTTACAGATCCCACCACTTTAAAAGAGAGAGTTGAAAATTCTGGAGTTGGCTATATAGAAGATGTCTTCAGGATGAAGCAAAATGATGGCTCATATAAGTGGACAGCCAATGTGATAATGATCATTCCGGGAACCGGTGGTAGAGAGTTTATGGTCTGTATTAGAGCTCTGCCGGAAAGAATAAAAGACACCATAGATGAATCTGGTGGAATGTTCAGGTTTGAGGATTATGGTCTTAAATCAGATGAGCTAGAGCTTTATTCCAAGCTGTTTATGAACTTTGTGGCCAATTCTTCCGTCAAGTTTTTCTGGAAAGACAAGAACAGGAACTTTATCGGAGCAAGCCAGGCTTTCCTGGACTTTTTCGGAATAACTTCGGTGGATGACATTAAAGGAAAACCCTCAGAAAAGCAAAACTGGTTGGTTGATAATGAAAGAAGCATAAAAGAAGATGTAGCAATCCTTACAAAGGGAGAAACTGTGGATAATGCTCCGTCTCAGTACATAATCAATGGAGTTATTCATAACACTATCTGTAATAAGGCTCCAGTATATGCCAATGGTAAGATCGTGGGGATCATGGGGTATCTTATAGATATCGGTGAAGAGCTAAGCCGCATGGATTCCTTCTATCAGATCGACAGGATTGACAAGGTGACAGGCCTTATGACCATAAGGGCATTCTTAAGTTCCATGGTCGACTATTCTGTTCAGTACGTGCAGAATGCTACAGACTATGGAGTGGTAATACTGAAGAACGTAAATCAGGAGCGGATAGAGGCTTCATACGGAAAAGAGTTTTCAGATAAAGTGCTAAAGGCAATCGCTGACAAGATTGTTGAGACTACTGGATCAAACAGTGCAATCTGCAGAGTAAGAAAGTCGGACTTTGCGCTTATCACTCATGCAAGTGCCCTCAAGGAGCTTCAGATCATCGCTGCTTCGTTAAAAAAGAGAATCGAAGCTATCAAGGCAGTTGATGGAAACAGTGTGACTCTGAAAATTGAGACCGCTGCGGCTCTAAGGTCAGAGGATGATATGGAAGCTGAAGGAGTATATCACACAGCGCTTACAAGGCTAAAATAAGCAAGGTTTACTTAAACTCCCTGGAGTAATAGGGCACAACAATGCTGGTGCCTGCCAGTATATGTCCATCCTCATCCAGGTGATTGGTATTTATGACTTCATTAATATAATGTTGTTTTTCATCACCGGAAGCCAGATATTTATCAGCGATGCTATCAAGGGTATCTCCAGCCTTAACTTCCACCTGAGTATAGTACTTGTAGGAGATCTGGCCCTTCGCTTGAGCGCTTGACAGCAGTGTCCAGAAGATAAATGCGATGCAAAATACAACAGTAAAGATTATGAGCGCCAGTGCTATTCTCTGGCGCTTAACTATTTTAAGGCGTCTTGCCTTGTTCTCTTTTATCCGAAGTTCTCTGTATGCCATATATGCTGCGTCCATATGATACCTCCTTAATGGGTGACTGGTTGTGATCAGTAATCTCTATGCTTTTATTGTACTCAGAAGGTGTCCGATTTATGCCTCTCAATACTAGCCCCTTGACGTTTCACAGTTTATGTGTTATTGTCATCGTGACAGTAGATTAGAAGTGAGCTTTCCGGAGCTCACTTTTCTTATGCCTAAGAGGTGATTTATGTCAAAGAAAAGCGAAATAGAAGCAAAAACAGAAGCTATGCTTAAGCCTATCGCAGATAAATGCGGGGTAGAGATCTACGACGTTGAGTACGTCAAGGAAGCTGGCGAGTGGTACCTTAGGGCCTACATCGACAAGGAAGGCGGAGTTAACATCAACGACTGCGTAGATGTAAACCATGCACTGTCAGATGCTCTTGATGAGGATGATTTCATCGATGAAGCCTACACTCTTGAGGTTTCAAGCCCAGGTCTTGGCAGACAGCTAAAAAAAGACAGACACTTAGAGAAGTCCATTGGTAAGGAGGTTGAGCTTAAGCTCTTTAAACCACAGGACGGAACCAAGGAGTTTGCCGGTGTACTTAAGGAATTTGATGATTCCACAGTAACCGTAACTATAAATGAAAAAGATGTAACTTTCATAAGAAAAGAGATATCAGTCATTAAACTTGCGCTGGACTTTTGATCCGGTCAAAAAAAGGAGATTACAATGAGTAAAGAATTAATGGATGCCCTTGAGCTGCTTGAGAAGGAAAAGAACATCAGCAAGGATTCACTGTTTGATGCTATCGAGAATTCTCTTGTGACAGCCTGCAAGAACAACTTTGGAAAGGCAGAGAATGTCAGAGTTGAAGTTGACAGAGTAAACTGCGACTTCAAGTGCTATGCAGACAAGGAAGTTGTTGAGACTGCAGATGATGTTATGGATCCTCAGATTGAGATCAGTCTTGACGATGCCAAGAAGATCAGTAAAAAGGCTAAGGTTGGCGATATCGTAGCGGTTTCACTTAACTCCAAGGAGTTTGGAAGAATTGCTACACAGAATGCCAAGAACGTAATCCTTCAGAAGATCCGTGAGGAAGAGCGCGGCGCTATTTATAACGAATACTTTGAAAAAGAGCATGACATCGTAACAGGTGTTGTTCAGAGATTTATCGGCAAGAACATCTCCATCAACCTGGGAAGAGCAGATGCCATCCTCAACGAGAACGAGCAGGTTAAGACTGAGGTTTACAGACCTACTCAGCGCCTGAGAGTATATGTTCTTGAAGTTAAGAACGGTTCCAAGGGACCAAGAATCCTTGTATCCCGCACACATCCTGATCTTGTTAAAAGACTCTTTGAACAGGAGGTCGCTGAGATCCAGGACGGAACTGTTGAGATCAAGTCAATCGCAAGAGAGGCAGGCAGCAGAACTAAGATCGCTGTTTACTCCAAGGATCCTAACGTTGATGCCGTAGGCGCATGCGTTGGTGTAAACGGAAGCAGAGTTAACCTCATCGTTGATGAGCTGGGCGGCGAGAAGATCGACGTTATCAACTGGGATGAGAACCCAGGTAACCTGATCCAGAACGCTCTTTCACCTGCTAAGATCGTTGCAGTATTTGCTGATCCTGAAGAGAAGAGCGCCAAGGTAGTAGTTCCTGATTATCAGCTTTCACTTGCCATCGGTAAGGAAGGTCAGAACGCAAGACTTGCAGCAAGACTTACAGGCTACAAGATCGATATCAAGGACGAGACCCACGCTAAGGATGCAGTCGGATTCCGTATGGAAGATTATCTTGATGATGAAGATTACGAGGATGAGGACTACGAGGGCGAGTACGAGGAAGAGTACGAAGGCGAATACGAAGAGGAAAGCGGAGAGAACGCTGAGGAATAATTCCTATGGAAAAGAAGATTCCCTTAAGAAAATGTGTCGGATGCGGTGAAATGAAGGAGAAAAAGAGCCTCATCAGAGTTTTAAAAACTCCCGAGGACGAGATACTCCTTGATACCACCGGAAGGGCCAACGGAAGAGGCGCATACATCTGCAAAAATGCGGATTGCCTTAAAAAAGCAGTAAAAAACAGAGGCCTGGAGAGATCCTTAAAGGTAAAGATACCAACTGACGTGCTGGAGCGAATGGAAAAGGAGCTTGGCTGATATATTGGATTCAAATAAAGTATACTCTTTGCTTGGCCTTTGTATGAGGGCCGGCAAGGTAAAGAGCGGAGAAACAGCCGTGATGGATGCGATCCGCAAAAACAAGGCATGTCTGGTGATCATCAGCTGTGATGCATCAGATAATACCACCAAACAGTTTAGTGATAAATGTAAGTATTATAACGTCCCGATCGTTTTCTTTGGCGACAAGGAGAGCCTGGGACATGCAATTGGTAAGGATGTTCGAACAAGTCTGGCAATAACGGACAAAGGTTTGTCACAGTCACTTCGGAAGAACTTACTCGATGAAACAAGTGGAGGAAATGCGAATGGCAAAAATTAAAGTATCAGAACTTGCAGGGGAGCTCGGCCTTGAATCAAAAGAGCTGCTGTCTTTTTTGCAGGAAAATGGTATAGAGGCAAAACGTTCAAATAGTTCTATCGAAGATGCAGACGCTGAGGTTGTCAGAAAGAGATTTGGCGGAGCAGCTAAATCAGGCGCTTCTGAGGCAAAAGCAGAGGAGAAACCTGCCAAGGAGCCTGTAAAAGAAGAAGCACCTGCACCAAAGGCAGAGCCTGTAGAAAAGAAGCAGGAGACAAAGGCTGCAGAGCCTTCACAGAAGCCGGCTTCACCAGAGAACAGACCTGCTAAAAGACCTGTTGAAGGCGCTGAGCCTCCTAAGAAAAAGAAGAAGATCATCGTTGTTACCAACACAGGTAATTCCCAGAGAGGCGGACAGAGCTCTCAGGGCGGCAACTCTGACAGAAACTTCAATAATCAGAGAAGAGACAACAGAAACGGTGCAAATAACAACAACCAGGGACAGAGAAGGGGAACTTTTGCTCAGTCTCAGAATGTATACCACCCAATCAAGCCTTTGACTGCACCTTCACAGCTTGAGAGCTACAGCAACAATGTAAGCAGATCATCTGCTCCCAAGCCTGCACCTAAGCCTGCACCTAAGCCTGCAGCACCTGTTCAGGAAACAGCAGCACCTGTAACCAATACTGCACCTGTTCAGCAGGCACAGCAGCCACAGCAGCAGAGCGCACCTGCTCAGCATGCTCCAGCCAGAAATGCAGCACCTGTCCAGAACAACGATAACAGAGATAACAGGGATAACAGAAACAACAGAGACAACAGGGATAACAGAGACAACAGGGATAATAACAGAGACAACAGAGCACCTCAGAGAGGTGAGCGAAATAACTTCCAGGGTGGCAGAAACGACAGAAACGATAGAAACGACAACAGACCACAGGGAGGCGGAAACGGCAAGTTTGCCGGCAGCAAAGACGGCAGATTCGGTGGCAAGTTTGAAGGTAAGAACGGTCAGAGAGGCGGCTTCGAAGGCGCAGCTGACAAGCCAGAGGGCGGACACGATCAGAGACGTCGTCAGAACCAGGATAAGGATAAGAGGAACAAGAAGGACTTTGCTCTTGAGCAGGAAGAGATGATGCCAAGAAGCAAGCGTGTCGGAAGATTCATCAAGCCTGAGGTTAAGAAGGTTGAGGAACCTGAAGAGCAGATCAAAGTCATCAAGATTCCTGAGAAGGTTTCCATCAAAGAGCTGGCTGAGAAGATGAAGATGCAGCCATCAGTTATCATCAAGAAGCTCTTTATGGCAGGCCAGATCTCAACTGTAAATACCGAGCTTTCATATGAGGAAGCTGAGAACATAGCTATTGAGTACGACATCATCTGCGAGAAGGAAGTTCCTGTAGATATCATCGAAGAGCTTCTTAAAGAGGATGACGATGCACCTGAGACACTTAAGAAGAGACCTCCGGTTGTCTGCGTAATGGGTCACGTTGACCATGGTAAAACATCACTTCTTGATGCTATCCGTAAGACATCTGTTACAGACAGAGAGGCCGGTGGAATCACACAGAGAATCGGTGCTTACACAGTTTCAGTTAATGACCAGAAGATCACATTCCTTGATACTCCCGGTCACGAGGCATTCACAGCAATGCGTATGCGTGGTGCCAACTCAACAGATATCGCAGTTCTTGTAGTAGCTGCTGACGACGGTGTAATGCCTCAGACAGTAGAAGCTATCAACCATGCCAAGGCTGCAGAGGTTGAGATCATCGTTGCAGTTAACAAGATTGATAAGCCAAACGCCAACATCGACCGCGTTAAGCAGGAGATGACAGAGTACGGTCTTATCTCCACAGACTGGGGCGGAACAACAGAGTTCGTACCTGTATCTGCCAAGTCCGGTGAGGGTATTGAGGATCTTCTTGAGACCATCATCCTCACATCAGATATCTTAGAGCTCAAGGCCAACCCTGACAGAGAAGCAAGAGGACTTGTCCTTGAGGCAAGACTTGATAAGGGCCGTGGTCCTGTAGCAAACGTTCTTGTTCAGAAGGGAACACTTCATGTGGGCGACTTCATTTCAGCAGGAGCAAGCTCAGGTAAGGTAAGAGCCATGGTTGATGATAAGGGCAACAAGCTCAAAGAGGCTCGTCCTTCACAGCCTGTTGAGATCCTTGGACTTTCAGATGTTCCAAATGCCGGTGAGGTATTCCTTGGACACGAGACAGACAAGCAGGCCAAGCAGTATGCTAACACATACCTTCAGCAGCACAAGAAAGACCTTATCGAAGAGACCAAGGCTAAGATGTCTCTTGATGATCTGTACTCCAAGATCGAGGAAGGCAGACTTCAGGAACTCAACATCATCATCAAGGCTGACGTTCAGGGTAGCGTAGAAGCCCTTAAGCAGAGCCTTCTCAAGCTTTCCAACGAGGAAGTTGTTGTCAAGGTTATCCACGGTGGTGTTGGTGCTATCAATGAGTCTGATGTAACACTCGCAGCAGCATCAAACGCTATCATCATCGGTTTCGATGTGCGTCCTGACGCAACAGCTAAGAGCATGGCTGATCACGAAGGCGTTGAGATCAAGCTTTACAAGGTTATTTATCAGGCAATCGAGGAGATCGAGTATGCTATGAAGGGTATGCTTGCTCCCGTATACGAAGAGAGAATTACAGGACATGCCGAGGTTCGTCAGATCTTCAAGGCATCCAAGGTTGGTAACATCGCCGGTGCATTCGTCAAAGACGGTGTCATCAAGAAGGATTGCAAGGTACGTATCTTCAGAGCCGAGGAGCAGATCTTCGAAGGAGATCTCGGATCCCTTAAGAGATTCAAGGACGACGTAAAGGAAGTTAAGGAAGGCTTCGAGTGCGGTCTTGTATTTGACGGCTTCGACCAGATCAACGAAGGTGATGTGGTAGAGGCTTACGAGATGGTTGAGGTACCACGCCAGTGATGACCTTAACAAGAGGTAATATATGCGAAAGAATAGTAACAAAAACAGAAGAATAAACGGTGAAGTTCAGAAAGTTATTTCCGAAGCAATCCGCTACAGCAAGGACCCCAGGATCAGCCCCTTCACATCCGTCATGGACGTAGAGGTTGCTCCTGACCTTAAAACCTGTAAGGTATGGGTTACCGTAATGGGCAACGAAGAGGACAGAGAGAGAACACAGGAGGGACTCAAGTCAGCTTCCGGCTACATCCGCAGCACCCTTGCCAAGGAACTTAACATGAGATACACACCTGAGATCCGTTTCATCATGGATGATTCCATTGAGTATGCCATCAACATGTCCAAGAAGATTGATGAAGTTACAGCCAAGGACAATGAGGCAAGACTTGCAAGAGGCGAGAGCCTTGAGGAAGATACAGATGAAACAGATGCAGATACAGATCAGGAGGAAGAATGAAGATTGATGAGCTGATTGGCAGCGCAGGAACTATCGGTATAAGCGGCCACATCAGGCCTGACGGGGACTGCATTGGTTCCTGTATGGGACTTTATCTTTATCTGAAAAAGAACTATCCGGAGATAAGAACAGACATCTTCCTGGAGACCATTCCTCCGGAGTACACGTTTTTAAAAGATATTGAGGATGTAAGATCCGATTTTGAGAGTGATGTGAAATCCTACGACCTTTTCTTTGTGCTTGACTGCTCAAAGGACAGGACGGGAGACGCCGAGAAGTATTTTGACGCTTCCAAAAAAACAGTTAATATCGATCACCACGTCAGCAATAAGGGATGTGGCGACGAGAATTATATTATTACCACAGCAAGCTCAGCATGTGAGCTGGTTTTCAATGTAATCGACCACGATAAGATGAATGTGGAGATCGCAAAAGCCCTTTACATGGGTATTGTGACCGATACAGGAGTATTCAAGTACAACAATACTTCTCCCAAGACCATGCAGGCGGCAGCAGAGCTGATCTCCTATGGCTTTGATTTTGGCGCCCTTATCGACCATGTCTTTTATGAAAAGACATATCTCCAGAACCAGATTCTGGGAAGAGCTCTTTTAGAGAGCATTATGCTGATGGACGGCAGATGCGTAGTATCCGTGATCTCCAAGCAGACCATGGAATTCTACGGAGCTACCAGCAATGATCTTGACGGAATAGTTAATCAGCTGCTTCTTACCATTGGAGTAGACTGCGCTATTTTCATGTACGAGATCGCACCGCTGGAGTACAAGGTAAGTCTTCGCAGCAGCGGAGCAGTAAATGTGGCCGAAGTTGCCGAGATGTTTGGCGGCGGCGGACATATGAGAGCTGCAGGATGCACTGTAAGCGGAACTTCCCACGACGTCATCAACAATATTACCAAGTATATTCACAAGCAGCTTTACGGTTGATCAAACAATACGAGGCAGTGGACAAAGGATACACTTTGCCCCCTGCTTCTTACATTTTGGAAGACAATGCAGAATAAATACAACGGACTAATCAATATTTATAAAGAGCCGGGATTTACCTCCAATGATGTGGTTGCCAAATTAAGAGGTATCCTCAGGCAAAAGAAAATTGGCCACACCGGAACTCTTGATCCCGACGCAGTGGGCGTTTTGGCTGTATGCCTTGGCACCGGAACCAAGCTGGTTGAGATGCTCACAGACCACGACAAGGAATATATTGCCGTGTGCAGACTGGGAGTGTCGACCGACACTCAGGATATGTCCGGAAACATCCTGGAGACAAACGAAGTAAATGTCACCAAGCAGGAGCTTCGTGATGCAGTCAAGAGCTTTGTGGGCGACTACGACCAGATTCCACCCATGTTTTCTGCGATCAAGCAGAACGGCAAAAAGCTCTACGAGCTGGCAAGAGAAGGCATAGAGGTTGAGCGCAAGGCACGCAGGATCCACATTGATGCCATAACCATTTTGGATGATTCACACCTTGAGGACGAACACCTCTTCACCATGGAAATAAAGTGTTCAAAGGGAACATACATCAGAACCCTCTGCCACGATATCGGACAGAGCCTCGGATGCGGAGCAGCAATGCAGCATCTGACCAGAACCAGAGTTGGAGCCTTTGGCATTGACAGTGCCGTTACTCTTTCTCAGGTGGAGACCATGAGAGATGACGGAACTCTTGAAGATATCATTCAGTCTCCGGAGTTCATCTTCCGCGACCTTGACAGACTCCATGTAAAGGACAGATCAAGAACCCTTTTGGAGAACGGCAACAGCTTCAGAAAAGACGCCATAGTGGATGAGAATCCCCAGGGCGTTAATGATGTGGAATACGAAAAAGAGATGTTTGCAGACGGCAATATGTTCAGAGTATACTCTGAGGATGAGACCTTTTTCGGGATCTATAAGTACAACGCCAGGACAAAGCTCTTTAACGTGGACAAGTTCTTTTACGAAAAAGACTGACAGGAGAAATACCTGCAAATGCAGATAATATCAGATACAACGCAGTTTCATATTGGAGAGAAGACCGCTGTTGCCATTGGCAAGTTTGATGGCATTCACTTAGGGCACAAGAAGCTTTTGGAGCACATCTTATCCCAGAAGAGCGACGGTCTAAAGAGCGTGGTCTTTACCTTTGACCCGCCGCCGGAGGAGTTCTTTACTGGGACTAAGATACCGCAGCTTTTTACCAGAGAAGAGAAGAGGGCAGCCTTTGAGGAGATGGGAATTGATATCCTGATCGAATTCCCTCTCACTGCAGAGACCGCGGCTACGGACCCTGAGGACTTTGTCAGACGCATTCTGGTGGGGCAGATAGGGGCAGACTTTATTGCCGCAGGAACAGACGTATCCTTTGGAAATAAGGGCCGTGGTGATCAATATCTTTTACGTAATCTGTCAAAAGAGATCGGCTATGAACTGGAGCTCATCGACAAAGTCAGGATAGATGACGCAGAGGTTTCCTCCACAAGAGTTCGCAACGAAGTCTCAGATGGCAATATGCCCATGGTTAAAAGACTTCTCGGCTACAACTACAGTATCAGCGGAGTTGTAGAGCATGGGCGCCACATAGGCCACACAATAGGCGTTCCGACAGTCAACCTGGTTGCACAGCCTGGCAAGCTCCTTCCGCCATACGGTGTGTATTCCAGCAAGGTCCACTTTGATGGCAAAACCTATGACGGAATGACCAATATCGGCAGAAAGCCTACTATTTCCGAAAAGGAACAGGTTGGAGCAGAGACTTACATCTATGACTTTGACGGAGATATTTACGGCAAGATGATAAAGGTTGAGCTCCTTAAATTCGTCAGACCCGAGATGAAATTCGACAGCATCGATACCCTCAAAGCCCAGATAAAAAGCGACCTCGCCAGCGCAAGAGAGAAATAGACCTTTACACAAATGGTTAAGTGTGATAACATTAGTTGGTTGCAGTCGAATTTGACTGTGGCAGTAACAGAAACGACCTTTACTAACGGTCATGGACACTCCAACCGGACCTTGGTAACAGGCTGATTCGCAACACAGATTTAAAAGGAGAAAAAGAAATGATCACAAAAGAGAAGAAAACAGAAGTCATCAACAAGTTTGCCAGAAAGGCTGGCGACACAGGATCACCTGAGGTTCAGGTTGCTATTCTTACAGAGAGAATTCAGGAGCTCAACGCTCACCTTCAGAAGAACCCCAAGGATCACCACTCAAGAAGAGGTCTTCTTAAGATGGTAGGTCAGAGACGTAGCCTTCTTGGTTACCTCAAGAAGAAGGACATCGAGGCTTATCGTAAGCTTATCGCTGATCTTGGTCTGAGAAAGTAATTTATGACTGCAAAGGCGGGATATGGCTGATTAACGTCGGCTTATTCCGCTTTTCTACGTTTATGGGAATTTGCGCTATTTTGGCGCTTTTCTATAGAAGATGAAAACATGTTTAAATGCACACGCACCCGAAGTGCTGCCTGGATTTGCCGGCAGTGGAAGAGGGAAGGCGGATGAGCAGAAGGAGAAAAAATGGTAAAAACTTATTCAATGGAACTTGCCGGACGTACACTCAAGGTTGAGATCGGCAAGGTAGGAAAACAGGCAAACGGATGCGCATTCATGCAGTATGGCGACACAACAGTGCTCTGCACAGCAACTGCATCAGCTAAGCCAAGGGACGGAATTGATTTCTTCCCACTTTCAGTAGAGTATGGTGAGAAGTTCTACGCAGTAGGAAAGTTCCCTGGCGGATACAACAAGAGAGAGGGTAAGCCTTCAGAGAACGCTATCCTCACAAGCCGTGTAATCGATCGCCCTATGAGACCTCTTTTCCCTAAGGACTATCGCAACGACGTTACAATCGAGACTATGGTTATGTCAGTAGATCCCCAGTGCAGACCTGAGCTTGTAGCTATGCTCGGCGCTTCTGTATCTGTATCTATTTCAGATATTCCTTTCGACGGCCCCTGCGCAATGACACAGATGGGTATGATCGACGGAGAGCTTATTGTTAACCCTACTCAGGAGCAGTGGAACACAGGTGACCTCAAGCTTACAGTTGCATCTGTAGGACAGAAGGTTATCATGATCGAGGCCGGTGCTAACGAGATCCCTGAGGAGAAGATGAAGGAAGCTATCTACAAGGCACACGATATCAACCTTCAGCTTATCGAGTTCTTCAAGGGGATCGTAGCTGAGGTTGGTAAGCCTAAGCACGAGTACACAAGCTGCGCAGTTCCTGAAGAGCTCTTTGCAGCCATCAAGGAAGTTGTTCCTCCGGAGGAGATGGAGAAGGCAGTCTTCACAGATGACAAGCAGACAAGAGAAGGCAACATCGCAGAGATTACGGATAGACTATCAGAGAAGTTTGCAGATAACGAGGAGTGGCTTGCCATCCTTGGCGAAGCTATCTACCAGTACGAGAAGAAGACAGTACGTAAGATGATCCTCAAGGATCACAAGAGACCTGACGGACGTGATATCAAGCAGATCAGACCTCTTGCAGCAGAGATAGATCTTATTCCAAGAGTACACGGAAGCGCTATGTTCACACGTGGACAGACACAGATCTGTGACGTAGTAACTCTTGCTCCTCTTTCAGAGGCTCAGAAGGTTGAAGGACTTGACTCTTTTGCAGCAGACAAGAGATATGTACATCAGTACAACTTCCCTGCTTACTCAGTAGGTGAGACAAAGGTTTCAAGAGGACCCGGACGTAGAGAGATCGGACATGGTGCTCTTGCAGAGAGAGCACTTCTTCCTGTTCTTCCAAGCGTTGAGGAGTTCCCTTATGCAATCCGTGCCGTATCAGAGACTTTCGAGTCTAACGGATCAACATCAATGGCTTCAACATGTGCATCTTGCATGTCACTTATGGCTGCAGGTGTTCCTATCAAGAAGATGGTTGCAGGTATTTCCTGTGGTCTTGTAACAGGTGATACAGACGACGATTTCGTTGTTCTTACAGATATCCAGGGTCTTGAGGACTTCTTCGGAGACATGGACTTCAAGGTAACAGGTACAAAAGACGGTATCACAGCTATCCAGATGGATATCAAGATCCATGGTCTTACAAAGCCTATCGTTGAGACAGCTATCGCACAGTGCCGTGAGGCAAGATTCTTCATCATGGATGAGTGCATGAGCAAGGCTATCGCAGCTCCTCGTGCTGAGGTATCCAAGTACGCTCCTAAGATCGTATCTATCCAGATCGATCCTGAGAAGATCGGCGATGTTGTAGGTCAGAGAGGAAAGACCATCAACGAGATCATTGCCAGAACCGGCGTTAAGATCGACATCACAGATGACGGTAAGGTTTCAGTCTGCGGTGAGGATCAGGCTATGATCGATAAGGCTGTAGATATGGTTAAGATCATTGTTACAGAGTTTGAGAAAGGCCAGATCTTCACAGGTAAGGTTGTAAGCATCAAGGAATTCGGTGCCTTTGTTGAGTTTGCTCCCGGCAAGGAGGGAATGGTTCACATCAGCAAGATCTCAAGAGAGAGAATCGATCATGTTGAGGATGTTCTCACACTTGGCGATACAGTTAAGGTTGTTTGCCTTGGCAAGGATAAGATGGGCAGAATCAGTTTCTCTATTAAGGACTGTGCACAAAACTGAGCACCAGGCGAGGTATTTCACGAGCCGTAGTACGAAGTTTGTTCCGGCGAGCCTGCATTTTAGGCGAGAGCGGAACTTCCTTGTGATAATGGAATTCTTCCAATATGTAAATTTCAGGGCCGGCATGCTTGTTCATACCGGCCTTTATTAAAAAAAGGAACCACATAAAATGAGTAATACAAAAGAAACCATTAACGAAATAAACAAGCGCCGCACCTTTGCTATCATTTCCCACCCCGATGCCGGTAAAACAACCCTCACTGAGAAATTCCTTCTCTACGGAGGAGCCATCAACATGGCGGGATCTGTAAAAGGTAAGGCCACAGCAAGACACGCTGTTTCGGACTGGATGGAGATTGAGAAGCAGAGAGGTATTTCCGTAACCTCCTCAGTTCTTCAGTTCAATTTCGAAGGCTGCTGCATCAACATTCTCGATACCCCTGGACACCAGGATTTCTCAGAGGATACTTACAGAACACTCATGGCAGCCGACTCAGCAGTCATGGTAATCGATGCCAGCAAGGGTGTAGAGGCTCAGACCAGAAAGCTCTTTAAAGTCTGCGCAATGAGCCATATTCCGATCTTCACCTTTATCAACAAGCTGGACAGAGATGCGATGGACACCTTTGATCTTCTTGATGATATCGAGAACAATCTTGGTATCGCCACATGCCCCATGAACTGGCCTATCGGTTCAGGTAAGAACTTCAAGGGAATCTATGACAGAAGAGAGGGTCACATCGTAACCTTCTCCGAGACCCAGAAGGGTACCAAAGAGGGAAAAGAGACTATCATCAATCTGGACGACAAGGCAGCCATTGACTCTGAGATCGGCCAGGATGCTTATGATAAGCTTACAGGCGAGATTGAGCTGCTTGACGGAGCAGGAGCCGAGTATGATCTTGAGAAGGTAAGAGCCGGAGAACTCACACCTGTGTTTTTTGGGTCAGCCCTCCAGAATTTCGGCGTAGAGCTCTTTTTACATCACTTCCTCAAGATGGCTACACCGCCAACAGGCAGAGTGTCAGCTGATGGTGAGAAGATCGATCCTCTCGAGAGGGATTTCACAGCCTTTGTATTCAAGATTCAGGCCAACATGAACAAGGCTCACAGAGACAGAGTTGCCTTCATGAGAATCTGCTCAGGAAGATACGATGCCGACAAGGAAGTTAAGCACGTTCAGAGCGGCAAGGTCATGAGACTTTCACAGCCCCAGCAGCTTATGGCAGATGAGAGAAAAATCCTGTCAGAAGCCTATGCGGGAGATATCATGGGTGTATTTGATCCCGGAATTTTCTCCATCGGAGATACCGTATGTATGCCCAAGGATAACGTTACCTACGAGGGAATTCCTACTTTCGCTCCCGAGCATTTTGCCAGGGTTCGCCAGGTTGATACCATGAAGCGTAAGCAGTTCGTAAAGGGTATCACCCAGATTGCTCAGGAAGGTGCCATCCAGATATTCCAGGAATTCAACACCGGTCTTGAGGAGATCATTGTAGGCGTTGTAGGTGTATTGCAGTTTGATGTATTAAAGTTTAGACTTGAGAGTGAGTATAATGTAGAGATCATCCTTGAGAACCTGCCGTATGAGTACATCAGATGGGTAGACAACGAGGATGTTGATATGGCTTCACTGGTGGGAACATCAGATATGAAGAAGATTAAGGACATGCATGACAGACCACTTCTTCTGTTTATCAACGAGTGGAGTGTTGGCATGACCATGGAGAGAAACAAAGGACTTGTACTCTCTGAGTTCAAGAAGAACTAAGAAGCTTTGGGGAGGTTTTATTTTTGAAGGGAGTCATGAAGACAGTTAAAAGAGCTTTGGGAGTAATGCTGGCTACCGCATTAACAGCGGGGGCTTTAGTGGGATGCCAGTATGAGAGCTTTGATGATTATCTAAAGGCTCTTGGAATAAAAGACCCGACAGTATATAACGACGATATCTTTGAACCTACCGGTGCGGATGATGTCTATGTAACATCCCAGGATGTGCCTGCTGATAAGGAACAGGATTCTGCTGCGTCGTTTGCAGATGCAGAGGCCCAGGCCACTGAGAATGCTACAGAGGAAATTATCCCTGATGTCGCCAGTGGTGAGAGTGGGGCAGATGCGGCCACGATCAGCAGCACTGATGCAACCGCACCAGGTAGCACAGATGCAGCTACAACCACAGCCAGTGTGGCCCCTGGACACGAAGGCAAGGAGCAGGCTACAAACGCAGCTCCGGCCGATGCCACCATTGCACCGGGATACAAGAAGGCTAACGAAACCGACCTCGATGATAAGATGAAGGCCGCCAGAGTGGCCATAGGTCTTACTGATGAAGGAATCGCAAACCTTAAGAACAAGCAGAAGGGACTCTACGCATATGACCGTCTTACGGACTCCGGTCAGACTCTCTATGTGGAGATCCTTACAATTCTTAATACTCTGTCAAAAGACATCATCGTTTCAACCACGAGTGACGAAGCAATTGAGCTGGTATTTGATTATGTAATGGCAGATCACCCGGAGATCTTTTACGTGGATGGATATCAGTACACAAATTATTCAGTGGGTGATACCATCACCAAGATCTCTTTTACCGGAAATTATCTATATGATGCCAACGAAGTGGCAAGACGTCAGACTCAGATCAATGACGGCGTGGCAAGATGTCTTGCGGGAGCACCATCCTCCGAGGATGATTACTATGTCATCAAGTATATCTACGAGTATCTTATCGCCAATATAGACTATGACGTGAATGCTCCGGACAACCAGAATATCTGCTCGGTATTTATAAACGGCAGAAGTGTGTGCAACGGTTATTCCAAGGCAGCACAGCTGCTTCTCAATAAACTGGGAATTCCAAGTACTCTTGTCACAGGTACTGTTAATACCAAGAACGCCAAAGGTGTAAGGCACGCATGGAACCTGGTTTTGTGCAACAATACTTACTACTATCTGGATGTGACATGGGGCGATGCCTCCTACCAGACAGTGTCGGGAGAGAGCGCAGATGCATCCAAGCTTCCGGATGTGAACTATGATTATCTCAATGTTTCAACTCAGGAGATAACCAGAAATCATTCCATTTCTGACTTGATCAGAATGCCTGCATGCAACAGCATGAATGACAATTATTATGTCAGAGAGGATGAGTATTTTAACATGGCGGAGCTTGCGCTGGTGGCAGAGCTCTTTGACCGCCGCTACAAAGACGGCAGCAAAAATGTAACCATTAAGTGTGCGACAGACGGGGTGTACAACGAACTTTTTGCCCAGCTGATAACGGACAGAAAGGTCTTTGATTACCTGCAGGGTGACACCTCTCAGGTATCGTATACTACGTTTGAAGACACCAGAACAATCATATTTTGGTTATAGGGCGGGTTAATGTGGTATAATAGAGTGGATGTAGCGTGACGAGAGCGGAGCAGAGTCATGCGGTTGTCACGGTTTGAATAAAAGGAATTCAAAATCGGATGATTTAATGAATAAAAGGAAGGCATAAGGCATGAGTAAAAGTACAGCAGAAGTAGGATCAGTCAAAATCGCAGATGATGTTGTAGCCAGAATCGCAGCACTGGCAGCCCTTGAGGTTGACGGCGTTTCAGCAATGGCAGGCAATTACACCAGCGATGTCCTTGAGAAGGTCAGCAGAAAGAACATTTCCAAGGGTGCCAAGGTTATAGTAGGTCAGGGCGAGGTCAAGGTTGATCTGGCACTTATGATGGCTTACGGCTTCAATATCCCGGCAACCTGTCAGCAGGCTCAGACCCGTGTCAAGGCTTCTATTGAGAATATGACCGGTCTTGAGGTTACAGATGTCAACATCAGGATCGCAGGCATCACAATGCCTGAAGCATAAGAAGGATTTAAAATATGAATAGAACAGAACTTAGAGAGCAGGTTTTTGAACTGCTCTTTCGCGTTGAATTCAATTCCATGGAAGAGATGTCAGAGCAGGAAGAGCTCTTTACCCAGACCTCGGATACCGAGATCAGTAAGGCGGATGCTGACTACATCAGAGATAAATATGAGAAGATAGCTGAGAAGCTTCCTGAGATTGATGAGGCAATTAATAAGGAGACTACCGGCTGGAACACCAGCAGGATCGCCAAGGTGGACCTTACCATCATAAGGCTCGCCGTATACGAGATCAAATATGACGATTCCGTTCCTACAGGAGTTGCTATTAACGAAGCGGTTGAGCTGGCCAAGAAGTACGGTCAGGACGGATCACCGGCCTTCGTAAATGGAGTGTTAGCTAAATTTGCGCAGTGAATATACAGTCACACAGGTCAACACATACATAAAGAACATGTTTGCCCAGGACTTTCTTCTTAAGGGGCTCACCGTTAAGGGAGAGATCGGGGGATGCAAGTACCACACATCCGGACACATATACTTTACACTCAAGGATGGTGGTGCTGCTTTAGCCTGCGTGATGTTTGTTTCTGACCGGGCGCGGGGCCTGAACTTCCAGATGAAGGAAGGACAGCAGGTCAAGGTCAGCGGCTATGTAAGTGTATACGAAAGAGATGGTAAATACCAGCTCTATGCCAGATCGATCGAACTGGACGGAGCCGGAGCTCTCTATGAGAGATTTGAGGAACTAAAGAAAAGATTACAGGAATCGGGCATGTTCTCCGAGGAGTACAAACAGCCCATTCCCAAGTACATACGAACTCTCGGTGTTGTGACAGCACCTACGGGGGCCGCTGTACGTGATATTATCAACGTTGCGACCAGACGTAACCCCCATATCAAGATCATTCTTTATCCTGCCATAGTACAAGGCGAAAAGGCCGCCGAGAGCATAGTAAAGGGCATTGAAGTTTTGTCCTGCTCTGAGGCTGATGTGATCATCGTTGGACGTGGCGGAGGTTCTATAGAAGATTTATGGGCCTTTAACGAGGAGATTGTCGCTCAGGCAATTTTTGACTGCCCGATTCCAGTTATTTCAGCAGTTGGACATGAAACAGACACTACAATTGCAGATTTTGTCTCTGACAGAAGAGCACCTACGCCTTCCGCAGCGGCAGAATTAGCGGTTTTTGAATACGACAGATTTGTGCAGGATCTGCAGGACTATTCCGGAATACTCCAGACCAGAATGGAGAGGAAGCTCACTCTTTTAACCAATGAGGAAAAGAGATATGCCCAGGCCCTTAAACACCTTAGCCCGGCTGGAAGGATCAGGGACAGACTCCTTCGTATGGATCAGCTCCAGGATGCACTGAACATGCTGATGGAGAAGAGGATCCGGGCGGCAAGGACGCAGCTTAGCGTAGATGTGGAGAGGTTAAAGGGCTTATCACCACTGGACAGACTTAAGGGTGGATACTCATATGCCTGCGACGCAACAGGAAAGAGCGTCAGGAGCATTAAGGGAGTATCAGCAGGAGATGAGCTTTCAGTGTACGTAAGCGATGGCCTTATAAAGGCCAGCGTCACCGGAACGCAGCAGGCAGATTTTTTGACACAGGACGAATAAACAGATAAGGGAGCCGATTATGGCAGCAAACAAGCAAAAGGAAGCGAATCTTTCAATAGAGGAAGCTTTCGCAGAGATAGATGAGAAGATCAAGGCCCTTGAGGCAGAGGACATCTCCTTAGAGGACTCTTTTAAAGAATACAAAGAAGGCATGGAGCTCTTAAAATATTGCCACCAGGCAATTGAGAGCGTTGAGCAGCAGGTTAAGAAGATTGCCGAGGACGGCACTTTGGAGGACTTTGAGTAAATGGGTAGTAGCGCCTTTGAGGATGAGCTGCTAAAGAGAGCAGCGTATTTTGAGGATATTCTGCAGAGCTTTCTTCCTGTGGAGGAGGGCTTTGCCAAGACTGTTATAGAAGCCATGAACTACAGCCTTCTGGCAGGAGGCAAGCGCCTTCGCCCTGTTATGATGCTGGAGTCCTACAGACTCTTTGCCGGTCAGGACGCAGACGACAGTATTTTAAGACCATTCATGGTGGCCATGGAGATGATCCATACCTACTCTCTGGTTCACGATGATCTCCCTGCTATGGACAACGATGAGTACAGAAGAGGCCGCAAGACAACCCACGTGGTTTACGGCCCGGGCATGGCGACCCTTGCAGGAGACGGACTCCTTAACCTGGCATTTGAGACCGCCATCAAGGGGGCAGTCAGGGGAAAAGAGCTGTCGGAGTACGACGGAGAAACAGCAAACAGATACCTTGCAGCACTGGAGGTACTCTCCACAAAAGCAGGAATCTACGGCATGGTAGGCGGACAGTGTGCAGACATCTGCGCTGAGAACGGATCCCACCCCGAGGGCGTTTCAGAGAAAAAGGTCCTTGCCTACATCGATGAGAACAAGACAGCTGCCCTTATCGAGAGCAGCCTTATGATAGGAGCCATAATAGGCGGAGCTAACGCATCCCAGATTCAGAAGCTCGAGAGAGTAGGAAGCAACGTGGGAATCGCCTTCCAAATCCAGGACGATATTCTGGACATCGAAGGAACTGCAGAGGAGCTGGGTAAGCCAATTGGCTCAGATATCCGCAACGAAAAGACCACTTACGTTAGCCTCTATGGCATGGATGATGCCAAGGCTAAGGTAAAAGAGCTGTCCACAGAGGCAGCAGATATTCTTGAGGAGTTTGGATATAAGGATTCCTTCCTTGGAAGATTATTTGAGTATCTGATTTACCGCAAGAAATAAGAGTTAACAGGAGTAGAACATGCTTCTTGATCAGATAAATGCTACAGGTGACATCAAGCAAATACCTCAGTCCAGATATCCTGAGCTGGCTCAGGAAATCAGGGACTTTCTCATAGACAAGATATCCAAAACCGGAGGACATCTTGCCTCTAATCTTGGCGCTGTTGAGCTGACTATGGCTCTTCATGTCGCTCTTGATCTGCCCAAAGATAAGATAATATGGGACGTGGGACATCAGTCCTACACTCACAAGCTCCTTACCGGAAGGAAAGAGGGCTTTGATACATTAAGACAGTTCGGAGGCATGAGTGGATTTCCCAAGAGATGCGAGTCCGATGCCGACTGCTTTGATACAGGTCACAGCTCCACATCTATTTCCGCGGGCCTTGGAATGGTCAAGGCAAGAGATTTAAAGGGCGAGGACTACGCTGTTGTTTCAGTGATCGGCGACGGCTCACTGACAGGCGGCCTTGCTTATGAAGCCATGAACAACGCCTCCAAGCTGGAGACTAACTTTATCATCATCCTCAACGACAATGAGATGTCCATCTCAGAAAGCGTTGGAGGTATGGGCAAGTACCTCAACAATGTGCGTACAGCACAGGGGTACCTTAACCTGAAAGAAGACGTATACGCTCAGCTTCGCACCAGCACCAAGGTGGTAGATTCCATCAGAAGAGCCAAGAACAGTTTTAAGCAGCTCTTCGTACCGGGAATGGTGTTTGAGAACCTGGGTATAACATATCTTGGTCCTGTTGACGGCCACGACACTGCAGGTCTTATAAGAGCCATCAAGGAAGCCAGAAAGGTCAAAAAGGCCGTTATGGTCCACGTGGTTACCAAGAAGGGCAAGGGATACGAGCCGGCTGAAAAGCATCCGGCAAGATTCCACGGCACAGAGCCCTTTATCGTGGAGAACGGACTTCCCAGTAATCCCAGGACAACTGCCAACTACCAGGATATCTTTTCCACTGTTATGTGTAAGCTTGGAGCAAGAGATAACAAGGTAGTTGCCATCACGGCAGCCATGGCAGATGGAACGGGACTTAAGAGATTCCGCAACATGTATCCAGACAGATTTGTGGATGCGGGCATTGCAGAGGAGCATGCCGTTACTTTTGCAGCGGGTCTTGCCACAGGTGGCTACAAGCCTGTGTTTGCGGTTTATTCGTCCTTCCTTCAAAGGGCATATGACCAGATTCTTGAGGATGTATGTCTTCAGAACCTTCCTGTGGTATTTGCGATCGACAGGGCAGGACTGGTTGGAAGTGATGGAGAGACCCATCAGGGAATCTTTGATCTGTCCTATATGTCATCCATGCCAAATATGCATGTAATGGCTCCTAAGAACAAGTGGGAGCTCTCAGATATGCTCAAGTTCGCAGTGACCTTCAACGGCCCTACTGCCATCAGATATCCAAGGGGCAACGCCTATGACGGACTTGCAGAGTTCAGAGCACCCATTGAGATGGGCAAGTGCGAGCCTATCTATGAGGAAAAAGACATATGCCTTCTTGCAGTTGGCAGCATGGTCAAGATTGCAGAGCAGGTGAGAGTTCTTTTAAAAGACAGAGGATACAAGTGCTCGCTGGTTAATGCGAGATTCGTAAAGCCCATAGATACAGACTATATCCACAGGGCAGCAAGAGACCACAGACTCTTTGTCACAATAGAAGAAAATGTGGCAAGCGGAGGCTTTGGCGAGAAGGTCAGAGGCTATATTGACGAAAACAGGCTGGATGCCAATGTTTTGTCTATAGCAATTCCAGACCAGTTCATAACCCACGGCAGTGTGGACAAGCTTCTTAAGGAGCTTCGTATGGATGCCCGGTCCATTGCCGAGAGAATAATAGATGAAATACAAAGGTAAATAAACATATGGCTAAAGATAAAGAGAGACTGGATGTCATTCTTGTTGGCAGAGGTCTTGCACCCTCCAGGGAGAAGGCAAAAGCCCTTATCATGGCGGGAGATGTCTTTGTAAACGGACAGAGAGAGGATAAGCCCGGAACCACCTTTGAGGAGTCCAAGATAAAGACCCTTGAGGTGAAGGGAGATACACTTCCCTACGTCAGCAGAGGCGGACTTAAGCTGGAGAAGGCAGTTAAGAATTTCGGATTTTCACTGGATGGCAAGGTGTGTATGGACATCGGTGCATCCACCGGAGGGTTTACGGACTGCATGCTCCAAAATGGTGCTAAGAAGGTTTACTCCGTTGATGTAGGTCACGGACAGCTTGACTGGAAGCTTCGCAGTGATGAGCGTGTTGTCTGCATGGAGAAGACCAATTTCAGATATATGGTAAGGGATGACATTGATGATGATCTGGACTTTGCGTCATGCGATGTGTCTTTTATCTCACTGACCAAGATATTACTTCCGGCCAGAAGGCTGCTCAAGGACGGAGCAGAGATGGTATGTCTTATAAAGCCCCAGTTTGAAGCGGGCAAGGATAAGGTCGGCAAGAAGGGGGTTGTGCGAGACTCACAGGTTCACAGCGAGGTAGTGCACAGGATTTTTGATTTTATGGGCGTTGCGGGATTTGAGGTTCTGCATCTGGATTTTTCGCCCATCAAGGGTCCTGAGGGAAATATAGAATATCTGATCCACATAAGAAAAGATCCTTCGCAAAATGCCAGAGTAGCAGAGCTTACAGAGGCGGAAGGCGAAAAACAGTTGGCTATCATAACACAGGAGGGAAGCGGGATCTCTTTTGAAAAAGAGAACAACGCCCTTGTTGAGGATGCAGTGGCCAGGGCAGCGGCAGAACTCCATTAGGGGGAATATGGAAAAGTTTTGTATTGTTACAAACAGGAACAAGGATAAGGATCTACAGCTAACATGTCATATCAAAGACTATCTGGAGCAGAGGGGGAAGACCTGCATCATCGCCAAAGATAAGACCGAGGAGGATCCGCTTCTGGTGACCAGAAGGCACCTTAGCGTTATCCCTGAGGATACGGATCTGTGCATAGTCCTTGGCGGCGACGGCACCATGCTTCAGGCAGCCAGGAGTATCGCGTATCTTGATATTCCGATGGTGGGAGTTAATCTTGGCACTATGGGGTATCTGGCTGAGGTTGAGGCCAGCGGTGTTGACAGCGCGCTGGATAAGATCCTTGCCGGAGAGTATGAGATCGAGGACCGCATGATGCTCCGGGGAAGTCTTGAGGGCAAAAAAGATTATTCCCTTAATGACATCATTGTAACAAGATACCAGGATATATCCACAATCGGATATAATATATATATCAATAACCAGTTCCTTTGCAGCTATCATGCTGACGGCCTTGTGGTGGCAACACCTACGGGCTCAACGGGTTACAACATGTCGGCGGGCGGCCCGATCATCGAGCCTTCAGCCAATATGATACTGGTAACCCCCATCTGTCCCCATACACTTAATACCAGGAGCCTTGTCTTTTCACCGGGCACCCTTATTACGGTGGAGCTTATGAAGGCCAGGGACGGAGGCAATCAGAAGGCTATCGCAAGCTTTGATGGTAGTGGAACACTCCTGATGAATACAGGAGACAAGATAGAAATTAAAATGTCCAAGAAGACGACTAAAATACTAAGGCTTGGTAAGGTCAGCTTCCTGGATGTGATAAGTAAAAAATTCGAGAGGTAATAGAAAGGAGAGTAATACCTTGAAGAAGAACAGACACGACAAGATAATTGAAATTATCAATGCAAACGAAGTGGAGACTCAGGATCAGCTGGCCACACTGCTCAAAAATGCAGGTTACGATGTAACGCAGGCAACTGTTTCCAGAGACATCAGACAGATGAAGCTCACCAAACAGGTTACACCTGAAGGTAAGCAGAAATATGTCTATACCACTGCAGATCCGGAAGTTATGCACGACAAGTATGTCCATGTGCTCAGAGCCGGCTTTGTAAGTGCTGATGTGGCAGGAAATCTTCTCGTTATCAGAACAGTGTCAGGAATGGCTATGGCGCTTGCTACAGCTATTGATGCACTCGAGATGCCTGAGGTTGTGGGCTGCATCGCCGGAGATGATACTATCTTCGTGGCCATTAAGACAAAAGAAGAAGCCACTATGGTGCTGAAGAACTTCAAGGCTATGATAGACAGAGGATAAAATGCTATACAGTTTACATGTTAAGAATCTTGCTCTTATCAAGGAGCAGGAGATTGAGTTTTCAAAAGGGCTCAATATTCTCACCGGTGAGACGGGCGCAGGAAAATCCGTGGTCATTGGGTCAGTGAACCTGGCTCTTGGTGCCAAGGCGGATGCGTCCCTCATAAGGACCGGTGAGGAGTACGCCCTTGTGGAGCTTGTTTTTGGGGTGGATAATCCGCTCCAGAGAAAGCTCCTGGAGGAGATGGATATTCCCATTGAGGAAGACGGGACCCTGGTTTTGCAGCGCAAGATCATGCAGGGCAGGAGCATTTCCAAGGTTGGGGGAGAAAGTGCTTCGGCGAGACAGCTGAAGGACATCTCTAATATTCTAATCAATATTCACGGTCAGAATGACCATCAGGAACTACTCCACAGGAAAAAGCATATAGAGATACTTGATGACTACTGCCAGGATGGACTGACAGGATTATTAAGTGACCTGTCGGCTGAGTATTCCCACATGAAGGCTCTGGAAAAAGAGCTCTCGGAGACGGACATGGATGAGAGCGCCCGGATCAGGGAAAAAGAGCTTCTGGAGTACGAGACCGGGGAGATCGAGAGCGCAGAGATTGTTCCCGGAGAGGATGTGGAGCTGGAGAGCAGCTATCACAGAATGGTCAACAGCCAGAAGATATCGGGAGCGGTTTATCAGGTTTCATCAATGATCAGCTCAGGAGATGGCGAGGAGTCTGCTTCTGACATGGTCGGAAGGGCAGTCAGGGAGCTGTCGTCTGTGGTGTCGTACGACAGTCAGTTAGGAGACCTGCTGTCGCAGCTTTCGGATATAGAGAATCTCCTGACGGACTTTGGCCATTCCATATCGGATTACATCAGTGATCTGGAATTTGACGGAGAAAAATTCAAGGAGACTGAGGACAGACTAAATGTCCTTAATCACCTTAAGGATAAATACGGCGGAAGCCTTGAGAAGGTTTTGGAGTACTACGAGGAGCAGTCCAAAAAGCTTGAGGTTTTAAACGATCTTGAAGCCCACAGAGAAAGGCTGACCGGGGAGCTTAGTGAATCCAGGTCGAAAGCTCTTTTGCTGTGTAAGAAGATCTCAGATGTCCGCAGAAAGGGTGCTAAAGGCCTTGCCGACAAGCTTCGCGGGGCACTGATCGACCTGAACTTCCTGGATGTTAAGTTTGAGATTGAAGTCAGAAGTGATGAGGATAAGATAACCTCAAGGGGCTACGATGAAGTGGAGTTTATGATATCCACTAACCCCGGCGAGGACCTTCGTCCCCTTGATCAGATAGCCAGCGGCGGTGAGCTCTCCAGGATCATGCTGGCGCTTAAGAGTGTAGTCGCTGACAGAGATGATATCAGCACTCTGATCTTTGACGAGATTGATGCCGGAATCAGTGGTAAGACTGCCTGGAAGGTGTCCCAGAAGCTGGGAGAGTTATCCAGGGAGCACCAGATCATATGCATCACACACCTGCCACAGATAGCAGCCATGGCTGATACCCATTTCATGATCGAAAAGGGGCTTGATAACGGCAGGACAGTTACAGACATCACAAGGCTCAGTGAAGAGGATTCCGTAAATGAGCTATCCAGGCTCCTGGGCGGCGATTCCATCACGGAGGCAGTAGTTACCAACGCACGAGAGATGCGAAAGATGGCAGAGGAAACAAAAAGAGGTTAACGGAAATGACAATCGACAATGATGATCTTATGAACAGCATACTCGCATCCCTTGGAAGGATAGATACCATATCCCTGGATGAGATTCCAAACATTGATCTTTACATGGATCAGCTTACGTCCTTTATGGATGAGAGGCTTAAAAAGACTACCCGCCATCCCGAGACGGATAAGATCCTGACAAAGACCATGATCAATAACTATGCCAAGAATAATCTTTTGCCGCCCCCGGTGCGCAAGAAGTATTCCAAGGATCATCTGATTCTTCTGATATTCATTTATTACTACAAGAGCATTTTGTCGATCAGCGATATCCAGACTCTGATAGAGCCGCTTAAGTCCAGGTTCCATTTAAGCGATGATGAGTTCAACCTCAGCAATATCTACCAGACCGCCTACGAGCTTCAGAGCGAAGAGCTGGAGCCGGTTATAGAGGACCTGAAAAAGAAATACGAGAGATCCTTAAAGACCTATGAGGATGAGAACATTCCTGATGATATGAAGAACAGGATGCAGCTGTTCTCCTTCATAACACTTTTGTCCTATGATGTTTATGTGAAAAAGCTGCTTATCGAGAAGATAGTTGACAACATAAACATGGAGGAAAGTGCAGCGCAGGATTCCAAAAAGAAGAATAAGACCAAGGAAAAGTAAGAATGGGAATTTATGATACACTGAACGCGCAGCAGAAGAAAGCAGTGCTGCAAACCGACGGACCGGTGCTGATACTGGCCGGAGCCGGATCAGGCAAGACCAGGGTTTTAACCCACAGAGTAGCCTACCTGATCGATGAATGCGGTGTCAATCCCTGGAACATCATGGCCATTACCTTTACCAATAAGGCAGCCGGCGAGATGAGGGAAAGGGTTGATAAGATAGTAGGATTTGGAGCCGAGAGCATCTGGGTTTCAACCTTCCACAGCAGCTGTACCAGGATACTGAGAAGATATGCGGATAAGATTGGGTACAGCAACAATTTTACCATCTATGATGCGGATGATTCCAAAGCTCTGATGAAGGATGTCTGCAAGAGATTTCAGCTGGAGACAAGTCAGCTCAAGCTCCGGAATATCATGGGCATCATATCCAAGTGCAAGGACAATCTTGTAAGCGTTGATGAATATGCTCTTTCTGCAGGAAATGACTATATCAAGACAAGGGTTTCAAAGGCTTACAGGGAATATCAGGATGCACTTAAGAAGAATAATGCATTTGATTTTGACGACCTGATCATGAAGACGGTGGAGCTGTTCAGGAAGAATCCTGACGTTCTGGAGTCTTATCAGGACAGGTTTAAGTACATCATGGTGGATGAGTATCAGGACACCAATACTGCACAGTTTGAGCTTATCAGGCTTCTGGCTGACAAGAACCGCAATCTCTGCGTTGTGGGTGATGATGACCAGAGTATCTACAGGTTCAGAGGTGCCAACATTAGGAATATCCTGGATTTTGAGAAGGTGTACAAGGATGCGACGGTTATAAAACTGGAGCAGAACTACCGCTCAACCCAGCAGATCCTTGATGCGGCTAATGCGGTTATCTGCAACAACTCCGGGCGTAAGGATAAAGCTCTTTGGACTGATGAAAAGGACGGAGAGAAGGTTAAGCTGCGGGAGTTTGATACTGCAGGAGAAGAGGCTGAATTTATCGCCTCTGAGATTGGAAAGCTTAAGAGAAACGGTAAACTCTCTTATGATGAGACAGCGGTTCTCTACAGGACCAATGCCCAGTCCAGACTTTTGGAGGAGCGCTTTGTTTACGAGGGAATCCCCTATGATATCGTAGGTGGAACCAATTTCTATTCAAGGCGTGAGATAAAAGACCTTCTGGCGTACCTCAAGACCATCGAGAGCGGAATGGATGACATCTCCGTTCGGCGTATCATAAACGTGCCAAAGAGGGGCATCGGTGCAACCACTATTGAGAATGTTCAGACCTATGCCAATGAGAGGCAGATAAGCTTCTTTGAGGCGTTGTGCGAGGCTGATCAGATAATGACTATATCCAGAGGCACGGCTAAGCTGACTGATTTCGTTACTATGATCAGGGCTTTCAGGACCAAGCAAAAGACTATGTCTCTGGAGGAGCTGCTTAAGGACGTCATCGATACTGTCGGATATATGGATTATCTCAAGACTTTAGATGATGACGATGACAGCGGCGATAATGACAGAGCCGGAAACGTGGATGAGCTTATTTCCAAGATCGCTGCCTATGAGGAAAATGAGGAGATTGAGCAGCCTACTCTGACGGGATTTTTGGAGGAGGTAGCTCTTGTTGCTGATATAGACAGGATCGGTGATGACAACGAGAAGGTGCTTCTCATGACTCTTCACAGCGCCAAGGGACTGGAGTTTGAAAATGTGTATCTGGCAGGAATGGAGGAGAATGTCTTCCCCAGCTATATGACACTTCAGTTTGAGGACTCTGATCCTGAGGGTATTGAAGAGGAGAGAAGGCTTGCATACGTTGGTATTACCAGAGCTAAAAAGCATCTTACTCTGACTGCGGCCAGACGCAGAATGGTAAGGGGTGAGACCCAGTACAATCGCCTCAGCAGGTTTGTGGAGGAGATCCCAAGACAGCTCCTTGACTGCGAGAAGCCTTTGACAGCAGCTTCGTTCCTCTATGACGGAGGAGAGTCCATTGATGACTTTGAAGGCGTTGATGGATTTGGCGGATCTGATGATGATTATCCATCTGCAACTTCAGGGATTAAGAGTGCGTATGCTAAGGGATTTGCTAATAAGGGAGCCGGCAGCTCTTTTGACAAAGGGCGCTCTGAACTGGCCAGCACCTATAAATTAAAGGCTAAGCCAAAGCCCAAGGTTACCAAGCCCAGGGCGGTTCCGGACAAGCCATACATCGCAGGAGCAGGAGCAACACATGCCAAGGGACAGCTGGCGGGGCTCTCAAAGGGAATGCCCATGAAGGCAGCAGCTCCCGATTACGGCGTGGGGGACAAAGTGTCTCACATCAAGTACGGAGTGGGAGTTGTGACATCTCTGGAGGAAGGACCGAGGGATTACAAGGTCACTGTTATGTTCGATGACTGCGGCCAGAAGATAATGTATGCGGCATTCGCAAAACTGAAGAAGTGCTAAATTTGTGGTATAATGTGAGTATAATTTAAATTCTATGGAGGGGATACCAATGGAAGTAAAATCAAAGTTTGAAGACTTAATCGAGATGACACGCATCAATGATATTTTAGACAGAAGAGAGGCTGCAAGCTCCAAGAAGGCTTCCACCATTATCCTTTGGGTTCTGGCTGTACTCGGTGCGATCTCAGCAGTAGCTATTATTTCATTCCTTGTTTATCGCTATATGACTCCTGCATTTGAGGATGATTATTATGATGACGACTTCGATGATTTCGAAGATGATTTTGAGGATGAGGATTTCGCAAGAGAAAGCTGATTTACGTGAAGAAAAAAGACATTATTGAGGGAATCGTCAGGAAGGTTGAATTCCCCAACAAAGGAATAGTTGAAACCGATGAAGGGAAGGTCGTTGTAAAAGGCGTCCTTCCTGATCAGAAGGTTTCTATACAGATACAAAAGGTCCGCAAGGACAGGGCAGAGGGAAGGCTGGTTGAAGTGCTGGAAGAGCCCTCGGATGCCCACGAAAGTCCCTGCATCCACTTCGGAAAATGTGGAGGATGCAGTTATCTTACCATGCCCTATGTCAAGGAGCTTGGACTTAAGGAACAGCAGGTCAAGACTCTTTTAAAGAGTGCGGTGGACAGACAGGAAAGCAAGTTTACCTGGGAAGGTATCAAGACCAGCCCGGTTAAGTTTGCGTACAGAAATAAGATGGAGTTCACCTTTGGTGACTCAAGTATAGGAGGCCCCCTTTGTCTTGGTATGCACAAGAGGGGCAGTTTTTATGACATCGTTACGGTCAGCGGTTGCAGGATTGTGGATGATGATTATAAGGCCATTCTCTCAGCGACACTGGATTATTTCTCGCCAATGTATGAGAGAAAGGAAATCTCTTTTTACCATAGGATGAAGCAGGTTGGTTATCTGCGTCACCTCCTTGTCAGGAAGGCAGTCAGGACCGGAGATATCCTGGTAGATCTTATTACTACAACTCAGGAGGAGCATGATCTGACAGGATTCAAGGATATGCTTCTTTCCCTGGATCTGACCGGAAGACTTGCTGGTATTCTTCATACCCGCAACGATTCGCTGGCAGATGCGGTAATCGATGAGGGCACGGAGATTCTCTATGGTCAGGACTATTTCTATGAATATCTGCTGGGAATGAAGTTCAGGATCACTCCGTTCTCATTCTTCCAGACCAACAGCCTCAGTGCAGAGGTTCTGTACCAGACTGTAAGGGGTTATATCAAGAGTCTTTATGACCAGAAGAAGATCAGTAAGGACGAGGTCATCTACGACCTCTATTCCGGCACCGGCACCATCGCCCAGCTTCTTGCACCTGTGGCCAACAAGGTCATCGGCGTTGAGATTGTTGAGGAGGCCGTTGATGCTGCCAGAGAAAACGCCAAGCTCAACCGCCTGGACAACTGCGAATTTATCTGTGGCGATGTGCTTAAGGTCCTTGATGAGATTGAGGATAAGCCGGATCTTATTATTCTGGATCCGCCTCGTGATGGTATCAATCCCAAGGCGCTGCAGAAGATTATTGGTTATGGGGTTCGCTATATGATCTATGTTTCCTGTAAGCCTACTTCTCTTGCCCGTGATCTTGAGATCCTTCAGGCTGCGGGATATGAGATGACCAGAGCGGTTGGTGTGGATCAGTTTCCGTGGACGAATCATGTTGAGACAGTAGTCCTTCTGACTAGGACCGAAGGGACGACGTCGGAAGGCTAACGCTGTCCATGCGATAGATGTCCAAGAGTCGGAGCTTAAGGCGAACGACGATTGGAGACATCGAACCGCTGAAACCGTCGTCCTGTTAACGAAGACAAGCGGTAGCGAAGGCTGAGTGTTACAGGCGCGGTTGTTCTGGCGAGCCCCGTATTTTGGGGCGAGAGCAGAACTTCCTTGTGAAAAAGTGGTGGGACGGCATACGGGTTTGAGGCGGCTTTAGAAGGAAACATGTCGACTAAAATCGAAGCAAAAATTATGTACTTTTAGCGGACAATGAACTTTGGGGGATAGGCAAAAAGACTTATCTGCGGACAATGTTGTTGTACGCTGATATATAAGGATTTTATATCGTACGCCAAGATTTATCTTGATGACTTTTGAGGCATTTAACTCCGCGGAGAGGTATGGAGCAGAGGCATAGATATTGGCGGACATAGAAAAGGATTGAAAACTGTAGGCTTAGGTCTGCAGTTTTTGTTTTACGATGTGGCTTAAAATGCGTAAAATGATATTATATGTGTTTGGTACATTTGAGGACTTTATGGTTTACCAATTCAAATATAACATGCTCTTATAAGGGCTGAAATTGGAGGAGAGCTGGAATGGCGATTGATACAAAGAAAGAACAGGAAAGAGATGAATTACATCGTGCTATATGGGCAATTGCAGATGAACTTAGAGGAGCGGTAGATGGCTGGGACTTTAAGAACTATGTGTTAGGTACGATGTTTTATAGATATATTTCAGAAAATCTTACGGCATATATAAATGAGGGTGAAATAAAAGCTGGAAATACTGACTTTGACTATGCAAAAATGGCGGATTCAGACGCTGAGCAGGCACGTGATGGACTGGTTCAGGAGAAAGGCTTTTTTATATTGCCAAGTGACCTTTTTTGTAATGTAAGAGAAGCGGCCTCAAGTGACACAGCAACTTTTATAGATAGAGAAGGTAATACACAGGGCGTAAAAGCTAATCTAAATGAAAAACTTGAAATGGTGTTTTCAAACATAGAGAATTCAGCTAAGGGAAGTCAGTCAGAGTCAGACTTTGCGGGCCTTTTTGACGATTTTGATGTAAACAGTAATAAGCTTGGAAGTACAGTCGCAAAAAGAAATGAGCGACTTTGTAAGCTTCTTGACGGCGTTGCAGATATGAATCTCGGTTCTGTGAAAGACCATGATATAGATGCATTTGGTGATGCATATGAATATCTTATGTCTATGTATGCATCCAACGCAGGCAAGTCAGGAGGAGAGTTCTACACTCCTGCTGATGTTTCTGAATTGCTTACAAGATTGGGAACAGTAGGGAAAACTAGAATAAATAAGGTTTATGACCCTGCTTGTGGTTCTGGTTCTTTACTTTTAAAGGCAGAAAAGATTCTTGGAAAAGATGCTGTTGTAACAGGCTTCTTTGGACAGGAAATTAACATTACCACATACAACTTATGTAGAATCAATATGTTCTTACATGATATAGGATTTGATAAGTTTGATATAGCATGTGAAGATACTCTTATAAATCCACAACACTGGGATGACGAGCCATTTGAACTTATCGTTTCTAATCCACCATATTCTATTAAATGGGAAGGGGATGATAATCCTCTTCTTATCAATGACCCTAGATTTGCTCCAGCAGGTGTGCTTGCTCCTAAGAGCAAGGCAGACCTTGCTTTTATCATGCATTCACTGTCATGGCTAGCTCCAAATGGTTCAGCTGCAATTGTTTGCTTTCCCGGAATTATGTACAGAGGCGGGGCTGAGCAAAAAATCAGAAAATATCTTATTGATAATAACTATGTGGATTGTATTATTCAGTTACCAAGTAACCTTTTCTTTGGAACCTCAATAGCGACTTGCATTATGGTCATGAAAAAGGGAAAGACTGACAATAAAGTGTTATTTATAGACGCTAGTAATGAATGTATCAAGGTAACAAATAATAATAAACTTACACCTGAAAATATAGACAATATAGTTGAAGCATATGCGAACCGTGTGGATAAAGAATTCTTTTGTAGGCTGGTTCCATATGACGAGATTAAAGAGCAGAAGTACAATCTTTCTGTTAGCACTTATGTTGAACAAGAAGACACAAGGGAACAAATAGATATTATAAAACTGAATGCAGAGATCAAAGAGATTGTAGCTAGAGAACAAGTGCTCCGTGATGAGATAGATAGGATTGTAGCAGAAATAGAAGGAGATAGGGCATGAGTAAACTGGATGAACTATTAAATGAGCTTTGCCCTAATGGTGTTGAGTATAAAGCAATAGGGGAAATGGGTACACTTACTAGAGGTAAAAGATTCGTTCATGCTGACGCAGTCGAAGAGGGGATACCGTGCATTCATTATGGAGAGCTTTATACATATTATGGAGTTTCGACAGAAACAACAAAGTCATATGTTAGAGAAGAACTGGCATCTAAGCTAAGATATGCAAAGAAGAATGATGTCATTATAGTAGGCGCTGGAGAAAATGATTGGGACATAGGCGTTGCAGTGGCATATTTGGGAGAGAATGAAGTTGCCGTACATGATGCCTGCTATATTTTTAGGCAAGAGAATGATCCAAAATATATTTCTTATTGTTTAAGGACTACAGATTATCATCAACAGATAAAAAAATATGTTTCTACAGGGAAAATATGTGCGATATCAGCTGAAGGATTAAGCAAGGCTAAAATCCCTGTACCTCCGCTGGAGGTACAGCGTGAAATAGTCCAGATACTGGACAAGTTCACGCTCCTTTCAGCGGAGCTTTCAGCGGAGCTTTCAGCGGAGCTTTCAGCTCGTAGAAAGCAATTTGAGTATTATAAGGATAAGCTTCTTTCTTTTGATTCTGCAGTAAAGAACATAGAGCTAGGTGAAGTTGCGAAGGTGACGAAATTGGCCGGATTTGAGTTTACTAACTTTGTTACATATTCTGATTCGGGAGAAATAATTGCATTACGTGGATTAAATGTAAAAGAGGGAAGACTTGTTTTAGATGATGTAAAATACATTGATAATAGTGATTTGAGTAAATTGGATAGAAGTAAACTAAGGGTTAATGATTTGCTTTTTACCTATGTTGGAACTGTTGGGCAGGTAGCTATTATAGATGAAGATGACAAGTATTATCTTGCGCCTAACGTTTCTATGATCAGAGTGGAGGATGAAAGATTATTACCAAGATTTTTAATGTATTATTTTCAGTCTTCCGGTTTTAAAGATAAACAGATTAATCGGCTTTTACAGTCATCCTCAATGAAAAACATACCTATGGAAAAAATCAGAAGATTCATGATTCCTATTCCTTCTGTAAAAGATCAACAGCGATTGATTGACATTTTAGATAGTTTTGATTCGGTATGCGCTGACATAAAACTTGGACTGCCGGCTGAAATAGAGGCACGTCAAAAACAATACGAATACTACAGAGATAAGCTATTATCATTTAATTACGCCAATGGATAAACCAACAACAAAGAAGCAGCACTTTATTCCTCAGGTGTATTTAAGAGGTTTTTCACCTGATTATATAC
>JAEEGJ010006599.1_pt1 | contig 34563 bp, 46 predicted proteins | sample 8958761 | NCBI WGS metagenome assembly JAEEGJ01 (sample SAMN16246546, study PRJNA631951) | gut metagenome | biome: gut microbiome; feature: rumen; material: RS-attached | host: Bos | place: Iran: Karaj | collected 2018-10
GCTCATGACAGATAGCACAAACGAAAATAAACCCACGGCGTTCACCTCCTTCCGTGTGGAAGAAGCCCAACGCAAGAATTATTATATCATGAGTAAGAAGAAAAAACAAGGAATAACGCAAAGAGCCCATCCGATCATAACCGGACGGGCTCTTTGTTTTTATGATCAAAAGCTATTATGAATGAGCGGCAATGTAATCATCAATAGCCTTCTTGATCACGGTTGTAGGTGTCGTGCTGTTCGCCTGACACACTTCACGGAACTTTTCAAGAACTTCCGGCTTGAGGTCAAGCGGGAATCTTACATAGTTCCTGCGTAAGTATTTCTGCTGAGCGGCACTTTTCGGTTTCTGTTCTTCCATGGTTTCATCCTTTCACGATGCTCATTGTCATGAACACAAGAACGGCAGCGAGTCCGATCAGTTCAAGAACCTTGAGCATAAGTTTGATTGTTTCCTTTTTCATGTTGACAGGTTGAAGTTTGTCTGTTATCATATAAGTGATACCGAGCGGAACTCTGTCACCGTTCCGCCGGTAGTGTACCGTTCTTTCAGTTTAGTTATCTAAGCTTTTAAGAACGTCTATCAGAATCTTGATCCACCCTATCAGTGAGATGATTCTGATTATAAGCCTTTCGAGATCCTCCACGATTTCGGAAGGCTTTTTTATTTTTCTCTTCAACCTTGTTTTCACCTCCTCTCTATGTTTATATTATAACATAAACGTACGTATATGTTAATAGATTTTCAGAAAATATTTTGAAAAAATAGAAAATAAATCATGTCGTAGAATGTCGCACCTGACCTGTGTTATTATGTACTTAGAAACCAATCGGAAGACTGGCGAATGCGCCACTGGGTTTCTCCGGACGAGTATTCCGGCGTCCGGCTTTCCTTTCTTCCGTTTCAATCTTTTCCCCTACCATGTATTAGAAGTCCCCTAAAAATCCCTGTGAGGTGAAAGCGATGAGCAGGTCAGCATATACCATCAGCATGCGTGACGCTGATAAGATCCGGAAACATCTTGACAAACTGCAGGAAGGCAGTGAGACGGCGATTAAACGAACCGTCTCGGATATCCGCACACGTGCCCCCGGCTGGGTATCCAAAGGTGTGAGACAGCACTACGGTGTTGATACAGCCGGAGTTAAGTCAGCGTCGGTCAGAGTAGAAGACAGCTCGGGAGGCAGGAGCATTGCCGGTGTGTCGATCAGGTACAGAGGCAGACCGCTCACGCTCACTCACTTCAGCATGTCGCCAAAGGAACGACCGGCAAAGAAGAAGTACACGGTCAGTGCAACGATCATCAAAGGACAGCGTAAAGCAATGGACAGGAAGACGTACATACATGACGGATTACCGTTCCAGCGTCGTGGTGCGTCACGTTATCCTGTGGATGTCGTAAAGACACTATCCGTTCCTCAGATGATAAGCGGTAAGGCAAAGGAAACGGTAGAAGATATTTTGAATGAAAATATAGAAAAAAGATTTGAAAATCACGTTAATCAGCTGTTGAAATAGCGGAAACGACGTAAAAAGGTACTGTGAACGTCCTGAGAAATCCCTGCGGTGCTTGCGAGCCCAGCGGTTCGCCAGATACAAGGGAAAATTTTCATATAATTTCGTTACGTTAACAGCACATACAGAATATACCATACAGAACCGGAGGCGAGAGAAGAGATGGCAGCCGAAAAAGATAATTTGGTGACATCGGAGAGAATTGCCGAACTCCTCGGCGTTCAGGTTCGCAGAGTACAGCAGTTGACGCAGGAGGGAATCATTCCGGCGAAGTCTTCACGACCGTACAGGTACGACCTGTTCGAAGTTGCTCAGGTCTACATCCAGTATCTGAGTGAGAAGATCGCAGGGAGAGAGAGCAAGCACGCCGATATCAGAGAGGCGGAACAGGACAAGCTCCGTGCAGAAGCTGACTGGAAAATGGCGAAAGCTAAGATATCAGAAATGGAACTCGCAGAACTTGAAGGAACAATGCACAGGTCTGACGATGTAGTTGAAGTTATGAACGCCCTTGTCTATGCGGTGAGAAGCAATGTGCTTTCATTACCTGGACGGCTTGCAATGGACGTCGTAAAGGCAGCCAGTGCGAATGAAGCTTCAGCTATCATCAGAAGAGAGTGCAACAACATCCTTGAAGATCTGTCGAACTACAAATACAACCCTGACGAATTCAGGCGGAAGGTGAGAGAACGTCAGGGTAAGAAAGACGACGAAGATGAAACCGATTGATCTTGTGCGGATCAATCGCACACTGTCAAAAGCCGTCAAAAACTTCAAACCGCCTGAAAATCTCACCTTATCACAATGGGCCGATAAGTACAGGCGACTGTCCTCTGAGAGCTCCGCAGAAGCCGGACCGTGGCGTACCTCGAGAACGCCATACCTCAAAGAACCAATGGACGCCTTTACTGACCCGAAAGTCGAAAGAATAGTCATGGTTGCCGCTTCGCAGGTCGGCAAAGCGCTTGATATTTCTACACCGATAGCGACGCCCGATGGCTGGACTACAATGGAACACCTTAAAATTGGAGATACAGTTTTCGATGAAAACGGCGTTCAATGCAAAGTAACGAATGTGACAGAGACCATGTACAACAGGAAATGTTATAAAATCACATTTTCTGACGGATCTACAATGATAGCTGATGCTAATCATCAATGGTATGTAGAAAGTTTATTGTCATTGGCAAAAGGGGTGTACAATGGCATACTCACAACCGAGCAGATATCAGTCACATACAAACACCAAAACAGAAACAGATATGCAATTCCCGTATCTGGTGCATTGCAATGTGAAAGTGCAGAGTTGCCTATCCCGCCATACACATTGGGGTATTGGCTTGGAGACGGGAACAGTCATTCTTCTCAGATTACAGTACACAAAAGTGATATAGAAATCGCAGATTATATTAGATCTGAAGGAATTCAAGTTAAAATCAGAGAAAAAGATAAGAACGTTTTCAATATAATGCTCGATCCGAAACTTAGCCCTGATGAAACAAATTTCTGCATAAGAGGGCATGACAAAAACCAGCTTGGCAGAACAAAAAAAGGCTTATGTGCAGAGTGTGCGCGTCAGCATGCGATGAAGTACAAGTGGGGATTATCTCTTGACCCGATTGTAAATTTGCGTGAAACGATGCATTCAAAACTTAAACGTTCGAATCTGCTTGATAACAAGCACATCCCTACTCCTTACCTAAGATCATCATACAATCAACGCCTTTCGCTGCTTCAAGGGATACTTGATTCTGACGGAAGCATTGATAAAAGAGGCAGATGTGAAATCACGCTTAAGTCCAGAAGGTTAATAGAGAATGTCCATGAACTTCTATTAACTCTTGGGATAAAAAACAGAATTCATTTGAAAATGGCTGTTTGTTCAAATTCAGCAACCTCAGAAAGAATTCCTGTTTACAGGATTGATTTTATGGTTTATGACGTTCCTGTGTTTAGGTTAGAGAGGAAAAGAAAAAAAATAAAATCTCGACACGGAGAAGGCCTGAAAGGTTGTGCGCTAAGAACAACAGAAACTGAACGTCGGAGGATAGTGGATGTAGAAGAAATTGAAAGCGTTCCGGTCAAATGCATACAAGTGGACAGTCCGTCACACTTGTATCTTGCAGGCACGGAGTTGATTCCAACTCACAATTCAGAATTCGAACTCAATGCTATATCGTATATCATTGATCAGGACCCGGGTTCGATCATGTACATTCAGCCGACGCTTGAAGATGCTCAGAAGTTTTCCCGTCTGCGTATTGCACCGATGATTCGTGATAACAAACGGCTTCGTTCAAAGGTTGCAGACGTTAAATCGAGGGACGGCGGCAATACCATCCTTCAGAAAAGCTTTCCGGGAGGTATGCTTACGATCACAGGTTCAAACAGTGCATCAGCACTCGCTTCAACACCTGCCCGTTATGTCATAGGTGACGAGCGGGACAGATGGGCGGCATCTGCCGGAACGGAAGGTGACCCGTGGAAACTTGCTGAAGCACGTCAGACAACATTCTATAACCGGAAAAGCATAGAAGTTTCCACTCCTACGATCAAGGGTATGAGTAACATAGAAGCATCCTTCGCAGAGGGCACGCAGGAGCGGTGGTGTCCGAAGTGCCCGCACTGCGGAGAGTTCAGCGATGTTACCTTTGACCGTATCAAGTTTACCTTTACCACTGAGAAGATCAGAGGCAAGAACGTCTATAACGTTGACGATGATATAAAATTCAGCTGTCCGCACTGCGGGGCATTATCTTCTGAACAGGAAATAAGATCTCAGCCACACAAGTGGATAGCTGAAAACCCTGATGCATACAAGAAGGGCATACGTTCTTTCTGGCTGTCTGCATTTGCATCTCCGTGGACACCATGGAAGAAGATCGTCACGAAGTTCCTTGATTCAAAGGACGACCCTGAAAAGCTGAAAGTTGTATACAACACACTTTTCGGTGAGCTCTGGGAGGAACGAATAGACGATGCCGACGAAGAAGCTCTTATGAGCAGACGTGAAGACTACGGCACAAAGCCGGACGGTTCAGCTGTCGAACTCCCTGACGGTGTTTTATGTCTTACCTGCGGCGTAGATACGCAGGACAACAGACTTGAATACGAGGTAGTCGGATATGGTCTTTACGGTGAATCGTGGGGCATCAAAAAGGGTTATATCATGGGCAAGCCGGACAGCGACGATGTGTGGCTGCAGTTTGATGATATAATCGACCACGTTTATACCTTTGCGAGCGGCAAGGGCTTAAGGATCTCCATGACGTGCATTGACTCAGGCGGTCACTACACGCAGGAGATATACGAGCGGTGCCGTGAGCGCAAGGACAAGCGTGTGTTTGCGATCAAAGGTAAGGGCGGGGACGGTGTACCATTCGTAACACCGCCTTCACGCGTACCTATAAAAGATAGTAAAAAAATCACTTGCTGGCTCTACAGCCTCGGTGTCGATGCCGGCAAGGAAAGCATTATGTCCGCTCTGCAGGTGCAGGAACCAGGACCGAAGTTCTGTCATTTCCCGAAAGATGAAGAAAAAGGTTATGATGCTTATTTCTTCAGCGGTTTACTCTCTGAGCGGCTCGAACAGGTGAAGTCGAGGACAGGTACTAAGTGGGCGTGGGTAAAGCTTCCGGGCCACAATCGAAATGAAGCGCTCGATTGCAGGAACTATGCCAATGCTGCACTTAAAATCATAGATCCGGACATGTTTGCTCTTGAAGCAAGGCTGAAAGGATTACCGGACAAGCCTGAACAGCCGAAAAGGCAGGAGCTGAAACCGCAGAAGCAGACTCCTGTAAGGCGAAAAAACGTTACTGATCAATATTTTGAAAGCTGGTAGGTGATGAAATGAGAGATAAAAAGACAGTGGAGGAAGAGATCACGAGAGTAAAACTCAGACTCACTTCCTACTATGAACGTGAGAGAGAAATGCTTGAGGGGGGTACTCAGGCATACGCGATAGGTTCAAGAAGTCTTCAGCGTTATCAGACATCACTGAAAGCTATTCAGGACGAGATCGAAAAGCTTGAGAAAAAACTGCAGGAACTCATGAACGAGCTTAACACTGGCAGTGCAAGAAGAGCAGTCGCGGTTGTTCCACGCGACTGGTGATCTGAAAATTCTGAAAATTCGAGCGCGGATTGTTGCCGTTGAGAACACTGTCCACACGAGTGGACAGAATTAAGACACGGGAGGTGAGAAAATGAAAGGATACGGAGAAGCAGGCGCAAGCTGGCACAAGAAAGCAGTCAAAGGCTTCAATGCCATGTCGGGCTCTCCCCGTGAAGATATCGACTTCAATAACTATACCATGCGTCAGCGTGCGAGGATGCTCTACATGGCCGCACCGATGGCAACATCAGCGATCAAGACGAACCGCACGAACATTGTCGGCATGGGTCTGCAGCTTAAGTGTCGTATCGACAGGGATGTTGTAGGACTGTCACAGGAAAGCGCTGAACGATGGCAGAAGAAGACTGAGCGGGAGTTCTGCCTGTGGGCGACGAACCGCAGAGCGTGCGATGCTACCGGTATCAATAACTTCTACGGATTACAGCAGCTTGCACTTGTTTCATGGCTTATGAGCGGCGACTGTGTCGGTCTCCTTAAGCATTATGATACAAGCAGGTTTTTCCCGTACTCACTGCGAGTACACGTCATAGAAGCAGACAGAATAGCCACACCGATGACGAACGGCGGAAACATCGTTCTGACAACGGGAAAGAATCCGGATAACGGAAACAGTATATTCGACGGTGTTGAGATCGACAGGAACGGTGCTATAGTAGCCTACCACATACGAAGCAATCACCCGTTCGAACTGCAGACCGAACCGGAAACGTGGTCGAGAGTGCTTGCGTGGCAGGAGAATACAGGACTGCCGAACGTGGTTCACGTGATGGAAACCGAACGACCGGACCAGTACAGGGGTGTCTCGTACCTTGCACAGGTCATTGAGCCTCTGCTTCAGCTCAGGCGTTACACTGAATCAGAGCTCATGGCTGCAGTCGTTGAAAGTTTCTTCACGGCGTTCATAAAAACGCAGGCTTCAACGGATGAAATGCCGTTCAACGAAACGGGATCTCCGCCGGCAGAGCCGAGAGACATCAATGATTATAACATGGGTCCGGGACAGATCAACATACTGAATCCGGGTGAGGATGTCACTTTTGCAGAACCACAGAGACCGGCGGGCGGCTTTGACAAGTTTGTCAAGTCTATATCTGAACAGGTCGGAGCGGCTCTTGAAATTCCGGCAGATCTTCTTATGAAGTCCTTCAACGCTTCCTATTCAGCTTCACGTGCAGCTCTGCTCGAAGCGTGGAAAGCGTTTAAAATGCGTCGTGAGTGGTTAGCGGCAAGTTTTTGCAGACCGATCTATGAAACATGGCTTTCTGAAGCGGTCGCAAGAGGACGCGTCAACGCTCCGGGATTTTTTGCAGATCCCGCTATCAGAGCGGCATGGCTCGGTTCAGAGTGGCTCGGTCCGTCACAGGGACAGCTTGACCCTGTCAAGGAGATCACAGCCGAAATACTGGCGTGCTCCGAAGGATTCAGCACACACGAACAGTCCACCGTCAAACTTAACGGCGGGCAGTGGGACAAGAACATCGAGCGGCTTTCCCGTGAAAACGAGAAACTCGGCGGTAATTCTCCAGACGCTCATCAGAGCCAGAAGGAAGCAACGAACCGCCTGAAAAATCTTATCATTGAATCAGCTCTTAAAGCTGAGAAAGGAGAAGGAAATGCAGAAGAATAGGAATATGCTTCTGAACGGATCTCCTGCAGTCGGCGGTACAGCGCAGAAATTCTGGAATATAGCATCAGTTTCTGAAACAGAGGGCGAAATCACTCTCTATGGTGATGTCCTCTCAAAGAAACCGTATGACTACTGGACCGGTGAAGCCATCCCGGGCGACTACATCACACCGGAGGGATTCCGTGAAGACCTCGAAGCAGTCGCCGGCAAGGAAAAGATCACAGTCAAGATCAATTCATGCGGCGGCGACCTGTACACCGGCATTGCAATTCACAACGCCATCAAAGGGCTTTCAGCAGATGTCAGTGTCATTGTAGAGGGTATAGCAGCAAGTGCCGCCTCGGTCATTGCAATGGCCGGTAAGAACGTCTCTGTTTTCCCTGGTTCGATCATCATGATACATGGTGTGTCAGTATGGAACTGGGACGGAATGACTCTGCAGGATGTTAAGAAGCTTGAACAGATGATGGACGCAAATGAAAAGGCGATAGCCGAGATCTATCATGCCAAGACAGGCATTGAAGTTGACAAGCTCAGAAACATGATGACAAAGGAAAAATGGATGACCGGCAAGGAAGCTGTCGAACTCGGCTTTGCAGATTCTGTTATTGAAGATGCAGAAGAGACTGAGATCACAATGTCAGCAAACAAGAAATTCCTCATGGTCAACGGAATCAGACATGATTCAGCATTTTTCCGCAACATGCCGGATTTTCCGGTAGCAAACGACAGTGCAAAACCGGATCCAAAACCGGATGCAGTTATAAAATCTCACGAAGGAGGCAGAAAGATAATGACACTCGATGAATTAAGAGCAGAACAGCCTGAACTTGTTGAGCAGATTGAAAACTCTGCAAGAAGTTCAGTTGACGTTGCCGCTGCAGTCACAGCAGAGCGCAAGAGAATCGAAGAGATTGATTCTATTGCCGCTTCTGTACCGGATCAGCAGATGGTAAACGAAGCTAAGTATGGCGAAAACGCATGCACAGCACAGGAGCTCAGTTTCAGAGTTCTTAAGCAGTCAGCAAAAGAAGGTCAGAACTTCCTTGCAGACATGCAGAAAGATGCAGCGACATCAGGTACAGCATCAGTCGGAGCTTCACCGAACGGCGGAGCAGAAAAGGCAGAAGCTGAAAAAGACGCAGAAGAGTTCAAGAACATAGTTGACCTCTTCAACAGTCAGAAAGGAGAAATCAAGTAATGAGCACAAGAATTGATCAGACGATCGACACATCGACAGTACAGCCGGACAATCTGATTGCAGGTCTCGCTCCTTCACCGGAAGTGTACACTGTAACAATTGCCAAAGGTGCTGAAGAAGTAACCTACAAGCGCGGCACAGCACTTGCAAAGGGTGAAGACGGCAAGATGTACATTCTCGGTACAGCCGGAACAGCAGGAACATTCACAGCTACAGGCGACGGCTCAACAGTTAAGTTCAGCCTTATCGACGACGGTGTTATCCCTGCAGCAGTTACAGAGGTAAAGGTTGACGGAACAGCTCTCACAAGCGGCTTCAGCTACATCGCTGCAAACGGCGATCTTATCTTTGACGAAGCACCGGCAAACACAAAGAGCATCGCTGTCAAGACTGTTATCGGTACATTCACAGCGAACGCAGTACTTGCTGACGACGTAACAGTCGGCACATCTACAGACGGCAGAGCGGTTGCCTACAGAACAGGCCACTTCAACGAAAACGCTCTTATTGTCAAGGACAGCTATACTATCACAGCTGATGACAAGGAAGCTTTCAGAATTGCAGGCATCCTTCTTTCAGATGCGATCAAGTAAGAAAGGAGAGATTCAGTATGGCATTAGACTTTTTTGCTACAAGAACCCTTCTGGCATCTGTTCAGCAGATCACACCTGCAAGAAGTTTTCTTCTCGACAGATATTTTCCTACAAACACAGCTTCTGACGTTTTCTCAACCCAGAACGTACTTGTAGAATACAAGAAGGGTACAAAGAAAGCCTCTCCGTTCGTAGCACCTCGTAAGAACGGCGTGGCAGTATTCCGTGACGGATACACAATGAAGGAATTCACACCTTCACACATTGCCCCTAAGAGAACATTATCGATCGACGAACTCTCAAAGAGAGGATTCGGTGAAGCTCTCTACAGCAACTACACACCTGAACAGCGTCAGGGTGTCATGATCATGAACGACCTTAAGGAACTTCAGGAAATGAACATCAGACGTAAAGAAGAAATGGCTGCACAGGTAATGTTCACAAACGCCTGCATCATGAAAGAAGTAGTTGACGACCTCGGCAACTACGAAGAAAAAGAAGTTCGCTTCTACGATGAAATGACAAACCCTGCTATCTATACTGTAACAGGCGGCACACCATGGACAACAACAGAAGCATCCGGCAAGCAGATCATCAACGACCTTGCAAACATGATCAAGATGCTCACATCCAAGGGACTCCCTGCAACAGAATGTATCGTTGCTCCGAACGTAGCTGACGTGCTTCTCAACAATGAGTGGCTTATCAAGCTCATGGACAACAGAAGAATGGAAATGGGCGGTATCAACCCTGAAGTTCTTCCATCAGGCGCTTCAAAGATCATGCGCCTCAACGTAAAGGGCAGAATGCTTGACATTCTTACATACGACGAACAGTATGAAGATATCGACGGCAATACAAAGTCATATATCCCTGCTGACTGGGTATGCGTAACAGCTCCTAATGCCGGCAGAACCATTTACGGTGCGATCACACAGCTTGAACAGGCTGACGGGCAGTTCCATACATACGCAGGAATTGACGTTCCTAAGTTCACTTCTGACGCTGTCTCAAACCTCCGTGAGATCATGCTGTCAACAGCACCTCTCTGTATGCCGAACAACGCCAACCCGTTCATCGTTTCTGATGTACTCTGATGGAGGACGGCATGAAGAACGTGAAAGTTATTGCCGGTGTAGTCGGTATCGAATGGACTGACGAAAACGGCGTAGTAAGAACAGGCACAAAGGAAGCTTCTGACGGAGTTTTCAGTGTAGACGACAAAACAGCTGAACGTCTGGTTGCAAAGGGTACAGTTGAGTATGTCGGCTATACTGCACCTGCTCCGGCAGAAGAACCTGCCGAAGCAGCAGACGAATCAGACGAAGAGGATCTTGCGGCTCTTCCGAACTCTGCGCTCAAGGCAATGATAGAAGAGCTCGGCGGTGACACACGTAACTGCCGCAACAAAAATCAGCTCATCGAACTCCTTGAAGAACTCAGAGCGGAAGCTGACGAAGAAGAGCCTCCGTGTGTATCAGCTGCTGATCCTGAATAAGGAGTGAAAGCAATGATAAAGATCATCAAAGGAACCTACGGTCTGAAAAAAGGCGACCACGTTGAAGCCATGACTCCGGGTTCAGAACCTTTCTCTCTTTCTCCCTCAAGAGAAGCCGAACTCGTTGAACAGGGTGTTGCAGAGTATGTCGGAGAACCGGCAGAAGAAGCGCCAAAGCCTCGCGAAAACGACGAAGCCGAAGAAAAACAGGAAGAAGAACCTGCAGAAGAACCGGAAGAAGACGAGCCATCCACACGAGTGGACAAGCCCGGACAGAAACCGGAAGAGAGAAAGAAGAAGAAAAAATGACGTTCAAGGAACAGGTAGCCGCTGACATCGACAACGTTTTTCTGAATTTTGATGAATTCGGAGAGTACCACGATGTCGAAGGTAAGCAGGTGCTCAGGATCATTGACAACGACAAGCTCGCAGATCTTAAAATGTCACAGAAAGAGAAAGGCCAGATACTTGAACTTGTGGAAGCTGACATTCTCCTCTATGCGAGAACGACAGATCTTCCGAAAAGCCTTGAACCGGGCAACCTGATAAATTTTGATGGCAAAGTCATGATAATCAGGTATTCAAACGCGGCAATGGGCATCACAGAAGTGGCGATTGCTCAGAACAAGATGTACTAAGGGAGTGAAAGGATGCTTACAGAAGTAATTCAGCAAACAGCCGACTGGATAGCAAAAAATATTTGTAGTAAGATCGAACTTAAAATTCCGGATGATTTCAGGAATGACGGCGGCTACAAAACAAAAGTTGTTCATCCGGCATCCTTCCCGCTGTACGTTCCGGGCAAGGAGTGCCTTCCGCCGGGTATTCCTGCACCTGTGCCGTCTGTATGTGTGCAGATGGTGAGCGGGACTGATATGCTCATAGACAAGATCAGAACGCTTGATATGCGGATAGTTCTTGCCTGCTGGAATCCGGGAGTTCACGGAAACGAGCTCTACAGACCCAAAGGCAACATCGACGCACTCGGCGGCCATTCGTACTTTGTCGATCCTGACTCCGCAGCCTTTGAAAAGGGGACTGACGGATGGAAAGACAACATGGTATTTCAGGATCTTGTTCTGAATACGCTTGAAAAGGCGGAATACATCGCAGGTCACAGGATCATCAAGGAGAGCGGCATTAAGTTCGGGCTGTTCACCGAAGATGGTGACATATGCGATTATTATCCTTACTGGCACAGCTGGATCTCGTTTCAGCTTGAAGTAGGACTTACACCAAAAGCACCGGACTATAATCAATTCTTATAACGGGAGGAATTAAAATGAGCTATAAACACGGCACTTATGCCGAGATAACAGGCAGCAGAGTTTCATCTACAGCAGAAAGCTCCACCGTTGCCGGCTATATCGGTACAGCACCTGTCAACCTCATCAGAGGTTTTGCGACTGCCGGCGTTATCAACACACCGGTCAAGATCTCAAGCGGTGCGGAATTCAGCAGTGTATTCGGCAAGTCAGAAGACTGGGCAAAGTTCACACTCTGTGAAGTAGCAGCTCAGAACTTCGAAGTTCAGAACGTTGCACCTGCATACTTCGTGAACGTACTTGACCCGACCACACACAAGAAGTCATCCGCAACAACCGCAAGCCTTGTAGTCGCAAACAGCAAGGCAACCATCGTTTCCGACACCATCATCATCGACACATTCGCTATCGCTGATATGGTCGAAGACACAGACTACACACTTGAGTATAGCTTTGATACTCACACTCTCACAGTAACGTTCCTTGACACAGTTACTTCACCGGTAAGTGCAAGCTACTACGAAGTAGACCTCACAAACGTAACAGACAGTGTTATCGTCGGTTCAGCTTCAAATGGTGTGTACACAGGTCTCAAGGCATTCGATCTTTTATACCAGAAGTACAACGCAGTTCTCACAGTCCTTGCAGCTCCTGGATGGTCAGAACATCCGACAGTATACTCTGCGATGATAGCAACTGTGACAAAGCTTAACGGCCACTGGGACGGCTTCGTAAACGCTGATATTCCTGTAGCGTCAACTACAACAATAGCAGCCGCACTCGCATGGAAGGATACAAACGGATATAACTCCGAACGTTCAAAGGTTTACTGGCCACAGGCTGCAGACGGTTCGGGCAGAGTATTCCACCTCTCCACAATCGCAACAGCTATGATGCTCAGACAGGACAACGAGAACGACGGCATCCCGTTCGAAACGATCTCGAACAAGCCTGTAACATCAGCAAAGCAGTACTTTGGAGCGGGAGCAACAAATCAGGGTTTCGATCAGGTAACAGCAAATACTCTCAACGAAAAGGGTATCACTACTATCTGCTTCTGGGGCGGCAACTGGGTAATGTGGGGACCGCATACAGCGGCTTACACTTACGGCGGTACAATGGATGCACGTGCTATATTCGATGTAAACATCAGAATGCTCGAATACATCACAAACAGCTTCCAGCTTGACCACGGCACAGATATTGACGAGCCTATGACAATAGCCCTCAAGGATACCATCCTTGCAGCCGAAAACGCAAAGCTCGATGCTCTTGTAGGTATCGGTGCTCTTATCGGAGATCCTGTTGTAGAATTCCTCCCTGAGGAAAATACAGACGCTGACATCATTAACGGTGATTTCACATGGAATATCTCCGCGACAAATACACCGCCGCTTAAGTCCGCAACAGTCCGTGCTGCTTACACAGATGACGGATTCCAGACATATTACGGCGAATAAGGAGGTAAGAAGCTATGGGAAAATGGTTAGACGTTAAAGGTCCGATCCTCGCAGATACAGTCTACGCTGACAACAGACTCGTTGCAAGAGACGTTGAATTCACACTTCCGGGTCTCAACTTTCAGACAGCGACTATCAGCGCCATGGGAAACATGGATGTAGCTCTTGTCGGACTTCTCGAAAACATGGAGCTCACAATTAACAAAGTCGGTACAGATGAAGGCTTCTCAAATCTCATCGGACTCGGCAGAAGAGTATTCGAATTCAGATGGGCTCAGACAAGTATCTCCAAGAACGGTGACTCAAAGACAGAAGGCGTCAAGGCATTCGTCAAGACACTTCCGCTCTCCATCCCTGACATTGCTGTCAAGCCGGGTGATGCAGTCACTACAGAACACAAGTACACAGTAACACGTCTTGAACTTTACGTAAACGGCAGTGAAAAGCTTGTCGTTGACCGTCTCAATACAGTTCTTCGTGTAAACAGGATCAACTACGCAAAGGATTTCGAAAAATACCTCTAAGATTTTTTGACATACTGCGAAAGCCGTCGGGCACTCGGCTCGGCGGCTTTTGTTAAACACAGAAACAGAAAGGACTAACCATATGGGTAAGATCACACTCAAAAATCCTGTTCTGATCAACGGTAAACAGGTGACAGAATTAAATTACGATACAAACGAGATAACAGGCGTTCTTTTCGCTGAAGCGGAAGCAAGAAAATCAAGCGGAAAGACAATGAGCATCGTTCCGGCATCGGAATTCGACACATCTCTTCACATCTATTTAGGATATGCGGCAGTTATAGCAGCTGATCCGTCGGTAGACTGGTCAGATCTTGAAAGAGTCAAGGGCTCTGACATAGTTCAGTTCATGAGGATCGGAAGAAATTTTATGCTCGGAGTCTCGGAAAAGGATTCACCGGCAGAAAGCTCCGAAGAGCCTACAGAGACTTCAGCAGAGTATATCACACCAGCATATCAGATCTCGAACGAAAGCGACTCACAGATTTTATCATAGAGTACGCCGAAGCTGCAGAAGATCTGGCAGAGGAAAACAAGCGGGCGGCTGAACGTGCAAAGATGACACGAGGCCGTTAATAAAAGGCAGGTGAAACAGAATGGCACGCGGAAGAGAAATAGAAACCACGATATCGGTCGGCGGTGTGCTTGATCCGAGCCTTATGAATGCGATCAATCAGGCAGTGCGCAGCTTCAATCAGATGAGCACTGAAACCCTTGAGGCGGCAACAGCTTCTCAGAGACTTGCACTTCAGATGAGGAATGAAGAGTCTGAACTGAACAAGCTCAGACAGCAGTACAGCGACTACGTTCTTGAAGGACGAGAGGGAACAGAGGAAGCGAGAGCAACAGCCTACGCTATACAGCAGTTGAGTACAGACCTTAATGAAAACCGGGACAGACTGCAGGCAGCATGTCAGGCAGCTGACCGGCTTTCAGAAGAATACGGCGAAGCGGGACGAAGTGCAGGACAGGCGGAAAACGCATCCGACGAACTGAGCGGCAGTCTCAGCGAAGCGAACGAGGCGGCGGCACAGGCTAACGAAGGATTCACAGTTTTCAAGGCAACTCTTGCAAATCTTGCTTCACAGGCAATAACAGCGGCGGCATCAGCTGTTAAAAGCTTCGTCAAAGACACGATACAACTCGGAGCAGAATTTGATGCAACGATGTCAGAAGTGCAGGCTCTCAGCGGAGCGACGGGAGAGCAGTTTGAACTCCTTGAACAGACCGCAAGAGAATACGGCGCCACTACGGTTTTCAGTGCCAAAGAGAGTGCAGAAGCGCTTAAGTACATGGCACTCGCCGGCTGGGATACCACGCAGAGTACAAGCGCCCTCGGCGGTGTTCTTGACCTCGCAGCGGCTTCCGGCATGGGACTGGGCGAAGCATCCGACATGGTAACTGACTATCTGTCAGCATTCGCAATGGAAGCGGATCAGGCAGGATATTTCGCTGACCTTCTTGCAAAAGCACAGGCTTCAAGTAATACATCCGCTGCACAGCTCGGTGAAGCATACAGAAACTGTGCGGCAAACCTTAACGCAGCCGGACAGGATATTGAAACAGTAACCTCACTCCTCGAAGGTATGGCAAATCAGGGCTACAAGGGATCAGAAGCCGGTACGGCGCTTTCAGCAATGATGCGAGACATCACCAAGAAGATGGACGACGGCAAGATCAAGATCGGTGAAACCTCGATAGCTGTTATGGATGCAGAGGGTAACTACAGAGACCTCACGGCAATACTCAAGGATGTGTCCGGAGCGGTTGACGGCATGGGTTCAGCTGAAAGAGCGGCGGCACTCAGTACGACGTTCACAGCAGACTCCACAAAGGGACTGAACCTCCTTCTCAATGAAGGTATAGACAACATAGCAGGCTATGAAACAGCCCTCAGAATGGCATCCGTGACGGTCGAGGGACTTGATGAAGAACTGCAGAAGAGCGGCATATCGCTTGACGATATCAGAAATGAATTCGAAAAAGCCGGTGTAAGTGCTGACACATTCAACGAGATTCTGAACACATCGGAAGGTTCGTCAGACCTGTTCTCAGAAGCACTTGACGAAGCATGCGACGCAGGATTCCGTGCAAGTGAGGTATTCGACAACCTCGGAATCTCACAGGATGAACTTGCAGAAGCATTCAAGAACGCACAGGGCAGTGCATCAGCCATGGCGGAAACAATGAATGACAACCTTGCAGGCGACCTCAAGAGCCTTAACAGTGCATTCGAAGAACTGAAGCTAAAGGTTTCGGATCAGCTTGAACCTGTTCTCAGAGCAGGAGTGCAGTTCGTGACGAACAAAGTTATTCCGGCAGTAACGAACATAAAAGAATATCTGCCGGAAATAGGAATAGCCGTAACCGCACTCAGCGGCGTTATAGCAGCTTTCAGATGGACAACCATACTCGGACACATCAGCAAAGTCAAAGGCGCACTGGTGGGTATCAAGGCAGCTATAGCAGCTGTATCAGCTCCGGCTCTTGCGGTCATTGGAGTGCTGACAACGCTTGCGTTCGCTTTCCGACATCTATGGAACACAAACGACGAGTTCCGGGAAAACATTCTGAATACATGGAACTCGATCAAGTCGAAGTTCGATAAATTCGGTCAGAACATAACCGAACGGCTGAACAGGCTCGGATTCAGTTTTGAAGATATCGGTGATGTGATACGGACCGCATGGCAGAGTCTGTGTGACTTCCTCGTTCCGGTATTTGAAGAAGCATTCAAACTTATCGATTCAACTGTAGGAGCGGCTCTTGATGGTATCCTCGGGCTTGTAGACACGTTCACAGCGATTTTCGAAGGTGACTGGAGCAGTGCCTGGGAAAATATCAAGGGTGTATTCGGCGGAGCTGTAGACTGGCTTACCGATACGACAAACACATTCCTTGGATGGTTCGGAACGAGCTGGGACGACATCTGGAACGCGGTACCTGAACCGGTCAGAAATGCAATAGACACAGCATCCGGATTCATATCCGAAAAGTTTACTGACGCAAAGGACTTCATTCTTAACGAAGCAGTTCCGGCGATACGCGACAAGTGGGACGAGATCGCACCAAAGGTGCAGGCGGCAGCTGAAACTGCCTCCGGTTTCCTTAAGGATAAGTTCAATACCGCAAAGACATTCATAGCTGATGAAGCAGTGCCGGCAATAACGGGTGCATGGGACAGGATGAAAGAAAAAGTTTCCGAAACAGCTGACTTCATCGCTCCTTACGTCACAGTAGCATTTGACGACATCAAGACATTTGTCACAGACACAGTTATTCCTGTTCTGACTGAATCATTCGGAAAGATAAAGGAAAGTATCGGTCCGGTCATCGACTGGATAAAGAGCGATTTCCTCCCTCAGGCGAAAGAAGTATTCGGAACGATCACAGAAGCAGTCAGAAATGCCGTTGAACTTATAAAAGCAGTCTTTGAAGCGCTCAGGCCGACGATCACCGCTGTATTCGGCGGCATAGCAGCTGTCGCAGTAGGTGCATGGACTGTTATCAAGGCGGCATTTGAACCAGTGGTTCACGTCATCGGAGCGGCATTCCGTTCTGCATGGGAGATAGTAAAAGCTGTGTGGAGCGTTGCAGGTTCATTCTTTAAAAATATATTCAGCAACATCTCAGAAGTATTCTCCGGCATCAAAGCACTCCTCGAGGGTGATTTTGCAGGTGCATGGGAAGCTGTAAAGAATATCTTTGCGAATAATGAAGAGTTCTGGAAAACAGTTCTTGAAGGCGTGATGAATGTATTCGTTGCAATCGGAAACTTTGTTATATCAGTATTCAAGGGAATGTGGGAGTTCCTCACAAACCTCTTTGAACCAATATCTGCATGGCTGACCGACAAGGTACTTATGCCGATAGCCAACGCATTCACGGTGATATGGACTAAGATATCCACTAAGGTGACGACTGTATGGACAAAGATCACAAAGACCATCAGAACAGCAATTGCAACGGTCAAAGCAGTAATAACCTACGGATTCGAAAAGATAAGAACATTCATATCAGATACCTGGAACGCAATCCACGACAAGATCAGCGACAGGATAAACGCAGTGAAGAACGTAGTGGAGAGAGTTATCTCAAAGGTGCGTGATATCATGGCGAATATCTGGAACGCCATCAGTTCAAAGGTTTCGGACGTATGGAATACGATCCACAATAAGATCAGCGATAGGATAAACACGGTGAAGAACGTAGTGGAGAGAGTTATCTCAAAGGTGCGTGACATCATGGCGAATATCTGGAACGCGATCAGCTCAAAGGTTTCAGAAGTGTGGAGCGGTATTCATGACAAGATCAGCGACAAGATCACAGCTGCAAAGGATAAAGTTTCAACTATATTCGGCAGCATCAAGGATACAATCCGTGACAGACTTCAGGAAGCAAAGAACACCGTAACCGATATATTCGGCAACATCTATGACAAGATCAGTGAAAAAATCACAGCGGCAAAAGACAAGGTTCAGGAAGTTATCGACAAGATCAAGGAAAAACTCAATTTCCAGTGGTCACTCCCGCACCTTAACTTACCACACATCAGAGTAGAGGGCGGTGAAGCGCCGTTCGGAATAGGCGGCAAGGGCTCACTTCCTAAGTTCAATATCGAATGGTACGCAAAGGGCGGTATCATGACCGAGCCTACACTGTTCGGCATGAACGGAAACACACTGCTCGCCGGTGGCGAGGCAGGTGCAGAAGCCATCCTTCCGCTTGATGTGCTCTGGTCAAAACTCGACCAGATACTCAGAAGCATGAGCAGCGAAGTGACGAACAACATCACGCTTCTTGCTCCGGCATATGAGTACATCCACACGAGTGGACAGAATTCACTCACAAGTCAGGCAGGTCGTCTGATCGGAATGAGCGGCTTCTCACTCGGAGAAATGGCATCCGGCGGCGGAACAACTATCATCTATGATTTCAGTAACTTCACATGGTCACCGTCAGTGACAATGGAAGGTGACGGATCAGGTGACGACAAGTTCATGGATCAGCTCAGAGCACATGAATATGAATTCTTTGACTGGCTCGAAGAGTTCGTGAGAATAAGGGAGGAGTCAGCTTATGCATAGAGTAACGGGATATAAAACCTACTATACAAGAGAAGGTGACACCTTCGACGCCCTCGCGCTCAGCGAGTACAACAATGAAAAGCTTGCACACGTTATCATGCAGTTCAATCCTGATTACTGCGATGTACTGGTGTTTGACGCTCATGTAAAACTGAGAATACCAGTCATCGAAAGCACCGACAAGCCGGGCACGCTCCCTCCATGGAGGCAGACAGATGGATAAAATAGAACTTTACTACAACGGCATAGATATTTACGACAAAGTCTCTCTGAATTTCTGTGTCCACGAAATGAACGCAGAACACTATGCAGACAGCCTGACACTCCGGTTCAACGACAGCGCAGGTGTATGGTCAAAGTACGGATCAGAAGCAAATGACATTATCAGACTGAAATACGGCGACGCAGACAGCGGCGCCATGTACCTCCATTCAATGTCGGCTCAGAACGGGCTCTTCACCATAAGAGCCCTGTCTATGCCGGCAGAGAAAAAAGAGAAGAAGTCACGAAACTGGAAAGGCATGAAGCTTACAAGTATCGTTGCACAGCTTGCAGAAGAACACGGACTGAAATATGCGCTCTACGGAGTAAAAGAACAGGTTTACCGTAATCTGACGCAGACTGACGAAACTGATTTTGAATTTCTTGAGCGGCTCTGCTCATACGAAAGCTGCTGTTTTCTGATCCACAATAAAAAACTGGTGGTCTACTCTGAACCATACATGGAAGCAAGAGAAGCATCCACGCTTGAAGTGGGTCAGAACGGTCAGTTTGATTACGGCATGATAAAGAAGAAATACACATCGTGCAAGGTGATAAGCGGGTCGTACACAGGAACATTCAGCATCGACGATACAGGCGAACTGCTTGTCAGACGTGACGTGCAGGCTTCCTCAGAGGGCGAGGCAATACGATATGCTAAAGGACTCCTCAGGAAAGAGAACAAGAAAACCGTATTCGGCAGAATAATAAAATCCCTGCAGACGCAGTATTCAGCTGCAAGCGTTGTCAAGCTTCATACTGACAGGGCGAGTCTGTGGGATAAGAAAATGTTTATAACATGCATAAGAAATGACCACATAAAAAACAGGTCAGACATATATTTTCGTGGCATACCGGAGGGATACTGATGGTTTACAAAGGCTTGATCGCGTCAGTATCAGGACGCACAGCACGAATAATACCGGACGGGGAAACAGAATACACGGTTGACGGTATCGTTATACCGGACAATCTGAGCGGCCATCTCGCAAAGAATGACAGCGTCGTGTATGTGTATTTTCCTGACGGTAAAGGTCTGATACTCGGAAGAACGGACGGTGAGACATATGGCTCTGATGGCTAAGTGGAACAGAAAGACGTGGGAAGTTAATTCTTCGAACGTTCTTGCAATACAGGATCTCACTTTCAGCTATTCTCAGACAGCTGACAATAACAATTCGACCGAAGAAAAGAAACAAACGAACGTCAGAGGCAAGGAACTTTTTCCACTCAATTTCACAACGGTTCTTCACAAAGGGCTTGATGTGAATTTCGATATCCGTAAGGAAATAGAAGACTGGGAATCGCTCGTTTCAAAAGTTGACTACTTCTTTCTCGGAAGTGTCCGCCTCGGTCCTGCTGTTCAGCTCCGCAAGGTATCAGTTTCGGATGTAAAACTGAGTAACAGCGGCGAAATACTCTACGCAAAGCTCAGTTTTGAATTCAAGGAGTATGATCAGGAATCATCAAGCGTCAAAGCAGATGTTCCGGCTCTTGAAGTGTCAGCGAGTGAAGAAGCGAAAGCGCTCAGAAAAGAACAGAACGATCAGCTTGCAAATGCCGAAGTTCACGGAATAAGAATAGGCGACAGAGTAAAGATCATATCAACGGACTATCTGATCGGAGCAAGTAACCTCTCAGAGGAGGAACTCGAGAAAAGCCATATTGTCAGCAACATCGTAGCCGACAGGCTCCTTCTCGGATTCCATGACGGAGGAATAGGACGCTGGATCTTTGCCGAGGGTGTAACGCTTGTGTGAGGTGATGTGATGAAAGCATACGGAAACGGAAGCACAGCAACCTGTGTTCAGAACCTTTGCAGTCTGACATCGGGTGAAGTATACGGTGACAGAGTGCGGGGAATCAGCACGAAACTTACAGACAGAAAAGGAATTACCGGCGATCTCGTTGAATGTATCCAGTGGCTTATACGTGAGTATGAACCGAGAGCGGATACAGACAGTATCACGGTAAGACCTTCGGGAGGACTTGACGGGGATTTCACCGTCGATGTCCTGGCAAAGAAAAGAGGTGGTTAAACCATGGCAGAACTTGATTTTATAGAAACCGATACCGGAAAAATAGTAAAAGACATTCTTAGCGAACTTGAAAGCGGTGTCAACGAGCAGCTTTATCCCGGAGACGAACGCCGTATATTCGGCGAGGCTCTTGCAGGTGTGTTTGTGTCAGTGTTCAATTCCGTAAATGATGCGTGCAGACAGAAAATGCTCCGGTACGCAAGAGGAAAAACGCTTGATGCTCTCGGTGAGACCCGAGGCGTGAAACGGCTTCCTGCAGAAAAAGCAACTACAACACTGCGGTTCAGCATCGATTCTGTATTCGGTCAGAACATAGTTATACCTTCAGGTGTACGAGTTACCGGAGACCTGCAGAGGTACTTTGTAACTGACAGTACGGCAGTTATAACATCCGGACAGCTGTACACTGATGTATCAGCTACAGCCGAAGAGAGTGGTTCAGAATACAATGGCATACTTGCAGGCGGTCTGAACGCAGTAGTCGATGTATCTGTAGTTCCGCTTATCGACAGCGTAACAAACACTACATCAACATCAGGCGGTGGCAATGCAGAGGATGACGATACCTACAGGGAAAGAATACGTGTATCAGAAAATGCACTCAGCACCGCCGGAACAGCCAAGGCATACAGATATTATGCGATGTCAGCGGATCCTGCGATAACAGACGCCGTGGTCACATCAGAAGATGAGACAATCGAAAGAACACTGACAGTATACAGCGCTCATGCATTTCTCGGAGGCGATCAGCTCCAGCCGGACACTCTCACAATAGAAGATGTACCGGGAGATCAGCACAGTGAATCATATTCAGACGGATTACTTACCATCACGCTGACAGGTGCGTCAGCTTCACTGAACTCGATAGATATTTCCATTAAGCGTTCAATGAAAGGCGTGGTGAGAATAGTTCCTATATGTGCCGGCGGTGAACTCCCGACAGAGGATCAGCTGCAGGACGTGTATGATAAATGCACTGCAGAAGATGTAAAGCCTCTCACAGACATGGTTATCGTAGAAGAACCGGACGTTGAAGAGTACGATATAGAACTCACGTACTACACAACGAAAGCTGACGAATCTCAGGTTGTTGCTATGGTCGAAGGTGAGAACGGCGCGATTGACAGATACAATCTGTGGCAGAGTTCGCAGTTTGAGCAGGATATCAACCCGGATCATCTGAGAAAACTTATACTCAGTCCGGACTGGGCTGACGATCTTGTCGGAGCGGAAAGAGTGACGATTGTAAAGCCGGTGTACACCGCACTTGATAAGACAACGATAGCGAAGTTCAGCGGTAATATAACCGTCAGTCATGTGGCGAGGTGATCAGTGTGCAGGGAATGAAACTTTCAGATCTTGAACTCAAAAAGCTCATGCCGGTGTTCATGCAGAATGATGAAGCTGTCAAAGCACTTTGCACTGCAGTCGATAAACTCCTTCATGATCCGTGTGAGAGAATCCCGACAATGAAAATCTGGGGAGAAACAGATAATCTTTCCGAAGACGAATGTGATGAGCTTGCATGGGAGCAGGATATTGACTGGTATGACAGTTCAGCTTCACTTGAAGTCAAAAGGCAGATAGTAAGTCAGGCGCAGGAGATCAAGAGAAGGCGAGGAACGAAATGGGCGGTCGAACAGCTTGTTTCCGCTTATTTCGGTTCAGGTTACGTCTTCGAATGGTTTGAAGTGCCGGAGCTGACTGATGAGCCGTATACGTTTGTCGTACTCAGTGAATCAGAAATATCTGACGACGATTTTGATAAGTTCATAGCGGCAGCTGAAATAGCCAAGAATGAACGTTCACACATAGCAGGTATTTACATATACCTGTTTGAATGTAAGGCAACTATCGAAGTGCACTGGGACGGGAACGGCTACGCATTTGATTACGCAAGACGATGCGGAACGTATCCGGAAAGTCCGTGGAGCGGCTTTCAGTGTGATGACGAAGTTGATGCTTCAGGCAGTGCAGAACCGTATTTCTACAGTGTTCCAGCCTGTGGCACAATAAACTGCGGTACATATCCGGTATAATATCAGGAGGTGAAGAGAATGGGATATTTTCAGAGTGCGTTTCTTGCGCAGCGACGTTCTGACTGGCTTCGGTGGCTTCACTCAGTCGAGGTTCTTGTAGGCTCGTCGTGGTACAAAGGAACCATTAATCAGAAGAAGGTTGATGGTGAGAATATTATTGTGATTGCAACGTTCCCACAGCTCGATGGTGTGAGTGCTACAATTACCGCTTCAAGAATAATTGCACTTGACGGTAATGTGGCAGCATACCAGAGCAGAGCAGTTGCGAAGGCAGCGGGTCAGGGAACTCTTGTAAAAATAAAGATACCTTTACGAGAGGTATAGGAAGGAGAGGTCTATGTACAAGAACACAGAATGGATCGACCACGTGGTTGATCCCGACACCGGAACAGTCGTTCAGGAGGGTACACCTCAGTCAGCCGTCAACTTCAACAATGAAGAATTCGGCATCCTCGACGGGCAGATCGCACTTCAGATGATGATGGTTGCAGTCAATCAGCTGAACGGCGAAGCTTATCCGGAAATCAAGGATATTTCAATGACTAATACAATGAAATATCCGTTCAACAACTCAGTGCAGACAGTAAGCTTGTCAAACACAAGATCAAATGCAAACTATCAGGTAGACACCTACGTGACAGCTGCAAACGGTGATGTGGGTGATGTTATCGTCTACGACAAGCTCACAAACGGATTCAAGATCAGATACGACGGCAGCGCTTCATCAGCAACCGTCCGTGTCGCAATAAGAGGAGGTTCATAATGAATAGCGTACAGGTAATTGAGAAGAATGAAGGAACAAAGATTGACTGGGAGCAGAACGGTACAAAGCTGTACTTCGATGATGAGATCATGATCAACGTATCCAAGTACCGCAAGGACTGGGACGTGTCAGTTGACATCTGCAGAGACAGGAGCGGAAATCTGACTCTCGGAGCAGAAAATGCTCTCAGATATGTCGCACAGGTCGATATCCCGGCGATAGCTTACGAAGAAGATGAAGAACACAACAAGGTTGCACTGCCTCTTGATATGTCAGATGTAGTGCTCACACTCTGGTCAGTGGAATAAGGAGGTTTACCCATGGCTAATTTCGATTTAACTAATCTTGCAGTAAAAATGATTTGTCCGAACAACGAGGTCAAGCTTGACGACGCAGGTCTCCCGTCTGTGATGGTTTATATCCCGAAGTTCAAGAACAGCGACGTACTCACAGGCGGAGACAGCAGCACACATCCTGCGTTTATCGTCAACGGTCAGGAGATAGCTGGATTCTGGTACGGAAAGTATGAAGCGTGCCAGAGTAACGGCAAGGCTTATTCGCTCCCTGCAGAAGATCCGGCACAGAATCTTGACTTTGACGAATGCAGAACAAGATGTGAAGCCAAAGGTGCCGGATGGCATGTAAGCACGGCAGCTGAATGGGCAGCGGTAGCATTATGGTGCAAGAAGAACGGCACACAGCCACTCGGAAACAATAACTACGGTAAAGATACATCTGAGAGCGGCTATAAAGCCATCGTAACAGCAATGGACGGCGCGAACCGAGGCAGAGTTGCTACAGGTACAGGACCGCTCACATGGAGTCACGACGGTACACAGGCCGGCATATGGGATCTTAACGGTAACGTATGGGAATGGCAGGGTGGAATTCGTCTTGTATGGGGCGAACTTCAGATACTTGCCAATAACGACGCAGCAGATGCAGACAACCCACAGACAGCAGGTTCAGCTTTATGGAAAGCAATCAAAGCGTCAGACGGAACTCTTGTTGATCCTGAATGCTCACCTACAGATACGAATCCTTCAATCTCAGGAAATACAGTAAGACTTGATTATGTATCTTCGAAGTGGACATACTGCAAGTCGATTACAAGTGCAGTTGACTCTGCAAGAAACTGCGCATTCGGTGATGTTACCTGTACAGGTGATATCAGCGACGCAGCCAAGATCAGACTCAGAGCGCTCGCTCTGCTCCCTGACAGCGGTTCACAGGCATCAGATTACAATGGAGACGTTATGTACTGGAACAACAAACAGGGCGAGCGTTTCGTCTTTCGCGGGGGCATCTGGGACAGCGGTGCGGCCGCTGGTGTCTTCTCACTCCACGGCTACATTGCCCGCTCGACTCGCTACTGGAGCCTCGGCTTTCGTGCCGCTTACATTCCGGGAATCTGACATCTGGAGATCTGATAATCTGGTTCGGCGGCTTGCCGCCGGGTAAAAAGACTTATGGATATACTATTACTTAGACAAAGAATAGTCCGCTCCATGATTCGGGTGACGGAGCGGACAAACAATATGAGAAAACCCGAAAAATTCGTATACAGAGATTATCTGAACAAATCCTACATGCGGATGCTTCGCCTCTGCATAAAAGCCAACTGGGCGCACGGAAACGTCAGACGTGAATATCAGAGTGAACTTGACGTCGAGCTCGACATCATTCGTTCTCTCGTTGACGTTGCTGCAAGCCCTGAGGAAAAGCTGATCTCTCCCGGACTTCATGAAGTGTGGAGTAAGGAACTTAAAGAGATCGGACGCATGATAGGCGGATGGATAAAATCCGACGCTTCAAGATAATTTTTGCATAGGGGAACGTGTCATAAATTCTGCGGAGCGTTTCGTCTATCGCGGGGGCAACTGGAACAACGGTGCGAACGCTGGTGTCTTCTCACTCAACGGCAACAATGCCCGCTCGAATCGCAACTGGAACATCGGCTTTCGTGCCGCTCTTGACTGACAAATGTTTGACCTGAGGGCTATGGCCTGATCAGGAACACAGGCAAAAGGGATACGTTTCCCGGTCGAAAGACCGAACAATTCATCAGTTTCGGAAACGAAAATGAGAACCACGCAGACTTACCGGCGCAAGCCGGAAGTCACACGTGAATATTATAGGGAAAGAAAGCGGGGATGTTTATGGAAACACACGATCTATATTCAGAAATATGTTCCTGGGAAAACCTCTGGAACGCTTATCATAAGGCAGCAAAAGGTAAATGGTTTCGTCCGGAAGTTGCAAAGTTCGCTATGAATCTTGAAGAAAATCTCATCAGCATTCAGAACGAGCTGATATATCAGACTTATAAAGTCGGACGCTATCGTGAATTCTTTGTTTACGAACCTAAGAAACGTCTTGTTATGGCGTTACAGTTCAGGGACAGAATAGTTCAGTGGGCGATATATCTGCAGGTCAATCACATATTTGATAAAAGCATGATATATCACAGCTATGGCTGCAGAGTAGGCAAAGGAACAGTCAGAGCAGCTGACAAACTGCAGGACTGGTGTACGCTTGCAAACCGCAAGCCGAAAGACTGGTATTATCTCAAACTTGATATTTCGAAATATTTCTACAGAGTTGACCATGAAGTTCTTCTCGGAATTCTGAAAAGGAAATTTCCGCATGAGGAGAAATTCATAACTCTCATGAAAGAAATAATCGAATGTGATCATACACCGTTCGGATTGCCGCCAGGCAAAAGCGTTGATGATGTTCTTCCTGAAGAAAGACTGTATACCGTCGGCATGCCGATAGGCAATCTCACAAGTCAGATGCTTGCGAATGTCTGTCTGAATGAACTCGACCAGTTTATAAAACATGAACTCAGAGCTCATTTCTACGTCAGATATATGGATGATATGGTTATTCTTCATGAAAGCCCTGTTCAGCTTAACGTCTGGAAGTGCCGGATAGAACACTTTCTGAACCATACGCTGCATCTTGAACTGAATTCTAAAACAGCGATAGGAAAGATTAAAACAGGCATCACGTTTGTCGGATGCAGGGTGTTTCCGGGGTATCGAAAACCTACGAAGAAATTTATAAGGAAAATGAAAAACAGGATCAAAGCAGTCTCAAAACAGTATACAGCAGGTATCATGACCGAAGAGCAGGCGAACGCAGTGGTTCAGAGCTATCTCGGACAGATAAAACATTGTTCTGCTATGCGGCTTGAAAACTGGATAAAAGAAACTGTACCGTTTGAGACCGACGCGAAAAGGAGGAAAGCAAATGAAAGCGGAACTCATTGCACAGACAGCTGAAAACCGTATAGGATGGAGCAGAAAGCAGGCAGGATGTGAAGGAACGCACGCATGGTGTGCTCATTTTGTATCAGAAATTCTGAAAGCCTGCGGCATTGACATGTATGATCTGTCGTGCTCTATGATGAAAAAGAAAATGTCAGCGTCATCAGAATGGGATGAACCGGAAGATCTTCCGGAGAGGGGGGACGTTTTATTCTTCGACTGGGACAGAATCGACGAACCGCTCCCGCTCGACCATGTAGCTGTAGTTATTGACTACAACTTTGATACACGTATAGTGACATACGTCAACGGAAACGGCTCATCAAGAACTCAAGTGACCGAGCAGACCATAAGCATTGACAACTGCACAGTAGCTTACTGGATGCGTTATATAGGAGATAAGAACAGCGAACCGCCGAACAGCAGCGAGCAGGAAACATCGGACAAAACTTTTACCATAGAGCTTCGTACTCTCAGAAAAGGAATGGAAGGTCATGACGTAGCAGTTCTGCAGTGGCTTCTTATCGGTGATAACTACAGCGTAGGCTCTGCAGGTGATGACGGTATTTTCGGAAGCAACACTGAAAAAGCAGTTACCGAGTATCAGAAAGACCACAGCCTCGAAGTCGATGGCATAGCAGGGAAGCAGACATTTACAGAGCTTCTGAAGAGGTGATCCACTTGAATGGAAAAACACTTCTTGAATATCTTGCCTGTACAGTCGGAGCGGCTATAGGCTTCCTGTACGGCGATATTAATGGCATGTTCCTTGCGCTCGTTGCATTGTGTACACTCGATTATATAACCGGTGTCATGGTGGCTATAAAGCGCCGAAGACTCAGCAGCAAGGTCGGACGTGCCGGTATACTTAAAAAGTTAGCCATCTTCATGCTTGTAAGCGTCGCTCACCTGATTGACGCTTACATCATCCACAATGGCAATGTCTTCATGAGTATGACGATCCTGTATTACGCTTGCAACGAGGGAATCAGCATTCTCGAAAACGCAAAGCGTCTCGGCCTTCCTGTCCCGAAAAAGTTAGAACGTATTCTTGAACAGGTGCGGGACGAAAACGACGATAAGGAAAAGAAACAAAATGAATGAGTGGTTCAGTGCTGAAGAACGGCTTCCGGAGTCAGGCGAAGAAGTGCTGATATGGTACAGCTATTTCCGATATGGTGATTATAATGCATACTATCAGACATACGGATTAGCATATTATATCGAAGAGTATAAGGGGTGGTACGGGCAGGATGCATCGGGAACAGATTTCAAAGTTCTTTACTGGGCGCCTTTGCCGAAACCACCGGAGATGTGAACCAAAATTTAATTTGGTTGGTGAAGGAGAAAAGTGATGAACTACAGTAAGAAGCACATTAAGGCTATAGTAAATCGTAAATACACAGCTTTAAAAAATAAAGCCTTAATTAATTTCGAGGTTATACCAAACTACCAATCTCTGTATTGGATGACCGCAAAACATTACAGCAACAGGAAAAGACACTTCAAACGCTTTTAACCGACAAAATATAAGTGCTATTAGTACATATTAAAAACCACACCAAATTTGATTTTGGTTCGGTGAAAGGATTAAGAATCTGAAAATTTCACACGAAATTTCACACGAATTTTTATAAACCACGTAAAATCAATGCTTAATAAACATTGGAAACGGGTTCGAATCCCACCCGCTGCGCCAGACCAAAAATCCCGTATTTACGACGACTGACGTAAATACGGGATTTTCTCTTGCTTTTTAAACGTAAATTATTTAATAAATTCCTAAAAATTACCCTAAAAAAACAGCATTTTAAGAAAAAAGTTCACACGAAATTTCACACGAAACGTTCTGAAAAAATCACTCACCGGCGTGAATGATACCATCGAAATATTCATTGATCTTTTTATTGACTGCTTCACGTTCATCACTGAAAGTGTGCTGATAAACATTTCTGAGAGTAGAAGTTGTGCTCCAGCCTCCGCGTTCCATAGCGTACTTGTCAGGAATGTGAAGTCTGACCATGACAGAAGCGTTCAGATGCCTCAGATCGTGGAATGTTATCACTGGTTCGATGCCGTTGTCCCTCTGAAGCTTAACGAATCTTTTATAGATCTGCTGACCTGTAAGCTCTGTAAGATGCTCCTGTTCCGGATCAAGATTGTCAATGAGCTGCTGAATGTATTCCGGAACGTCTTCCACTCGTGTGGATTCATACGTTTTGGTTGCTTCCTTTTCAATGTGCTTTCCCTCAACGGTAACAATAGCGTTCCGGATGTACATCTTTCCGTTCTGAACGTCTGAACGTTTTACACCTCTGATTTCAGACATTCTCATGCTCAGCCAGATAGCGAGCATACACGGCAGTTCGACGGACGTTCCTCTGATTATGCGTATGATATCTTCCGGATCCGGCATTTCTCTTATTTTTTTCTGCTTTTTCGGCAGAGTGACCTTTGTGTTAAGGTCAGGAGCATAGATATTCAGAGACGCACTCAGAAGGCCGTATACGTTGTGAATGCTCTTAGGCGATAACTTTTCCGCCTCGGCGTTAACGGCTTCCTGTATGGCTGTTCTCGTAAGGTCTCTGACTCTTACATCCATCAGATTCTGCATATAGTTTTTCCGCATTGTCCTGTATGAGCGGATAGTGGAAGGAGAGAGGATATTACTCTTGCTCTCGATATACTTGTCTATCGCCTTGCCGACGGTCATTTCCGTTACTGGCTCCTTATTCGTAGCAGCGAACTGAGCGGCAAGGAATTCCGCTTCTTTTTTCGTGTCCGCAGTAAAGGACTTCATGATCTTCTTTCCGTTCTGATCCTTGCCGGCGTACACCTGCACTCTCCAGGAACCTGACGGAAGCTTTTTAGCCTTAGCCATAACATCATTCCTTTCTTGACAAGTCAGGAACGAGTATGCTATACTAAGCCTGTAGAGGTTCGGGTAGCAATACTCGTTCACAGTGCCGGTTTTCCGTTAGCCCGGAACCGGCACGCTATTCAGTTATATACTCTTTTTAATAAATTAGTAAAAGAAGAGTACCGAGGGGACGGTGCTCTTCTTTTTTTGCCTGTTTTAAGAAGTATTACAGATCCATATACATCGGAATACATCCGTCTGTGAACAAGCTTGTAGATGGTTTCATGAATTCTTCATAATCACTGAACCCGTTTCTTAAATAGAAGTTATGTGCATTTGGTACAGAATGAAGAAGTATTTTATCTGCTCCGCACTGTTCATCCGTAAAGCAGTATATATGCCCGATTACATCAGAAAATAGCATGTTACTCAGATTTCCGTCATCAGAATCTTCAGAATAAGGCAAATGCTGATAATTTTCATCGATAGCGAACATTTTAATTTCGACTGCAGGATAAACAGTGATCTTATCATGTCCGTGAGTTAGCACAAGTCCGGAACAGCTTAAAGTATAATAGCTGATAACAGAATTATTTTTGGTATCGACAATTATAAATGTTGTTGCCTGTGGATCATGATCAGCTTTTTCTATGAGATAGTCATTCATTACCTCGTTGCCACAGTTAAAGTTTTTGATAAGATTGCTGTGTTCTTCAGAAAGCAGCATAGTTTCTGTTTTAATATCTTTACCGTAAATCATTTTTTAAATCTATCATCTCTTATCATATTTTTTCTAAATTTTTCAGCTCTTTTGAGATGCATTTCCTTGATTTTCGGATCCCCTTTACGAGCGAGAAATTCTTCCGCTTTTTCAGGGTTGAGCACGAATGCCTGATCTACAGGCTTTGCAAGTACTACGAACATAATATCAACTCCTTTCCACGTAATTATACCACATCGCCATTCGTCGCACAATCCACCCGAATGGACGCTCACTTCGTTTCCTTCCCCTTCACCCTGTCAATAACCTCCGCCATAAGCTTGATCTGCTCCTCATAGTCGAGTTCCCGGAACTTTTCTATGAGCTTTTTTTCGTTTATATCATAATCGCAGTTGGTAATAGCGATATTATTGTTATTTCCGTTCTGAATATTGTTATTGGATACGGAGGAGACAACGTCACAGGTGTCGGGGTCGAGAAGATCTGCAACATAAACCTCAAGGCAGTCTGCAATCAAGTTCAGCTTTGTGGAGTCAGGACTTGAACCTCTGGTTTTCCAAGCTGATATTGTGGATTTTGGTATTTGAGCACGTTTTGATAAATCATTTTGTGTAATTCCTTTTTCGCTCATTATCTGAAAAATACGTTGTGAAACAGTCATAACTCCCACCCTCTTTTTATGGTTATAATCCGCAGATGTGAACAAATCCACATGCAGACCACAAAAATATATTGACAAGTCCGCAACTGCGTACTATAATAAAATCATAACAACAATTAGTTGTTAATCCTAATCAAAGTATACCATAAAACGAGGTATAAAGTCAATGTTAACACAGTCGGAGGTGAACATATCATGGGACTGGAACTTAAAATCAGACTTCTGAAACTCGGTATGACACAGAGAGATCTTCTTAAGATCCTGAGAGCCAAGGAAGACAAAGATCCGAAAGCATTCGAGGGCATTGTACTCGACACTTCATATATAAGTCACGCAGTAAATGACGAACCGGCAGAGCGGTTTGAGAGGCTTCGTGTGATAATCGAGCAGACACTCACAGAGAAAGAAGCTCAGAGAGCGGCTGAAAATGCCGTAAAGGAAATGCAGATGAGACCTTTCCTTTAATCGGGAGAGGAAAAAGGGAGCCGCCTGACAAGGCGGTCGCAGCGCCCGCACAACAAATGTTTTTTGCCGCCGGGGCGCATTTTCTCAGATATGATGTTTTCCGGTGATATCGCCGGTGACATACAAAAGAAAGCCACCGGCGCAGGTGACTTTCTGGTTGAAGAATTACAATTCTCCGAGTTCACGAAGCTCTTTTTTCAGAACTTCAATACGATTCATCAGCAGATGCATCGTATCCTCTAAGAGATCCAGTTCCAGTTTCATTTTTGTAGTTCTGAGCTGGACTTCTGGATCTTCAAAAAAGAAGAAAAAGAAGGCAAACACCTCCTTTCAGTGAGGATAGAAGCCTTTCCGTAATGCGCCTTACAGAGAGGCTTCAAATTTATTATAGCATATTATAACAGGTGTTAAAACCATTTATGGTTTTACATAAAAAGAGAGCCGCCGGCGCAGGTGACTCTCGCTAAGCTGACACTTAGAGCATTTCTACTCTGCGGATAGCCTCGTCAATGGCAGCATGAGCGGCCATGAGCTGGTCTATCGCGCGGTCAATCAGATCTTGTTGCATTTCGAGCTGTTGGGTAAGTGAGCTCTTCTGCACTTCAGGATCTTCAAAGAAGAAGAAAAAGAAAGCACACACCTCCTTTCCGGGGGATGGAAGTTTTTCCGCAATGCGCCTTGCGGAAAGCTTCTGTAATATTATTCGGCATAATAAAGCCGAAATAAACAGGGAAATTGAGGAGAGAAACAGAAAATGTATGATGCATCACAGGAAAAAGTTTATGAACATGACCGTTACAGCGTAATAAAACGTGTTACCGCATACGGTACGGTATATTCCCTCGTAAGAGCGGGATCGCCGTTCTTCATCGGAACGTTTATGTCGCTTACTTCGGCCATTGAATCAGCAGATGAAGCCGCCGTCAGAGAAAGGAAAGGTGAACATCCTTATGCCAAAGAGTAAACTTGCAGACATGATAAGTCATAAGTCGGATAACGACTATATTACAAATCTGGTTGCGAACATCAATTATGAAATGTTCCGTAAGAAGATCACGGTCAAGGACATTTCAAAGAAAACAGGTATAGCAGAAGCCACATTCAGACTGAGAATGAACGAGCCGGGAACGTTTAAGCAGAGCGAGATCGTTCTTATTGCCGGAGCACTCAAAGTCAGTCCGTGGACGCTTGCCACGAAGCAGCTGAAGTATTCGGAGGTGAGGGCTGATGCATAAGAAAGATATAGCAGGCGATAAGATACGTACATTCTGCATTGCCGTTTCACTGGTGCTTATGATCATCGACTGCACCTGTATAGCGACACAGTTCGCTGTGTCATACCTCTGGATAATCAGATATATGTACATACCGCTCTATGTGACAGCTGCATATATCACCATGCAGAAGCTCATTGACGATGACAGACGTCTGAGCCTTGAAAAGATCAGAGCGAGAAAAGAAAAGATCCGTAACCAGTGGATAGCCGATTACGAATCTTTCAGAAGGGAGATGCACGGAGTAGTAAATGAAGAGCAGGGAAGCAGGAGAGCAGGAAGCACTCATTGAGTGGGCGTATTTCATGGAGGCACAGTTCCCGGAACTGGAGCTCCTCTATCACATCCCGAACGGCGGAAGCCGTCACAGGATAGAAGCGATTCACCTGAAACAGCAGGGAGTAAAAGCAGGTGTGCCGGATCTTCATCTTCCGGTAGCAAGAGGCGGATATCACAGCCTGTATATCGAAATGAAGGTAAAAGGCAACCGACCGACACCGAAACAGATACACTGGCATATGATGCTCGTGGAACAGGGCAACAAAGTCGAGGTGTGCTATTCATTCGATGAAGCCAAGAACGTGCTCCTTGATTATCTTAAATCCACACGGGTGGAATAAAATCAATGTGGCAGAAATGCCACATAAAAAAGTCATCTAAAAGTCCGGTAAAGTACCGGAAAAGTCCGGACAGTTCATAAAAGGGCAGAAAAAAAGCTCACCGCAGAGAAACAGTGAGCTTTTTCATAACTTAACCTTGTTGGACTGGTTGCGACAATCCATTAACTGTATTATAAACGATTGTCCCCGAAAAGTCAACAGTATTTTTATGAAGGGAAGAAAATTTTATGGAAAAAGCATATTTTGAGTATAACGGAAATAACCGAGTAGGTAAACTTATAGCAAAACCGACCGCAGATGCACTCCTGACCTTCTGTGAACAGGAGCCTGAATTCGAACAGGCGATCGAACAGAGCGGCAAGAGCTTTGATGACTGTATAAAAGAAATAGCAGGAGGTTTCAGTGCCTCTAACCCTGCTGTTTCTGACTTCACAGTATTCAAAAAGGCAGTACAGTTCTATTTCCCCGGTGCAACTATCAGCTATAACATGGACATCCACCTGAGTGGAACGGTGGAAGCCAAAGAAAAGAAGCTGTACAAGAAGCCGGAAGTGATACCGCCACCGCCTGTATCAGCACCGAAGCCGTCCGCATCCGCATCAGCTTCAAAGAAGCTCACCCTCAACCTCGATGACTTACTGGACTTCTGACGAGGTGACGATCATGAGGGGAATGACGGA
>JAEEGJ010006604.1_pt1 | contig 34533 bp, 29 predicted proteins | sample 8958761 | NCBI WGS metagenome assembly JAEEGJ01 (sample SAMN16246546, study PRJNA631951) | gut metagenome | biome: gut microbiome; feature: rumen; material: RS-attached | host: Bos | place: Iran: Karaj | collected 2018-10
GACCATAACCTGTAGCCTCTGTTCTTGCGAGGGAGCCGCCGAAGCTGAGCTTCTTACCTGTAAGAACGCCGGAGAACTCGTTAACGATCTTCTTGTACTGACCGAACATGAAGCCGATCTCTCTTGCACCTGTTCCGATGTCGCCTGCAGGTACATCGAGGTCAGGTCCGATATGTCTGTAAAGCTCACGCATGAAGCTCTGGCAGAAAGCCATTACTTCGTTGTCAGACTTGCCCTTAGGATCGAAGTCTGAACCACCCTTAGCGCCGCCCATAGGGAGGCCTGTAAGGGAATTCTTGAAAATCTGCTCGAAGCCGAGGAACTTAAGGATGCTGAGGTTAACAGAGGGGTGAAGTCTCAAACCGCCCTTGTAAGGTCCGATAGCGCTGTTGAACTGAATTCTGTAACCGCGGTTAACCTGAATTCTGCCGCTGTCATCGATCCAAGCTACTCTGAACATAATCTGACGCTCAGGCTCAACGATTCTCTCAAGAACCTGCTTCTCGATAAGCTCAGGATGTGTAGGAAGTGCGGGAGCGATAGAGTTAAGGAACTCATATACTGCCTGGAAGAACTCAGGCTCGCCTGCATTTCTGATCATAACCTTCTGCATGAGATCGTTAAGATACTCATTCTCAATCTTGTAATCCATAAGATTTCCACCTTTCTTCTGCCCGGAACCGATTTTGCAAGTTCGCGTGGCTAAAAATTCATTTTGTAGACTGAAAGCTTAGGTATCGAAACCTAGTTTAAACCAATCGTTAAGTATAGTATTACAAGACTTTCGCAATTTCAATAGGCAATTAAAAAATGAAAGTTCGCAGGTGCGAACTTTCATTTCAAAACATTTTAATTATTTTTGTCTGCTTCTTGTATCAGGATTGTGTTCCCTCTGTCGCAATACCTGATGTGCTTTCAGATGTTTTTTCTGCAAAAGGATCGTTCTCAACTACTTCGTCCAATGAATCGATTCCGAATATCTGAGATAACTCTCCGTAATTGATCACACCTGTAAACCGGTCTACTGCGATGAAGATTATGAGAATGAAGATCAAGACCAAAAGACCTCTTCTGATAATCATCATCCTTCTTTCCGCATTGAACTTCTCATCAACACGCTTCTTAGTCGTGTAGCCAACTACAACATAGACACGGCTGATATCAGTTCTCTTAGGCCTGTTGCGGTATTCTTTGATCTTACGTTTGACAAAAGCAATGAATCTCGAAGGAAGACCCTTGATGAGTCTTACTGTAGCCCTATAAGAACAGCCCAGGAAATCGAGCAACACGCTGCTCTTCAAACTGCCTGCAAAGTTATTATCTTGGTTTCTGTCTTCCTGATTTATTGCCATATCAATTTACCTTAAGGGCGATTATAGCATTGTTTATCAAAAGTAAGAAGCCACGAATTAGGCAGATTCTTCTGAACTGTCGATATTACTGTCCCTGATCCTTTTGATGCTGCCGGGATAATACATTCTTGTAACAGCAGAAATGGCGCTTGATTTGAGCCTGTAGAAAGTCGCTCTGCTGCAGAAAAGCTTATTCGTAACATCACCCGGATCGATGCGCTGATAGTAATACAGATACATCAATCTGGCCAAGGGCAGTCTGATCGAGAGCATCCTGTTAAGAAGGATCGTTGCCCGCCTTCTTCTTAAGATAAGGTCAACATACTGTTCTTCCAACGATTCAATAAACTCACTGAAACCCTCTGAAAAACTGATCATAATGTCATTCATATCTCCCTGGCCTCTTGGAATATAGGCCGGCTCAGTCACCTTGCACGGAGAATAATAACCGGCATATATATCCATAAGGCTTGCTGTCCCGTCTTCTCTTGCCTTACATATCTCCGCAACGATCGGATCTTCTACCGATGGCTGGAAAGAAAGATCCTCTCGTAAACGGTTAAGTCTTGATACGATGATCGCTCTTGCTTCTTCGAACGAAGCTGCATTCTCAATGGCTTCGTCTTTCAGTATTTTATTGAGATTGGAAAAATTATTAGATTTATTAATAGTTACCGACATTTTCATTATTCTCCATAAAAAGTATTGCTGCCCGCCAAACAAACGTTTGACACCTGTTTATTTAATGTTACAATGATAGAAAATATGTTTGGAGGAGTCCTTATGCAGTCAAACGACAGGAAGACTATTGAACGCGTATATAACTACATTTGTAATTACATAAATCAGAATCAAATTTCGCCTTCTGTACGAGATATCTGCGCCGGTGTAGGTCTTAAGTCTACGTCCTCCGTTCACACTTATCTCAAGCAATTGGACAGTCAGGGCCGTATAGAATACAGACCCGGATTAAGAAGAGCTATTGTGATCAAGCAAGGAGCGGATGATTCTATTCAGGAATACTCGGGTTCATCAAGTGTTACTGAATTAACCGAATACAGGAAGGTTCCCGTTATCGGTAAGATCACAGCCGGCATTCCGATCCTGGCTCACGAAGACTATAGCGATTCTTATCTGGTGAATAAGTCTTTAATAGGGGATTCCGAAGCATTCATGCTTAAAGTTCGTGGCAACAGCATGATTAATGCTCATATTCTTGACGGCGACCTTATTATCGTACGTAAGCAAAATACGTGTGAAGAGGGAGACATAATAGCCGCTTTGATAGAGGACGAAGCTACGGTCAAGAGATTTGGAAAGAAGAACGGAATTCCTTATCTTTTCCCTGAGAATGATGACTACTCGCCAATTCCTTTCAACACTGAAGGATGCAGGATCCTGGGCAAGGTAGTTGGGCTACATAGATATTCAATCGATTAACTACCTCCTCCCTGTTAAGATAAATGTGTTTGTACTTTTATTATGTGGGCTTGGCAGAGATTTTCAAGTAGAAAATTACAAATTTGAATAATTGAGACTAGTCTTGATTTTCCATTTATCTAATCAAAGCATTTAGACAATGAACTGCACAGAAATGTGCAGTTTTTATTTGCAGAGCTGTAAAACGATTTTGGCATTTACAGAAGGGGCATCAGGTTTGACCGGTGTCACGTCTTCTCCCATGCTCCGAAGCCACGTAAGCTGACGTTTTGCATAATGTCTTGTACCGATCCTGATACGGTCTGCAGCCTGTTCAAGTGTTTCTTCGCCTTCAAGATATTTAAGCATCTCTTTGTAGCCTATTGCCTGCCAGCAAGTCGAGGTCCTGTCCACTTTAAGATCAAGCAGCATCTTCGCTTCATCCACAAGGCCGTTGTCGATCATGACACAGACTCTTCTGTTGATGCGGTCATATAAGACTTCCCTGTCCCAATCGATCATGAAGACCTTAAACGGGAATTCAGGGCCGTTTGCTTTGGACTTCTTGTTCTTCTCAGTGAAAGTAATCCCCAGTGCATCATATACGGCAAGGGCTCTTATCACACGTCTGGTATTTTGCGGATCGATCTTTTCTGCGGCTTCGGGATCAACTTCTTTGAGCCTTGAATATAAAGGCTCTATTCCCTTTTGTTCGAATTCTTCAGTCAATTCCTTAGTTGCTTTGATCTCAGCTTCCTCATCACCTGTTCCATAATCAAGGCCATAGAGCAGAGATGAGATATATTGGCCTGTTCCGCCGCAGACAACCGGAAGCTTCCCGCGCTCGAGAATATCCCTGATGATAGGAAGAGCCGTGCAGACATAGTCATAGACGGAGAAATTAGCACCGGGTTCAACGACGTCCGTCAGATAATGAGGGATATCACCTATCTCTTCCTTGCTGTCTTTTGCCGTACCGACATCAAGACCTTTATATATCTGCATCGAATCAGCGCAGACAAGTTCACCGTCTGCGATCCTGCATATCTCTAATGCAAGCGCACTCTTACCGCTCGCAGTAGGTCCTGCGATTATCGGTATATACGAATACTTTTCGAAAACAGGGAAAGATGTATTCATCAGACGATTCTCTTGAAATTCTTCTCGTAATCTTTCTTAGCGACCGTAAAGAACGTAGGTCTTCCGTGAGCGCAGTGGTAAGGATCTTCGCACATGGAGAGCTCCTCAATAAGCCTCATTGCCTCCTGCTGTGTGATCCTGTCACCTGCTCTTATGGCCGCCTTGCAGGCTGTTGTCTGGATCAGCTGATACCATATCTCTGATCTTGAAGGAACTTCACGCTTAAGATCGACAAGGATAGCACTGAAGACTTCAGACTGTTTTCCGGCTTTGCCAAGAGGAACGGTCCTTACTGCGATCTGTCTGTCGCCTAAGAGCTCAAGCTCAAATCCGTTCTCCTTAAACCTCTCGATATTATCTTCAACGAAGCTGTAGTCTTCCCACGAGAGCGTTATGATCTGCGGTGTTAAGACCTGTTCTACGGCAGGTGCTGTACCGGGCTTTTTCTTGATCATGAACTCCTCATAGAGTACTCTCTCGTGAGCTGCGTGCTGGTCTACGATAAAGCAGACATCCTCGTTCTGGAGGATGATATACGTCGAGAAGATTATGCCGACAAAATCTGCTGCAGCGAGTCTGTCGATATCGGTAATAGTCCTGTTCTCCTGAACATCATCGATTATTGCAGGTGCAGTCTGAACGGGCTCCGTGATCTCCTGTTCCGAAGCGGGTTCAGGCTTTGCTGACGGCTCATCAGAAGTCTCTTTCAGAGCTTCGATGTCAGGCTTGAATTCAGATAATATCTGAAGGAGCTTATTCGCCTGTGCAGGATCTCCCTGCTGGCCTAACTTATGAGAAGCGTTAGGCGGTGCGGAATATCTGGAAGAAGCCTTGGGAGCAGAAGCCGCTGTTGAGAAATCATAGCGGAGCTGCGTTCCGGAATCAGCTTCCTCTTCAACCTTCTCGGCGATCCCGTTAAAGGTCATGCCGGCTTCACCGTTCTTAGTCAGAGCATCCTTGATGCCGTGATAAACGAGTCTGAAGATATCTCCGTCGTTGCTGAATTTGACTTCACTCTTTTGCGGATGAACATTTACGTCAACAGTTCCGGGCTCACAGTAGATCATGAGGAAACATATAGGGAACTTATTCTTCATTACTGCATTCTTATATGCTTCATCTATTGCAGCGGAAACCGTCTTGCTGTGTATCAGTCTTCCGTTTACAAAGACTACCTGAAGACCTCTGTTGCCTCTTACAAACGATGTAAGACCCGTAAAGCCTTCTATTCTGCCGCCTTCGTATTTAAAGCTTACCGGAACAAGTGCCTTAGCAGTCTCTTTGCCATATACCGCATAAACGGCATCAAGAGACGAACCGTTGCCGGGTGTGGTAAAGAGAGTTACGCCGTCCTTGATAAGCTTTATCGATATCTCAGGAGCAATTACCGCGAGCTTCTCGATAAGCCCCGTAATGTACATTCCCTCAGTGGAATCTTTCTTAAGGAACTTATATCTTGCAGGAAGATTCTTAAAAAGATTCCTTACTTCTACAGATGTTCCGGACATTTCTGGATTATCATAGACGCCCTTAAGAGAGCCGTCTTCGTAAACTACTTTGGATCCTTCCTTCTCGCCTTTGAGACAGGTCGTAAGGGTTACGTCAGAACATGCAGCGATCGATGCCAGAGCCTCGCCTCTGAAACCCATGGTCGAGAGAGAATAGATATCTTCGATCGAACGGAGCTTTGATGTCGCATGAATGAGAAAAGCCTTCCCGGCATCTTCCCTGTCCATGCCGCAGCCGTCATCGGTTACTCTGATCAAAGAGATCCCGCCGCCTGCAAATTCCACAGTTATTCTTGAAGCGCCGCTGTCTATAGCGTTGTCGATAAGCTCTTTTACAACGGAGACGGGACGCTCAATGACTTCGCCGGCCTTAATGGCATTGGCGGTCTTGGTATCAAGTACATTAATCCTGCCCAATGTCTTCCTCCCGGCACTTCTGCTTCAATTCATAAAGTATGTTCATGGCTTCGATAGGTGTAAGCCTTGTGGGATCGATATCTCTTAATGTCTGACGGATCTTGTCTTCTTTTCTGTAGACGACGTTGTCAGGATTAAAGAAGGATTCCTGTCCGGGCATTACATCTTTCGAGAGCTCCTCATCATTTCCGAGAGTCTCGCGGTTGCCCTTGACCTTGAACTTGCCGATCCTCTCAAGCTCTGAAAGTATTGCATTGGAACGCTTCAGGACATCTGAAGGAAGGCCTGCAAGCCTTGCAACTTCGATACCGTAGCTGTCCGAAGTACCTCCGTCAGAGATCTTATGAAGGAACGTTACGCCGCCCTCTTCTTCCTTAACCTCTACGTGGTTGTTATAAACGCCGCGGTTAAGGCGCTCGAGCTGGTTAAGCTCGTGATAGTGCGTAGCGAAGATCGTTCTCGCATAAAGGATATTCGGATCGATTATGTATTCAATAACTGCCCATGCGATCGAAAGTCCGTCGTATGTGCTCGTGCCTCTTCCTACTTCGTCGAGGAGCAAAAGGCTCTTACGCGTAGCATTCTTAAGGATGTAGGACACTTCCCTCATCTCAACCATGAATGTTGACTGGCCTGTGGAGATATCGTCAGATGCGCCGATCCTCGTGAAGATGTGATCAACAAGGCCTATCTTCGCGCTCTTTGCAGGTACAAAAGAACCGATCTGAGCCATAAGGACAATGAGCGCCGTCTGTCTCATGAATGTTGATTTACCGGCCATATTAGGGCCTGTGAGGACCATAAGCCTCTTCTCGTCGTCCATCGAGATATCGTTGGGAACGAATGTCTCATGCGAGGATCTCATCATCTGCTCTACGACAGGATGTCTTCCGCCCTTTATGTTTATGATCTCAGAATCATCTATCGAAGGCTTTACATAGTTCTCAACTTCAGCAAGTTCTGCAAGCGAAGTGATAACGTCTGTCTGGGCTATGGCTCTGGCGGTATCGAAAAGCTTCTGTGATACGGCACATACCTTCTCCCTGACTTCGGTAAAGAGTTCATATTCAAGAGCGATGCGGCGCGAAGATGCGCTTACGATCTTATCTTCAAGTTCCTTGATCTGAGGTGTGATGTAACGCTCGTTATTAACGAGTGTCTGCTTTCTTACATACTCTTCCGGGACCTTGTCAGACTGGGATCTCGGGATATCGATAAAGTAACCGAAGACCTTGTTATAGCCGATCTTCAGAGTCTTTATTCCGGTCCTCTCGCGCTCGTTGTTCTCGAGCTGGAGGATATATTCCTTGGCATTTTTGGCCAGATCGTAGAGTTCATCACATTCGGCGTTATACCCGCGCTTAATGATGTCACCGTCCTTGACCGTGACGGGAGCATCCTCATTGATCGACTTTTCGAGCAGATCGGCTATATCCGTAAGAGGATCCATTGACGCCTTGATCTCCTTGAACATGCCCTTGGAGAACTCTTCTAAGCCTTCTCTTACGAACGGGATCTTCCTTAAGGAATTGCGCAGTGCCAAAAGGTCTCTCGCATTGCACGTGCCGAGCGACACCTTGCCGGAAAGACGCTCGATATCGTAAAGACCTGACAGGCCTTCCATGATCTGCTGGCGGGCCATGTATCTGTCTTTGGCTTCTTCTACGGCATCAAGCCTTCTGTTGATTGCTTTGACAGAGATGAGGGGCTCTTCGACCCACTTTCTCAAAAGTCTTGCGCCCATTGAAGTCTTGGTGCGGTCTATAGCCCAGAGCAAAGAACCCTTCTTCTGCTTTGTCCTGATCGTCGCCGTGAGCTCCAGGCCAGTACGCGTTGCAATATCAAGCTCCATAGTGTCAGAGATCTTATAGCATCTTACGACATCAAGATATGTTACCTTATCGGTCTGTGTCTCTTCAGCATAGAGGATCAATGCCGAGCATGCGCAGTACATCATCTCAGGGTTAGTAAAGAGCTTGGCATCCTGCACTGCAGCGCCGCTGTTCTTGAAGAGGCTCTCCGAGAAATCCCTGTCATTTCTTCTGGTCAGAGCGATGTCCGTACCGCTCCTTATAGCCTGGAGCTCGGGTGTTGATTCGAAGTTGGAGTTATAGATGATCTCCGAAGGAGAATACTTGCCGATGAGATTTATCAGGTGCTCGCCGTTATCGGTAAGCGTCAGCTGCGTAGCTTCAAAATCACCAGTGGAGATATCGGCGCAGGCTACACCGAACTGGGAACCTACGCAGTAGATACTCATGAGGAAGTTATTCTTACGTTCCTCAAGGCCGCCCGATTCCGTGATCGTACCGGGAGTCAGTATCTTGATGATGCCGCGCTTTACAAGGCCTGTTGCAACCGAAGGATCTTCAAGCTGTTCGCAGATAGCGACCTTGTAGCCTGCCTGGACAAGCTTATTTGCATATGAGGAATATGCATGGAAAGGGATTCCGCACATCGGCGCTCTGTAGCCCGAACCGCAGTCCCTTCTCGTAAGCGCGAGCTCTAATATCTTTGCGGCCTTTACGGCGTCATCGAAAAACATCTCATAGAAGTCGCCTAATCTGTATAAAAGGAACGAATCCTGGCACTTAGCCTTCATCTCAGCATAGTGCTGCATCATCGGAGAAAGCTGGTCGGGAGTTAAGTCTGAAAGCTTCATCGGGAACTGTCCCGCTGCTTTTACGTGATTCTCGTCAAAACCGTTGTTGTCTGTCACGCTTATTCTCCCTTCAAGCTGACGAGTATACCGTCAACAGAATACGGCCTTGCACGGTCTATCCTGACCTCACAGAGCCTGCCTTCAAGATAATCGGGACCGACATCAATGCCGAGTTCTTCGGGAATAGTGAAGTTAACAAGATGGTTGGTGACAGTCCTTCCGGAGAAAGTCATGTCACCTGCCTTGCTGATGCCTTCTATAAGCACTTCCATGGTCTTTCCGACAAGTTTCCTGTTAGATTCTTCAGCATAGCGGTTCGTATATTCTGTAAGTCTTCCGAATCGCTCTGTTACGACATCCGAAGGAACCTGGTTCTCATAGGCTGCAGCCTTGGTTCCGGGCCTTGCAGAATACTGGAAAGTAAAGCAAGCATCGAACTTGGCCTTATCAACGGCAACAAGCGTCTCTTCGAAGTCTTCATCAGTCTCACCCGGGAAACCGACGATTATGTCTGTAGTAAGCGAGCCGCCCTCAACCTTGGATCTGAATTTATCAACGATCTCCTGGAACCTCTCGATCGTATAAGGTCTGTTCATAGCCTTAAGGACTGTATTAGAGCCTGACTGCATAGCAAGATGCAGGTGCTTCTCGACATTGGGTCTTGTTGCCATGATGTCGATTACTTCATCAGATAAATCCTTCGGGTGCGAGGACATGAATCTCACTCTGGAGAACTCTTTGAAATCCGACGCCGCTCTCAATATATCGGCGAAGGTCTCACCGCCCGCGCCCTTATAAGAATTGACGTTCTGGCCGAGGAGCATTACTTCCTTATAGCCCTGCGCAGCAAGTTCGGATAATTCATTGACTATCTCATTAAAATCTCTGGATCTCTCCCTGCCTCTGGCATAAGGAACGATGCAGTATGTGCAGAAGTTGTTGCAGCCGTACATGATGGGCACGAGCGCTCTGAACTTCCTCTTTCTGTCGATCGGGAAAAAGTTGTCTTCCGCAATATAGTCATCAGCAGAGATATTAACGAGCTGCTTGTCCTTGCGGATAGCATCCCTCATGAGCACCGGAAATCTGTGGAGCTGCTGGGGATCGAAAACAAGATCGACGTAAGGATATGATTTCTTTATCCTCTCTACGTTCTCAGGAACCTTCATCATGCAGCCGCCGACGGCGATCACGACATCCCTGTCATTTTTCTTCAGTGTCTTAAATACACCTAAATTGCCGAACAAGTGCCTGTCGGCATTCTCTCTGATCGAACATGTATTGAAAACGATGACGTCTGCATCATCCAGCTCTCCGCCTGAAGATGCCTTAAGCCCCATCGAAGCGAGCATTCCGGAAAGCTTCTCGGAATCTGACTCATTGAGCTGGCATCCGTAAGTCAGGACGTTATAGGTTAATTGTCTGCCTTTTCGAGCGCCGAGAGAAGAGAAATACTCTTTAAGTTCTGTTACCGCAGCGTCGAAATCAAGCTTGTCATTTACTGTAGTCTTAATTATCGCCATTTATAGCCTCTTTCCATTTACCCGCTAATTATACAGTAAATCACCCTTTATTTTTATTAAAAATTGGATTAACCGCCATTTATTTGTTTTTTATGCGAAAAGTTATAATATGTATTGGTCAAATCAAAACTAGGAGATACGAATGAAGCTATTCTCAAAAAGAATAACAGCAAGTATTACAGCTATCCTTCTTACTTTAACGTCCCTTTGGGCTTTTACGGGGACGTATATTTCAGCAGAGGCCATCCCTGATGACCCTAATGACGGCATCATTACCGCCAATGAACGCAAGACTGATCTCTTAAGCGAGACTCTTGAGGACGCACCTAAGGTAAATGCCGCATCTTATATTCTCTACGACGCTACCAGCGGAACAATTCTTCTGGGCAAGGATTACGATGTCCAGAAAGAGCCCGCTTCAATGACCAAGGTTATGACTATCCTGCTGGCCTTAGAGCGACTCCAGGAGACAGATGTCGTTACCGTAACACCCGAGATGGCAGCTGCCATTAAGACCATCAAGTCCGACTACGTTAAGCTGGGACTTCAGGAAGGCGAAGAGATCAGCGTTAAGGATCTTATCTATGCCTGCGTTCTCAAGTCCGCCAATGACGCGAGCCTTGTTCTCGGTATGTATATGGCCGGCACGGAACGTGACTTCTGCGATCTGATGAACTCCAGGGCAACTGACATCGGTTGTACCAATACTCATTTCAGTTCGGCATACGGTGTTTCTTCGCCGGATAACGTTACGACGCCTTATGACATGGCCCTTATCCTTAACGAAGCCGTAACCACCACAAAGTATCCTGAGATCGCCAAGACTCTCAACTACACTATCAGCGCTACGAATAAGTACAGCAGCGAAAGAGAGCTTACAAACGGCAACCGTTTCGTAAGCACGACACAGCACGGTTATGAATACTATCTCGGCGGAAAGACCGGATTTACCGATACGGCCGGATATACCCTCTGTGCTGCAGCGAAAAAGAACAACAGAACGCTCGTCGGCTGTGTTTTCAATGCCGCAGATTCCGATGTCAGATATACAGATCTCATTAAGCTCTTCGAATACGGTTATTCAAGCTTTACCACAGTTGAGATCACCGACAGCGAATTCACGCCTCTTGTAGACGAGACTCACAAGCAGATCACACAGCTTCTGGCAGACACGAACCTTTACCTGTCTAACCACAGGCTTGTTCTTGACCCGTTCATCACGACGACATCTTCAAGAGCTCAGTTGGGAAGCTCAAACAGGATCGATCTCTCAAAGGCAGTCATCGACACATCCATTGATCACCAGACTCTGGAACTGCCGCTTTGCAAGGTATATACGGACAAGACCTATCTGATAGGTACCCTTGTCGTAGAGATAGATAAGAAAGCCGGCGTTGTTGAGGTCAACCCTGAGAAGCTGACAAACCTTACGAACGTTAAGAGCATCCTCATCACCTTCGCGGTGCTGTCAGGACTTATCCTTCTGCTCGTTATCGTGCTCCTTATATTCCGTGCCCGTGTTATCAAGCACAGAAGAGAAGAAGCTACAAAACGCGCAAATATGCTCTGATATCAGGATTCTTCTTTAATACAGTCTTCGCAGATACCGTAGAAAACAGTACGCTTCGGATCGAGTACAAACCCGTGCTCTGTTGATACATGATCAAAGAACTCATTTATCTCATCACAGGACAGGTGGATAAGCTTGTTGCACTTCTCGCACTTCATGTGATAGCAGTTACCGTGCTTGCAGTGCTCGGTTCCGATGTACTCGTAACATGCAGGAGACTTCTCATCGATGATGTATTTATTTACAAGGCCGTCAGTAGTCAAACGGTCAAGACGTCTGTAGATCGTCGCCTGGCCGATATTAATACCCTTAGTTCTGAAATGATCGGATATTTCCTGGCTCGTAAAATGTGAGCCTGCATTATCCTTAAGGAAATTCAGTATCTCGCAAGACTGTTTGGTATTATAGGAACCACTCTTTGTTCTGCCCATCAGGAGCCTCCGGTATCAATTTGAAAACAATTATCATTTTATATTGTAATCCCCCAATGTCAACAAAAAGACGTTTTCCTGTCCTTTTCGAGCACCACGAAAAAGGGCTGCCTCAGCAGTGAGACAGCCCCATCCTATGACAGGTTTAAACCACATCAATTCTCTTTCTTCCAGTTAATTCCTGCGTCAGAAAGGCTCGTGCCCATCCAGAACATTGCCTTATCCATGCAATTGAAGATCCTCTCATGTTCATTCCAGAACAGGTCGATCATCTCGTCCCTGGTATAGTAAACGCAGTCTTCAACTTCATCGAACAGCTTCTTGATCTCTTCATCACTCTTGGATGACCAGACATCATGTCCGGTACCGTCTTCATCCTCGACAAACAGATACATTTCGAAGTTCTTGACAAAAGATTCCTTTGATTCGAATATCTTGGCGAATTCACCGGGCTCAGCTTCGACCCTGAACCAGTAAGTGAATTTGTCGGCTACAGTGCCTCTTCCGGTGCTGTGCATTCCCTCCGTATAATTGAATCTGATGCCAATTAAGAGTTTTCCGTTGCGTTCAGTAATATAGATCCTGCAAGTCTCAGTATGCCATTTATCATCGATATGCTGATAGTAGATCTCTGCGCTATTCTTATCAGACGAAGATAACTGTACATAATCCGAAGGCTCGAGCATCAGATCATTATCCTGACCGTAAATGGAATGCCATTCTCCGGGTTTTGAGTGAGGATCCATCTTTTCGAGCGTGTCATAGAAATACTCTGTCCAGGGCATTCCGCAATCCTTGCACACGCCATTTTCAAACTTGTGCTCATTCTTGATCACGGGTTCGGTGCTTGATGCCTGCGTAGGATCAACGGTTCTGTATTTGTCACCAAGCTTGAAGCCGATATCTTCAAGACCAAAACCCAGTTCAGGGAAAGCCTTCTCTGCCAAAGCGATCATTCTGGCATAATAGAGCGGAAGATCATTCTTTATCTGCTCAGAATATGCGCCGGCAGCCGAATCGTCGTAAAGGCAGTACTTGCCGGTCTTGAGTTCAGCAGCATCTGAAATATAAGTTTCAATAGCATCAAACGCCAGGTTGTCACCGCTGTTCAGATAATAACGTGTGTCACCATAGCTCATGTCAATGTCAAAGAGCAGCCTATTCGAATCATGCAAGTATGTTAAGTTAAATCTTGCACGTCCCTCATCGGCATCGTAATAAAAAGAGAGTTGATTCTCGCTCACATGGTAACTGCCTTCTCCCCTTATACCGTCGGCAAATACCTGAACTGCGAACTTTGAATCAGGAACCTTCTTTTTATAAAGTTCAAGAACTTCATCATACTTTGCCTGATCCAATTTAGAACCGGAACTGTTCTTATCGGGTTTCTCAGCTTCCTGAACTTCACTTACCTCACTTACTTCACTTTCCGTTTCTTCGTCGGTTTCCTTTGGCTTAAGATTACAGCTGCAAAGGAATACCGAAGCCAGCATAACACCGCTTAAAACAACAGAAATAAACTTTTTCATCTCTTCTACCCCTTTTCTTTTATTAGCGATTCTCTCGGAAGAAATATCACTTATACTACAATATTACAATAAATTTAACATTGTGCATAAATATATTTGATACAAATCGGTTTATATTTATTCGTCAGAATGTATTAATATGCACAATCAGAGAGCTGCGCCGGAGTCTTTATAAACTTTGCGGTTCTTTCTTGCGACGAGAAACTCTTTCAGCTTAAAGGCAACGACTATGCACACTATGACAGAACCGGTGGCCACAAATACCGTTTCCAGCGGTGACAGCACTCTTGTTACATGTCCGAACTCATTCTCCAGATCCTCTTTAGTTATTTTCGAATCATCCACATAAGAACGGCTGAACACCGCAACAGTCTGAGCATCCTTTAAAATATACGCTGTCAAGACCGTTCCCCTTCCGGATTCAGGTCTTAGGGCACTGATATCATCTGCTTCTAATGACGTCTTGTAAGTAGGACCATTATTGAGCGTGACATACAGCTTTCCAAATCTTATTTCCAGTGTCACATCGGCAACATGCTCTTTTTTATAGAATCTGTTTGAGCAAGCGCAGATCAAAACGATCAGCACGCACATACATACCAAAATCAATCTAAGTCTCATAATCTGGGACCTGAATCATTTCTTCCAGTTGACTCCGGCATCGGCCAGTGATGTGTCCATCATAATAAGAGAATTATCAATACTCTGCATCATGTTTGTATAGCGAGACCAGAACATATCGATCATCTGCTCTTTGGTGTAGAACGTGCAGTCTTCCTGTCCTTCGAACATTTTCTTTATATCGTCTTCTTTCATGGATGACCATACGTCTGTTCCGGAATTTTCTGCTTCATTCCAGACGAAGAGGCAGAAATCACAACTCTTGGCAAAGGCTTCCTTTGATTCAAACATCTTATCGAAATCACCTGCATCAGCGGTAATGCTGATCCAATACCTGAACTTGTAATTCACAACACCGGGTTCTACGGAATACGAGCCCTGGCATAACTCCCAGCTGATGTTCGCTTTTGTCTTCTTACCTTCTTTTAAGATATCAATGGACAAACCTTCGCTTACGGGTCTCTCATCCATACAATGATAGTAGATATTTGAAATATCCTTACCATATGAATAGAACTGAACGTAATCACCGTTATTAAGCATTGCATCGGATGTAGGACCGTAAACGGACTTCCATTCACCGTTGTTGTCCTTATCAAGCTTACTGAGTGTCTCGTAATAATAATCCGTCCAAAGCAATCCGCAGTCTTTGCAGACACCGTTCTCGAACTTGTGCTCATTTGCTACCATGCTCTGAATAGGAGTCTGCTCTGCAGCAGTTGCAGCTTCTGTAACATCAGCCTCTGACTCTGAATTTGATTCTTTAGAATCAGCTTTTGCAGGATCTGCTTCAGATGAAGTTGTCGTAACAGCAGGATCTGTGCTGTCAGACTTGGAATTTAAGGCGCATGCTGCAGCGAGAACCAGCACTGCTGCCAGAATAACGATAGTAGTAACTTTAGTACCCTTCTTGAAATGAACGATATTCATAACTCTGTTCTTAACCTCCGCTTTGCAGAAGGCATTCTTGCTGAATCCCAAGGGGGTTACCATATACTTCTTATTGCTGTTGTTGCTGGCCTTTGCATAAGAAACGATGGATATCGCGTATGCTTTCCTAAGCTCCGCATCCAACGAGGAGATCGTCGTCTCATCGCAGCTCATCTCTATATCCTGCTCGAAAAGAACGAATGCCAGCCATACCAGAGGATTAAACCAGTGAATGGCAAGGACAGCGATTCCCAGTAATTTCTTTAACCAGTCACCATGTCTTATATGGGTTCTCTCATGCGCCATGACGTATTCTCTCTCGGCTTCGTCGAGAGTATCAGGCAAATACATCTTCGGAACAAAGAGTCCAAAAACAAAAGGAGACCTTACGTTGTCAGATTCATAGACATGCTTGTCTATCTTTCTGGCATTCTTGAGCTTATCTTTAAGATCGATAAACCGGATCGAAAAATAAGTTGTTAATACAACCATTCCGGTAAACCATATAACAGCAACAATTGATCTGATATCAGGTAACTTCTTTACAACTGCATTTGTATCAGAAGGAGCTTCCTTTATTTGATTGCCGGGCACTTCGGCAGCAGCCGGAGCTTCGGCATGATCGATCTCAGCATTGTTAACCGGTGCCACATAAGCTCCGGAATTATTGTCAGGTAATGCTGCTTCGGAAACTTCTTCGATTGCAGGTGCGGCCTGTGCAGGAAGCGGAAGATAATTAAAAATGCTGAAAGCAGATTCAAAGCCGAAAGGCACGATCAGTCTTAAGGCTACAACAGCCCATAAGATCATGATAAATCTCTTGGATCTTTTACGCAGGAGAAATCTCGCAAGAATGGTAATGAGGATTACCACACTGCCCATCAAGGACATCTCAAGCACTTTAAAGAATAAAGTACCCACCGTTAGTCTCCTTCCATATTCTCCTTGATGATCTTTATGAGATCATCGGCTTCCTTGTCCGTAAGTGTCTTCTTGCTGCCGAAGAATGCTGCAACAAATTTAGGAAGAGAGCCTGAGAAGCTGTCTTCCACGATCTGATTGCTCTCGGAGATCAATACCTTCTCCTTGGGGATAAGGGCACTTACGATCGTATCTTCATTCTTAACAAAGCCCTTGGCGATCAGCTTACGGAGAATCGTGTATGTGGTAGATTTGTTCCAATCGATCTTATCATTGGCAATCTTAACCAGCTTGCCTGACTCAATAGGTTCCTCCTGCCAGATAATCTCCATCAAACGCTTTTCTGATTCACATAAAATCAATTCTTCCATAATGACCTGCCTTTGTTTTATTGGGTTTACTCCTGTAAACCACTGTCAGTTTACACTTATAAACCATTCCTGTCAATAATATTTATACTTTTTTCTCAAAAACTGTTTACGCAGTTTTAATTTCCTTTATCAGAAGTGCCTCACTCCTGTATCAGTCTTATCTTATGCACCTGTACCGATCCGATGTCTGTAACCTTGTAATTAAGTCCTTTTCCCTGCTTCCAGATAAAATGCGGGATATTTATCGTCTCAACTTTGCTTCTGCATATTTTCGCGCGGTCCAGAAGACCTATCAGTTCAGAATAGCTCTTCTGGATATCCGCTATAGCCTCATACCTCTGCTGCGCACTTTCCACGCTTAATCTCAGAAGATAAGGATCGTTGCTGTGGGCCTCTATCGAGAACAGCCTCATAAAGTCCTTATAGGAATAAAAGCAATATGTTGAAGACTCAACGCTCATTCCCATGCCGGAGATTCCGAGGAACAGGAATGTATCATTCTCTCCTGTAGAATCACACAGTTCGATCAGACCGCCCTGAGAAGGCGCAACGAGCCTCAATTTATCGATCTGCTTTTTCGACCAGTCATCAGGCCAGACAAACTTCACATCCTTATCACCCGTGAATGCTGTCTCATGTATCTTAGTCTGTGATGAAGGCAGCTTTACGGAATTAAGCATATAACATCTTATAAACGCATAAGATCCTATCTCTTCAATAGAAGACGGAAGTTCCAGAGTCTCAAGCGCGGGACAGTCAGCGAAAGCATAGCTTCCGATCTTCTTGAGTGATGCCGGGAATTCAACAGTCTGAAGATTATCGCATCCCGCAAAAGCGTTATCTTCGATCTCAGTCAGCGAATCAGGAAGATGAACCTCTACGATCTCCCTGCAGTCCTCAAAGGCTTTGCTTCCTATAACGGTAACATTATCAGGAATGACCGCAACGGGAGACAAGCCGTTGTATCTTTTGAGAACGCTGCCGTCTGTCTCGAATTCATTGAGCACAAGAGATTTCTCGTTCTCTGCGGTAACAAGCTTAATATAGTTCAGGACGATTGCGTCATTAACAACAAAAGGCTTGCCGCAGTGCCTGCAGATAGCAGCACTCTCATCCGAATCTATTCTCAACTCCGTACCACACGAAGGACACTCTAACGGAATAACCGGCATATAACCTCACAACGATCAGTTTTCTTATATTTTACTAGAAAACTCTTAGGAATGAATATTTATGCCATTAAGCGAAAACAGGAGCCGCCCCGGAAGGCAGCTCCTGCTTGTAATAAACCTGCAGGGACAGTTCCCCATAGCTATCCCCGGATAGTAATACATATCAGTAGTATTGAACCAGCAGCTCGCCGGTCTCGACAGAATATGCTAAATAGTAGGTTACTGTCTGCAGCTGTCCGTTCGAAATGCAGGAATTCACACACTCACAGCACCACGCCGGGATCAGCTCCACATCTCCGAATGTGGCATTCTTCGGAATATATTCCACACTCACCTTAACGATCTCAAACTTCTGATCGGTGACCGTAATTCCCGGACCATAGTTACCGTCTGCAGGAATATCAATCTTCATATCTTCCAGGCATTTGTCAGCGATGTTATCAAACGGGACCACATTGGTTACAGGCTTGATATCAACTGTTTTCATAGCAGATTTTCCCTGAAAACCGAATATACCGTCTTTCGAGACCTTTATGTTGAAACCAATGTTGCAAAGATGTCCGGCTTCGGCTTCATCAGAAACATCATCGCGTCTCATGACGCCTTTGACGAGTGCAACGGGCAAGCCGTTATATTCAGCCTGCAAGTTGACATCATAATAGCCTTTGTTATTTTGCGTATCATTAGCGGCAAGGATATTAAATATCCTGTATTCAAAAGGCGAATATGCCTGGATAAAACCGATCGCATCATTGCCTGCCGAAGTTGCATCAGTACTCATTCCCAAAGGTGTTTTATCCGTTACAAAGCCTTTCTTCATTATTACTTCGCCGGAGTCTCCATTCCACGCGTTAATGTCTTTATCGTAATCAGTGAAATCAATGATGCCGTCATTCAAATCACATGTTACCTGCGGACGCTTTGAAGCATCAGGATATTTTTGAGCGACCCATTCATTATTGAGCTTATCCAATAAGTCTTTGTCATAGGTTAATTTTGCCTTTTTCATATCCTTGTCTGCGATCGACTCAATATCAGCATTGATAGATAAAGTTGCACCATTATACTCAATGCTCTTCTCGATATGCGTGTTATTATCAGCAAAGGAAATAGCCTTCTCACCTGACGTCTCCGCGTCTGAAGTCTCCGACTGAACGTTTTGTGTCTCTTTGCTGCTTTCAGCTGCACTTCCAGCTGTTGTGGGATTCATCGTTGCACAGCCCGAAAAGACGAGCAATACAGCCACGATGCCCGCAAGAAGCTTCTGTTGCTGCTTGGCAGGACTCTTAATATTTTCGATTCTCTTCTTCATCATCTTATAACCGCCTCTCATGCCGGTTGAAACCGTAAATCCAAAGTGTAAAGCGGATTTACGCTGTAATAATCCGAACAGTGTCTGCGCATATTCTTTTGCTGCGCCGATACCATATACCTTCAGGACTTCTTCATCACAGGCCAGTTCGCAGTCGCGTCCTGACAACACGAAAGCTGCCCAGATAACCGGGTTATACCAATTAAGTGCAAGGACCAGATATCTGAGCATTACCCAGAAGAAATCCCCGTGCTTATGATGACAAGCCTCGTGGCAGATCACATATTTGCTGAGTTTGTCAGAAGATCTGTCAACATATATGCTGTTTACCAGAAGGAATGGTGTTCCCTTATGGCCTAAGCTGTAGATCCTAAGGCCGCTTAACGGGTCTCTGCCAACATAAGACCTTCTGCGTTTGCAATGAATGGCAAAACCTATGTTATACACAACTATTCCGGCTATCATTGTCACAGCTACAGCAAGGACTGTAATCTGAATAACGGATTTAATATCCACCGGGGGTTTGACAGCTTCTTGGTTTTGTATAACCTGATCTTCTCTAACTTCACTCTTAGCAATTGCAGATGTCTGTGTGACCGCCTGTCCATAGTTATAGACAGGGGGAACGCCTTGCTCAGTTACATCTTCAGTTACTTCATTGCTCTCAGCTGCAGCTTCGGCAATAACAGTTTCTTTCACGGGTAAAAAGGAACTGATCTCAGCTGCTACAGGAACATTGAGCTTAACAAAAGGTGCAACAAGCATATAGACAGGAACGGCAAGCCACAAAGCATACAGCTGTCGCTTCTGGATTTTTCCGTTTGTCAGGGCACGGATAACAATAATAAGGATCGCGATAAGCGATACACCAATAATATAACGAAACATATTACATCTCCTCGATCATCTTTTTTATCTCATTAAGCTGCTCTTCGGTAAGAGCTTCAGAGCCAATGAGATTAGAGATCATGAGACCTACGTTGCCGTCATAGACCTTATCAATGAATGTCGTTGTTTCTTCGATCTCCGATTCTGTTCTGTCAATGACAGGATAGAATCTCTTGGTGCGGCCATCCTGATCGAATGTGACAATACCTTTCTCAACCATTCTCTTCAGTAATGTAATGATCGTATGCTTCGTCCAGCCTGTGCTCGAAAGGAGCTCCTTCGTGAGTTCGGTTAACGTCATAGGACCATTCTTCCAAAGACAATTGGTTATCTTCCATTCAGAATCCGTTAAACGCATGCTATTATCCCCCGACAATTTGGTAAACCCGTGTACACCAAATATAGCATTATTGGTAGACCGGAGTCAACCAACTTAACTCAAATAAAATGTGGCAATTCAGAATGAACGGAAAACGGCCAAAAAAAGGAGCTGCCGTTGTAGGCAGCTCCTGTTAAGCACAATGATTCATTTATTATTCAGATCTCCGACAGATAATCCAGGATCCTCTTATTGATATCATCTATCTGCTCTCCTACGAAATGCGGACGGTGTCCGCCTCCCATCACTTTGTAGATCTTCGCAGAAGGAACTTTCTCCTGTAATTCCTCGACTGTTCCGAACGGATCGTTTTCGCCGTTGATAAAGAATGCAGGGCATCTGATGTTCTGCCACTCTTCATCTGTCAGATTGGGCTGTGTCTGCCAGTCAGCTACGGTATTCCTTAAATAGGTCTGCCAGTCTCCCTTGTGCGCATCGAAATGCCTGACCTTCATATCTTCGATGAATTCTTCATGACCGTTCTTCAACAGATTCTCCGGAAGGAAATCTTCAGCGCCTTCAGGCCTTGCATGAGCCGCACCGCCAATGGTTACAAGGCTCTTTACCTTCTCAGGATAATCAGCTGCCATATAGCAGCCTACATAAGCACCGCAGCTATAGCCGATTATGTGTGCCTGTTCAACACCGAGCTTGTCGAGGAACATGGCCATGTCATCTGCGACCATACGGCTGTTCCAGGTCAAGTCATCACAAGTCGTTCTTCCGTGTCCGCGGAAATCGGGGAAAAGACACTTATACTTCCCTGAGAACTGCAGGATCTGACCGGAAAATGCAAGCAAGCCCCTGCTGAAGTGGCTATGGAGAAACAATACCGTCTCTCCTCTGCCAAATTCCTCATAATACAGATTCAGTCCGTTTAATTCTGCATAGGGCATAACCGCCGCCTCCATTTCTATTCCTGATTTATAAGGTTTTCATGGGTTCACCCCATGAACCCAGATCGCGGCCGTCAGTGCTTACGTAATGCTGTTCGCCGCCTGCAAGCACCTGCTTTACGGAGTTGAATCTCTCGATGAAAGGAACTTCCCTGTTAGCAAGGTCTTCTCTCATCGTCTCTCCCATGATCTTACACAGGTAGATATCACAGCTGTTGCCCAGGCTGATCTCCTTGAAGACCTTAAGCTCCATGCTCACAGGACTCTCCGCAATTGTCGGGACATTGAGAACAACGCCTTTCTCGATCGTGGGACTAAAACGCATCTTGTCAGGGTGCTCCCTGCCGCCGACGCAGCCATAGTAGTCTGCTAAAGGCAGCAGCTCTTCGGTAACGAGATTTGCAGAGAATATACCGTTCTTACGGATAAGATCCTTTGTGAGCTTCTCGCCGCCGATGCTGACCATTACGCCCATGCCGTTCCCTTCACCCTCAAGATCCGGCGCATTAAGATAGCTGAACCAGCAGAACAGACCGAAATCCGGTGTACCGTCATCCTTATATGTGCCGTATAAGAACAGCTGCTGCGGACAGAAATCGTTATAATTCTTAACTTTGATCTTTGACATAAATTATTCCTTCCCCTTTCTTGGAGTTCTCTCTGACTGTTCGAGATTTCCGAGGATCCGGTCAAGGTACTGATCTAATTCCGTGACCTCTTTCTGCGTGAAATCCTTATAGAACACTTCGTTCATCTTCTGAGATACCTCATCGTATTTCCCCTGAAGATCGCGTGCCTTGTCAGTCAGAGAGATAAGTGATTGTCTTTTATCAGATTCGGCTGCTTTTCTCATGATCAAGCCTGCGTCTTCCATGCGTCCGAGCATTGCGGTAAGCGTATTCTTGGCAAGCCCGGTCTTCTGCGAGAGCTCAACGATCGGGACTTCATCCTTCTGCCAGAGCACATATAAGATGCGTCCCTGAGGGCCGTTGAATTCCTCAACGCCGCTCTCCTGCAAAAGGCGCTGGAATATGCGTGCCTGCACCTGTTTGATCTGTGATATCAAGAAGCCTGTTCTGGATTCCATATTGCCTCCGGAGCAAATATTATCATCACAGAAATAGTACTATATAGAACTATTTTGTGTCAAGGTTCTATATAGAACTTTTTTCGGCACGCGAAAAAGAATACGCTGCCTATCCGTTCAGGCTTCGAAAAACTCTGTAATAACCTTATAATCGCTGCAGTTTGTAATGATTATGAATTTGCCGGACGGATCCTTGTACATGGCAAGGGTGTGGAATCCGATCCCCATAAATTCCCACGTGTAATCATAGCTTATCGAGGCATACCCGTCATTAAAGTTCACAGAACCAATGCCGAGCGAGTTATTTGATAACCATTCTTCGAAAAAGTCACTCCTGATAATAAGGAAATCCCTATCCTGATACTTGCCCCTTATGCTCAAATTACCTGACAGATTTATAGACTGCAATTTGCTCTCAGCATATGTCTTAAGATCCGATTCACTTGTGTATACATGCAAAGCAGTAAGATCCGTTCCTTTCGGGATCCTGTACCGGCTTACGTCATATCCGTCGTTTACGGGTTTTCCCACAGCACCCATAATATATACTTCCCTTTGTTTCTGCATTTCGACGGTCTTACGGTTGCCGTCAATGGCTATAAAAACAGAAGAGACGGCCATTATTACGACTGCTGCCGCATAAAGATTCGGCAGGACGATCCCTGCTATGCCAAAGCCCTTGCCCTTTCTGCGCTTTACTATGGCAATGATAAGTCCGACTATCGAGAGGATCAATCCGATAAGCGGGAAAAAAAGGATAACAGCGTACACTACATATTCGTCGTACAAGCCATACAGTATCCTGGATAAAGCAAAGTTCAGAACAAGCAATACAGGCATAAGAACAGACAGCAAAAAGCCTGCCAGGCAAAGCTTGCTTATCTTTCTTTTTTGTTCAGTCATACCGCCTCCTAATACAGGTACTGCAAAGCTGCAGACATTTCGGTCAGCATTCAGCAACAATAATGCAGTTCGATGCCGGGTAAACTCTCTCATTACCGTCAGCATCTATGAGATCCAGGTACTTGCCGAGATTAAGAGGATAACCGCTCTCCAGAAGTTCTCTTGCCACGATGATCTTCGCACCAAGGCCTCTAAGATAATCCGTATATTCCTTCAGAGTAAAATAGCCGAACTGTTCCTGCACCTCATGTGCATAGCTCTGCTTACCCCATGTATATGTGTACATGAATTCACGCATGAAGTTGATATCGCCGGTTACCGTAAGACTCCGAGCATCCGCAAAGACAACTTTCTTCTCATCCGGAATATCCTTTAAACCCTTAAAATCATTTCGGTAGTTCTCGAAAAAGTCCATCCCGTCAGAACTCTTAAACCTAATGGTTACAAGCTCATCACTGTCGGTCTTGATGCCGTCGCGGATAATGATCCTTCCGCCTGGAGTAAGGCTCGCAAAGGCATTCTTAAGAGCAGTCTTAACACTGTCGATCTCAAAGCGGCCGCGGGGCGTCTCCGTATAGGAATAGATCTCATGCAGTATGGAAGAAAAGATCACGGTATCAGTCTTATTTGCAAAAGGCCCTTCGACAAAATTATGGACCACCACATTCCAGCGGTGTCCTTCCTTCTTTTTCTTTGCATTCAAGGCATCGATGACATTTGTGGATATATCAGTTCCGATGATCTCCCTGTCAGGGAATTTCTTCTCAAGGCGATCCAAAAGAACACCGCCGCCGCTTCCGACATCAACGATCCTCATACCGACAGAATAATCGATAATGGTATCTTTGGTGCTGGTGTTCACGTCATTCATCGTACTCAGATATTTCTCTTCATTATTCAGCCTGTCAAAGGCATCTCTTCTGAATCCGAACATATCGTAAAGAACGATGATGCTCTTCTCATATGTAAGAAGGCCTGAGCGCTCAGCTTCCACGCAGAAATCGATTAGCTTGCCGCAAACCGGAGTAAACACGAAATTTACAAAGGCAGTACCGTTTAAGATCTTTATCTCAGGCTGCACGTGCTGCGTCGAAGGTTCTTTTAAGTATTTCTCGATGATCCTCTTTTTATATACATTTACGTGTTTCTTATTCTCGTAGTCATAATAAAGCGTATCTGCAAGGGGCTTCAGATTGATATGGTAAACTGCCTCTTTGCTTTTGCTTATCGCATCAAGAGCGTATGTAAATATTGTTTTTATCTGTCCAAGATCAAAATCGGACAAAGCAGAAGTGAAATACCAAAGCTCATACTTAGGAAATATCTCAAATTCGAAGAATTCCGCATCTTCATCGAAGATATTTATCTCCTTCGGACAGAGATTTTCCAATCTGTATTTTGCAGAATATTCGGAAACATCACCTGACAGGACCCTTCCTATAAGAGCCTCCGCTTCACCTTTTACATTCTCCCAGATCTTATCGCTGACGCCGCGTATGATGCACTCGTTTAAGATCATGAAGAACCGCTTTGCATCATCAGTTCCAACGCTGTTATCAGAATTACGGTCCAATCCGGAAGTCAGCTTCCTGAACCGTTCGTCCTGTGCGATCAGGTAAAGTTCCCTGTTATGCGCTACAGGTATCTCGCCTCTTATGCACTGCCCGATAAGGCCGTGTGTTCTGATCAATTTAGCAGTAAGTTCCAGGAAATACTCTGTGTCTTCTCCAAAACATTCATTATATGCGGACCGGAGTTCCTGTGTTGCTTCTTCGAAAATACTTGCAGAAGCTATGTTGTGAATATCTAAAGGATACCCGGCCTTAGTCCATTTGCTGCGTTCTCTTTTGTTCCCGCCCTTGGCAACTTCAGACCACTTTAAGACCGTGGAAAGAAGATACCTGACAGAACGTTCACAGGGCAGGTCTTCTGTCTGGCTGAAGATATCATCCAGCACATCAAGGGTCCGCATCACATACATCACGGTCTCAAGAGAAGATATATGCTCCACGCTCTCCATACGTTCAGCGTTGACATAAACATGTCCGGTCTCAGTAAGATACTTAAGCCAAAGATCTTCGCCTTCTGCGGGCAGCCTCAGCTCATCGTATTCATCGAAATATTTCCTGAAATTTGTGTTCTGCATACTCTTGATCTACTTAACGTATTCTTCTTTAAGCCTGTATATCCGGCTCGGCCTGTGTGCATCACCGCTGGTCTGGAATTCGGTCTCTTCAATGAATTCAGCGACCTTCTTGCGGAAATTAGCCTTATAGAGAGGCTTGCCCAGAAGGATCTCATATACCTTCTGCAGGTTCGGAAGTGTGAATCCGTCCGGAACCAGATGGAAAGCGATCAAAGTGTATTCGACCTTATTTGCAAGACGCCATCTCGCATAACCGATGATCTTCTTGTGGTCAAAAGCAACAGACGTATTTGAAGAAAGCAGTTCTTCAACATCAACGAGATAAGCAGCCTTCGTACGCTTTCCTGCTTTGAATGTAAGCTTTTCGAGCGGCACGAGAGCCATATAAGATACTGAGATAATACGCATTCGCGGGTCGCGCTTCACATCGCCGAAGGTATAGAGCTGCTCAAAATAGATATCCTTAAGCCCTGTCTCTTCGCGAATTCCGCGCTTTGCCGCAGCATCCAAAGTCTCATCTATCCCGACGAAGACTCCGGGAAGTGCGAGCTTGCCCGCGAATGGTTCTTCTTCTCTCTCGATCATCAATAGCTTTAAGCGGTCGTCTTCGATCGTAAAGACCAGAAGGTCAACTGCGACGGACATTTTCTCATACTGTGAAGAATCGTATTTTGCAGTCATTTTATCTCCGGTAAAACCTCATATAAGCGTTTAACATGTAAGTATTTTATCAATACTAACTTTTAAATGCTATGATCTCACCAGTTTTCCTTTACGGTCTGCAACACCGATCGTCACTTCCATTCCGGAGCGGAATTCGATCCTGTCATCCAGAACTCCGTCAGAGAAAACAATGCCCTTTTCCGGCATATTGGAAACAACTTTAAGGGTCTGATTTCCTTCGATGCTTCCATATACCATGTCTGCCCTGGTGTTCACGCTCGGGAAAGGCTCTCTTACCTGATAGATCAGTTCCTGTTCATACCAGCCGACCGGTCTTTCTTTGATCTCTCCAAGACCGAACGCTTTTGCCATTCCGCGGAACTGCGCCAGAACCGACTTATGCCAGCCGCCGAAGCCTAAAGGCGTCGATATGATGATTCCCGAAGAAGACTGATTCTCAGATCTTTTTCCGCAGGAGATCTTATATCTTGCAGATGTGTGGTCTTCGACTCCGACGAAGAAATCGTTTACTGCATAAAGCTCCTGTCCGTCCTTAGTGCTGGCCTTGGCCATGGTAATATCAGTCGAATGGTAGTCATTTCCGATTACCGCAGGAATAATCTCCCGCATCTGATAAGGTCGAAAAACAGACAGATCACCGTTCCACCTTAAAGGATCAGAATTAACACCGATCAGGGGCTGGCCGTTTAAGTACTTCATTGCGTTTACCACAAGGCCGTCCTGCCCCAATGTAATTACAATGTCCTTCTCTCCGAAGATCATGTTCGGAATGTATTCGTTATCGATCTCCTGCACTCTCGCAAAGAGCTTTGCATCATTCCTGACTGCCTCCAGAGCCCTGTAATAATTATCGTGCTCTTCTCTGTAATCCCTGAAATCTGCGCCCATGTGCTCAACATAGAACTCAGCCTGCTCAACGGTATTAAACCTTGCGACCAGCTCTTCAAGCCTGGTCTTCTTCTTTATGATGACCACTTTATGGATTCCGTTAGTGAATTTATAATCCATATGCTCACCACCTTTCAGATATTGCCGTTACCTGTTGTCGCCTGCCTGCACGATGCTCTGCAGAAGATCAGGTGTAATGTTCAGATTGCCGATCTGCTCTGCATTTGCACCGATCTCCAGGAAAGCCTTCGCCATAAGGATTCCGGGATCGCCCTTGACCAGAGCCAATGCCTCAAGAAGTTTTGTATCAACATTGCCGTAGACATTTAGCATTGCTTCTGCAGCATATGCCTGCTCTTCGGCGCGCTTCTTCTCATTCTCGGCTTCAAGCTCGACCAGTACCTTCTTCTGCTCTTCACGCTTGATACGCTCTTCGAGCTCTCTTTTGGCGATGCTTACTTCCGTATCAAGTTCGTTCTCCTTAATAAGGCGTTCCTGTTCGATCGCAGCGTTGCGTCTCTTATAGATAGCTTCATCCTGCTCTTTTAGGATCTGCTCTCTGGCAGCTGCTTCCAAAGCTTTTCTTGTCTCAGGTCTTGTGCTGATTCCGAGAACGTTTACTGCCATGATCCTCACGCCAAGGCCCTGGATCGTCTCATCTTCCTTAAGGCCCGCCATGATGATATCAGCCATCTCCTCTGCCTGTTTAATGATCTGACGGACATTTCTCTTGCTCGCTTCCTTGATTACGATTGTCTTAATGACAAACTGGATGCGCTTCTTCAAGTCCTCCAGAGCATTCTTCTTTTTCTGTTCATAGCCGATCCTGTCGTAAGAATAATCTGCAAGCTCAGCAGCTTTCTTATAGTTCTCGATTACGTATGTGACGCTGCCCTGTACACAGACTGTCTGGTAATCGTTTGTTACGAGTTCATCAAACGCGAAATCGCCGTCGAATGCGGAAGTCGGGATCACCAGAACATCAGTGATCATGTTGTTATAAAGCACACTGATACCGAGACCTTCCTTAATAACAGTTCCTTTCTTTACAGCCATTACGTACTCGTTAGGTTGAAATTTCTTGTAGATGACAGCCATAGTGATCTCCCTTCCGATGAATTTCTCATCTGTTTGTATTGCTTGTTAGTATCCATTCGCTACTAACTAATTGAATGATAGTATTATTTTGCTACTATGTCAAGTGCTACTTAATACAAAAGGAGATCTTTTGTCGAGGCAAACGAAAAGGAGCTATCCGTTAAGATAACTCCTCTTGTTACTACTCTATGAATAATTTCTCGTAATAGTCTGCCCTTTTATCGCTCAAGCTGTCGCCTTCGATCATCACGATCAGGTTATCATCAAGTCTTCTCGCGTAGTAATACAGGTGGGCTTCCTTACCGTCAATCGTCATAGAAAGTTCGGCACGCGAATATTCTTTTCCGCCAAGCGTTACTTTTACAATATCACTTTGGATAGCCGTAATTCCGTCTTTTTCCAATCCTTTGGATATGTATTTCAAATAATCATTCAGATAGTCTTCTTCCGTATAATCAGGGCCGGCCTTGGATATGAGCCATGTATTAACAAAAGAAACATATATTGTTTCTCCTTTAAGCCAGAATCCCGCATCTTGTTTCTCTGCGAGCAAAAGGTTTTTATCCGCGCCGTCAGGTGTTGAATTTAATGCATACATAAACATTTCCTGAAGGTCTTCTTCGCCGATATTCTGATAACCGTCGGGTATCTTCATCTTCAATCCGGCATATTCATTTGTATATATGCCGTCTTTAAAAACACCTTTAGTGTAATTGGTGCCGTGCATGGGGTCCTCACCGTCAAATTCAGGCAGCGGCAGGTTCCTCTCAAGCGTGATTATATAGATATGTCCATACTTTTCCGATTCAATGATCCTGTTATCAGTTGAACATGTGAACGAAGAGCCGCTGTGGGAATAACCGTTATTGCTCTTCATCAGGCCACAGCAGTAACCATTCTCTTCCTTAAGCAGGATCTCCATCGAATCCTTATTAAGCAGCTTTCCGGCGAAAAGGGCTCTGTCGAACTTGACCATGTCTGTAAGGCATGAATGTATTCCGCTGTCACCCCTGTAACCGTTAGGACCTGCAGGATATCCGTCCTTGTCAGTGAATCCGTAATGCACAAGTTCGTCGTAACCGACAGGCACATATGTCATGTCACCTACAGCCATTGATGACGTCTTCGTCATACCGCATTTATCCAAGATATTCTTCTTTACGTAATCGCAGTACTTCTGTCCCGACACTTTCTCTATGATGAACGCAAGAAGATGATAGTTGGTATTGCTGTATTCGCTGCCCTTTCCCGGTTCAAAGCCCAGCGGAGCCTTATACAGTGCCTGAAGGAATTCCTCATCTGAAATCTTATCGAGAAAGATGTCGCTGAGTTTCTGATTCGCCGCATCCTCACCTGATATATTCCAGAACGGATCGGGATTATTACAGTAATCAGGAATGCCGGAAGTCATGTGAAGCAGATTGTATACTGTTATTTTCTTTCCGGTCTCATATTCCGGAAAATACTTATCGAGCGTATCGTCCAGATTGATCTTTCCTTTTTCAACCAACTGCAATACTGCTACTGCCGTAAATGTCTTAGAAACGGAAGCCATGTCGAAGATCGTATCCTGCGACTCAAGAGTCTTACCGTCTTTTTCCAGTTCCTTTTCCGCATAAAGATATATTGTGTCTGCGTCAGTTGCAACGACCATTGTTCCCGGACAAACAGAACCACCATACAACTTAACAAGCTCAGCATACTTTTCTTCAGGATTAGACCAGGATCTCTCGGTCTCCGTGAGCTTAATATTCTCAAGCTGGTACTTTGAATTCCCGTTTCCAATCGGATACTTTGAATTCAGGTTGCAGGCTCCAAACGACAAAGCCATTGCAGCAACCAGAATTGAAGAAACAGCTTTTTTCAGATTGTTTTTTCTCAAGATCATACATTTTCCTCCCCAATAAGGTATACATTTGTATACCGCAAATATAGCACGCGAGGTAGACACATGTCAACCCGCATTATGTTCAAAGGATCAGCCTTACTCCTGTTCTAATCACAATTGATATCAGGATTGATGTCCCAATATTCTCTTTTCTGCTTCATCAGGAACATTATGGCGTCATCACTAAACATACGGAAATTATTGATATCCGTGCACATGTTAAATCCGAACGGACGGTAAATCCCAAACCCTATTAGCTCTTTTTATCTCTCATTATAAGTCTGTCTTTCCTGACAAAATCATGAACGAATCTCCTGATTTCACCCGTGAGCTTAGATGATTCCTTCTCGAGTTCTCTTATCTTATCGTCAATTTTGTTGACTTCGTCATAGAGCTTTGAGTTGGCTTTTTGCATTTTCTTTATCTTTCTCCTACCGGGATAGTAACTAATGATATTAAGTACAATTAAGATGAGGCTTATTGCACCAAAGAATATTACAAACAGGAGAAAAAAGTCTGCATCACCGGAATTGGAAGCATATGCATTAATTAAGTCCTTAGCAAATACAAGGGCCATCAGCATAAAAACGGCAGCGCCGACCCACATGGCAATGAATCCGGTTATCGGCTCATCATATGTTCTGTCTTCGCCTAAACCAACTTTGCTGTTCTGCACGATGACAGAATTGATCTTGTCCTTTTCCTCCAAGAGAGCTTCCATCTCTTCAGAATAATCGAACAACCGCTTCTTTTCAGCATAAACCTCGGCAAACTCCGTAAAGTATTTCTTGTCTTCTTCCGAAGCGTTTTCAATTACCCGGCTCACAATCTTTGAGTCATAATCGAAGTCTTTATTATCCTGATCAAGCTCTTTCATGTCTGTCAGATGGGCTGCTGCAAGCATTAATCCTCTGAGAGCGAGAAAATCATGAGGGTCCTTTTTCAACATAAACTCGTAAGCTTCTGTTGTAGCCATAAACTCTCCCCTGGAGAGATATGTCTCACCTGCCTCATGTATCCTGTCTTCTCTGAAGTATTCGTAATCATAAGTCGAACCGCAGAAAGTACAATGGTACATCTGCTTATCGTTGTCTATTCGAAGACTCCCGCCGCAGGACGGACACTGGTGCTGCTTGATCTTGCCAAACGCCGATACCTGTTCCTTTACGGAATCCGGTACTATCCTGCGGTCTATACGGATAAGATCCCGGATGGCTTTCCTGATATCGTCCGAGAGTTCTTCCACTTGAGCTTCAAGTTCACTGATCTTCCTTGCGGTCGCTTCTGATTCGATTTTTTGATCACTAATATCAGCATCTATTTTCTTTATCTTTTTAATCTTGGGATAGACTATTAAGTAATTAACGCCTAAACCGATGAGAAGTACCAGTCCGCCAACAACAGCAAAAAGGGCAGCCGATTCTCCTTCAACAAGGTTATAAATAAAACCATGAAACAAAGGCAAAGCTTGAATGATAGTAAGACACCACACCGCAATGAATATTGGCTCAGGATCATGATGTCCGTGTTTGGTTTCGAAATAATATTCGTAACGGGTATTGTCGGTCAGCCTGATATAAGACTCTTGTCTCTCGTGTTCCCGGTGCAGTGACTTGATCTCCATGTTACAGTCGATCTGTTTCTGTTTTTTAACATAGATCTTGGCAAAATCCGAGAAGTATTCCTTATCTTCTTCTGAAGCGGAATCAAGCACTTCACTGACCAATTTGGAATCATACGAGAAGTGCTTTGCATCACCAATACGGGAAAGCCCATCCATGTCCTTCAGATAAGCTGCAGCAAGCATCAATCCTCTGAGCGCGAGAAAATCGTGAGGAGTCTTCTTCAATATGAGCCTGTATGCATCGACAGCGGCCTCGACCTCTCCTCTTGAAAGATAAGTCTCACCCATCTCATGAAGCTGTTCTTCTCTGAAATAATCGTAATCGTAAGACGAACCGCAGGAAGCACAGCGGTATATCTGCTTCTCGCTATCTTCGATCAGGCTGCCGCCGCATGACGGACACTGACGTTTCTTAATCTGACCCATTCTTTAATCCCTTATTATTCCGAATCTCAACAGACATCAGGAATTATTAAAATATTCCTATCCAACGAATAGATTATATCAAATCTCAGCATTTCATTGCTCTTCACATCAGATTTCAGGCTTCTTTTAGCTTGGGCCACGGGTTTTCGAAGCAAAACAAAAGGAGCTATCCGTTAAGATAACTCCTCTATGGTGGGAAGAGGTGGTTCTATTTCAGCCAATTTTGCGAAATCCGTAAAGCCAATAAAATCAGGCATTTGAGCATCATAACCTACCCTAAAAACGGGGCTTAAACCAAACTTAAACCACAGATTTTTTTACATAGGGGAACCAACAACATAATAGACCGGGTACGAATGTCGTAACCCGGTCTTTTTTCATTTGTTAAATAATTATCTTAACTACTAGTCTTAGTCGATTATTGCTATACAGCCCTTCTGGCAACGCTGTGGAGACGGCAGAAACCGCGCTTCTCAAAAAGTTCCATATTGAGACCTGCATTTCGACACAATGTTTCAACGTCCTGTTTTCCATAGATGCGTACATCACCATGTTTTTGAACATTGAGCAGAGGTATACCTATGTGATTAAACATCCATCTTGATACTGTCCAATCCATTGTTATGTCGCGAAGTATAAGCCTTCCGCCAGGTTTTAAAACTCTGTATGCACTATTGAAGAACATCTGAACATCAGGATAGTGATGAAAGCTCTCACAACAGATGATCACATCAAAAGTGTTCTCCTTAAAAGGAAGATTCTCACAATCTCCAACAACAAACTCTACTCCCTGCAATCCTTTCGCTTTTGCCAACTCAATCATCTTTGGCGTTAAATCGATACCTGTATAATGTTTTTGCGGATACTTCTCATATAAGAGTGAAATCATCGGGGCGGTACCACAACCGCAATCAAGAAGACTTTCAAAGGGTTCCTTCTCAAGTTCTGCCAAAACATCAGGATAATCTTTCTTACACATTTTATAAACGCCGGCCCGATCAGTCTCATATACTTCTGCTGCCTTTGAGAATTCGTCTATTGATAGTTTTTTATAGTCATTACTTTTCATTTTTTCTCTCCATGTCTCATATAAATGGTTTCCAGTTAATGCGTATGAAGTTATCTAAAACCATCGCGAATGCAAAACCTATACACATTGCCAAGACAGACATTACCGAAAAAATGCCAGCATGATCGATCTTCCTTTTTACGGTTGTTCTTATTGTCAAAAACAGGCATATAGCTGTAATCACCCACGACAAAAATGCAGGAATATATAGCCAAAATGAATTCCCGAACAATTGCACCAACAGTTGCCCTGTCTCATACTCATCCTCAACATGAGGGTTGCCGGTAATGAGCGGAATCAAAAATACCAGACTGCAAGGAATCGACCTAAGCAAACAATTATCTATTGCAAGAGCTGCACCAAGGAATTGAACTCTGGCATTCCTTGCTTTAATGTAAAGCGTTGTTCCGGTTATTGATAAAAGAATTGTGCAGGGAACCCCAAAATCTATCAGAACAGGTTCTGCCGTATCGTAGTATTCTCTAAAACCGTCTTCGGACGGGAATTTATAAATATCACCAACACGGTTAAAACCTGTGCTGCACGGTATTCCGGCTATTGCATTAGCTATCCCATGACCACATTCATGAGCAAAAAGGCTGATTAAGAATACCACCAAGCATATAACCAACCATTTCCAATACTTTTTCATATCTTTTCGTCTATCCCGCTACGTCTTCGAACAAATAATCTGTCCACCCTATAATCAGGTGATCCATTGCCGGTTTCATAAATTTGAGAGCCTCTTTTTCATCGTCTATATGTGTCAAAAGATGCACAAACGACATGACTGACAAATGGGACAGCCAATGAACCATATAACGGTTTACCCTCTTCCCTGGAATAGAATCCGAATATGTTTTCACAAGATTAGTCATTTTAGATTCAACCAAAGAAATGATATCCTCAACTACATGTTCATATTTTGAACCCTCAGATTTGGACATTACTAATACAACCGCATCATGATCCTGATAAAGAACATGAACTAACTCTTCTACAAAGGAATCATGATCTCCAGGGCTATGAGAAAAACTTAAGCCTGTCATTTCCGAAAGATGATGGTCTATTGATAGCTTCACGCCTTGATACACATCATCAACCAAACCGGCAAGCAGTCCGTCTTTATCGCCAAAAAAGCAATATACTGCACCGGTTGTAACACCGGCTTTACGGCAAATCGTTCGGAGTGATGCATCCCGAAATCCTTTTTCCATGAATTCTTCTTTAGCGCATATTAGCAACTTCTCTTTGGTATCATTGTCTTTTCTCATGATATAATCCATATTTCTTTTAGATAACAGCGTTACGTAACGCTGTTATCTTACTTTGTTTTATAAATTATGTCAATCCTTGCCGTGTAATAATCCATCTTGAAATATCTCGAAAACAGAATAAAAAATTAAAGTTGACAAATATTTACGGTCGAGAACATTCTCGACCGTTTACTATATTACGATCTACCGCTCATGTTATATCAGGGCAATTCAATATTCATGGCTATATCTGAGATTTCTGAATCTGATAAATGTCCCATGATTGTATAAGAATACGGCGCAGCAAGTTGTGCCGGGTACGTTTCCGCTATCATTCCGTCTGATTCAAACAGTATCTGATCCCCGACTTCACAGGATAACTCGTTTCCGTAACGATCCTGTGTCGGCATAAAAGCGAGATTC
>JAEEGJ010006605.1_pt1 | contig 34530 bp, 20 predicted proteins | sample 8958761 | NCBI WGS metagenome assembly JAEEGJ01 (sample SAMN16246546, study PRJNA631951) | gut metagenome | biome: gut microbiome; feature: rumen; material: RS-attached | host: Bos | place: Iran: Karaj | collected 2018-10
GCCTGGCAGGCGTACATTCTGCACGTCTTCCCGAAGGCAAGCGTGAGGCTCTCTCGCCTTCTTTCACCATTGGCTGGAACCTGGCTAAGGAGAATTTCATGCAGGGCAGTTTCGTCGACGACCTGATGCTCAGCGCCTCTTACAGCAATCTGAACGAGGATATCGATGTGTTTATGGGCGACAAGCTCTTCTACCTCTACGATGCCAGCTGGAATACCACCGGTGGTAGCTTCTCGTGGAACGAAGGCGTTTCTACAAACCGTACTTATTCTGAAATGGGTGCCAACCCATCCCTCGACTTCGTACATCGCAAGGAATGGTCAGTAAGTCTTCGCGGCTCGTTCTTCAACAAGCTGATTTCTACCGACGTTACATTCTTTAATACGGATATGGACGGCTTTATCATCCAGAACCCGACCTCATTCCCGTCATATCTCTCGGGTGGTCTTTCCAACGGTTCATTCAAGCCTGCCATCAACAACAACATCCAGAACCGCCAGGGTATCGACTTCAGTGTGACAGCCCAGAAGCAGCTGGGTCAGGTTCACGCTACACTGGGAGTGGTTGGTACTTATCTCACCACCAAGTGGAAGAAGTACGATGAAATCGTTGACCCCTCGGCTCCTTGGCGTAACTCAGCACAGGAACTTCTGCACGACGGACTTCCTCTCGACGCTATCTCCGGTTATAAGTGCGTAGGATTCTATCAGATGGACGACTTCGATGTTACCACCAACGAAGCAGGTAACGTTAAGTACACCCTGAAGAAAGACTTACCCACTCCAGCAATCGGTGGTACCATCCAGCCTGGTGACTTGCGTTACGAAGACGTGAACGGTGACGGCCGTCTCGACAATAAAGACCAGGTTGAACTCGGAAAATGGGGAACCTACGGTGCTCCTTGGACACTGGGTGTGAACTTCACGCTCAAGTATAAGAACTTCACGCTCTTCGTGCTCGGTAATGGCCAGTTCGGTGCTTACGGAATGAAGAACAACAGTTACTACTATATGAGTGGCGACGACAAGTATTCAGTGAATGCCCGCGGCCGTTGGACACCTGAGACAGCAACCACAGCTACTCATCCCCGTCTGACAACAGGATCCGTAGCTAACAACAGCCAGGCTTCAACCTTCTGGATTTACAGCACTGACCGCTTCAATCTCCGCAAGGTACAGCTTACCTACGACTTCCCTTCAGAGATGTTTGAAGGAAAATGGGTGAAGGCGCTCTCCATCTATCTGAACGGAAACGACCTCCTTACCATTTCTAAGGAACGTAAGCACATGGAGACCAGCGTTGGCTATGCACCACAGACTCGTTTCTATAATCTCGGTGTTAAGGTAACTCTCTAAACGATTTAAGAATTAAGAATTAAGATTTAAGAATTATGAAGACCAAATATATAAATAAGGTGGGAGTGGGAGTCATTTCTCTTCTCATTCCTCTTTCCTCTCTCCTCTTCGTGTCATGCGACGACATGTTCGAGCCGGCAGACGAAAACACCCGTCAGGAGGATGCCATGTACGAGGAGTCAGAATATGCACATGGTCTGTTGATGTACGGCTACGATCGCCTACCTTATATCACGACTTCTCAGACCGACGTTGCCACGGATGATGCTGTCACCAACGTGAAGAACAGCAACTATAAGAATATGGCAACCGGTACTTGGGCTTCTGATAACAACCCGATGTCTGTGTGGGACAACTGTAAGGATGGTATCCAGTATGTCAACAAGTTCCTTAGCATCGTTGAGAAGACAAAGTGGGCCCCCAGTGCAGCTTCTAAGCAGCAGATGTTCATCGACCGTCTGAAAGGTGAAGCCTTCGGTCTGCGTGCACTCTTCTATTACTATCTGCTTCAGGCTCACGGTGGTTATTCTGAAGACGGCCAGCTGTTGGGTGTTCCCCTGCTGACTCTTCCTGAGGATGGTAGTTCCGACTTCAACCAGCCCCGTGCCTCATTTGCCGACTGTGTGAAGCAGTGCTTTGTCGACTGCGACAGTGCCATGTTCTATCTCCCGTTCGACTATGCCGACATTGACAACGATGATGCCGTTCCCGCAAAGTATCGTTCACTTGGTGCGAACTACTCTAACTACAACCTCGTGTTTGGTACGAAGTCGCAGAACCTTATGTCGGCCAAGTGTGCCGAGGCTATCAAGGCACAGATTGCCCTGCTGGCTGCAAGTCCTGCCTTCCGTGACCAGAGTGGCGTGACTTCTGCCGAGGCTGCCACACTTTGTGCAAACGTTCTGAAGCGTATTGGTGGAATGGAAGGATTCGACCCGACAGGCAACATCTGGTACAAGAACAAGACAAAGCTTGAGCCCAGTGCCGGTGAGATGCCTGAGATTCTCTGGCGTGAAGACCGTCATAAGAATGCATCACAGGAAAGCGATAACTTCCCCCCGACGCTCTATGGCAACGGTCGTGTGAACCCCTCACAGAACCTGGTGGATGCTTTCCCCATGCGTAACGGACGTCCTATCACTGATCCCAGCTCGGGCTACAATCCTAAGGACCCGTATGCTAACCGTGACCCGCGTCTTGCCGACGATATTCTCTACAACGGCGTTACATTCAGAAGAATGCTTATCATCACAGGTTCTTATCCAGCTGTTGTCGGAGACAAGTCATATACCGACGATAACATTAACAGCATCAGCACGTCGACCATTACAGGTTATTATATGCTGAAGCATCTCCGCGACGATGTCAGCCCACAGTCAAGCTCGCTCATCGAGCAGCAGCACATCTATCCACGCATCCGCTACACTGAAATCTTCCTGGCCTACGCCGAAGCAGCCAACGATGCATGGGGACCCAAGGCCGATCCTACAGGCGTAGGTTTCACTGCCTACGATGTGATCAAGGCCATCCGTGCACGTGCTGGTCTGGCTACCAACGAGATTGGCATGCCGCTCCCCGAGGGTGATGTATATCTTGAAGAGTGTGCCACCGACCAGGCTAAGATGACCAACCTTATCCGCAATGAGCGCCGTATTGAACTCTGCTTCGAGAACAAGCGCTTCTGGGACCTCCGTCGCTGGCTGTTGCCACTCAACGAGACTGTGAAGGGTGTTCAGATCGACCGCAACGATGATACCGGTGAACTCACCTATACCATCTTTGATGTTGAGAGACGTGATTTCGACAACTCTTATCAGTGCTACGGACCTATCCCCAAGGGAGAAGTGCTCAAATGGAGTAACCTCAAACAGAACAAGGGGTGGTAATTAATTGGAAATTAAGAATCAAGAATTAAGAATTAAGAGTTAATATGATGAAACTCAAGAATTATATCTACGGAGCAGCCTTGGGAGCAATCGCCCTCACATGTGCGTCTTGCTATAACACAGAGCATGAGTTCCCTGACTATGAAGGAGGTACCACAGCCTACTTCGCCTATCAGTTCCCCGTGCGTACTGTCGTCCTTGGCAGCGATATCTATGACAACCGGCTCGACAACGAGCACAAGATTCAAATCTGGTCAACGATGGGTGGTGCCTATGGCGGACGTGACGCGTATGTGGATATTGCCGTCGATGAGTCACTCTGCGACAACCTTTGGTTTGTGAACGAGGGTGGACTGCCTGAAAAGAATGTTCTTCCCATGCCGAGCAACTATTACACGCTGGCATCGAATGTCATTCCTTACAACGGTGACCAGCGCGGCTATGTGGAGGTACAGCTTACTGATGCCTTCTTCAACGATCCTAAAGCCATCGAGACCAACTACGTTATTCCTCTTGTGATGAAGGGCGTTAGGGGTATCGACAAGATTCTCACCGGCACACCGCGTGAAGGTCTCTCTCCATCACGCACTAATACCGAGGACTGGGACATCCTGGCAAAGGACTATGTGCTCTACTGCGTGAAGTACATCAACCCCTGGCATGCAAAATATATCCGCCGTGGTGTTGACAACGTCACTGAAGGCGGTGTCACCAATACCATCGTACGCAAGGACTTCTCACTTGTTCAGACCGACCTTGAGCATTACACGGAGAACCCTGTGAACCAGAACGACGAGATTTGCAGCATCAAGACAAAGAACATGACACAGGCCATCTTCCCGGTATCCTTCAGAAACTCTGGAGCCTCTATCGGATGTCACCTGACCCTCACGTTCAATGGCAATCAGTGCACCGTCTCCTGCGACGACGAGAATGTAACAGCCACCGGTTCCGGTGAATTCATTCCCAAGGGAAGTGGAAGACCTGAATACAAGGATTACCAGTGGCAGGGAGAAGGCAAGGCTGATGAGCGCGACATCCTCCGCCTGTCCTATCAGGTAAGTTTCGACGACCGGAACATTCAGGTGTCAACCACCGATACGCTTGTTGTTCAGACTCGTGAGTCAAACAAGAAAGTATTCTTCTCACCCAAATACGTAAAACAATAATAGGAGGCTAAGGATATGAATACATTTTTAAGAAACAGTTTCATTTTGCTGGCTGCAGGAGCACTTGCAGTTTCCTGTGCTGACTATAATGAGACATACGATTTCACTGCTCAGCCCGATCCCAGTTTTGTAGAGCCGTATAAGGACTTGAACCCTGTGAAGAGCTACATCAACAGGGACACCTATCCCAATATGACGCTCGGTGCTCTGCTGAAAGTGGCTGATTTCAACAAGCAGGAACTGGCTCATGCTGCCACTGTTACCAACTTCGACAATGTTACTTTCGGCACAACCCTGATGTCGGGTTCTATCGTCAACGCCAAGGGTGTGATGAACTTCCTCGACATGAGCGACCTTCTTGCCCATGTGCAGGAAATCGGCTACGAGGTTTATGGCAGTCCGCTCTTTGCCAATGCCAACCAGGCCGACGACTGGCTGAGTACACTGACGGCTCCCATCGAAATCCCCGTTGACTTCGTGGAAGGCAAGTCGGTAAACTTCAACGACGAGCCTATTGGCGCTTATTCGGGTACCTCCGAAAGTGGTACTGCCACCATTGCCAAGTATGATGACCAGAACACACTCCGAATCCCCGGAAGAGCAAAGGTGCGCATCATTGAAGGCTTCGAGGTTGATCCCCTTGCCAGATATACCATTACCTTCTATGCAAAGGCCGACAGGGATGCTTCTTTCTATATCTATTTCTCCGGAAAGAAAGTTGATGGAAGCGGTTCCGACGGAAAGTGGAATGTCAAGGCCGGCAAATGGCAGAAGATTGTGGTGGAAGCCCAGAGCGATCCAGAAGAGTCTGCTGGCTACCTGAGAATCGAGAATGGTCCCTCGCCTGTGCTCTATATCCAGAAGGTAGAGGTTGGCTACTATCCCGACAACCATCGCCCACAGACCGAACAGGAGATGAACGATACCATCAATTATGCCATCAATACATGGTGCGACAAGCTGATGGATATCAACCAGGGTCGTATTAACATGTTCGACCTGATTGACGAGCCTCTCGACAATAAGGCTGAAATGGAGAATGGCCTGTACGACCTGAAGCATTCTACCGAAAAGATTTTCTGGCAGGATGTGCTGGGCAGCGAGAACTATGCTCCCGTAGTGTCGAGAGTGGCTGCCGATGCTTTTGCTAATCATGAAGGCAATTCTTCGGAACTGAAGTTCTTCATCAGCGAGACAGGTCTTGAGAACCAGAAGGCATTCGAGAGCCTGAAGTACTGGATTGGCATTTGGGACAGCAAGGGCGCTAAGATAGACGGTATCAATGCCAAGCTGAACCTGGTATATAGCGAGGATGCTGAAAAGCAGGCTGCCACCGTGGCATTGCTCGACAATCTGCTTACTAACCTGGCCTCTACCGGTAAGCTTATCCGTCTCTCCAATTTTGATATCAAGTATCAGAATGCTGAGGGCACTGCTGTCACGGCCGATAAAATCACGGCTGATCAGCGCCAGAAGCTGGCCGATTTCTATGGCTATGTCATCAAGAGCTACATGAACAAGATTCCTCACGACAAGCAGGCCGGTATGTGTAAGGGCAACCTGGCTGACACCACCGATCCTGTAGGTCTCTGGTCGGTAAATACTAAGAAGGACTGGGTGCGCACAGCTACCTACAAGGCATTCTGCGATGCACTTAGTGGACAATAAACAACAGAACTGACTGACGGCTGTCAGTGGGCATGGGGAAACTCCTGTTTTCTGGCAGTCGTCTTTCAAAAATAACGAAAGTTACTAATTTTTTTATTCTATTTATTATTAATCTAAATTATTATTCATTATGAAGAAAAAGATTTTTACTCTTTTTGCTTTCTTGGCAATGTTCATGGGAGCAAATGCTGCGAATTGGGTACAGGTCTATGAGAAAAGCTACTCAAACGACACTGATTTCCCTTGGTACATAATGGGCTATGCCCCGACTATTATCGATGGTGCTTTGTATGATAACCCTACACCTTATCGAAAAATTTGGAGAGACACGGATCAGGACTTCCCTGGTGCTGATCAGTGTACTCAGATTACCATCAATGGTGGTACTTATTATTACCAGGAGTTTGATGAGTGCCCAGATTGGGGACGTCAGTATTTCATTGCTGATGGTATCAAGACTCAGCTCGACGGACAATACAAAGTTGTTGCTATGGTTAAGGCTTCTGCACCTGTTACTATCAACGTCAACATGGGTTGGGGTTGGGGTCAAGGTGAAACTGCCAGCGCTTCTGTTTCTATCGGCACCGAATGGGGCGAAGTAGAATGGGAGTACAGCGGAATCGGTGGTTCAAGCTGTAACCTCGTTGCACAGCCCGGCAAAGAACTTCCAATCATTGAATGGAAATGGGTGAGAGTCTTCGAAGACCAGGCCGAGCAGCGTCCTGTTACATGGCAGGAGTGGCTCACCAACGACGGTAACTCTATTATTCCTGATCAGCCTACTAATAGCAAATGGATGGGTGACGCCGAGACTCCTTGGGCCGATCCTAGCGTAAAATGGAACGACCAGACTCAGAACTACCTGGTTTGCGCATGGGGTAAGGAAAGAATGGTCAACACGAGGGTTGACGAAAACGGTAATACTGTCTGGGAACCATTCCCTGCTACCATCGAGCAGGAAGCTGACGGTAACCACTATTTCGTTGTTCATGGTAAGGCTGCCACCACTGAGGGTGACGCTGCTGCTTGGGACAACCAGTTCTGGATTCAGTCTCCAAAGGAATGGACTGGCGGCCAAATGAAGATTTCGTTCAAGTATAAGGCTTCAAAGGCTGTTACTGTAGCTACTCAGGTACACAAGCAGAATCCTTCTGACTACCTTATCTGGCATGCTATTGGTGACATTAACTTCACTGAACAGTGGCAGACCTTTGAAGGTACTATGGATATCGCTTCCGATATGGCCGGTACTTGGTCTATCGCATTCCAGCTGAACCAGAATGACAAGGAAGCTATCGACTTCTATTTCGACGACCTTTCTTGGCAGAGCATGGTGCTCGACGAGGGTTGGTTCGTAGCTTCTTCTAACACTTCTACAGGCTTGGAGTATAATTTCGACAATGCTATTGAATTTGAAGTTGCTGAAAGAGATAAGGATGGAAACCCAACTCTCTTGGAAGCTACCGTTGGTACTGCTGGTGATCAGAGCTCATGGGTTAACGAGGTGATGATTTCTACCGTTCGTGGTAATACGGCTTCGTTCAAGGGCGCTACTATCAAGCCAGATGGTTCTGTTAAGGACGATCCCGATGATTGGCCCAACTATGCACCTGGTACAAATGCTAAGATTAAGCTTCCTGCCGCCGGTGTATGGAAGATTACGATTGACCTTGGCTTCAAGGCTCTTAACTTCGTTAAGATTGAGGGTGAGGCCAACAAGGAGCCTATCGTGATTAATCCTAACTCAACAGAAGTTGATGTTGCTGGTGTGGAGCGCGACGACCTCTCAGATACAGTCAATGGTCAGGCACAGCAGAGAGAAGAAGAAGGTGGTGCCGGTGAGGAATGGGACAACCAGTTCTTCATTGTAGCTAACCGCGTGCTTGATGCAGGTGAAGAAACTGTTATCTCGTTCAAGTACAAGAGTTCTGTTGCTAATGCTACAAGTAGCACACAGTGCCACGGTGAACCAGGTGCTTACATTCACTGGGATGCTCTCGGAAAGTTGACCTTCACTGAAGAATGGCAGGAATTCTCAAAAGATTTCACTATCCCTGCCGAGTGTGATGGTAAGGGCATGAAGTCTATTGCATTCAATATGGCTGAGATTAAGGAAGCTTGTCATTATTATATCAAGGATGTTGTCTGGAAGCTTAAGGACGACACTGAGTCTCTGATCGACCAGACTGGTGGCAAGAACTTCTACATCAAGGTTGGTGCAGGTACAAGCCCACAGGCAATGGAGACAGGCATCAGCAGCATCGTTGATAACAAGAAGGCTACTAACGTGACCTACAACCTCGCTGGTCAGCGTGTGTCTAAGGACTATAAGGGCATCGTCATCAAGAACGGCTCTAAGTACATTGTTAAGTAAAATCGCTTATCTCTCTTTCAATTAGAGGGTAAATAATATCATCGTGCGTTACGTTTCCGTAAATAGTCAATATATAGCGGAGCGTGACGCACGAGATATTGAAACCCTAAGGGTGTAATCTAAACTTCTAAACTCCTATACTCCTATACTCCTAAACTTCAAATCTTATGTGGAAATCTTTATTTGTGATAGCGTTTCTTGCCTGTGCAAATGTGGCTAATGCCCAGTTGCCTAACGAGAAATTTGGCAAGCCGTCGAGCATGGAATGGGAATTCAACGGCTGGGGTGATGCTGTCAATGCCGATGCCGTCATCCTGTGCAAGACGATGAAGGCCACGTATCAGATTTCTGATCAGGTGGATAATTACAACAAAAACAGTACGGATATCAGTACTGACAACATTTCGGATTTTGGCAAGAACGATATCGATGAGAGTGGAATATTGGTTAACTATGAGTTCCGTCTGCGCACAAAGATTCTGAAGCCAGAGGGTGCCTGCCATGCTAATATCGACATTGTCTATTTCTATTCCGACAACAACAAGTTCTTCGACCAGCTGACCGACCTGAAGGTAAGGGTTTTCACCAAGAACGAAAAAGGTAAGGTGGAGCGGAGGAATGTCAATACCAGCTTGTTTGTAAAGGAGGCTGTCGATGAAAACTATACCGTAGTGCATGTGGTAGTGCCCGATGTTCAGGCTGGCAGCATCATTGAGTACCAGTACAACATCACCAGCCCACGCCCTGTATTCCTCTACGACTGGGTGTTCCAGGAGTGCATCCCCACGGTGCGTTCAAAGTTCGACATAGATATCCCTGCTTTCTTGCAGTTCAACATGAATGTGCCCATCAACAAGCTCATCAAGTCGGGTGTGGAGGTAGGCCGACTGGCATACGACACCAACCGCTCTGACATGAAGAAGGGAAAGACCTGCCCCACCAACCACTACACCGTTGTGGGCGACTACATTCTTCCTCTGGGCCAGGCCCCCGATGAGATTGCTCCCTTCACCAGCAAGATCAACATGCAGGGTGTCACCCTCCCGGCTTATCTGCCGAAGGGAAGCACGCATCTGAAAGTTAAATGAAAATAATTGAGAATTGAGAATGGAGAATTGATAATTATGATTACCGTGCACGCCACTAATAACTGCGCAAAAATCTGCGGATTTTAGTAATCATAATTCTCCATTCTCCATTCTCCATTCTCCATTATAAATAATAACTAAACAATAAAATATGAAAAAAATACTACTATTGTTTTTCGCAGTGGCTGTCACGGTGGGCAGCCAGGCAGCTAGGCCGCAGACATCATTACAGGTGTACGACATTCGCAAGCAGACCATCACTGGTTTCGGTGGTGCCTGCTGCGACGGTGCCATGAAGCCATTCGGCACAGACAATGCCTGTGTGAGCAAGCTCTACGGCTACAGGACAAAGATTGGATTGAACATCCTTCGCATGGAAATCTCTCCAAGCTTCACTGGCGACAACTGGGGCGACTACGACTGGAATGGTTCTCTGCCTTCAGCCAAGGTCGTGAAGGATCGTGGTGGCATCGTGTTCGGCACTCCATGGTCGCCTCCCGGAGAATACAAGACCAATGGCACGGCCCAGGGTGGCAATTCCGACAGTCAGGGCAATCAGCGTGGCAAGCTTCGTCTGGATTGCTACAGCAAGTTCTTCCCTTGGTTGAACACCTATCTGCAGTGGATGAAAGACCACGGCGTGGCTGTGGATGCCGTATCGCTGCAGAATGAGCCCGACTGGTGGGTTGACTATTCCGGCTGTCTCTACGACCCTCAGGATTTGGTGACTCTTGTGAAGAACTATGCCCACCTGCTCGACCGCGAGAAGTTCCCTGGTGTACGTCTCATCAGTGGTGAGCCCTTGGGCTTCACTCAGAACTTTACCGACCCACTCATGCAAGACCCCACTTGCCGCGAGCAGGTCGACATTGTGGCTGGTCACCTCTATGGCCACCTGCCCTTGCAGTACATGAAGCCTGCAGGCGTGCTGCCCCTTAAATATGGCAAGGAACTGTGGATGACCGAGCACTCGGTGACCGATAACACAGGGGCACTGCCCACATGGACCGACAACCTGATTTTTGCCGAGGAACTCAACGAATGCATGCTGTCTGGCTGTACCGGTTATATCTACTGGTATTTACGTGCACATTGGGCTTTCTGTGGCACAGGCGAGACAAAATATGGAGCAGCCAACAAGAAGGACGAGCTGCTGCCCCGTGCCTTTGTGATGTCACATTTCTCGAAGAATGTCACTGGTTCCACCCGCTTGGAGACCTCAAAGGATGTAGACGCAGGCCGCACGGAAGAGGGGAAATTACAGAACGAACAGTACTCGGCCTATATCAAGGGCGACTCTATCATCGTCATGGCTATCAATGCCAGGGATATGGCACGCAATCTGAAAATTAAGCTGCCCTATAATGTCAGCAGCTGCCAGTTGTGGCTTTCTACAGGCAACGAGTCGGAGAATCTCTGTCAGAAGTCAAACCTTGACATCCCTGAAGTCACCGACAACTATCTCTACGAGATGCCTGCCCAGAGCCTGAGCACCTTTATCTTCACGATAGACCAGGGCAGCACAGCCATCGAGGAGGTGAAACAGTCAGTAGCCGATGGTCCCAAGACCTACTACGACCTGCATGGCCGTCTGCTGGATGTTCCCAAGGGAATGTGCATTGAAAAACGTGCTGACGGCTCTGCAAGGAAGGTTCTTCTTCCTTAATTGAGGATTGAAAATTGAGAATTGATAATTATGATTACCGCTGGAGGCAGATAAGAGCCTGAGCGGTAATCATTTTTTGTGCCTCTTTTACCGTAAGTTGCGACTCAGTCGCAGCCTACTGTGGAAAGAGCCTGCCCCAAAGGCACTTCCCTCCCTTCGGGAGGGATTGAGGGTGGGCTCCTTATTTATACTTCACATTCACCGCTTCTCCTCTCAGCACATCGGCCACCTGGTGTGGGGTGATGTTTACCTTTCCCTTCATGAATTCGGGAATGTTGTAGCTGCGCATGAACTGGCGGTGATAGTTGGGGTCGGCAGTGGGCAGCTCGAAGGGCTTGGTTCCCTTGCCGTCTTTGTCGATATGGGCAATGAAGGGGCGGGTGTAGGTGCCATCGTATCTGCGGCTGCTGATGATAACCCAGCGGCCATTGCTCGACCATGAGTGATAGCTCTCGGTGTCGGGTGAGTTGATTTCCCTCATGGGCCTCACTTCGCCTGTCTGCAGGTCCATCATCCAGATGTCGGCATCGTGGTGCCAGATGTGGAAATAGCCGAACTTGCCTGATGTGAAATGCAGGTATCTTCCATCGGGCGACACTCTGGGCAGGGTGGCACTCTGGCCATTTGCCGAGGCATCATACACCAGTTCCTTGGGACCGAACTGATGGGTGGCAGGGTCGAAGCTCTTCTTGTAGATGTTGTATTTCAGGTCCTGAAACCTGTGTCTTATCTCCGAACTCTTCGAGTGCACCGTGTCCTGATACTCAAAGTGGGCACTGCAGAAGTAGAGCGTCTTGCCATCGGGGGCCCAGCAGGGGAACACCTCAAACTCAGTGGGGTCGTTCTCCAGGTTGGTCACCTCGTTCTTGTCAATGTCGTAGGCAATGATGTCGCTGGCCTCGTCGTACACCTCAATCTTGTTGGGGTCGGTGATGTGGAAGTTCTGGAAGGTCTTGTCGGTGGCATACACAATCAGGTTCAGCGTGGGATGCCAGGCCGGGTACACACCTGCCGAGAGGATAGAGTCGTTCTTCATGTTTATTTTCTTCAGCTTGCCGTCCATGGCCAGCACGGTGCCACCATAAGCCTGGCGGGCATGAAACTGCATCCTCTCAGGGTTGTAGGCCTGATAGTGGTGGCAGTTGATGCACTGTCCGTCTTTCTCCAGTGTGCACAAAATGTTGTCGTAGATCACACTCTCGTCATAGTTCTCCAGGCACCGCTGGTTGATGGTCAGAGCCTCGTATGACACAAACGAGGGGGCTATCAGTCGGTAGCTGATGTAGGGGTCAATCTTGTCGGCCGACACATAGATGCTGAATGGCTTGTGGCGAGTCCACTGCTCACCAGCCCGTGTATATACATCCACCTCTATCTTGCCTCCCTTGGCCTTTTCCGTCAGCTGGTGCCATTCCTCCTCGGTGGGCTGCATCTTGTCCTCGCACACCACTTCCAGTTCGCCCACCTTGTAGCGGGCTATCATGCCCAGTTCAGCATTCTCGGGCATGAATGTCAGCGGTGCAATGTTCACAGGGATGGTCACCCCCACATAGTCGGGGTATATCTTGGGCAGCTGGTTCGACTGCTGGTAGTCGGTGGGCAATTGGGGACTGCTGCAAGCAGAAAAGAGGAGAGCAAACAGAAGAAGACCTATCCCAGGGACCCACCCCAGCCCTCCCTGTAGGGAGGGAGCTATTAGTGACTTATGAGTGATAAGCGATAAACGATGAGTGATAAGTGAAGTATATTTCTTCATAACGTGGTTCAATATGCAGGCAGGTCCGACATAAGGTAATACTGATAAAAATAGGTGTCGCCAAACATGGGCTCGGTGGCTTTCCTTACATCCTCTATGTCCTGTCCGTCGAACTGGCCCATGGTCTGGTCAAACCGCTGGTATCTCTCCTTCACGCCGCCATCTATCGGGATGTTCACAGGCATGGGGCGCTCCTCCAGCTGACTGAACAGATAGGCTGCCTCCTGATAGGCTGTGGGGATAGTCTGGTTGGGATGCAGCTGCAGGTAGCGGTTCAGCTGATACCAGAACAACTGTGAGTCGGCCATCCACAGCGAGGCCAGCAGTGACTGCTCCTGGAAGTAGGGGTCGGCCACCTCTCTGGGGCGCGACAGGTTGGCCATCAGGCAGCGTTCCACACCTCCCTGGTCGGCATACAGCATTGATTCGTAGTGCATCATGTGGGTGATGGGGCCCAGCTCGGGGTGCTGAGCAATCTTGTCCTTGTGGCCCACCAGCTGCTCCATCTCCTCGGCCCATTTCCGGTGGAAGGTGGTCTCCTTCAGCTGGCCTATGTATTTCCGTGCAGCCTGCCATTCCCCGTTCAGCAGTGTGCAGCGGGTCAGGTTCTTATAGTATTCAGCCCTCCAGTCGTATTCCACGCCCATCTCAGTGCTGTAGCGTATGCTGAAGTTGGGCATGCCATACTGGCAGTAAATCATAGGCCCGTTCACCAGCAGCATACGGAATGTCATGGGGAAATTATATTCCTTCGACCCGTTCTTGTAGGCATACATCTCGCTGCCCTGTCTTTGCAGTCGGCTCAGAGCCAGGTTCCTCATCATCACAATGGCCCGTGTGGGCTCATCCTTCTGCTTCTTGGCCTCGGCCAGCACTCCTTCCCAGTCCAGCCGGTCCACACATCGCTGCATGGTCATCTCATGGTGGAAGTTCTCGTCCTTGAACCAACCCTTATAGGCCACGGCCACCAGCACTATCAGCAGTGCCGCCTGACCCATCAGCCAGCCCATGGGTTTCCGTGTCTGCTGCTCCCTGTCGGCCCTGTAGGTGGCAGCCATGGCCACATAGAACAGGGCGAGCAGATAGTAGGGCGTGTAGTATTCGTGATGCTCGTCCACCACGAAATAGAGGGGCAGCTTGGCCCAGTAGATGTTGGCCTGGTTCACCTCGTAGTACACATATCGGTAGCACACCAGGGGCACGGCAATCACCGCCAGCAGGGCCAGCACCGTGTACACGAGGCTCACCCCCTTCTGTTCCAGCCTCCAGCTCATCACACCCATCAGCACCGTTGGGGCCAGCCCATAGATGCCAAACAGCGGATAGCCTACCACTGCCGTCACTACCATCAGCACAGCCCTCAGGTGATACTTCCCCGGCAGCTTGCGGAACACCCACAGCATGGCCGTGGTGAACAGTGCTCCCAGGGTAGCCACAAAGATATGCCCCCTCAGTTTCAGGATATAAATCCAGTAACCCATGTCCACGATGGTCAGCAGCAGCAACACCACGGGCACCAGCATCAGCAGAGCCCATTTGCCGGGAACACGGAAAGTCCTTTTCACCATCCACATCAGCAGCAGCCACAACCCCGTGAGCATCAGCACGCCCATCCAGGGGTAGTAGAAGAACTGCGTCAGCCAGGTGCCCACATAGGTCAGCATTCCCCCCGGCACCACCATCTGCTGCCTGAAGAACAGGCCCGTCTGCTGGAAAAGGTTCAGTTCCTGTGCTTTCCACAGGAAGTCGCTCTCGAAGAACAGCAGAGCCAAGGCAATCACCGCCAGTCCCACGGCCCACACAATGCCATTGTAGAGCCCCGGCTTTTCAATTCCCTGGAACCGTTTTGCCGCCTCCTTCTTCTTCCCTTTTTTCTGTTTCATATCCTATTTCTTTGTCTTCATTAATTTAGAAGTGTAGAGAACTCTGCAAAGATAGCATTTTATTTTTAAACAACAAACTTTTCCATGACATTTCGCCGAAGTCTCAGATTTATATCCGACAGATATTTTCGTAATTAAAAAATCCTACTTTTCGGTTTCACTCCATCACCTGTCTATAATCCATTAACACACAACGTGATATGGGTGAAACTGCACTTTCACTTCGGTTTCACCTTTCCTACGGATGTCATATCCCTATTCTTCAGTATGCAAAAGATGCTTGATTGAAGAGTGATTAGGCCCTAATTACTCGCCAAAAGCCTATTAGAAACCCATCCCTCCCGAAGGAAGGGAATTATAAGTGATTTTGGGTGAAACCGAAGTGCAACCGTGGTTTCACCTGCATGATTCTGAATGCTAATGGTTTTCAGTCAAGTGAAGGAGTGAAACCGGTTCCTACTATGTATTTTATGAAATCATTATCACAATATCACGGCTCAAACAATTATCTGATACTTAACGGAAAATAGTGTGATATTGAATATCACAGCATATCACACGTCCAAATAATAATGAAATAGGTTTTATCGTATGTCGACAAAAGACATGTGATATTGAGTGATATTGCAATATCACGCGCAACTACCAGGTATTCAGAATATTACTAAATAGTGATATTGGTGATGTTAAAAAGGTGCACCTTGGCTTTTGGCTCGGGTGCACCTTTTGTTTTGGCTATCAGAATAGTGGGGGTTATCGCTTTAGGAGGGTGATGGGCTTCTCGGGCTTCATCACGTTGTTCACCTTGGTCTGCTGGGGCTTGGCATTGGCCTTCAGGGTGGCCTTGATGTCCTGCGAGGAGGCTCCGATGAGGAACTGGTATTCTCCCTCGGCAACTACCCAGGCTGAGGCAGCCTCGTCGAAGGAAGCCAAGTCGGCGGCCTTGACGGTCAGTTTCACGGTCTCACTCTCTCCAGCCTTCAGGGCCTTGGTCTTGGCGTAGGCCTTCAGTTCCTTGGCGGGCTTGTTGGCTGCCTTGTTGTCGGGGGCTGAGATGTAGAGCTGTACCACCTCCTTGCCCTCGCGGGTGCCTGTGTTCTTGACGGTCACACTCACCTCGTAGGCATCTCCCTTCTCTGCAATCTTGGCATCGCTGTACTCGAAGGTGGTGTAGCTGAGGCCATAGCCGAAGGGATAGCTGACTGGCACCTCGAAGGAATCGAAGTAGCGGTAGCCCACATAGATGTCCTCTTCGTAGTCGGTGTAGTCCACATTCCTGACAGTACCCTTCTGGCCCTGGTTGAACATGTCGATGCGTGGGTCTTGGTCTATGGGGAAGTTGCGTGATGAGTAGGCATCGGTGAACTGGATGGGCCATGTCATGGTGAACTTGCCTGAAGGCGACTGCTTGCCACTGAGCACATCCACCACACTGTTGCCGCCTTCCTGACCTGCCTGCCAGGCACAGAGAATGGCATCGGGCAGGGTGTTCCATGAAGCTGTCTCGATTACTCCACCAATGTTGAGCAGCACCACTACCTGCTTGCCTGCCTTGTGATAGACCTCACAGACCTGCTCGATGAGCTGGCGCTCAGAACTGCTCAGGTTGAAGTTGGACACATTGCGGTCGAGGAATTCACCTGAGAGCCGGCCCAGGGTGATGACTGCAATATCTGATGCCTCGGCCTGACGGGCCAGTTCTTCGGTGGTGAAGGTCTTCTCGGCTGGCAGAGGCTGGGGAAGGAACTTGGCCAGACCGGCAGTCTTGGGGTCTTTCTTGGCCTTGGCCTCCAGCTCTTCGGCTGCCTTCTTCTTGGCATCGGCGATGTAGGTCTCGTAGGCAGTCTTCAGGTCCTCTGAAACGGTATAGCCACCATTCTTCATACCGTCGAGCAGGGATACCACATAGGCATGGTTCACATTGCCCGAGCCAGTGCCGCCTGCAATGAAATCGTAGGATGTGATGCCATAGAGGGCCACGTTCTTGATGGTCTCGGCAAAGGGCAGTGCCTTGTCGTTCTTCATCAGCACCATACCCTCGGCAGCTGACTGGCGGGTAACTGCTGCATGGGCTTTCAGGTCGGGCTTGTTTGAGAATTTATAGCCCTGATAGCGTGGACTCTTCTCTACGAGGTTCAGGGTGCGCCTTACACTACGGTCAAGGTCGGCCTGTGCCAGCTTGCCACTCTTCACACCAGCCACAATAGAGTCGAACTGTTCATCCTTGCCAGGCTGCAGCATGTCGTTGCCAGCCCACATCTGTACGGCACCATCCTTGCCACCAAACCAGTCGGTCATGACAGTTCCCTCGTAGCCCCATTCATCGCGGAGGATAGTCTCGACAAGGTCCTTGCTCTCGGAGGTGTAGGTGCCGTTGATGTAGTTGTAGGAGGTCATCACGGTCCAGGGCTTGCTCTCCTTGATGGCAATCTCGAAGCCCTTCAGGTAGATTTCACGTAGGGCCCGCTGTGAGATGTGTGCATCGTTGTTCATTCGGTTGGTCTCCTGGTTGTTGGCAGCAAAGTGCTTGATGCTGGTTCCCACATCGTTTTTCTGCACACCCGTGATATAGGCCGAGGCAGTCTTGCCAGCCACTACAGGGTCTTCGGAATAGTATTCAAAGTTGCGGCCACAGAGAGGGTTACGCATGATGTTGAGTGCAGGAGCCAGCAGCACGTCGGCCCCATATTCCTTCACCTCCTGTCCGATGGCCTCGCCAACCTCCTCGATGAGCTGGGTGTTCCAGGTGGAGGCCAGCAGTGTGCCGATGGGGAAGTGGGTGCAGTAGTAGGTGGCAGAGTCACCCTCGCGTTTGGCATCAATACGCAGTCCAGCAGGACCGTCGGCCAGCACGATGGCAGGTATTCCAAGAGAGTCGAGAGGGAAGGTGGTACCAGCGGCACCAGGCACCAGGCTACGTGTGGCTCCAATCACGGCATCATCGCCTGAGAAGCCCTGCATGCCAGTGCCGATTACAAAGTGGGCCTTGTCTTCGAGCGACATCTGTGCCATCACTTCTTCCTGGTTGATCACATTCACGGGGGCCTTGTCGGATGTTCCACAGCCCACCGTAATAAAGACTGTTGCCATAGCAATTAAAACGTTTTTTTTCATAGTTATTTGGTTTTGTTATAATCTAACACAAAGACACGAAGGCACAAAGTATTTTTATCTAAACAAAAATCCACACAAATCCTACAAAAATATTTATGCCAGATTTTTGAAGATTTTTGTCTTTAATCTCTGTAACTCTGTGTTGTTTTACTTAAACAGCAGGGGAGTGAATTCGGAGAGATAGATTCGCCAGTTGCGCCAGATGTGACCACCATCGGTCTCAAGGTAGGTGTACTTGTGGCCCTTGGAGTCGAGATAGGCACGCAGGTCGTTGTTGTTCTTGATGAGGAAGTCGGTCTTGCCAATGCCAATCCAGAAGAGTGTGGGCTTCTTGGCAAAGAGGGCATCAATCTTCTTGTTGCGGTCGGCATAGATGTTGGGGAATCCGTTGGGGTCTTTCTGCTGCTGGTCAACGGCTGCCGAGAAGAGACCTATGTAGCCGAAGAGGTCGGGATTGTTGATGCTGATGAACAGACTGTGGAAACCACCCATCGACAGGCCTGCAATGGCACGGTGGGCCTTGTCTTTCTTAACACGGTAGGTCTTCTCGATGAACTTCACCACATCGGGGAAGGCTGTCTCGAAACTGCCCTCCATGGTCTTGGGCAGCATCATGGTGGGGACACGGAATCCCTCGGAAGTCTCACCCGGACAAGCCTCCTGCGAGATGTTGCCATTGGTCATCACCACCAGCATGGGCTCGGCCTTGCCCTGGGCAATCAGGTTGTCGAGTATCTGGACAGCACGTCCCAGTTCGCTCCATGCATTCTCATCACCACCGATGCCATGCAGCAGATAGAGCACAGGATACTCCTTGCCGCTGGTCTCATAGCCTGCCGGGGTGTAGACAGTCACACGGCGGGTGAGTCCTGCTGTGGGACTCTCGTACCATGTCTTGCTCACGGTGCCGTGGGCCACCTTGTTTACCTTATAGAGGTCGGCCCGTGCATCACCGCCGATGAGCAGCACACTGAACAGGTTGTTGATGTCGCGGATGTTATAGACATTCAGGGGGTCGATGATTTTCACCCCATCGACAATCATGTTATAGGTATAGAGCTCGGGCTTCAGGGGGGCAGAGGTGAAGCTCCACACACCATTGCCGTCTTTCACCAGGTCGGCCACACCAGGGGCATCGTAGGTGTTGCCCTGATATTCCACCTTTTGGGTGGGCAGGAAATCGCCAGTGATCTGCACCTTCTGGGCCTCGGGTGCAATCAGGTTGAAGGTGACACTGTTGTCGGCATGAACATCGGGAGAAGCTACCTGGGGTCCCTGTCCCCAGCTCAGGTTCTGCTGAGCCTGTGCCGCCATGCCCGTGAGGCAGAGGGCAGCCACGATAATCAGTTTTTTCATTGTCTGGATTTTTAGTTAATCAATGCTGCAAAGATAAGCAATTATTTTGAATTGTCAAAAAAAAAGCTGACTACTTGTGCAGGTAATCAGCTTCTTTCTTCGGTTTATTTCTTCAGCATTTTCTTTCCGTTGACTATGTATAGGCCTCGGGGCAGCGTGTTCCAGTTGCTTTTGTTGCCTACCTTCACACCCTGTAGGTTGTAGACCGATTCAGAGAATCTGGTGCCGGCGGCTGGCTGTGCATTGACCTCCCTGATGCCTGTGGTGGTCTCTACGAGGGTACAGAAAGTGAAGTAGGTGGGCTCGTCGTACTTGGCCGCAGTGGCATCTTTGAGGTATTTGCCTGTGCCGCTGTTCTTCAGCGTCCATCCCTTGCCTTCCACATACTCAGGAGTCCATACGGCTCCATTGGCAATGTCGTAGCCCCGCTGGTCTTTCAGTCCCTGCAGGAAACAGTCGCTGCCTGTCGCGGCCTGTGAGTTCAGATAGCCCACATTGCCATCCACCTGATAGTCCATGCCCGAGGGGTCTACAAGTCGCAGGCCGAATCCACGTGAGAGTCGGCTCATCTTGAACAGGCAGCCCTCGTTGGTGTTTGTCAGTGCTGTCTGATAGTCATCATATCCCAGCTGCTGACCAGAGATGCCATAGAATGCCTTGCCTTCAGCCTCGTTCACAATGGCAAAGTGCTTGCCTGCGAGTGAGGATATAGTGGTGAGGCGCTCTCCTACGGTCCAGTGCTTGATGTATTTCTCGGGATGGTTCATCACGTCGAGCACCTTCTCGGCATAGCGTTTTCCAAAGGTACGATAGCCAGCGGCAGAGAAATGCCAGGGGTCAGTGCCGTTGCCGGGAATGCCTTGGGCCGACACTACATGGCCCGTGGGGATTACATCGGGAATCATAGCTACCACATGATTATGCCATGAACAGCTGCCACCCATGTCGGCATATTCCGTCTCACCCACAAAGATGGGCACATCGGCAGCCTTCAATCCAAGGTCGGTGAGCATATCCTTATAGATTTTCTTCACCATGCCGGGCCATTTCTCATCACCGTTGTTCGACTCTCCCTGGTGCAGCAGGATGCCCTTGATGACTCCCACCTCCTGAGCTTTCTTGGCCATCTCTATGATGCGGCCATAGGGGTTGGCACCATAATAGTTTCTGGCTATCTGAGCCCACCACTCGTTGTAATTATCTTTGTATTTCTGCTCATAAAGGTCCTTGTCGAACATCTCGATAGGACTGCCACCCATGGCCACTGCAATGACACCGATTTTCTTGTCGGGGAGTTCCTTCACCATGGTACGGCCAAAATAGTCGGTAGGTCCCAGTTTTCCAACAGGACTTACAATGGGGCACTCAGCCTTGTACCATTTGCCAAGCGTACGGCGGGGATTGGTGAAATTACAGGTGGCCAGCATCTGGAAACGCTCGTCGACATTGCCCACATCCTGGGCTTCCCACTGGGCATTGCCCTCCATATTCGACTGTCCGAAACAGATGTAGATATAGAAGTTGGGGTCCACTTCGGCCCGTGCACCCTGCAGCGAGGCTGCCAATACGGTGAGTAACAATAGAATCTTTCTCATTTTTTTGAGTTTATGAGTTTATGAGTTTATTTTTTGGTTGAAAGATGCTTGCGATAGTGCTTCATGCCATTGGCATCTGTGGTCTGCTCGATGACTACACCACCTGCCTGACGGTTTGACGACACTGCACGGCCAGTGAGGTCGTAGCTCTGACGCTTCACAGCACTGTTGTGCTCCAGCGTCTGGATTCCATCAGCTCCGGATTCAGTGAACTGCCAGGCATCCAGATAGGCATCGGTAGCTGAGGTGATGAGGAAATAGAGGCTTTTTGTTCCAATGAACCTTGTGGCATCAACATCCACCACGTGGTCTTGCATGTCAGTCGAAGAGAATTCTACGGTGGCTACCGGATTGCCTCCCTTTCTGCCGGCACGAATCTCCAGCTTTCCTGTTCCCTTGGCACGGAGCATGAACTTTGAGGCACCCGTTGTGCCGAAGTCCACCTTTTTCACCATTGTCCAATCGCCGGCATCCATCTTCACCTGCAAATTCTCTGAAGCATCGTTGCCCAATGTGCTGATACGGCCATTCTTCTTGATATTCGTGAAATCCTCGTATTCCAGACCGCCACAGGTGGCAAAGGTCTCCGTCTGCTGCAGTTCGTAGGGATTCACCGTGTCGATGGCATCGCAGCCCTGAAGGTCGAGTGTGACAAGGTTGACGGTGGCCGATGATTCGTTGACAGTAGCCTTGTTCACGCAAATGGAACGGTAATCACCGGCACTGCCGTCCACGGCACCTGCTTTTTTCATTCCATCCAGCAGCACACTTCCGTGGTCGTGGTAGATGTGGTAGTAGTTGCCCTTGAATTTCTGCAGGTGCGAGTGGTTGTTGCCCGCAACTCCCGGTCCGTAATAGCCTTTGAACACCCAAGAGTCGGGGTCCAGAGGATTGTCCGACACCATATAGCACATGGTGCCACCACCCGGAGCACCAACACTGATGTTATGCTCACTCTTGTAGGCGTTCCATTGGTTGTTGTCGCGGTTTGCCCAGTTCGAGCAGTAGGTATAGACATACTTGCCACCGATGACATTCAGCTCGTTGGCCTCAAAGTGGTAGGGGGCGTGTATCTTCACGGCAGCACCGTCCACCTCGGTCATCGAGGGCTTCAGCTTCACAATGCGGGCAGCATCGGGCATAATCTCGCTGGGACCAAGTCCGCCAAAAGATATCCAGCCCACACCATTGTCGTCGATGGTCACACCAGGGTCGAAATTGGCGTGTGAACCCTGCGGGTTAGCACCTTTCGTGTCGTAGTTAATCATCAGCTTGTTCAGGGGCGACTTAAATGGACCAATAGGCGAATTGGCCTTCAGCACACCCACGCCATGACTCGAGTTGCAGAAATAGAGGAAGAACTCATCCTCGCCGGTTTCGGCATTGGTGCGCCATGTTACCGACGGAGCCCAAGAGACGCCATAGGATTGATACCATGGGTTTTTCACCCATCCGCTACAGATTTTTTGTGTATCAATGGTGCCGTGGAAGGTCCAGTTCACCATGTCGGCAGTGGAGAAGACAACTATCGATTTGATGTTGCCGTAGCTGTTGTCGCCTTTCTTGCCATTGGCAATGAATTCCTGATGGTCGTTGGTACCATAGACGTAGAGTCGTCCGTTGTATTCCAGTGCCGTGGGGTCTGCACAGAACACGACTGGACTGAGGGGGTTACCGTTGCTGGTTGACTTAAACTCGGGGTTGTAGGTCTGTGCCGACAACGATAGGCAGCCTGCCAAGAGGACTGCGGTTGAGAATAGTTTTTTATACATATTGGTTTGTTATTGAAGTTACATGTTAAGGAACACAAAATTCACAAAAAGAATCTCATTGTACCTGGTAGACAAAAATCACTGAAACCTTCGCTTATGTTTTGTGAATTTAGTTCTACATCTCTGCCATTGCAATATATTTCTGTGAATTCTGTGTTCAAATTTATTAATTGGCAACCACGACCACACCGCCATTGCAGGGGATGGTGACCGCCAGCTGTTGTTTCTTGCTCTGCTTCAAGGTCTTCACGCTGCCCTGCAGCTTTGCATCGTCACTATACACCTGAAGCTGACTGCCTGCAGCAATCATCGGCAGCGAGATGGTCTTCTTCAGGGGCTGCTCGTCGGCATTGATACCAGCCACAATCCATTGGCTGCCACAGCGGCGGGCTATGATGGCATAGCGGCCCGGATAACCGTCAATGAAGCGGATTTCATCCCAGGTGGTGGGCACCTGCTTCATGAAGTCGATGGCCCACGAGGGAGCATCGGTGAGGTTGTTGGGAGCCATGGCGAAATGCTGCACACTGCTCTGGAAGAGTACGGCAGTAGCCAGTGCAAACACATCGCTTGTACGGCGCTGGTTGCCATGTTGGTTGTCGGCTCCATAGTATTTGTTGAGTGTAGAGCCACCGAAATCCATCGAGCCCACTGTGTTGCGGATGAAGGTGTGGGTGCAGGCATTGCGGGCCTCTGCATCACACATTCCCTGTGAGAAATGCAGGTTCTCGCTGGCCAGCACAGCCTCCGATGCCACATAGTTGGGATACATACGTTCCCAGCCACGGGGTAGGGTACAGCCATGGAAGATGACCTGCAGGCCGAAATCGTTGGCATCGCTAAGAATGTCCTCATAGAGTTGCATCATCATCTGCTTGTCGCCTCCGAAGAAATCCACCTTGATGCCCAGGATGCCATTTTCTTGCATCCATTTCATCTCCTTGCGGCGCAGTCGGCTGTTGTCCATAATGCCCTTAGGGGTCTGGGGGGCATCGTTCCATTTGCCGTTTGAGTTGTACCAAAGGAAGAGTCCCACGCCTTTCTGACGGCCGTATGCAGCCAGCTGCTCCATTTTCTTGTAGCCTATCTGTGTGTCCCACAAGGCATCCACCAGCACCGAGCGGTAGCCCATCTGGGCAGAGAAGTCAATATAGCGGCACTGTTCATCGTAGTTGCATGAGGGGTCCATGCCGATAATCCAGCTCCATGAACCCTTGCCGTAAGTGTATTCCTTCGAAGCCTCATATTTCTGCTCCACCAGGTCGTTGGCCACCGTGGTCTCAACGATGTTCTTCAGTGTTCCCACGGTCATTGTACGCCAAGGTGTATAGCCGGGCAGGGATATTGCCGGAGTGACGGAACCGATGCCATTGCACTCACCCTCCTGCGGGAAACCTATCTTGTAACTGCCGTCATGGTCGTTCAGCAGGCGCGAAGCACAGTAATTGCCGTCAACTCCCGTCTCGCTGATGATTATCCAGTTGTCACTAGCATTCACTTTGAAAAGGCACGGGAACGAATAGCCTTGCCCCCAACCGTTCTTGCCCATGGCATCATCGAGGGTGTAGTTGGTTTCGTAGGAAGGAGCAGTGCGCGCAAAGCCAGTCATGGGGAGTGACTGCGGACAAAGGAAGGTAGTAGTTCCCTTGGGCAGTACGAATCCGCTGGCCTCACTCTTCACCACGGCCACCAGTGTCTGGTCTCGTCTGCGAATGGGCAGTAGCTTGTAGCGGTAGGCCACATCACGGTCGCTCACCATCCATTCCATCTCCATCTTACCGCCCTCGCCAGCTATGGTTAGCAGAATCTGGTGGTAGTCCACACTGACGTTGTGCTGCTTGATGGTGCGCAGTTCGTAGGCCTTTTCCACGGCCAGAGGGTCGGTGCAGTTCTCAATGCTCACCCCTTTGGTGAAGTCCAGACGGTCGGTAACAATGCCCAGCGGGGAGTCTTCCAGTATTTGCACGTCCTGGTAGCGCACGTTGTAACTCAGTTTTCCGCCATCGTCGTTCAGCGTCACCACCACCTTTCCGTTGGGTGAAGTCACCACACAGTCTTTAGCCATGCCGGCCATAGCCGTTCCTGCCATCAGCAGAGTCAAAAATATCTTTCTCATTTGTTCATAATTGTTGGGATTCTTACTTTGAAACCGGTTCACGATAATCGGTTACCCAATTATTAAATATAAAGGCATTGCAAAGGTAATACAAAAAAGCCAAACCCTGCTGAATCCCGACGACCAGCGCGCACAAATGAGACGAATTAGCAAATCTGTGATACATTTGCCCGTCTTTTTCGCGCTAAAAAGCCCGTTTTCCGCATTTTGAATATCCTGTCAATGGGAGGCATAAAACAAAAAAAAGACTGAGAATCGTTTGACTCTCAGCCTTTCTTTTGGTCGGGATTACTGGACTCGAACCAGCGACCTCGCGCCCCCCAGACGTGTGCGCTACCAACTGCGCTAAATCCCGATCCTTGCGTTTTGCGAGTGCAAAGGTAAGAAGTTTAACCGAATTATGCAAGTTTTCTTGCAGTTTTTTTTCTTTTTTATGTTTTCAGGGGGGCTGCAGAATGATAAATATTGTTATATCATTGGGGTAATATGAAATAAATTCGTAAATTTGCAGTGATATTTGTAAACCATATTATTATTGAAGACCGTAAAATGATTCAATATACACTGAAAGCTCCTTCGAAACTGACCGGAACAGTTAATCTTCCGGCATCGAAGAGTATATCGAACCGTGCGCTGATTATCTCTGCACTTTCTGGAAATGTGGTGCTGCCCCAGAACCTGAGCGACTGCGACGACACGAACGTTATTGTGAAGGCCCTGCGCGACATGCCCTACGAGATTGACATCATGGCAGCTGGTACCGCCATGCGCTTTATGACTGCCTACCTGAGTGTGAACGAAGGCGAGCATGTGCTGACGGGAACAGAGCGTATGAAGCATCGGCCCATTAAAATATTGGTGGATGCCCTGCGCTATCTGGGTGCCGACATCGAGTATGTGGGCGAGGAGGGCTTCCCCCCGCTTCGCATCCGCGGCAAGAAACTGGAAGGCGGACAGCTTGACATTCCGGGAAACGTGAGTTCGCAGTTCATCTCAGCCCTGCTCATGATAGGGCCTGTGCTGGAGAAGGGACTCGAACTCAACCTGACGGGCAACATCATCTCGCGTCCGTATATCGACCTGACACTCCATACAATGCACGATTTCGGAGCAAAGGTGGAGTGGAAAGACATCAACACCATCAAGGCAGAGCCCTGCGGTTACATACAGCGCAACTATCTGATTGAGAACGACTGGAGTTCGGCCAGCTACTGGTACGAGATGCTGGCCATACACAACCATCCGGGCGACGAGATTGTGCTGACGGGACTGGCCGATGCCTCCCGACAGGGTGACTCGTCGGTGCGCTATCTGTTCTCGATGCTCGGCGTGAAGACGACCTTCGAGAGTACCGAGGCCGGCGTTCCCACCACGGTCACGCTGAAAAGGGTGGCCAAGCGGTTGCCCAGGCTCGACTACGATTTCGTGAACCAGCCCGACCTTGCGCCCACCTTCGTGGTTTGCTGCTGTGCGATGAACATCCCCTTCCATTTCACGGGACTGGCCACGCTGAAGATTAAAGAGACCGACCGCATAGCGGCGCTGAAGAACGAGATGCGGAAGACGGGCTACGTGATACAAGACATGAACGACTCGGAACTGCTGTGGGACGGCGAGCGGTGTGAAGCGTCGTGGGAACCCATCGACACCTACGAAGACCACCGCATGGCACTGGCCTTTGCGCCGATGTGCTTCCTGCACGAGGGGCTGCGCATCAACAACCCGCAGGTGGTGACCAAGAGTTATCCCCGATTTTGGGAAGACCTGCAGCAGGCAGGATTCCAGGTTTTAACCGATTTGTGATTAACTGAGAAGTGACATTTGTTTTCATCTGCATAGGAGCTTTGATACTGTTAGGTGGTGTGGCTGCGCTGCTCTCGAGAGGCGACGACACTCCCATCCAGCAGGGTCATGACTGTAGCACTTGCCTCAGCAAGGACGACGGCTCGTGCCAAATCAAGTGTCTGCTGGATGAGATAAAGGAGAAGAAGGCCAAAGCGCCCGATGCGAAAAATCAAGGAGCAGGGTTGCTGTTGGTTTTGTTGGCCATGTTCATGCTGTACTCGTGTTCCACCGAGAAGAACACGTCGCAGTCGCGCTGGTACCATTCGTTCACGGCCCGCTATAATACCTATTATAATGGTAACCTGGCCTACATCGACGGCTCGCTCGAGAAAGAGCAGGGCAACAAAGACAACTTCACCGAGATGATTCCGCTCTATACGGTCAGCAACAAGTCGTCGAGAGAATTGGGAAAGGGAAATTTCGACAAGGCCGTGGAGAAGGCGCAGAAGGCCATCAAGCGCCACAGCATCAAGAAGCGCCCCACATGGAACAAGAGCCGGAAGAAGACCGAGCGCGACGTTGAGTGGCTCTCGCGGCGCGAATACAATCCCTTCCTCTGGAAAGCATGGATGCTGATGGGACGCTCGCAGTTCCATAGCGGACAGTTCACCGAGGCTGCCTCTACCTTTGCCTATATGGCACGCCTCTATCACACCCAGCCGGCCATCTACGGTAAAGCCCGTGCATGGCTGGCCAAATGCTATATTGAGCAGGACTGGATCTACGATGCCGAGGACGTAATCAATAAGATGAAGCGCGACTCGATGGATTGGCGTGCCGTGAAGGAGTGGGACTATACCTATGCCTCGTACTACATCCACACGAAGCGCTTCGAGGAAGCCATTCCCTACCTGAAGAAAGCCATCAAACACGAGATGCGCCGCAAGCAGAAAGCCCGCGAATACTTCCTGCTGGGTCAGCTGTATGCCGCCCTTGGCAAGCGCGACGATGCCTATAAGGCCTTCCGCAGCGTGGTGCGCATGAATCCTCCCTACGAGCTGGAGTTCAATGCCCGCATCGCCATGAGCGAGGTGATGGCCGGAGGCAACCCGAAGAAGATGATTAGCAGGCTGAAGTCGATGGCCCGTTCGGATAAGAATGCGCAGTATCTCGACCAGGTGTATTATGCCATGGGCAACATCTACCTGCTGCAGCGCGACACCGCAAACGCCATCGGTGCCTACGAGAAAGGCAACGAGAAGGCCACCCGCAGCGGTATCGAGAAGGGCGTGCTGCTGTTACATCTGGGCGACCTCTATTGGGCAAAGGAGAAATTCGGCGATGCCAAGCGCTGCTACGGCGAGGCCATCGGACTGCTCGACAAAGACCGCGACGACTATAAACAGCTTTCCGAACGCTCGAAGGTGCTCGACGAACTGGTTCCCTACACCGATGCCGTCTATCTGCAAGACTCGCTGCAGGTGTTGGCCAAGTTGCCCGAGAAAGAGCGCAACGAGGCCATCGACCGTGTCATCGAGGCGCTGAAGAAGAAAGAGAAAGAGGAACGCGACCGTCAGGCTGAGGCTGAAGCCCAGAACCAGCTGTCTCGTCAGGGTGCCGTGGGCAACCGTAACAATAATAACCGGCCGGCGCAAAACCAGCCGCAGACGGCCATGAGCAACCAGAGCGGCACCTGGTATTTCTATAATCCGATGGCAGTGAGTCAGGGTAAGCAGACGTTCCAGCGCCAGTGGGGAAAGCGTGAGAACGTTGACGACTGGCAGCGTATCAACAAGACCGTGGTGGCCTCGGCTGCTGAAAATGAAATGCTTACCGATGAACAGCGCGACTCGCTCTTCAAAGCCGCTGCCGTGGAGGACTCGCTGGCACAGATTGCCGACAGCGCACAGAACGACCCCCACAAGCGTGAATACTATCTGAAAGACATACCGTTCACCGACGAGCAGGTGGAAGCCTCCAACCTCATCATCATGGACGGACTGCATCATAGCGGCGTCATTTTCAAGGATAAACTCGACAACCTGACACTGGGCGAGAAGGCGCTGCGCCGGCTCACCGACCAATATCCCTCGTACGAGAAGATGGACGACGTGTTCTATCACCTCTACCTGCTCTATATGCGAAAGGGTGAGCCGCAGATGGCCGAGAACTTCCTTAACCGACTGAAGAGTGACCACCCGGAGAGCCAGTGGACCACCATACTCACCGACCCGTATTTCGTGGAGAACGCCCGTTTCGGCACCCACATGGAGGATTCGCTCTATGCCGCCACCTACGAGGCATTCAAGGCCAACCGCTTCGACGAGGTGAGGGCCAACACCCGGCTTTCAGAGAAACGTTTCCAACTGGGCGCCAACCGCGATAAGTTCATCTTCATCGGAGGACTTAGCAAACTCAACGTGGGCGACAGTCAGGGATGTCTCGACGACATGAAGACCGTGGTGGAGAAATACCCCACGAGTCCTGTGAGTCCCATGGCCGGCATGATAATCAACGGCGTCAAGGAGGGCCGTCAGCTTCGTGGCGGCAAGTTCGACATGGGCGATGTGTGGGAGCGCCGCAGCTATGTGCTCAGCGACAGCGATTCCATTGCTGCCCGTGTGTTCGAACCCGAGCGCGATGCCAACTTCCTGTTCATCATTGCCTACGAGCCCGACTCCGTCGACGAGCACCAGCTGCTCTTCGAGATGGCGCGCTTCAATTTCACCAACTATCTGGTGCGCAATTTCGACATGGAATTCGAGGATGTCGAGGGACTGCGCCGGATGCGCCTGGCCGGTTTCCGTAACTACGACGAGACTTTGCAGTATGCCCGCACACTCTATCAGCAGGAGAACATCACCCGCTTGCTGCAACGTGGCGCGCGCGTCATTATCATCAGCGACAAGAACCTGGAACTGCTCGGCAAGCAGTACAGCTACGACGATTACGAAAAGTTCTACGAGGAGCATTTCGTGCCGCTGAAGATTTCTACCGTCAGACTGCTCACCGAGCCAGCCACCATAGAATACGAAAAACCGCCGCAGCCTGAACCCTCGGGCAATGGCAACGACCAGGGCGACGGACTCTATAACGGAGGAGTGCTCGACAACAACACGCTCATCGACCTGGGCGTGGAGCCTGCCGATGCCGGCTCTTCGTTCGACATTCCTACTGATGAACCGGCGGCCAAGCCGGAACCCGCGGGCAACGATGTCGTGGTGCCTGCCGATGCTCCAACGCGCAAGCCAGTAGCAGAACCAGAGCCAGCCGGCAACGACATCATTGTTCCTGCTGAAACGCCAGCACGCAAGCCTGCCGACGAACCAGCACCTGCCGGCAACGACCTGATTGTTCCAACCGAAACACCTGCCCGCAAACCTGCTGTACAGCCGGAGCCTGTTGGCAATGACATCATTGTTCCTGCCGAGACTCCTGCAACAAAGGCAACGGAGCCCATCATCGACGACGGAACATTGATTATACCCGAAGAGAAACCACAGCGCAACACCCCGGCTCTCGACGGCGACGTCATGGACATTCCTGCCGAACAGCCTGCCGCTGCTCCCACACGACCGGCCACAACCACAAAACCGGCAGCCCCGAAAGCACCCACGACAACGCCTAAGGCGCCTGCTTCCACGGAAAAGCCAAAGACTACGCCCAAGAAACCCGAGACCAAGCCCGCCACAAAGCCTGCTCAGACCAATGCCCCGAAGCAGCCAGAGCGCAAAGTGGAAGACACCGGCATCGATTTCTCCGACGGATTTGGCAGTCAGAACAAGGCTACGCAGAAGCAGCCCGCAAAGAAGAAACCCGTCGTCGACCTCGAAGACGAGTACTACGATCTGGAAGGGTTCTAAAAAGGAGACCCACCCCCGACCCCTCCCTAAATGGAGGGGAGCAGATACTGTTCTATTTTGATTTTATAAACTATTAAAAATATGACAAACGGATTACTACTATGGGTTGACGACGAGATAGAGTTGCTCAAGGCACATATCCTGTTTCTCGAGAAGAAAGGCTACGAGGTGGTCACCGTCAGCAATGGCAACGACGCCATCGAGGAATGCCGACAGAAAACCTTCGACCTCATCTTGCTCGACGAGATGATGCCGGGTCTCAGCGGACTCGAGACTCTGCAGTTCATCAAGGACATCCAGCCGGCCACCCCCGTCGTGATGTGTACCAAAAGCGAAGAGGAGAACATCATGGACCAGGCCATCGGCTCGAAGATTGCCGACTATCTCATCAAACCCGTCAATCCCAGTCAGATACTCCTTACGCTGAAGAAGAACATCCACCAGCGGCAGATAGTTACCGAGGTCACGCAGAGCGGCTATCAGCAGAACTTCCAGCAGATTGCCATGCAGATAGACAACTGCAAGAGCGTGCAGGACTGGGTGGACGTCTACCGGCTGCTTGTGCGCTGGGAACTCGAACTCAGCAGCACCGACAGTTCGATGACCGAGATGCTCAGCATGCAGAAGGAGGAGGCCAACAACGGTTTTGCCAAGTTCATAAAGAAAAATTATCTGGAGTGGGTGAACCCCAATGCCAAGCCTGACGATGACCGTCCGCTCCTCTCGCCCCGCATCTTCAAGCAGAAGATATTCCCGCTGCTCGACAATCACGAGAAAGTGTTCTTCATCGTCATCGACAACTTCCGCTACGACCAGTGGCGCGTGCTAGCACAAGAGATTGGCGACCTGTTCGACATCGACGAGCAGCTCTACCTCTCCATCCTCCCCACGGCCACCCAGTATGCCCGCAATGCCATCTTCAGCGGACTCATGCCCAACAAGATTGCACAGATGTTTCCCGAGCTGTGGGTCGACGAAGACGAGGAAGAAGGCAAAAACCTCAACGAGGGGCCGCTCATCCAGACCCAGATAGACCGCTACCGCCGCAAAGACAAGTTCTCCTACCACAAGGTGAACGACTCACAGGGAGCCGACCGTCTTATGCAGCAGTTCAAGAACCTGCAGCAGTACGACCTCAACGTGGTGGTCATCAACTTTATCGACATGCTCTCGCATGCACGCACCGAGTCGAAGATGGTCCGCGAGCTGGCCAACAACGAGAGTGCCTACCGCAGCATCACCATCTCGTGGTTCCGCCATACTGTGCTCTCCGAGCTCTTCAAGATGCTCTCGCAGAGCGACTACACCGTGGTGCTCACCACCGACCACGGCAGCATCCGTGCCAACCGTCCTGTGAAGATCATCGGCGACCGCAACACCAACACCAACCTGCGCTACAAGCTCGGGAAGAACCTCAATTACAACCCCAAGGAGGTGTTCGTGGTGAAAGACCCGCGGCAGGCCCAGCTGCCCGCCCCCAATCTCAGCACCAGCTATGTGTTTGCCACCGGCGACTCTTTCTTCGCCTATCCCAACAACTATAATTACTACGTGAGCTACTATAAAGACACCTTCCAACACGGAGGCATCTCGATGGAAGAGATGATAGTGCCTCTCATCACGCTCCGTCCCAGAAGAAAATAAAGAACGAATATGCAAGAAAACATTGTAATAGCCAATCAGGAAAACCCCACTGTGGGAGTGGACTTGCACGAGGCAGCCCGCCAGTTCATCACCCGTGCGCTTAAGGCTGTCAGCCGTCCCAAGCCGTCACCCAGTGTCGTCGCCTTCTACGGAAAGATGGGCGCCGGAAAGACCACCTTCATCAAGGCCCTTTGCGAAGAACTCGGCGTAGAGGATGTCATCACATCCCCCACCTTCGCCATCGTCAATGAATATACTATAGAGGAGAGAGGAGAGAGCATCTATCATTTCGACTTTTATCGTATCAAGCGCCTAGAGGAAGTCTACGACATGGGATACGAAGACTATTTCTACAGTGGTAACCTCTGCCTCATAGAGTGGCCCGAGCTCATCGAGGAAATCCTGCCCGACGAGGCCATCCGCGTCACCATAGCCGAACTGCCCGATGGCTCCCGAAGCCTGAGTTGGTAAAAAACTCCTAAACCCCAAAAATATGAAAAGACTAATCATTACGACAATCCTGCTTACGGCAGTGCTGGCCATTCAGGCCCAGTGGTCGCAGAAAATTGTAGAGAAGAAGACCGAGACCGGCAAGACGTCAGTCTCCATGATCCACTACGAAGACAGCATCGGCTATCTCTATTTCGACGAGGGCATGAACAGCGTCTTCTACATCGGTAACAACTCCTCCATAGAGTTCACAGTCAACAAGGCCGCCAGCGTGAAGAAGGTCACCGGAAAGATTGAACTCTACAGCGAGAACGACGAACTCGTGGAGACCATCGAGGGCTATCAGTTTGTGGCCGAAGAGGAATACATCACCCTCTTTTCCGACAAACTCAATGCCAAGGGTGCTTCCCAATACCGCACCACCAAGCGCATCCTCGACTTCGCCATCAACGAGAAAGGCTATGTGCGCTTCATCATTCCCATGGCTGCTGGCCAGACCTTCGATTTCAAGATTCCCTGCAAGCGCATTTGCTAAAGAATCGCCCAAAAGTGAAAAAAAAGAGCAGGCTGTTCAAAACGAACAACTTGCTCTTCTTGTTTCTTATGAAGTGACGGACTTCTTATTTCGTGCCGCCCTGGAACTGCAGCAGTCGGCGAGGAGTTAACTTCTTGTTGACGAAGTCTTCGAAAATTACGTCGTCGAGGAAGATGCCGCCAATGTCCATGGGCACCTGAAGATACTTGCGGGAATAGATGAATCCGTTGGTGGGGTAGACAAAACTGAAGGTCAGCTTGTGCTTGCCACCCTTGTAGTCGAGGTCGTTGATGATGACCGACTCGGGAATGATGTATGAGTAGAGGTATTCGTCGCCCTTGTTGTAGATGAGATAGTGCACCTTCAGGTTGGTGTTGCCCCTGGCAATGACAGCCTCGCGCAGTTCTTTGTCGGAGATTTCCTTCGCGATGAAATAAAGGGGGAAGGAACTGAAGCTGATGATTGAGTCGGCGGTGATGGTTGCCGTGACATCATGCATGAGGGTGTCGGGCTTCTGCGGGTTCTCGTTGTAGTCGAGGGCATACATCTTTCCGGTGTATTGGCCCACGGCGTTTTTGTAGTCGGCAGCGTAGTTTGTCTTGTTGTCGTCATCGTTGTTGAGGCACGAAGAGAGGGCGAGCACTGACGCTGCGATGAATAGGAGGGTGGTGATTTTCTGTTTCATGCTTTTAGATTCGTTTACTTTCTCCGCGCAGCAGGTTCATGAATTCCTCGCGCGTCTTGGCTTGATTGAAGGCTCCGCAGAAGTCGGAGGTAGTGGTGATGGAGTTCTGCTTCTCCACGCCGCGCATCTGCATGCACATGTGCTTGGCCTCGATGACTACCATGGTGCCCATGGGGTGGAGGGTCTGCTGGATGCAGTCCTTGATTTGCTGTGTCATGCGTTCCTGCACTTGCAGTCGATGACTATAGATATCCACCACACGGGCAATCTTGCTGAGACCTGTAATATAGCCATTGGGAATATAAGCCACATGAACCTTACCGTAGAAGGGGAGCATGTGGTGCTCACACATGGAGAAGAAATCGATGTCTTTCACAATAACCATCTGACTGTATTCCTCCTCAAAAAGAGCATCGGTAAGAACCTTATGGGCGTCTTGAGAATAGCCGCGGGTAAGAATCTGCATAGCCTTGGCTACACGCATGGGCGTTTTCAGAAGTCCTTCGCGCTGAGGGTCTTCGCCCAGGAGTCCGAGGATATCTTTATAGTGAACCGCAAGTTCGTCGAGTCCTTCGCGGAATTCTGTTTCTGGATTCATATCTTAATATTGTACAGTTATTTTTCCTTTCACAATGCACGCTTGCGGATAGCCGAGAGCTTTCACTTTCTTCAATAGTTTGGCTGCTTCATTATAAGTCTTGTAGTTACCCATGCGGCAAATCCATCTTGGGGAATAGAAGTGTACATAAACGGGTTCTTCGGGGAAGGCG